>ENA-UOJV01000733-UOJV01000733.1-human-gut-metagenome-genome-assembly--contig:-C82-NODE-733-length-44513-cov-45.394395_pt1 | contig 44513 bp, 36 predicted proteins | sample MGYA00242356_ERZ723903 | MGnify/ENA metagenome assembly ERZ723903
CGGGCGGATTCGGGACTTTAACCCGTTAGAAACGTGCGCCGCTAGGCGCACAACTGTAAAAAAGGGTTTCCGAGAAATCTCGGAAACCCTTGAATTTACTAGATATTTACACTACTAACAAGTAATTACTCGATAACTGTAGCAACACGTCCAGATCCTACTGTACGTCCACCCTCACGATACTTTAATATCATTTTACCTCATATTTTTTATGGTTTTCTCTCCAAAATACAGTGAAAAACGACTGATTTGTACTATTTATTTTTATTTGCCTGATTTCTTGGCACCATTTTGGCACCGGAAGCCTCAGTCAAAAAGCTTCTCTTCTGCTGTTTATACTCTTCTCTATCAGCTTTAATTTATAGCCAAAAAGCAGCCAGTTTTTCATATAAATAATTTCTAATAACTTTTATCGCCCTTCTTCAAAGGAGAAAACGTAATCTTATTTGCCAAAAGAAAAAGAATTATTATTACAATACCAAATCCCACAAAAAGTGAACTTGTATCAACAACAGTAACTTTGTATATAATACTAATCACAAAAGATACCACTGGCGCGCATGCGTATGTAAGTGAAAATCGAATTGCAGAAACACGTCCTATATATTCTTTAGTAACTTCTTTTACAAATTTCACTTGTACATAAGTAATCATTAATCCCAATGCTGCACCAATTATTATCGAACCGATTAGCAACAGTAATTTTTGAGTTATAGGATTTGCAATATATTTTGAAACAAATGCAATAAAAACATAGTATACACCTAAAACAATTCCACAAAATGTAACAAGTGTATTATTTTTTTTCTCCTCTTTCATTTTTGCAAAAGTCAATGATCCCAAAATAGTACCAATAGTTACGCTTACACTTAGTAATGAAACAATTTTGGCATCTCCACTAAACATTTCTCTTGCAATCGGGGCGAGCAGTGCATCAAATGGAACCACTGCTGAATTAATTAGAATACATAAAAAACATAGTTTTAATAGCTTCTTATGGTCAAATACATAACTAAATCCATCTCTAAGCGAAATTAAATATTCTCTGCCAATTATTCGGTTTGTCTTCTTTTCTTCTTGAACAGAAAATTCTATTTTTACTATAAGCAACGCTGATATTAAAAATATCAAAGCATCTATCGCTAAAGAAATACCTATTCCAAATGAACTAATCACTATGCCTGACAAGCCAGTTCCAACTAATACTGCTATTTTGGTACAAGACACATTGACACTTACACCTTTATCATAATGTTCATTAGGAAGTACATGCTGAATAACTGCTACCCCTGCTGGCATATGAAATGCTTCTATTAATGAAATGGATATTGTCATAAAAACCAATATTAATGGTGAAAGCATGTTTTGTGTATATACATATAATATATACAAAACTAACAGAACTCGAGCTATATCTGAAAGTACTAACACTTTCTTTTTATTCATATTCTCGACTAATGGACCTATAAATGGTTGAATAATTACAGAAGTAGCTTGATTAATACCAAAAATAATCGCAGACCACCCTGCACTATTTGTAAGTAAATATACCAACCATGTAAAAAGTATTGTATCTAATGAATCACCACAGCGGTTAATAATATTAGAAGTCAGCAGATAAACATAATTGTGGTTATGATATAACTCATGTTTATTCATATTTGTTACCTCTCTAATCATAATTTAGATTGTTTAATTTCGCAAGCTATCTTATAAAGATCCTGATGTTTTAAAGCCGCTGCTTTTTCTATAACATTATCAATTTCTGATATATCATTAAGTGATTCCAAATATTTTTTCCATTTTTTCATTTCAACATTATATGCACAGTATCTATTTTCACTTTCAAATGAGCCGTTAATGCAATAACGACTATTACTACATCCTCCTAAGCATCGTTCTGTATAACGACATTCTCTGCAAAATCCTTTTAACTTACTACTATCAAAATTTCTATTCCACTTAAAAGAGTCCGGACTTTCCCAAATCGACTTTAAAGATTTTTCACGAATATTTCCCGCTACTAATGTTTTATCTCTAATAGAAGTACAAGCAACAATATCTCCATTATGCAGAATACCAATTACATGCTTTCCTGCTCCACAACCTGTCCAAGACCAATTATCATTAAGAAAATTCTCATTTACTTTTATATCTTTATTGCTATAATAACCTATGCAATCTGCCAAAACAATTAACAACTTACCTCCAATTTTATTATATGCAAAATCAATAATAGAAAGAATATCTTGAGGTTCTATAAGCCATTCTGGGCGTTTTGCAAAATTCCCCATTGGTAATGCAATCTGTAACTGCCAACTATTAACTCCCAAATCACTTAATAATTGATATAGTTCTTCCAATTCACATATATTTTCTTTATTTATTGAAGTTATTACTGATGTCGAAATATTATTTTTTCTTAATTCTTTCAATGCTTTAATACTTTTATTGAATGATCCCGATCTCCGTATAAAATCGTGAGTTTTTTCAAGACCATCAATACTTAAACAGACACTTCTAATTCCTGATGTTATCGCATTATGAATAAAGTTTTCATCAATCAACCAACCATTTGTAATAATACTTGTTATTATGCCATTATCTACTAATCTTTTCGCAATAATATGCCAGTCACTACGTGTCGTAGGTTCCCCTCCAGATAATGTAATAACTTTTAATCCCAAATCTTTTAATTGGTCACACACCTCAAGAGCTTCTGATGTATTCAACTCATCGGGTAGCGCTTCTGCACAACTTGAACCGCAATGTTTACAACGCATATTACAACCCATTGTTATTTCCCATACAGCTGTAGTTAATTTATTCATATATTCTCTCCTATAATCCTTTTTAAATAAAAAAGACCTACTCTATATTTCTTTTTACATAGAGCAAGTCTTTTCTACAAACTACATTCTCACACCTGTTCCGTACATAACTGGTCCAAATAAGTTCTTAGAGGTTTTTAATTCAGAAATCTCTACAAACTCCAAGCTCAATTCTTCAAGATTAAACATTTTTATCCAACTCCCGTTTATTGAATTTATCTTAAGAATACATCTCTTATTTTCAAATGTCAAGTTATTTTCATTATTTTTCCCAAATTTCGAGTTCAAATTCTCGTTTTATTTGTAACATATTTCCCATTTTCTACGCATACATCAGATCTCTTAACCACTTATAAATGTCCGTAAAATTGCAAAAGCAACTGGAATCAGTGCTACAACCTTATATTCAATCATTCAAAAAGATTCCAATATTCGATTTGATTTTGCTTTAAGACTTGCAAACGAATTGCAAATTGATGTGAATGAGATATGTTCTGCCAGTCCATTTTCTGACACAATTAAGGAAGAAGAGATTTATCCTACACTTCCAGACGGTTTGAACGGAGCCTTAGACGCAAGTCGTGTAAAGACTTACTTAAAAAATTCTATGTATCCGTTGATGTATCTTTTTGGCAAAAATAGTATGCCTGATGTAGATAATCTACTTACATCATTCTATCAGCTTGATGATGAAGCCAGACAGGAAGTTGTAGAAACAATCCGTCTGAAACTGCAATATCATCGAGATCCGAAACGTGCTGAACAGATCAAGCAGATTAAAGGTTGGTAAAAAATCACTCCTGTGAATGGCAAACATTCGCAGGAGTTTCTTTTTGGGCACCGTTTTGGCACCACTGGTCTTATTTTTCAATTTTAAATTTATCTGTATTTTATCTTGCTGATAAATATTTCGCTATTTCTCTACTTATAATTTTTCAAATCATTCTCTCTTTAAGATACAGAAAAACCCGTAGAACCGAAGTTCTACGGGTATCTTACGTTTAGACACAACGTTATCTTACGATAACAAATCCATATTAAGATTGTATTACTCGATAACTGTAGCAACACGTCCAGATCCTACTGTACGTCCACCCTCACGGATAGCGAATGTAAGACCCTGCTCCATAGCTACTGGATGGATGAGCTCGATTGTCATCTCTACGTTATCACCAGGCATGCACATCTCTGTTCCTGCTGGAAGCTCGCAAACACCTGTTACGTCTGTTGTTCTGAAGTAGAACTGTGGACGATAGTTGTTGAAGAATGGAGTATGACGTCCACCCTCGTCCTTTGTAAGAACGTAAACCTGAGCTGTAAACTTATGGTGACATGTTACTGTACCAGGCTTAGCAAGAACCTGTCCACGAACGATCTGGTCACGGTTAATACCACGGAGAAGTGCTCCGATGTTATCACCAGCCTGAGCCTCGTCTAACTGCTTACGGAACATCTCGATTCCAGTAACAACAGTCTTCTGAACGTCCTCTTTAACACCAAGGATCTCTAACTCGTCGTTGAGGTGAAGTGTACCACGCTCTACTCTACCAGTTGCAACAGTACCACGACCTGTGATTGTGAATACGTCCTCTACTGGCATAAGGAATGGCTTATCTGTATCACGCTCTGGATCTGGGATATAAGAATCAACAGTATCCATAAGCTCCATGATCTTGTCTCCCCAAGGTCCCATTGGATCCTCAAGAGCCTTAAGAGCTGATCCCTGGATGATTGGGCAATCATTGAATCCGTACTCCTCAAGCTGCTCTGTAACTTCCATCTCTACGAGCTCGATAAGCTCTGGGTCGTCAACCATATCACACTTGTTAAGGAATACGATGATGTAAGGAACACCTACCTGACGAGAAAGGAGGATGTGCTCCTTTGTCTGAGCCATAACACCATCAGTAGCAGCAACAACAAGGATAGCACCATCCATCTGAGCTGCACCAGTGATCATGTTCTTTACGTAGTCAGCATGTCCAGGACAGTCAACGTGTGCGTAATGTCTCTTTTCTGTCTCATACTCAACGTGAGCTGTAGAAATTGTGATTCCACGCTCTCTCTCCTCTGGAGCCTTATCAATGTTAGCGAAATCTGTAGCTGTGTTACCAGCGACACGAGCTGCTAATACTGCTGTAATAGCTGCTGTTAAAGTTGTTTTACCATGATCTACGTGACCGATGGTACCAATATTACAATGTGGTTTTGTTCTTTCAAATTTAGCCTTTGCCATTTTGAAACGTCCTCCTTAAACTTTTATGCCCCATGGGCTATTTTTATAATCTACCGACTGCTTTGATTATACGAAATAATCAAAGTTTTTTCAAGTAAATTTTATGGCAAATCCCCCTTTTTCAAGGGGAAATGCCTTTATTTTTGATTTTTATACCATATATAGTATATATTTCATCATTTGTACTATAAATTGTTTGCTAATTCGCAATTATTTTGCGTGGTTAGCAAGCACCTTGTCCTGTACATTCTTTGGAACCGGCTCATATCTGTCGAAGAACATTGAGTAGTTTCCACGTCCCTGTGTCTTAGAACGAAGGTCTGTAGAGTAACCGAACATCTCTGCAAGTGGTACATATGCATGTACAATCTTTCCACCGCCGAGATCGTCCATACCCTCGATACGTCCACGACGAGAGTTAACATCACCGATAACGTCTCCCATGTACTCCTCAGGCATTGTAACCTCTACCTTCATGATAGGCTCAAGTAATACAGGTGCAGCCTTTGCCATAGCCTCTTTGAAACACATAGATCCGGCAATGTGGAATGCCATCTCTGATGAATCGACCTCATGGTAAGATCCATCGTATACTGTTGCATGGATACCAACTACTGGGAATCCACCAAGAGAGCCGGCCTTTGTAGCCTCCTCGATACCTTCGCCGATTGATGGGATGTACTCCTTTGGAATAGCACCACCGACAACCTCTGAATCGAACTTGAAAAGTTCTTCTCCATTGGCATCCATTGGCTCGAAGCGAACCTTACAGTGTCCGTACTGTCCACGTCCACCTGACTGCTTAGCATATTTGTATTCCTGATCAACAGCCTTTGTAAATGTCTCCTTGTAAGCAACCTGAGGTGCACCAACGTTTGCCTCAACCTTGAACTCACGGAGAAGACGGTCAACGATGATCTCAAGGTGAAGCTCACCCATACCAGCGATGATTGTCTGACCTGTTTCCTGATCAGTATGAGCACGGAATGTAGGATCCTCCTCTGCAAGCTTTGCAAGAGCCTCACCTAACTTACCCTGTCCAGCTTTTGTCTTTGGCTCGATAGCGAGCTCGATAACTGGCTCTGGGAACTCCATAGACTCAAGGATAACCGGATGCTGCTCATCACAGATTGTATCACCTGTTGTTGTGAATTTAAATCCAACAGCAGCAGCGATATCACCTGAGTAAACCTCATCCAATTCCTGTCTCTTATTAGCATGCATCTGAAGAATACGTCCGATACGCTCTTTCTTATCCTTTGTTGCATTTAATACATAAGAACCTGCCTTACATTTTCCTGAGTAAACACGGAAGAATGCAAGCTTTCCTACGAATGGATCTGCCATGATCTTGAATGCAAGTGCTGAGAATGGCTCATCATCTGATGAATGTCTCTCAATCTCATTTCCCTCAAGATCTGTTCCCTTGATTGAAGGGATATCTGTAGGAGCTGGCATGTACTCAACAATAGCGTCAAGTAACTTCTGTACACCCTTGTTACGGTATGCAGAACCACAACATACAGGTACTGCTGTACACTCACATGTTGCTTTACGAAGAACCTTCTTCATATCCTCTACAGATGGCTCCTCCCCCTCAAGATACTGCATCATGAGATCGTCATCTAACTCACAGATTTTCTCAATAAGCTCTGTACGGTACTCTGCAGCCTGATCAGCCATATCTCCAAGATCATCAGTAACTGTGATATCGTCACCCTTCTCATCATTGTAGATATATGCCTTCATCTCGAAAAGGTCGATAATTCCTTTGAAATCGTCCTCTTTACCGATTGGTAACTGAAGTACGATAGCATTTTTTCCTAATCTTGTACGGATCTGGTCAACAGCTCCGTAGAAGTTTGCACCTAAGATATCCATCTTATTGATGAATGCCATACGAGGTACATTGTATGTGTCAGCCTGACGCCAAACGTTCTCTGACTGAGGCTCAACACCACCCTTTGCACAGAACACACCAACTGCGCCATCAAGTACACGGAGTGAACGCTCAACTTCTACTGTGAAGTCAACGTGGCCCGGTGTATCGATGATGTTGATACGATGCTCAAGTGCTCCTGGCTTTGGTTTAGTGAACTCTTCAAGTGTCCAGTGACATGTTGTAGCGGCAGAAGTAATTGTAATACCTCTTTCCTGCTCCTGCTCCATCCAGTCCATGGTAGCAGTACCTTCATGAGTATCACCGATTTTATAGTTAATACCAGTATAATAAAGAATACGCTCTGTCAGTGTTGTTTTACCAGCATCGATATGAGCCATGATTCCAATATTTCTGGTTCTCTCAAGTGGATATTCTCTTCCAGCCAAGGTTTTTTCCTCCTATATTTAGTGTCCTATGCACAACCGGACTCTGTTACAAATCCGGTCCGCTGCATGAATCAAAAGCAAAGCTGTAAGCTTCTTACAGAAACTAGAATCTGTAATGTGCGAATGCCTTGTTTGCCTCTGCCATCTTGTGCATATCTTCTTTTCTCTTAACAGATGCGCCTGTGTTGTTAGCTGCATCCATGATCTCGTTAGCTAATCTCTCAGCCTGAGTTTTCTCTCCTCTGGCACGTGAGAATGCTGTTAACCAACGAAGGCCTAAAGCCTGACGACGATCAGGGCGAACCTCGATTGGTACCTGATATGTGGCACCACCGATACGTCTTGCTTTTACTTCGAGAGCTGGCATCACATTGTTCATAGCCTCTTCGAATACTTCAAGAGCTGGTCTTCCTGTCTTCTCTTCTACTGTAGCAAATGCTCCGTATACAATCTTCTGAGCTACGCCTTTCTTACCGTCTAACATAATGCTGTTAACAAGCTTTGTAACTACTTTGCTGTTGTACATTGGATCTGCTAATACGTCTCTTTTCTGAGTATGTCCTTTACGTGGCACGTTACTTCCCTCCTTAATCATGATATTTGTGGATTAATTCATCGGTACTCACATGTGTCTCTCTAATGTGTTCGTGCGGAATTGTATTCATAAAGTGAAATCCTGCATCTGCAGGTCTAATCCCAACACTAACCTACTTTAGTTCTGTTTGTGATACACAATGTTGCTAAATTATTTAGCAGCTTTTGGTCTCTTTGCGCCGTACTTAGAGCGAGCCTGTTTTCTGTTTGCAACACCTGCAGTATCTAATGTACCACGGATGATATGGTAACGTGTACCTGGTAAATCCTTAACACGGCCACCACGAATCAGAACAACGCTATGCTCCTGTAAGTTGTGTCCCTCACCAGGAATATATGAAGTTACTTCGATTCCGTTTGAAAGACGAACTCTGGCAATCTTTCTAAGAGCTGAGTTAGGCTTCTTAGGAGTAGCTGTCTTAACAGCTGTACATACACCACGCTTCTGTGGAGAAGAAGTGTTGATTGGCTTCTTCTGGAGAGAGTTAAAGCTTCTCTGAAGAGCTGGTGCTGTAGACTTCTTTACAGATGTCTGACGTCCTTTTCTTACTAACTGGTTAAATGTTGGCATTATTTTCACCTCCTGTTTTATTTTAAGCAGTGCAATCTTATGCACGCTAAAATATTATACAAATCCTTGTCTGTTTTGTCAAGACCAATTTTGTTTTCAATATAATACTGAAATGTCAAGCATTAATTGCAAATTTTTTTCAAAAATTTTTAGTGCGTATTTTACCACAAATATGCACTTTCATATACACCATATTTGTTTTTGTCCCACGACTCCTAATCCGCCTGTAACAGCCGGATTTTTTTAATGATATTTAATTCTCCATGGTTAAATGATAAGTCTCATTTCTTCCTCATACAGCTCCTGTGATGACCTTCCGCCAAACATTGGTCTCGGATAATTATTAAGCCAGTCCTCTACCTTCTGTATGTCTTTTTTTGTCTTTCTGTCAAAGTTCGTTCCCTTTGGTATGTGCCTCCTTATCATCCTGTTCTGATTCTCGTTTGAGCCTCGCTCAGAACTGCAGTAAGGATGGCAGTAATAAACTTCTGTACGTTTCTTTCCTTTTTTATCTTTTTTCTCAATCCCCTCACAGTCGGCAAATTCAGTTCCATTGTCTACTGTTATTGTTTTAAATATATCAGAGAAAAGCCTGCCCCACTTGCGTTCAAGGCTATTTATACACTTCACCACTGATGCAGCTGTGTGATCCTTTACCTTGAATATCTTCTCATACCTCGTTTTACGCTCAGTCAATACAACAAGTGCATTCTTTGACTTTCCCTGCTGTCCCATAACAGAGTCCATCTCCCAATGTCCGAATTCCTCACGCGTATCGATATCAACCGGTCTATGTTCAATACTTGTTCCTGCAGCGGCTCTCTTTGCTTTTCTGTGTATCTTATGGTAGCTTTTTCTTTTCCTCTTTATTGCCAGATTGTCTACTGTCACCCTCATGAATATGCCGTCATATATGTACTTGTACAAGGTCTGCTTTGTTATAGTCACGCTGAAATTAAGGTTTTTCCTTTTTATATCCAAAAGCGCTGCTTCCGGACTATATCCATCATCTGCTATCTTCTCTTCAATATAATTGGCAAGTTCAATGTCTTTGCCTATCTTAAGGACAGGTCCTTTTGCCTTAAGGTTTTCCTGGTATTTTTCTTCTGCTATGTCTGCACTGTACCTTTCTGTCTCTGTCCAGTCAGAATTCCTGTGCATGTATCTTCCACGCTTCAGCTCCCTGTATATCGTGCTGACATTCACCCTCAGCGTATCAGCCATATCCTTCGCCTTTTCCCCACTGAGATACATCTTCTCAATTTTACGGCGGTCGGTTATTGTCAGCTGTCTGAATATTCTTCCCATGGTTTTGGCGCCTCCTTTGCATTTTTGTGTTAGAAGTATACCTTAAACCTCATAGTATTCCTATATGCAGACTATACAATATTATCTGTTTGGTATATTTCATAATTTACAAAAATAAAATATCATCATAATTCCACGGCATCCGGTAAATGTCACACTCTAATGGATGTATGCAGATTACACAGTCATGTTCCCATCATGCACTGTGATCACAAACATATAAAGAGTAATTATTGTATATTTTGCAATCGAGTAGGAGGGGATTTATAAATCCCCGACCTCTCACACCACCGTGCGTACCGTTCGGTACACGGCGGTTCAATCAACTTAACATTTAACACACCTTTCGGTGTAGTAATCTAACATAGAGACTAATCCAAATGAGGTTAGTCTCTTTAAACTTATGGCCTTATGCACCCATCCATTATGAGCCAGGCTGGCATATTTGTCTCCACAGTATGCAATCTTAAATGCTGCCCACCTTGGTACATCCAGCTTCATAAGTTTCTTCGCTCTATTCTGTGGAGTTTTCCAGTGTTTCCATATACACATGCGCAATCTATAGCGAATTCTCGAATCTAGTTCCTTACAGAGCCTTTTCATATTGCCTATCTTAAAGTAATTAATCCAACCTCTTATGAGTTGATTGAGCTTCTCGACTTTATAACTGTTGCTAACTCCCCAGCTACGACAGGTAAGTTCTTTCATTCTCTTCTTAAACTTCGCTACTGATTTTGCATGTGGTTTTGCCTTAAACTGATGTGCTCTTGTGTCAAAGTAGAACCCAAACCCAAGGTATTTAAGTCCGCTTGGTCTGTCTACTTTACTCTTTGTCATGTTGACCTTGAGACCTAGTTTCTCCTCAATAAATCGAGATATATTTCTCATTACCCGATTTGCAGACATTTCACTTCCAACCATGATAATACAGTCATCTGCATATCGCACAAAGTTAAGCCCTCGCTTTTCCATTTCCTTATCAAGTTCATTGAGCATGATGTTTGCCAATAACGGCGAAAGATTTCCTCCTTGCGGTGTTCCCACAATAGAATCCTCATATTCATCGTCAATCATGATTCCGCTGACAAGATATTTCCTTATGATAGAGATAACATCTCCATCTTTTATAGTTCTGCCTATGATAGTCATAAGCTTGTCATGGTTTACCGTGTCAAAGAACTTTTCCAAGTCAATGTCTACAATCCAATCGTTACCATCATTCATCATGTCAAGTGCTGTTAGGATTGCTTGCTGTGCACATCTATTCGGTCTGAATCCGTAACTATGTTCATGGAATTGTTCCTCGTAGATTGGTGTTAATACCTGTGCAATGGCTTGCTGTATGAATCTGTCTGTTACTGTTGGTACTCCTAGGTTTCTGACACCGCCATCAGGCTTTGGTATCTCCACTCTTCGTACTGGTTGAGGTTTATACTTTCTTGTCCTCAACTGTTCCTTGATGATTTCGCCGTTCTTTTCAAGATGTTCTTTGAGTTCCGTGTACTTCATTCCGTCCACTCCATCTGCACCTTTATTTCGTACGACTTGCAGATATGCTCTGTTGAGATTACCGCTAGATAAAATCTGCTCCATTAGACTACTTGTGTCCATGCGTTCTTTCCTTTCCGTCTCGCTTGATTTGACCACCTTTTACCCGATTGGTTACGGCAGATGTTGTCATTTCTGCAATACGAGACATACTCAAACTTATTGATTGTTCGCCCCTTCGCTCCATCTCCATTACAGAGACTTCTTCACTACTATGGGCTCGGCTGACTTCTCACAGTTCGTTGTTACTAGGCTAATGAAACCTCTGTGAGACCTCCACGCTTAAGGTGCACGCTCTTTCTCTCCATATATCCGCCACATTTACTCTGCTACTACAAAAGTGATAGTTATTAGACTTCGTTGCTTTTGGCCAACTTATCTCTCGTAGCCTAGCCTTATATGTGATTTCTGTCCGTCGGACCAGAGATTTGCTTACAGCTTCCTTCAGATTCCACCTCACGGTGGACACCCTTGCTGTTCGGCTATACACTTCCCACTATCTGGGCATGTTCGGGACTTACACCCGTTAGAGCGCGCCCATGGCGCGCAAACCAAAAATAAGGTGCAGGACTGTTTCACCCTGCACCTTATAAATTCTAAAGCCCCGGTTTATTTAGCACCATGCTGATATTTTTACTTCGTATTACTCCAAGCAGCTTCTCTGTATCTGCCGGGCGCGCATCTGCATAGAACTGCAGATATCATAAGCGAAACGCTGCCCTCAGTCTCCGAAGCTTTTCCCTGGAACTTCTTAAAACACTTGCTATTGTGTCAAACTGTGATAAAATAAGAATGTCTTTACAAGTGGAGCGGACTTGTAAAAGGTGCTGTTTACCAATTCCGAACAGCTACGGATTGAAAAAATAATATTTTAAATAATGCTTTTCGAGCATTAAAAAAGAGGGGTTTTAATCCCCTCTTTTATCATTTTTACCGGCTCCATAACATTTATAAAATGCTTCTGTTAAAGCTCCTAATTGCTCCGGTGTTAGCTCTTCTTTTAGCTCATCCGGCACCCACTTATAAGAGTTGTTGAAGCTGTCGGTACAAGTACCGATTGTGCAAGCCTCTTTAACCTTTTGGAGCTTGTACATTTTCGCTAGTTCTTCCGTTGTGATTTCTCCGTCTCTTACGGCTTTCCGTCCTTCTCTCGTTAAAATTTCCATAGCTTTTTCTTTGCTGATTGTTCCGATTCCTTTGATCTTCATATGTTATTCTCCTTTCTTGGCTTTCTAATCATCAATAGCTCTTATCAAATATCCGTATATCTTAACCTCCTCCCACTTTTCTACGTCATTGCCGTTAAAGTGAGTTCCCTCTCCTTTCTTGGCTTTCACCTCGCACTCTTTTTCATCGTCGTAAAACCAAACGTAACAATTCGTTACCTTAATGCACTTCAGCGCATCAATACTTGGCATTGTGGCTGGTTTGTAATATTTGCCGACTTCAAACTTTTTCATGTTGTTCCCCTTTCTTGGCTTTGCATTTCTTTGTTCTGTAATTATAATAAACCTTTTATCGTTTATTGTCAATACTTTTTTAAATCTTTTTTGGTTTATTTCTTCTCTACATATTTAATGATATTTCCCGGTTGCATATCCAGTAACTTACATAATTTTTCAATCGTCTTAATCCCTACCATTTCATTTTTGCGGATTTTTTGTACCGCTGACTGGCTAATTAGGTTTTCTTTTAATATACGTGTAGAGTTATAGCCGCTTTCCTTAAGCGTACCAAGCACATCTATTTTATATACAAGCATAGCTTTGTACCCTCCTGTATTTTTTCTTACATTATATAATTTGTGACTTATAAAGTCAATTCAAAAATAATCTAAAAAAAGTTTATTTGTCTATTTGTGTATTTTGTCAATTGTTTTGTGCCTTGCATTTTGATATATTTTAGTCAAATTGTATTTTTTGCACAAAAATAAGGTGCAGGACTGTTTCATCCTGCACCTTATAAATTCTAAAGCCTCGGTTTATTCTGTTTTACATCCTGTTTATTTTCCATAGTTTTTGCCCTTTGGAATATCTCTGCAGTTGTCTGGCCCGTCAGATCCGTCCACCAGCCCTTGCACTCATTATAATGTTCAATTGCCTCTGTCACATTATCAGATTTATAAGATGCATACAGATATGGCGGCTGTGGTACTCCGTCCTTGAATACCTGCATGACTATCTGCTGACGGATAAGCAGAGGACCGGTTCTCATGTGCTCCATTCCATTCAACTCATTCTGGAAACGTGCAAATACCTTGTCGTTTCCATTTTCAACCGTAAAACACTGCGCCCTTATATATTTACCGACTATAATGGGATTATCAATATTCAGCTTAGTATTTTTAATAGTAAAACGTACACCATCCCTGTTTTTCTCAGCAAAGAAATTAGGCATCAATGTAATAACGTCCGCACTGCTATAAATGGGTTCTTCATCTTCCTGTATTTCAGCAGCATCTTCCGCTCCATCAATGCCTTTGTTTTCATCATTGCTTGTTTTGGGCATACGTATCTGACCTACATATGTAATTGCCTTGTCAAGATATGACATTTTAATTTCATCCGGATCATTTTTAACGTAATCTTCACGGAGGCTCTTCAGGTACTGTAAATACTCTTCCCTGTCTTCAGTTCCTGAATATATCCCATCCAGGCGTTTTCTGTCAGCAGCAACTCCTGCCAATTCTAAAGTCTGCATTACATCATCTTCAGTCGGACTTAAAACCAGGCTTTCAGGATACGCTTCAATAAGTTTTTCAATGGCCGCCTTTACAGTCTCATTATCCCTCATGTCCGGATAAGCATTCAGTGATGGCACATCTATTATTTTTCCCATTACAATATCTGCCTGCTCATCTTCAATACTGTCCGTTCCCTCAACATGGTAATTAATTCCAATCGCAGGGATTCCGTGAAGTCTTGCCGGGTCAATCTGATTAAATTTCTCTATTGCTTCCTCAACAGTGGAAATATTGTCAATGTAAGTGCCCATGCTGTGGAACTCGCTGCTTTCAGCAACAGTAAATGTAACAACCGCATTGACAGTCTTTTTTTCATTCTCTTCGTCTTTCTTCTGCTCTTCCTGAATATCCTGCGTATTCCCGGCTGTCTGTTGTTCCCCTGAAATTTCTTCATAACGTGCGGCAATGGTGGATTCACTTATAGGCACCCTGCCGGTGTCATTTTCTTTATACCAGGGTTTTGCAACAGCTGCATTCATTTCATCATACCATTTTGTCATACGGTCATTTTCTGGAATATTGTTTGCAACCTCATAATCATAGATTGCACTTACCTGTCGCCTGTATTCATCTGTCTGCTCTATCTCCTGATTATTCTTAGTCTCCTGCACTTCCTGCATATTCACCTCTTCTTGTGCCCTAATGATTTTATCATATTCCAATAACACCCTTTCCTCTATTTTCCGCTGTATCGCAGCTGTAACACCATACACGGTATCCCTGTACTGCCCCTGTGTCTGATACTGGGGCATTTGTACAAACCGTCCCTTTCTGCCTTCCTTTATTACTATGCCGTTAACCGTCATTCCATACATTTTGACCGATGCAATGCCTAGTTTCTGCACTACAGAGTCTGTTTTCTGGTTAAGCGGGGTAATTCTCACATCATCTATATTTACATCCGGTACAGTTTCTGCAAAAAGCTTTTCTTTTGTGACCTCAAGTACCACTCTGTCTATCTCATTCCTGACCTCCCTGTCATGCGGATATACCACCCCTGAATACCTGTCTCCGTCTTTTCTCTGAGGATAAGATACAAACATCATTTCTTTGCCGGACTTATCGTCAAACCATTTTCTGACTGAGACCGGAAATTTAAAAATCCCTTCTATTTCTACCCATCCGGTAGCAACGGTAGATGTGTTCTTAAATGAATCAAAATCCACCCTCATATTAGCCTTTATGTTCATTATCTGTCATCTCCATTCCTTTTATTATCAATTACATAAGCCCTTCTTAAATTGTCCATGTCATCTGTAGGTGCAAGAAAAATATTTATCATCTGCTCTTCATTCAGGCCGTCATCCATCGCATTTGAAATTATTTCTTTTTCTATTTCCTTCAGTTTGTCCCAGTATCTGCCACACAGGTCTGCAAATGTATCTCCTGTCCATCCCGTCTTGTCTGTTTCTTCATCCTTCTTAATAAGCTCTTCCGTATCAACATCATGAAGAAGTGCAAGACCTTTTATCTGCTCCACTTCCTCGTCTGACTCTTTGACGGCCTGTCTGTATAGCTCTGCTATCTCATCCACAGACCTTTTTCTGGCTGAATCAAATGACAGGTATAAAAGGTCACGCTCATCAACCTCGCATGAATATATGGTTTTGTCAGTCTTTGCCATGACCTTCAGCCGTTCAATTTCTTCCCTATCTGTAACGAAATCCAGACATTTATCCCTGGAGAGGGTAATATACCTGAAATTCTTTGCATCATATATGGTACGCACCGGATGTTCGTAGTCACCAAGTGCCAAAGCAGCACTGTATCTGTCTTTCAGCCAGTCAGCTGCTGTAAAACCGTATTCCGGCTTATCAAAAGGTATTGCTTTGGTATCATATATCGGCGGTCTCGACTCTAAAAAAATAATGCACTCTGTCGGCGGCATTCTTCTTACCTGCCCTGGTGTCATCAGCTTTATTTCCGCTTTTGAATATGACAAGTCTGAGCTTGAATTAATCCCGAATGTCAGCCTGTCATCCCTTTTGTCTGCGGTGGCATTGCCAAGCGTTTCTGATATATACTCATGTGTACTTTTGGCCTGTGGTCCGGAACCCAGAAATACAACTGCCGCCATGTTGTCCATCATGATTTCCCACTTCTCGTTCGGATAAATTGCCTTGGCCTGTGCTATGGACTGCAGTATCGGCACCATGCTGATATTTCGGCTTCGTATTACTCCAAGCAGCTTCTCTGTATCTGCTGGGCGCGCACCTGCATAGAACTCATCCATCCATACCTGTACTTCATACGGCAGTGGTCCTTTGATTTCATCGTCTGACAGACGGATAAGTGTATCAAACATCTGCGTATAAAACATGGATGTTATCCATGTGTATGTATTAACATTATCCGGCATAACGAGAAATACAACAGTTGGCTGCTGTCCTATTGTGCGAATATCAATGTCGTTTCCGGAAAATATTCTTTTTACCTCAGCTGTCTCGCATATATTAAGCATTGCAGATATCATAAGCGAAACGCTGCCCTCAGTCTCCGAAGCTTTTCCCTGGAACTTCCTAAATGCCCTTACCGGAGGATAGTTTGCATCATGCTCTGATTCACACTTGTCCATAAGGTCAGCCAGCGCATTTGACTCTTCCCCTGTAATACCAATTGTTTTGACATTTTCCATTGCAAGAAGGCTGATTACGTCATTGAACGTTGCTTTCCTGTTGTTATCCCTTGCATCCAGCCATGCATAATAAAACAAAGCCTGCATCTTTAAATCCACCCCATCATCCCAGAACGGGTCAGCTGCGGAGTTTTCCTTTGCCGGTCTGACAGCATCATGCCAGCTTTTTATAATTCTCAGCATGTCCGCTTCTGTCTGAATCCACTCAAATGGATTGTACCTGTCCGACTGCTCCGGGTTTTTGAAGTTAAGCGAGAATATCTGATAACCATATTTTTCAAATATTTTTCCAAGTTTTCTCTGCGTGTCTCCTTTTACATCAAGAACCACATAGCTTGACCCCATCTGCAGGAGGTTTTGGTGCATTATAGATGTTGTTTTGAATGAGCCTGATGAACCGACAATCATCATGTTGTTGTTTGAAAGCTTTCCCCTTATGCTTACCTTTACATTTTCTGACAGTATCCTGTTATATTTATCGTCACTGTCCATAAGCTCCCTGCTTGCCTTTACCGGGTCAAGCCAGTCTTCGTCACCATGCTCCATCTCGCTGTGAAAGTTCCTGTAATGAATCATGTAATAATTTACAAAGAAAAACCAGCCTATAAAGCCAATCCCTACCCATGCCGGAGTCTTTGAGTTTGCAATCTTAAAAAAATGTGTGACCGCCCACAGCATCTGTGCATTATAGTCTCCTTTAAGGCTTGCAGGCGCCACATAAAGACCCGATATTATATATCCAAGCAGTAGGAAAAACAAAAGCAGGAAAGCAAATGCTGCCCATGGTGTTTTCTTCTTTACATATCTTGTTCCGTAATTTGCCATATTTTCTCCAATAAATATAAGGTGCCGGATTCCGGTACCTTATATTAAAATATTATACCTTCGGGTTTAATACCTTACTGTTATTCACACTCGGAGCTTTCGGTCTGAGATTCTTTGCATATGCCATGTTCCTTGTGACATTCTCATACTGCTTATGAATATTCTCATAGCTTGCAGTTTTTACATTTCCATTCTCTGCAACCATCGAGGGCTTGTTTTTGGGAATAAATCCCACATAGGTTCTGCCCTCATCTGCCACAAATACATTTTCAGCCGGAAGTATGAGATGCTTTTCGTTTTCTCCGTATGTGCCCGGGATACGTGATACAAAATACCCTTTTTCACGCATCTTTTTTGATACAGACGAAAAAGCCATGTTATCAACCAGCGTCTCCCTGTTTATCGTGACCATTTCATAGTTGCCGTCTTTCTTAAGTCTTGCGAACTCCTCACTGTCGTCCTTCTGCATTACATTTACTTTAGGTCCTGGCACTTCATGCTCCTCAAATTCACTGTTTACTTTCTGATATTCCAAAGAAGCATTGTTTATATATTCATCTTCATTTACCGCTGCCGTGTCCATATATGATTCATTATCCATTTCATATATGTTTCCGGGCTGTTTTTCCTGTTTCAGCATGTCCTCCCGGTACATTTTTATCCATATTCCAAACTTGTTTCTGTCTGCGTTTGCAACTGCTATCTGGCTGTTGTCATTTCCTACCTTAAGGTCTGGAAGAATAGAATAATTCATTTTCAGTGCATTAAAGTCACGACAGGCATCCTCCAGTTCTTTTCCCTCAAACGGAAGATTAAAAATTGTATAATTTCCTTCCGTGAAATTTTTCAGATCAGTAATTTCCTTTTGTCCACCTGACATCTGTACCCTTATATGCGATGCAAACCATGACTTGAATATCTGGTCATCCTTATTCATTACTGCAATCTGTATTGTTCCGCTTTCGCCATCTAACTTGGGCAGTACGCAGCATTGCTTTAATCCTTTTTCCTTAAGCTGTTCAACCGGCGAATCAGCATCTATGCGCGCTTTTAGAATACCGATGTCATTCTGTATCTGCTTCTTTTCGTCTTTTCCTGATACGCTCTGCAGCTTAAGCTTAAGGGCTTCGAGCTGTTTTAAATCATTTACATGCTCTGTGGAAACCGGTATGCTGTATATCGTGTATTTTCCCTCAGACAGCTTTGCAAACGCAGCCAGGTCATCTCTTGATTTTATGGAAAGATATCCTTTATATGCGAGCCTTGCCACAAACTGAAGCAGTTTAATCTGCAGCATGTTTGCTGCATATACCATCTGCGAAATACTGCCTGAACTGTTTCTGACACTCATCATCATATGTTCAAATTCTCTGTCCGTATCCATTTAACTTTCCTCCACATCCTTGTTTCTGGTTTTTTTCTTCATGCGCCTTATTTTTTCCATCATATCGACAGAAATACCCGGATGTATGAATTCCTCCATCTCTGCCGGTGTCATCCCCTCCTCAGCCAGGCTTAGCACATAGCTAATCTGCTCTGACTTATATCCTTCCTCTTTCAGAAGACTTATATATTCCGCTATGTCATTTTTCTGTCTGCGTTTCAGTCTCTTACGTTTAAATGATGCTGTTTTTTCTTCTTCATGCTTTACGTCAGCTGTGGCCGTTTGCGGTACTCCTGCATACGGCATGGTCACCGCTCCCTGTGGCGGCTTTATGTCGACAAACATATCACTGAGTTCACCTGTTTTCTTTTCTACTGTCATAATGCTCTCACCCAGCGTATTAATCTTTGCCTGTACTGCATCCGCAAGCTTTGACATATCCTTAAGTGTATTGTTGCCTTTTCCTATAATCACACCGCATGCTTTCTGATATCTTATTTTCCTCAGGTAGCCTGCAATATCAGTCTTTCTGTTATCAATTACCTCCTGAACATCCTTGACGGATATCTTGTCACATGCACACAGGTAAATTTCCCTTAACACATTTAAATTTGTTCCATTCTGCAGTGCAATATTCGTATAATCTGCACTCATGAAGTTTTCACCCTTCAAGAGCTCCATCAGGCAGTTAATTACCTTGTCATTTTCCATTTTTATCACCTCTCCTTCAGGTACCGGAATCCGGCACCTTTAAAGGCACATGAAATGTTTTCCATATGCCTTGCACCTCTCATATTTTTATTTGGTGTAATTTCAGCGGTTTTCTTATTTCATTTGTTTCTGCCATGTCATTTCTTAGATTAATATCAGCGACGCTGTCCGCATATTTAAGCTGCGACTGGGGCATTGAACCCTTCTCGTAAAAAGAATAAATTTCATCACTTCCGGCCGCTGCAATTATGTGGTCATACAGTGGAATGCCAAGAAGCTCACCTGCCTTTGACATAACATCTGTCACATGTATATCCTCAAGCGAAGGCTGTGATGAGCCGCCTGGATGGTTGTGAAGGATTATAAAGCCATTGGCATTTGACAGTATTGCCGTCTTCATTATTTCCCTGGGTGATGCAATAGCTTTGTCGACTGCACCCATTGAGCATATGCACATATTTACCGGATTAAGCTTTGCATTAAGACATATAACGCACATTACTTCACGGTCGTATTCCCTTAATATGTCTGATACAAATCCTACAACCTGTTCCGGTCTTTTAAGCTGTGTATCAGATATAAGTGTTTTTTCCTTCACCAGACGTATGCCAACCTGGTCTAATACATATACTGTATCACTCATTTTTCTCCTTTCCTGCCAGTCCTATCTGCATTATAAAATCTTCATTCTCATCCATTTCTTCAAGTTCCTTTAGTATTTTTCTCTTTAACATAAACATTTCAAGGCTTTCCTGTTTGATATTTTCCATGTTTTCCTCCTGCGTACCGGAATCCGGTACCTTTATATTTTTATATATTTCTCTTTAATATCATTTCTCTGCGCCTGTTTGTTTTGTGGGGCATTTTGTGGTGTTTCTTTTCTGTCTGCATCAAGCTGAGCATTTAAAAAAGACAGTCTTTTCAGTTTTTCTGAAAGAATGTCTTCTTTGTCAAATTTCTTTGTAACCTCTTTTTCTGCCGTTTCAAGCTCTATCCGTGTTTCATCCAGTGCATCCTGCGCATCCGAAAGACGTTTTTCAAACCCTGCCATGCAGTTGTTAAGCCTTGTAATCATTCCGGCAGGATCTGATGACATTTCAATAGTATGTTCACACCTGCCCTGCATATGTATGTAATATAAATTGAAAAACGCGTCAAACCTTGAATACAGCTTAAACCCCTTATAATCCCCAATCATGGTCCTCTCAGGTGTCTTTGACTCCTTGGCCGCTGCTATGAGTGCTGCACCACCTTCCTTTTTGTCATCATATAGCACACCGTTAATCCTGATTTCAAAACCATCCGATAGGATTTCTTCGGAACCGCGTGTAATTATATCCTGCCTCAGTCCCTCAATTTTTTCTTCAAGCTTTGCTATCCTGACCGGATACTCCTTATTAATTGCATCCTCAAGCCTGTATTTCTGGCTTTTGAAATTTGCTTTCAGAAGCTTCAGCTTTGCAACCTCTGTATCGAGTGTCATTTTTTCCTTAATGTATGGATTTCCAGTGGCAAGTGCCTTTACCTCTGCATATGACAGTGCAGCTTCATCCACATCGTCGCAGGAACGTACCGGAGACTTGCTTGTCATTATCTGCCCGATAAACTTCTGCTTGTTCTCGATAAGCTGCCACGAGTACGAGTCGAAGGTATTTTCAGTGACATACCTGAATATTTTCACCCGCTCATTCCTGTTGCCCTGGCGGAGTATTCGTCCTTCCTGCTGTTCTATGTCAGACGGTCTCCACGGCACGTCTATGTGGTGGAGTGCTATGAGCCTTGTCTGCACATTGGTGCCGGCTCCCATCTTTGCTGTTGAACCTAACAGAAAACGTACCTGGCCGCTTCTTACCTTTGAAAACAGCTCAGCTTTCTGTTTTTTTGTGTTGGCATCATGTATAAAGGCAATTTCCTTATCCGGAACCCCCTTGGCAATCAGCTTGTCCTTAATGGCATGGTACACGTCAAAACCTCCGTCACTGCGCGGTGTTGAAGCATCACAGAAAATAAGCTGCGTTGATTTGTCTTTTGTTGTCTCCTTCCATATGTCATATGCCCTGGCAGCACATGCATTCACTTTTGAATTCTCATTGTCAGGCAGCTCCGGATTTATGAGCCGCTGGTCAATGGCACATTTGCGTCCATCGCTCGTTACCTTGAGCATATTGTCGATGCTTGAATCAACCCCGCCGTTTCTTATGTTCTCTGCCCTGTCCCCAAGCGATTTGACTATCTCCTGCTGAAACTCACTCGGCTTTAAAACCACGTTCTCGTAATCACATTCAGGTACAGGAAGTTTAAGCATGTCTGCAGTCTGTATGTCTGCACTCTCTTTGAAAAGTGAGATAAGCTCCGGCAGATTGAAGAACTTTGCAAATCTCGTCTTTGCGCGGTATCCTGTGCCCTCCGGAGCAAGTTCTATTGCTGTCTGTGTCTCTCCGAATGTTGAAGCCCATGCATCAAAATTTTCAAAGCCAAGCTCCTTTAACCTGCTTGCCTGCAGATAACGCATATTGGTGTAAAGCTCAGTCATGGAGTTAGATATAGGTGTTCCGGTAGCAAATGTTATGCCGCGGTCGCCTGTTATCTCATCAATATATCTGCATTTCCCGTACATGTCCGATGCCTTCTGCGAATCATTCTGTGATATTCCTGCAACATTTCTCATTTTTGTAAACAGAAACAGGTTCTTAAATTCCTGGCTCTCATCAACAAACAGCCTGTCAACTCCAAGCTGTTCAAATGTAACTGCATTATCCTTTCTGCCTGCATCATTAAGTTTAGCAAGCCTTACCTCCAGATTTTTCTTTGTCTTTTCCATCTGTTTTATAGTAAAATGCTCGCCGTTTGATGCCTTAGCCTCACTTATCGACTCTGTAATCTCATCTATCTGTTCCTGCATGAGTCTCTTCTGTCTTTCATCTGACAATGGTATTTTAGCAAACTGGGTGTGTCCTATGATAACTGCATCATAATCACCTGTTGCAATCCGTGCACAGAAACGTTTTCTGCGTGCCGGTTCAAAATCCTTTTCAGTTGCAGCAAGAATATTTGCCCCCGGATACAGACGCAGAAAATCCCCTGCCCACTGTTCTGTCAGATGGTTGGGAACAACAAAAAGCGACTTGTGGCACAGGCCAAGCCTCTTCGATTCCATCGCAGAAGCAATCATCTCGAAGGTCTTTCCCGCTCCCACACAGTGTGCAAGCAGCGTATTGTCTCCATACATGACATGTGCTACTGCATTCAGCTGGTGAGGCTTCAGCTCCACATCAGGTGTCATTCCCGGAAACTTGAGATGTGATCCGTCATACGTTCTCGGTCTTGAGGAGTTGAATAGCTCATTGTATTTTTTTACAAGTACCTCTCTTCTTTCCGGATCCCTGAATATCCAGTCCTTGAACGCCTCCTTTAATGCATCCTGTTTCTGCGACGCAAGCATTGTCTGCTCCCTGTTGACTACACGCTTTTCGCTGCCGTCAGGCTGAGGTATCCTGTCATAGACTTTTACATCCTTAAGGTTCAGCGTATTTTCAAGTATCTGATAAGCGTTAATTCTGCCGGTTCCATATGTGCCTGTGACAAGGGGATTGAAGGAATCCGCATTCTTTCCTTTTATGTTCCATTCACAGTTTATTGGTGCAAACTTTACCGCCACCCACTCCCTTGAAAACAGTCTCTGCGGTGTATGCAGCACATCCTTCATGAACTGCTCTATATACTCTGCGTTAATCCATGTGGCCCCAAGCCTCACTTCTATCTCTGATGCTGTAAGAGGTTTTGGCATTGCCTTCTTAAGATATTCCACGTTATCGGAATATGATGCATCACCCTGTAATGCTTTTTCTGCGGAAATCAGTTTCTTTCTTATGTTTCCGGAAAGATATTCCTCTGAAGTCTGCCAGGTACCGGATTCCGGCACCTTAAAAATAATGCCCTTAAGGTCACTTATTATTTTCTCCCGGCTTTTCCCAGTAAGCCCTTCCATATATTCAAGGTCAACAGCTGCTTTTTCTCCCATCGAAACTGACAGTGCCTCAACAGATGTATCCACATGTGTAACAGGGACAGCCTTTCTGATGGTTCTTTTGGTAAACATGTCCGCTTTGCCAGCAACCTTTCCGTCATCATCAGTCTCCTCTAGTGATGATATAAGGCTGTAGCCTGCGTCTTCCCTGAATGCGGTCTGGTTTGTCCTGGAATTTAAGTACCCGAACTTTTTAACGAAGCTGTCGTAAACACTGTTGAGCCTTGCCTGTGATGCCCTGATTTCTTCATCGGACGCATCATCAAGCTGTAATTCAATAAGCTCTGACACGCTGTCCCGTACATCAATTAGGCCTTTCATGCGCTCAGCTGTTTTTTCCGGAATGTCCTGTGGTCGCATGATTGAGTTTTCCCTGTAATATATCTTTCCATTTAATGAACAGTAGGAGAAATTTTTAATTCCTGCCTCTGCAGGTATGCTTTCATCCTCAAGCTCTTCATCAGATATTTCAGTATCATCAATGGAAATTTCGCCGCGTATCATCTGTACAGCCTGTCTGAGCCGGTCTGCCAGTGAAGTGCCGGATTCCGGTACGCAGGCACTCTCCATTCCATGAGGACCGCTTACCATTTCCATTTTGCCAAGCACCATGTGCGGATTGTTAACGAAATAGCTGTTCATCTCTATTCCGTTTTCATCTGTGCCGAGATGTATCCAGTCTTCATCCGTATCTATGTACATATCCCTCTTCTTCAGAAAAATAATGTCTGATGTAACAGATGTTCCGGCATTTTTAAACGCATTGTTGGGAAGTCTTATTGCTCCAAGCAGCTGCGTCCTCTGGGCCATATACCTTCTGACTGAAGGATTAGCCTTGTCCAAGGTGCCCTTGCTTGTAATAAAAGCTATCACTCCGCCCGGACGCACCTTGTCGATTGTCTTAGCAAAGAAATAATCGTGGATATAGAAATTGTGTTTGTCGTAGGCTTTATCCAGAACCTTGTACTGACCGAACGGCACGTTTCCTATGGCCACATCAAAAAAATCATTCTGAAAATCTGTCTTTTCATAGCCCTTCACATCTATGTGTGCATCAGGATATATAAGCTGCGCCATCTTTCCTGTAACAGGGTCAAGCTCAACTCCGTATAGTTTTGATGCACTCATATCTGCAGGCAGCCCTGAGAAGAAATTACCTATTCCCATGGCTGGTTCAAGTATATTTCCCTTTGTAAAGCCAAGGTTGTGGAGTACATCATACATTGCATTTATGACTGCTGTGTCAGTAAAATGTGCATTAAGTGTGCTCGCCCTTGCACTGTCATATTCAGTGGTTGTCAGCAGGCTTTTTAATATGCCGTATTCTTCTGACCATGAAGCATTTTCAGCATCAAATATTTCCGGTATTCCTCCCCATCCAAGATATGCGGACATGATTGTCCTCTCATCGGCTGTTGCCGGACGTTTTTCATTTTCTATCTGCTTGAGAATTTTGAGTGCTGAAATGTTACGCTGTGCTTTCTGCCTCTTGGTAAGTGTGGATGCATCAGCTTCTGCCAAAACTAAAAGAGCAGTGTAATCAGCTGCTCTTTCGGTAAAATCTTCATTATTCTGTTGTTCTGCATTATCCGGATGTTCAGCCTCTGTTTCATCTAATGCCTCAGGCTTAGTATCATTTTCCGTCTTATCAGGCTCTATATTTGTTAAGTCTGTAAAGCTGAGCTGCTCTGGTGCCTCGGATTTATGTTTATCCGTGGACTGCTCCTGCATTTCTGTTGTTTGAGAAATATTATCTGATTCCTCAGTTTCCGGAATAATATCATTATTCTGTCTGTCACGGCTTTTGTACTCACCGGTTAGTATTAGGGTTCCGATTTCCTGTTCAACGCTGCTCCATGACAGTGTTCCTTCTGCTTCGCCCTGCTCATCACGCCACTGGAAACGTATGCCCTGAGAACCATATGTGTCATATCCATGAAGCCCCATGCCGTCAACCGGCCAGCTCGCCCCGCCAAGTCCGTATTCCTTTTTGATAAGTGCTGTTCTTTTACCAGCCTCCATCTCATTCTGGAAAATCTGTACGACTCTGTCAAAGCCTCCTTCAAAGCCGGTTCCACGGAGCATGACCTGTCTAATATAGTCATGAGGTATATAATCAGCTTTCCGCGGATTCAGATAGCCGTATTTTTCTACCTTTATGCGCTGCTCATCCTCTGTAGGCAGCTCTGGAATGAAATACAGTCCGGTGCCGGATTCCGGTACATATTCATCCTCACTGGTACCGGATTCTGGTACAATTTCATTTTCTATAAAGTGTAGATCACTGTATCCCTCACTATTTCTTCCGCCCTGTTCAGGATGCTGTTCATCATTCGTATCCATTTCAGCTGGTCCTGCATCTTCAGCTGTTCTGTCACTCCTTCCTGTTTTTTCATCTGCGGCACGATTCTGTCCATCTCGTCCTGTGCTCTCTTCTGTACCTTTAGGCAGTGTTCCTGAAGTTCCCCGAACATTAGCATCGTATCGAACTTCGCCCTGTAATTCTTTTTGAGCCAGGTCCTGTGCATAAGTCCGAATTTCGTCAGCGGCTCCTGTGGTTCCTTGTTCGGTATAAGGTTCGGTATCTCGTAGTCCCCTGCTTTGATGTATTCGAGTTCCATATGTTTTATCCTCCCTCTCCGTACTTTTACGCTTTAAAGCATTATAGTCCACATTGGGGTCCCTGTCAATACCATGCACCCTGTCATAGGTTAAAACTGCAATTCCAACTTCACGCAGTGCCTGCTGTGCTGCATCCGTCATGCGTGAGGAAAGCTCACAGAAATCACTTTCAGGCAAGTCTTTTATAAATGACATATCATAATCAGAAAAACCGCCTGTCGATAAGCCCATTCTTTCCTTTATCATCCGGTTAAGGCCGTACCTGAAAAAAACCCTGACGTTTCTGCGGTACTCATCCATCTTGTATTTTTCTTCATCAAGTTCACTTAAAGGACTGTTTTCAGACGAATACTTTTCTTGTGCAATATCAGCTGCATACTCATCAGCCAGATATTCCACAAGATAATCCATTGTATGTTCTATAGATGGCTCCTTTGTGTCATATTTATCAGTCTGCGGCTGTAATCCATATACTTTTAACAGACGATTCTGTATCGTTTCCGTGTGATATGGTTTTCGTATCCACAGTCTCGGCAGATGTCCTCCCATTTTAGGTACAACACTGGCTACATCCCATACATACTTAAGTTTTCTGCTGTTGCTTTCATCAATAAGGGCAATGCCGCGGTTGCCCTTCTTAATCCAGCAGCCCATTTTAGAGTTCCATATGTTCATTGTAGCGCATGCAACAGCATCAGGCCGCTGTGCATATATGAGAATCTGATCCATGAAACGGTACCTGTACACACGTGATGCATGTTCAAGAAAATCGTTCCAGGCATTTAAGTCTTGTCTGATGCGCGACTGTGTTTCATGAGCCAGCGCTTTAACTTCATATAGCTTCATTGGCTTTCACCTCGGATAAATGCTAGATTTCAGGTTTTATATTTTTTTCATAAGAAATATTTTTTGATTCCTGTGGAATAATATCAAGCTTATTACGCGTTACCATTTCTATTGAGTTCTCTTTCCTGTCGTACATATACACCTGGTTGGAGAGCCTTTCAGACGGACTGACAACATCCATGTTTGTCTGCTCTATGAAAGCCGAAAGGTCATCACAGTCTGGCACCAGCCTTGCATCCATGGCAAGCACTTCATGCGTGCTTGACGGAATGATAATCAGATTTCCTTCCACCTGGTCGGACAGTTCCTTAAATACCTCTGTGTTAAGCAATACTGTTGCACCATTATTTGAAGTATTCTGAACGATCCACGGATATCCGTCAGACAGTCTGCTTACATCCCCTCCTAATAAGTCTGAAATCTGCTCATCGCTCATTCCCCTGTCTTTAAGCTGGCCATACACATAATCAAACAGGTTGGTTACATTCACTTCAAAAAGTCTGGCCATATTTTTTTCAGCCGTATCAAAAAGTTCCTGCTCTGACATTCCAAGCGCAGCTGCAATTTCATTATTTACCATAATCGTTTTTGACAGACCGTCATGATCCGACAGACATATGTTATATGAAACAGTCAGGTCGTTCAGCTGTCTTGTCGGGCACCCTGCCAGTCTTTGTGCATTAGCTTTCGCGTTTGAAATTTCATAAATGATATTTGGTCTGAATCCCTCATCCAGTACATCCTGATATTCATTCTCCGGTGCTTCATCATATGCCAGCAGTACAATGTCTGCAGCATTTTTTGTAACAAGTTCAATATCCTCTGACAGTTTGTAGTCCTCATACAGCTGTGTCAGATTAATTACGGGACACACATTTGTATCTTCTTTTCTTACTACAAGTCCGTCATAATCCATGCCATTTACTTTTTTCACGCGCTGCAAATGAAGTTCTGAATTCTGAAACTCCGGTGGCAGATAGTCAAGTACCGCATTTTCCACAACATCCTTAAAAATTTCATATTTCATCATTATTTTTCATCCTCCTTTATCTCAGTCTCTGCAGTCTTTTTCAGATATGCAATCATCCTGTCCGTCTCATGTTCATCAGTCCTGTGCTGCATCTCCATCAGATAAATTTTTTCGTTCATGTTCCATTCTCCTTTAAATTTTTATATATTTTTGTTAAACGTTCCGGATTCCGGTACGTGGGTAACCTTTTTCGTTTTTCTGCCGGTAAACTCCTGTTCAGTCTTTTTAATTCTTCTTAACATGCGCAGTTCTTTTCCAAGTTCCTTTATCTCTTGTGAAAGTCTTTCCATATCTTTTTTTGAAATATCATCATCCGGCAGATATTCCTTGAGCTGTTCATATTCATCCTGAAGGGCTTCAAAAGCTTCATCACTGATATCAGGATTCTTCAATTCGTTTTCTAGCTGCTCTTTTCTGTCAAGCTGTTTTTTCTGTCTACTGTCCAATGCCTCTGAAGCATCCTTTTTATTCCACTTTTCCCTTTTAAGTGAATTTATCATTTCTTCAAGCCTGCTTTCCCGGTCCTGTATGTTATTCATGTTTTTTAAATTGTTCATTTTAATGTATGAGCACTCATCGAGAAGCCTGTCTATAGCCATAATGTCTCTTCTGACGCCTTTTGTAACTGCATACGGATTAGGCAGCCTGTAAAAGCTTACCGCCTGGTAAAGCCTTCGGTATGTGCCTGTGTTTTTATATATTTCGTCAATCGATGCAAGCTTCTCTTTTTTCTCAAGGTTATCAGCAACTTCTTCATACATCCTGCTTCCGCTTTTCTGCTTTATGCGTTTTGCTATATCCTCCGGAGAATATCCGGATGGCATGTTATAGCTTCTTCTTCTGTGTTTTTTTCCGGCATCGTCCGTGTATGTGTATGTAAAATAAGTCGTGTTCTTCTTCTTTGACTTTCCGGCTCTTACTGAATATCCTGCCATCTTCATATGCTCCATGAACTCCGGCAGTGTATCAGAATGTTTTAAGGCAAGGTCAATGTCTGCTCTTATCACATGTGTCCAGTTCATTCTGCCGTTTTTCTTTTCATTCCATTCTGCATATGAGAGCCCTTTCTTTTTATTCTCTTCAAATTTCAGTGGCTTAAGGCCATGCTCCATGCATATTTCATCCGTAACCGGCTGTATATATCTTTCCCAGTCACCATTTTCATATCTGTATTTGTATCCATCAGTTCTGCTTACAGAATTAAATATAAGGTGCGAATGGATATGATTTTTGTCAGTGTGCGTTGCAAAAACATAGTCATAGTTTTCGCCAAGATACTTTTTGGCAAACTCTTTTGTAATTTTATAAGCTTCATCCGCATCCGTTTCCCCGGGCTCGAATGAAATTACAAAATGATATCCCTGCCTGCCATGCATCTTTCCATACAGTTCTTTTGTGTCCAGGAATGTCTTTATGATATCTTCACTGTCATATCCTGCATTGCCGCCGACATATAAACCGTCACACGTTTTTGCTTCGTTATTTTTTTCATCAAGAATATATTTCACAGCATTGGCCAGATGTCTGTGCGGCACCGCTGGTGCCTCCTTCATGTGCATAAGCTTTGTAACCGCCAAGTCTGTTTGCCTCCCATCTATGTACAAAAAGAACGTACCGGATTCCGGTACGTTCAATAAAAAAAGAATCTAAGATGCTTTATCTTAAATTCTTTTTGCTACAACGTAAATGTCAACTGTTCATTCCTCTATTTTTCCGTGAGCTTTTCCAGCCTGACGTTTAATTCTTTCATGAGCTCAACAACATATTCTGCATCACGCATATCGCCGATATTACTGTTAAGCCTGTGTGCTATCTGATTGATGTTCACTCCGATTTTTCTGACCTGATGGTTAAGGTCTTTTAATTCCATGTCTACACGAACGTCTTTTTTTCCGGTCTGTGACAGCACAAGGTTCCTTATATAGGCAGACATGTCCCATCTGCCTCCATATGTGAACCGTGTTTCAGTTTTTTTCATTTCATCAATAAGAGTGTACTCCTCCTGTGTCACCCTGAAGGTTATCTTTCGGTCTTTCATTTTCACTATCCTCTAATCCTGTCAGAAGCTGTATCTTCTCCCTGAAGCTTTCAATATTATCTGCATCAACTTCACCAAGCAGGTCTCTCACTATGTCTCCGATCAGTGAATCATTTTCGCGCTTCAGACGTTCCTCTTCTTTTTTCAGTTCATCTCTTAATCCCTTGATTTTTTCTTTGTATTTCTGTTCTGATTTCTTTTGCGCCTCTGTCGTTTTTGCAATCTCAAGCTGAAGTTTTTTTATTTTTTCGTTAGTCATTTTTTCCTCCAATAAAAACGAACAGGCGGTGTTGAATCTGCCTGTCCGTTTCTTTTACAATTATATTCTACAACATGCAATTATTAATATCTACCACCACTTACTACCACCATTTCACGTTGGCAGGTCAGGCAGGTCATCATTCATGTACTCTGCCTGTTTCTGGTATTCCCTGTGACGCCTGTACAGAGTTGCTTTCGAAACACCAAGTGACTCGGCAGCTTCTGTTACGGTCATGCCTGAGTCTATCATCCTGTAGACCTTTTCCATATCTATCCAGGTGCGGCTTTTCTTTTTTCCAAGATTCTTTCTTACTGTCATGTTATCCATCTGCACTTTCCTTCTTTCTCCTTAAGTGCTTTCGTTCCTCCTCCATCCTCCTGTATAGGGTGCGCGGTGATACCTTCAGTCTTGACGCTATCTGCCTGTTGGGCAGTCCCTGTCTATACAGTATAAGATACTGATCCATGTCAATTTCTTTTCTTGGTCTGTGCGGATATTCCTTTTGTTTTTTTTCGCTCACAAAAACCACCTCCGGCTCACGATTTTTTCCAGTCTGTTCATATTTTTTACTTGATTTGCCCCTTGATTTTTTCTAGTCAGGCTGTTGGGGTAAGCCTCTGTTTCTGTTATGTGTCAGAATTGTCTCACTATGTTTCAGCATCATTTCACTGACATATCACAGGTGTCTCTTTTATGTTTCAAATGCGTTGAAAATGTATTCCAAATGCGTATAATTACGTTTCTTTTTTATCTCACATGTTGCATATATGTCTCTCATTTGTTTCAAAATACGTCGTTTATATGCATTTTAAGTCATTTTTCGAGCCAAAACGCACTTTATTACATTCTCAACGTAGACTAATTATTTGCAAGATACGCATTCTGTCCGACAGAATGCATTTCTTGTCAAGGGCGCCGCCCCTGATACCCCGGTAAAATATTTTTTTATATCATGACATCACGCTTTTCATCCAGCCATTTAAAAAATCCTGACATGAAATATCATCATCAGCTGAATAAAAATCGCTCCTGTACCTGTAGACAGATTCAATCAGGCTGCTCTGCACTGAAAGTATTTCTTTTTGCTCTTCATTCAGTGTGCCAATGAATTCATAGAGTTCATTTTTTATCTGCTTTCTTATTTCAATTTCATCAGAGTGTGCAAAAATATTTTCCTTGCTTGTTGCCATCATTGAAAGAAAATATCTCTGAAATTCGTTTGCAATTTTTTCTTCTAACATCATATCTTTTCTCCTGTGGTTTACTGTCCGGCTGTTGCATCCTGCGTCTGCCCGGCCTGTGGCTGCGATATGTCCTGTGTCTGCTCTGCCGACTGTCCGGCCGCTGCATCAGTGTTTTCCGGAAAGACCGCATTGGGATCATCTTCCGGTGAAACATCACGTACATCAGGCGCATTGTCCTGTTCATTCTCCGTGTTATTGTCTGAGCCGTCAGCTTTGATTTTTTTCACTTTAAGATATCCGTTTTCATCAAAATAATATTCTGTATCCGCCTCAGTTTCTTTTATTTTTTCTGTTACGTTTTCTGTCCCTGCCGTGGTTTCCCTGACTTTATTTTTTTCTGCATTATGAGTATTTTTTATAAGCATGACACCCATTACACATACAGCTGACACGAGCATAATGAAAAGCAGAATAAATAGTGCCCTGCGGATTTTTTCGTATGGATTTTTTCTCATTATCTTCACTTCTTTCTCAGTGTAACTGGTGTGATGTATTCTTCAAGCTCGTCTGCATCAAATGCAAGCTCTCCGGTTTTTCTCTCATAACCAAGTTCACTTATGAACCTTGTAATTGACATTCCATACCATTCCTTGAAGCCTAAAAATATAACCGGGAATGCAAGCGGTATTCCGAAATAACAGCCAACATTCAGTGCTATGTGGAACTTGAAATATGCAAGTGCTGTTACGCATGCAATGATTAAAAGTGCAGCCGCAACACACAGCACTTCTTTTAATGTATAACCGAACATGAATTCATTTTTATATTCAGTGTCGGGGTCCTTGTTGATTGGTATTGTCATTAAATTATTCCTCCCTTAAAATCCAGCGTGCCGGATTCCGGTACGCTGTCAGTTATTTTCCTGTCCGGCCGCATCAGCCGCTGTATCATCCTTCGGATACTGCGGAGTTCCATAGCCGGCTATCTTTGAATATGTGATTGAATATGTATGCTCTTTTACATGGCTGCCTTTATGATAAGGTGTCGTGCTGCTTCTTCCGCTGTTTCCTTCAATTGTTGTAAGCTTTTTAGTTTCAGGGTTATATCCTGTCACAATTCCTGTATGGCTCATTCCGTTTCCGAAAATAATAATATCCCCTGCCTTTGGCACATATCCGCTTGCTGCATCATGATACAGATTATTGTTAATATACCACTGCTTTGAAGCTGCGACACTTGCAGTCTTTGGCATGATACCCTTTTCAATAAAGCCACACTTGTCTGCACAGTATGACACAAACATGGCACACCAGTTCGCATCCATCCCATACCAGTTTTTGTACCTGTATCCTCCGACTGTCTTGTCAGCATCATTAAGTTCATTCTGTGCTGCCTCCACTATCTGTGTGCAGACAGTTCCATTGTTATCCCCCTGCCCGCCTGATGCATCGACAGCTGCCTGCATTGTTACAGTCAGGCTTGTAAGAATAACTGTAAGACAGATTACAGCTGCCATGAGAAGCATAATTAAATTGTTATTTTCTCCAGTCTGTGAAACACTGTAATCACTGGCAGCCTCCACAGTCTCATGCTTTGCCTGCTGTGTCTGCTCAGCCTGTATCTGTGCCGTCTGTTGTTGCATTTTCTGTGAAACCTTTACCGCAGCCTGTGCGGCATTTTTTGCCGTGTCAACAGCAGCTGTCACCGCAGCTGTCACACCGAATGTTGCTGTACCGCTCAACGCTCCTGCTGTTGTTCTTACTGCAGTACCGGCAGCTGTCTGCACAGTCTTATTTGCCATGGTATTAGCAGTGGCAGATACAAATTTTGAAGCTGTTTCCTTTGAGTTAGCAGTCAATATATTTTCCTTTTCTGTTTTACGTCCACGAAGGTCTCTGTTTCTTTTAATGATATTAGATGACCACTGTTTTTTAGACAGTTCCTTCTGGTACATTCTGTTATATCTTTTCTTCTGCCTTCTGCTCAGGGTGCCATATAATGCTCTGCTCTCTTCTGCCAAAACGTTCTGAAGCTCAGGCATTTTTTCTTCTGAAGCATTATTATTTCTGTCTTCTTCATCATGCATGCCGTTAAACTGTACATCAAAATTTTTTACTGCATTCCTTGTTTTTTTTGCGGCCGATGCAGTAAATCCGCTCACATGCCTTATGACTGTTCCACCTGTTTTTATTGTACGCTCCGTGGTCCTTATTTTTGTTTCCTGTGCCGTTATTACACGCATGTCATTTCCCCCGGTTCAAATCACAGATAAAAAGTTTCTTTTGAAATGTCAGTCTCTTCCTGTTTCTTTTTCTTTTCTGCCTGCTTATGGAAATTTGTATCAAATGATGCAAACAGCGGATTGCTCTCACTCATTCTCGCATCCATCAGATATACATTTCCACGCCATACAAGTACCCCGCAGCCTTCTGTATTTTCTTCAAGTGCCCTAAACTCTGTTGGTGAGAATTCCTGAATCTTGGCAAGATTTGCTGCATCAAGCCCACCCTGGTCAAAGAACACCTTGAACGGACAGTTTGAGAACATGTCTCTCAGCGAAGGATTTTCAAGCACGTGTGTAATATTCTGTGCGGCAAGCGTAACTATGGCTCCAACCTTACGGTATGTCTCAATTGCATACAGAAGCTGTGCTGCCGTAGTTTCTTTCTCACACAGCACCTGTGCCTCATCCACAATCAGGTGGAGTGCCTGCTTTGTTTCCTGGTTTGTATCAATTCTCATTGAGAGAAAATGCATTATTGTCAGCATGCACGGCTCCCATATTTCCTTGTCAATATTTTTAAGGCCGAAGCCTATAAGCCTGCTGTTCATGTCAAGGTTCGTTTCATGCGCAAACATGTCGTATACACCTGTGGTGTAATCCTCAAGTGAGTCGACTATCTCCATAATTATTCTCTTGTCTTCAGTAAACTCAACAGTATCAATCTGTGCTTTAATTTTTTCTCTGAGTAGCGGCAGCGTCGGGTATTTTTTCTTCTTTGCATGTTTTGAGGTCTCGTTAAAATATTCCTCATACATAGTCCTTACTGCACGTCCGACATAGTTCATGTGGATTCTGGTTACAACAATATTTGTCATGACTGATGCACAGAACGAATTAGAAAAGTTTGTCATCCTTGCAATAAATTTATTCCGAACATTGCTGTCACCATTCTCCACATAGTCAGGAATCTCATACGGATTCATATAAATTTTGCTCTGAGGTGTAAAATCAAAATACATTCCGCCTCTCAATGAGCGTATGAATTCCATCTGTTCATTATTCGGGTCAAGTATAATCACATCATCATCTGTAAACAACAAAGGCTGTGCTATCTCGGTTTCCTTAATGAAAAATGATTTGCCGCTTCCTGTATGTCCTACCATAAAGCCATGAGGTGCAGGAAGAAGTTTTCTGTTACCGTATATGAGATGCTTAGTCGTTTTATTGAGGCCGTATACGGTTCCGTTTCTGTCATGCACATCTCCTGCATAGAACGGCTGGAAAGCTATAGCTGACGAGGTATATAAAAACCTCATATGATTTACCTGACGTCCACCTATCGGAAGGACAGTGTTTAATGCCTTAAGCTGCCTGTGGTAATACGGTTCAAGCTCATAAGAGCTTCCCTTTGCCTTCTGTTTCAAAATATCCACCCTCTGTGTCAGCTCCTCAAGTGAATCTGCATACACCAGAACCAGAAGCCCGAGAAAAACTCCCTCCTCATCATTCTCATCAAGCTGATCCATGTCATCTTCCAGGCTCGTCTTCTTTTTGGTCAGGCTGTAGCTTGTAGTTGCTCCAAACTGCTTATTATTGTAATTTCTTGTACGCTCCTGGGCTATTACCCTTTCGTTATTTGCATGCGCGTTTTCAAGTCTGTCATGAATTACATTCTTTGGAACACGCTGCATGTCTATCGTAATGTATGTTGGAAAAAGTACATCACTTAAGCTGTGTATTACCTTGTCCTCTGAAAGAGACTGCCCAAACGCGGTTCCCACAAGCACTGATATGTATTGTTTATTGTTTATAACCATGTAGTCGGTATCTGACTGTATTGATGCCGGAAGTATCTGGTTTTTCCATCCGCTGTCATGTGGTGATATTCTTGCAGGAGGCAGGCACTCTTCCCCTGCCCGTAACATCCTCGATAGCAGCACCATTCTCTCTTCTGCAGACATTTTGTATATCCTGCTCCTTAAGTTACGGAAAATGTTTGACAGTGTAGTGTCAATCGTTGCAAAGTATGCTTCAGCTTCTTCCAGAGTATGCGCACGGCATGTCACAGTAAGAATCATTGTCTTTCTGATGTCTCTCGTTCCTTCATCTATCTTCTGGTTAATCCACTTTCCTATTCCTTTTTCTATCACAGGATATTCCTGTCCGTTAATTGGATTGAATATCTCATTCACAAATGAATCCAGGTCTCTCTGTTCGTTTGCAAGTGTAATCTTAAAAGGTCCATCCAGAGATTTAAGCAGTGTCATTATCTCCAGCAGTGTGCTGTCCTTTTTAGAGGTATCCTTATTTACATAATTGATATCCTCGAACACATAGCTCTGATCATACATTGCTTCACCTGTCATTGGCTCAATCTTAAAGTTGCCGTTTTCATATGCCCTGTCAATGCAAAGCCATTCCTTGACGCTCCGCGGAACCTTTACTACCGGCACGCTTAAAGCTCTTCCCTTTTCAAATTCACTATTTGCATCTAATTTTGCCATTATGTTTCCTTTCCTTTAAATCCCAAAAGTCTGTTTCAGGAATGAGTCTGCACCTTTTACTCCTGCAGCTGTCAGCATCATCACGAACATATTCTGTATGCATCTGGTAGGCAGCACTATATCCGTAAGAAGATTCTCTGCAAAGAAATCCGTCAGATCAAACTTAGACACCAGTATAATAAAAATTGCTATTATCACAATTGATAATGACTTCGTTAACAGTGTCTTAATCCATGCTCCTGCAGCATTCTGTATTCCCGGTCCTCCGGGAATACAGGAAATCGCAAGCGGTCCTACAGCTGCAAGCATGTATAACTGTACGCTTCTCGAAAATATGGTTATAAATACCGTAGCTGAGCATACAATAGCCACCACCAGAAAAATAATTCCTACTATCATGTGCACCATTGCCTGAACAGAGTCAAGTACCCCCTGCTCAATCCCATTAAACTCTCCTGTCGATAGCATTACGGAGCCTGTCGTACCGGTAATTCCAAATACCCATTTGCTGAACCACATAACAGAATTAATTCCAAGATTTCCAAGGAGAACCTTAATAAGTATATTGACTCCGGTTTCAAGTGTCATGCTCTCTCGCAGGTTTCCAACCTGCCTGCATATTCCTATGTAAAAGAAAAGATTCAGCATTGTGGCTGCTATTGCCTGAAAGAAGGGATATAGAATGTTGCTTACATATGCCCATGCCGAAGGCGAAAAACTCTCAGGTGTACTCAGACCTTTCCCCAGACAGAAACTTAATATAAGATTCCATATATTAACTCCAAGAGTATATAAAGGTGAAAGGCCGTTTGTAATCCAGTCCATTAAACCACTCCCTTACATTATTGCTGCCAGTATCTGCGGTGCCATTGCCATTACAAAACCGCCTCCAATACGTTTGAATGCGTTTGCCTGCATTGTACCCTCAGATCCCTGAAAGGCGATGCCCCACTCTGAAATTCCCCAAAGTGTAATTATTGAACCGATGGATGAAACAATTCCACTTACAAGATTCTGCAGCGATGTAAATTTTGCTGTTACAACATTTGCAGCCTCCGCTGCGTATACCGGTGACACTTCACCTGCCATGATTACTGTAGTAATAAGCAGTGCAAGCATAACCTGGAAGAAACGTACCGCATCCACGTTCTGTATTCTGTACTTTATCATTTTTATATGCCTCCCTATTTTTTCTTTTTTGCAAGTGCCACAATGCCTACTCCGATAAAGCTCAGCAGGAGCCCTGAACCGAAGAATATCATTCCCATAAACTGTGCCATATCCGGCTTAAATTTAATAAGCAGCGCTGTCAGCGATAATGCAAGCATAAATGCTGCTACAAATGTAACAATGAACCCAACTGGTATTTTTTTCTTTCTGTGCATAATAATTTTCTCCTTTTAAAAAACGCAGAGCCTCACAGCCCTGCGTTAATCATTGTTTGTAGGTAATTGGGTAACCCCCTAGTGTTTCTTCTTTGATACTGCTTTCTTCCTGAAGAATGAACAGATAACTGCCATTACTCCTGCTATTCCTGCAAGCGCATACATAACCACTGACATGTAATCACCGGTCTTTGGCTTTGGCGGAGCAATCATTGTAATGGTCTGGGCTGCATCGTTGATGTCATTGTGTGATGCAATGGCATAAGCGCCATCTGCAGTCACAACATCAAGCTGCTCAAATACTACAAGCTGCTTTCCTGTCATGCCTTTTCCATTGAATCTGAATGTCACGTCAACTACTCCCTCGGTGCCTGCCGCTGTAAACTCAGTTACTGCAGTTACTTCCTTTCCGTCAATCACAAGTGCTTTTCCTGTAGCCTTGTCCATGAGCTTTCCTGTCACTCTGTAGGTCTGTCCCTGTACCAGATTCTGGTACGCTACTGAATCTACAATAGTAACGCTGCTGTCAGCTGTTGAGCTGTGATCCTTTCGCTCACCATCGATGGCTGTTGTTCCAATCTTCGGAACATAAAGTGTCTGTGCTTCATCTGTGATATCGGCATGTGTCGCTATGAGATTATTCTCATAGTAGACATCCTCAAACATAACAATTGTTCTTCCTGCAAGAAGGCTCGCATCAAATGTAAATACCACATCCACTTTGCCTGTTGCTTCCTTCGCAACAAACTCTGCCTCTGCCGTAACATTGTTTCCGTTTGCAATAACCGGTGCTCCGTTTGACTTGTCTACTGCAGTTCCGACTACCTTATACTTCTTTCCTGGTACCAGATTCCGGTACGATACAGTATCGACTATCTTTGCACTCTTCTCAGCATAAAACATGCTGGTGCCTGACTTTGCATCCTTTGCTGTAGTCTTAATTTGTGGCACGCAGATGGTCTGGTTCTCATCACTGTAATCTTCATGTACCGCAATGAGTACCTCTTTAACTTCACTATTGTCGGCTGGATTGTTATTTTCATTATCTACCTCGACCTTGTTTGATGTGTTATCTGTTTTATTCTGTGTGTTTTCTGACTCAGATGCCTTCTGTGTATCATCAGGTGTCTTGTCCTTGCTTGATGTACCATCAGGGTTTGCATCGGCATTATCCGCATTTTTCACGAGATAAAGCTTCTCAAACAGCACCATTGTCTTTCCTGCAAATTCCTTTGCACTGAATGTAAACTCAACATCCACAGTGCCGTCTGCTGTTTCAGGTGTGAATACAGCCTCGGCTGTAATATCCCTGCCGTCATTCTGCAGTGGTTTTTTGCTGTCCTTATCCATTACTGTTCCTGCTACCCTGTATGTAAGGCCCGGGATAAGGTTTTTGTATGTTACTGTATCTTTTACTTTTACATCATCCCCTGCATTTGACAGATGAATGCCTGTCACCTCATCAAGAGCCTCTGTTGCAATGGCTGGCACGTAAATGGTCTGTGCCTCGTCATTTATGTCAGCATGTACTCCGATAAGCTTGTCCTCATAACGGATTTCCTCAAACATTACAATGGTCTTTCCGGCTAAATTACTTCCGTCAAAGATGAAATCAACATCCACTTTTCCGTCTGCTGTCTCAGGTGTTATCTCAGCTTCTGAAGTTACTGCTTTTCCGTCTGCATCCTTAATCACCTTTCCGGTTTTCTTATCCATCGCTGTTCCTGTTACCTTATATGTCTTTCCAGGAATGAGATTTGTGTACTCGACAGTATCCGTGATTTTGATATCCTTCTCAGCATATGTGAGCTTTGTCTCTGTCTTTGTGTCTGTTGCTGCTGTCTTTACTGATGGAACATAGATAATCTGTGCTTCATCGGAAATATCAGCATGCACGCCAACGAGCTTATTGTTGTAGTAGATGTTTTCATACATTACAACTGTCTTTCCGGCAAGTGAGCTTCCGTCAAATACAAACTCAACATCGACTGTACCATTTGCTTTTTCTGCCTTAAACGATGCCTTTGCGGTTACATCTTTTCCTGCATCGTCCTTTAATGTCTCGCCTGTTGTCTTGTCTATTGCAGTTCCTGTGACTGTGTATTTCTCACCCGGTACCAGATTCCGGTACGCTACTGTATCCGTGATGTGTATGTCCTTCTCTGCAAGTGTGAGCTTTGTTGCTGTCTTATCATCAATGGCTGTTGTCTTTACTGATGGGATATAGATTGTCTGTCCCTTGTCATTGATATCCTCATGGGCTGCAATCTCTGCCTTTCCATAGAACATCTTTTCAAATACAACCACAGTTGTATCATCAAGACCATTTGTATTGAAATGGAAATCTACTGTTGTTTCTCCGTCAGCTGTATCCGGTGTGAAATCGGCTGATGATGTAACGCTCTTGCCGTTTACTGTCACAACCTTGCCGGTACGCTGATCCATGAGTGTTCCGGAAATGGTGTATGTCTTGCCCGGTACCAGATTCCGGTACGCTACTGTATCAGTAAGAGTCACATCACTGCCTGCCAGTGACATGTGCGAGTCAGTGTCCTTATCCTTAACACTTGTAAAAATGAGTGGAATGTGGACTGTCTGTGCCTCATCATCAATGTCTGCATGTACTGCAATAAGCTTGTCCGTATAGTAGACATTCTCGAAGAATACCACTGAACGTCCGGCCATGGCTGTTCCATCAAATGTAAACTTCACATCCACACTGCCGTCTGCTGATGCTGCAGTAAACTTAGCTGTCGATACAAGCTCGTTTCCGTCTGCGTCTGTAAGAGGCTCTCCTGTTTCCTTGTCTACGGCTGTTCCCCTGACTGTGTACTCTTTGCCCGGTACCAGATTCCGGTACGCTACTGTATCTGTAACAGAAATTTCCTTCTTTGCCTCGCTCACGTTGATTTTAGAGCTGTCATCTGTTGCAGTAGTCTGTGCTGCTGGAATGTGGATTGTCTGGCCCTCATCATTAATGTCCTTATGCTCTGCAACCTCCACATCCTCAAGTGTAAGTGTCTCATAAACTACAAAGCTCTTTCCTGCAAGTCCCGTTGTGTCAAACTCAAACTTGAGCTTCTTTGTGCCTGATGCACGTCCTGCCGTGAAAGCCATCTCCTGTGTGACAGGCTCTCCATCAACAAGCAGCTCTTTTCCTGTTTCTTTGTCCATGAGCACACCGCTTAATGTGTATGTCTCACCCTTTAAGAGGTTTGTGTATGTGACCGTATCGGTTATAACAGCCCTGCTGTCTGCAAGTGTAAGGTGATCAGCTGTCTCACGGTCTGTGGCTGTGGTGTGGATTTCAGGGAAATAAATAGTCTGGTCTTTATTCTCCATATCCTCCTCTGTAGCTGCCACGTAATCGCCATATGTGAGCTTCTCGCATACAACTACTGTCTTTCCGCCAAGTGCAGATGAATCAAAGTTAAAGTGCATATCGAGCACCTTCTTTGTTCCATCAGATGTAAATGTCTGTGAAGCTGTCACCGGATTACCGTTTACCATGACTGCTTCGCCTGTGTCCTTGTCCATGAGTGTGCCGGTAATTGTGTAATCCCTGCCTGCCATGGTGTCCGTGATTGTTACTTTGTCAATGATGTCTGTATCTGCCGATGGCTTGATAATCTGGTACTGCGTCTTTGCATCAGATGCCTGTGTTGTGATAACAGGTGTTGGCTCTGAATGGTTCTCGATTGTACCTATATCAACTGTAACCGTGTCTCTTCTGATGGAGAACTCGCCCTTATAGAGGATTTTTCCCCTGTTGTTGTCACAGGAAAGCTCCTCAAGTGTGTAATCACCATAAGGCATTGCTCCAACCGAGTCATCGACCTTTGCACTGCCATCTGCGGAAGAAAACCACAGTCCGTCATACGCACCGCCGCCGTTTGTGTTCTTTGAGTGTGCGTTCCAGCTGCTCTCTGAGCTGTAGTAACCGTTCTCATCAGTTTTGATGATGTGGCTCTCTCCGGTTTCCTTGCATGTAACCCTGAATGGAATGTCGCTCATTCTGTTCTGATTGTCTGTGTCAATCTTAGTAAGCTTGAAGTCACCACGCTTGATTTTGTCGCTTACCTTAAAAGTGTTGCCGCCTTTTAACGAAGCAAGATTGCCGTTCTGTGTAATCTGTGCTACATATTTGCCTGTAATCTTCTCACCTACTCCGCCTACCTGAAGATATGCTCCATCAAGCTTGTATCCTTCCGGTGCCTTTGTCTCTTCGATTGAGATTGTTCCAAGTGGTAATACAGCTAATCCATTTGATACTTTATAGAATTCATCACCAGATATTTTGTATGAATCATCTAATGCAGCTATATATTTTCCAGATGCTGTTTTCATTGTCTTTAAAACCCAAGTACGTGTGGCATTAGCCGGAAGATTTCCTGCATGGTAATAGCCTGCATAGTATTTAACAGTAAACTCAGCATTCTCAAGACTCGCTCCGCCCTGTACCTTGTCACCGGTCTCACTGTCTACCTTGTTGATGCTTATTCTTACAGGATCGTTTGTAGGTGTATCTGATACGCTTAGCGCTGTATTCTGTCCGGCTGTTACAGTAAATGACTGTACCGAACTATCAAGTGCATATCCTGCCGGAGCTGTAAGCTCCTTGTAGTAGTATGTTCCGGCATTCAGTGAAACAGCAGCTGCATTGCCGCCTGCATCCGTTGTCAATGTAGTAACCTGAGCTGAACAGCCTGCATCAGAATAAATTCCGTATACAGCTCCTGCAAGTGAATAACATGAGTTTCCTGATGTGATTCCTGTGTTAGCTGACGTCTTGCTTAATGAAACTGTACCTGTCGGTGTGTATTCATAACCGAGAATGTTCTGGGTTTTTCCTGTTGCAAGAACAAAGATTTTAAATGAATCCAGAACCGGCTGCCATGTAAGTTTAAATCTTGGAGCGTTTTCATTAATAAGTTCTCCGGCCGTATTAAACCCAAGTACATTCTGATATGCCCAGTTTTTAAATGAAGAATTACAACCATGCATAGCTTCGCCACCTTCATAAGAAGCTGCATCTGCAAGGATAATGTGACTTAAAGCAATGTACTTGTCATCATCCATTGCACTGCCGTCATACCATGTGGCAGGAAAATTGCCTGCATTAAAGCCCGGTGCTCCCCAGCAGTAATATGCTATATGTCTTAAATTTTCCGCTGCTGACTCATCGCCAGGAGTCTTCATATAAGTTGCTACATCGTAATGCTTTGTATACGTTCCTGCAGCTGGAGTTTTCTTGGATGGTGTTATACAATATGCATAATTGCCTCCTGCTGACATTTTTCGTGTCTCATAACCTGCATATTTAGCTGACTCATTTGATACCACAAGCTCAATTGAATCATCCGCCGCATTTACAGGTATTGTACCTGTCCCGGTTAATAATGTTGGCACCGATAATATAACTGCCATGGCCAGTGCCAGCACTCTTTTAAGTTTTTTCATGCTTATTTTCTCCTTTATTTTGTGCATTAAAAAAGGACCGGCCGTTATGGTCAATCCCTGTACTCTAATGCTTATGGAGGCGCCCGCTGCATGATGTCTGTTCGTGATATAAGTTTTTTCATCCTGCCCTCCTGTTAAGCTGTGTTAAATTTTTGGCTTACAATTTGTAACAAAAAAGGAACTGCACGAGACCTCTGTACAATTCCTTTATCATCAATTATATATTACACTACCATGAAAAAGATATCTACTACCACTTACTACCACCCTATTTTGTGGCACCGCATCCGCTGCACTTCTCGCCATACACATACTCTGTATATGCCGGCTTGTCCACTACCCAGACCTGTGTAGTCTCTGCATCGTGATGAATTGTTCCTACTTGCACCTGTACACAACTATAACTTCCATCACAAATATCTTCATGGTTTACAACATTCTCTATATTTGTTCCCATATCATAACCACACTTATTACATACATTATGCCAGTCATACTGTGGCTCATCATATGCAGCCTTTACCACCTTTGTCTCATAATGTCCCTCTTCCTTGTGCTGAATGGTATTGGCCACATACTTTACCCATGTATGGGTATGAGTGGCCGGCTTATTCGCTGTGCCTGCTGAGCTGTCTGTACCTTTACTGCCTGCAGCTGATGCCGGCTTAGTATGATTTGATGAGGCCGCATTTGATGCTGCACTGCCGTTATTGGATGCCGTGCTGCCATTACTGCTTACAGCTGAAGCTGATGAAGCAGATTTTTTATTATCTTTTGCTTTTTTTGGGGATTTTTCCTTATCAGCTGATATTCCGGTAGATGAGCTTTCATTATCTGAATCTGCCCTGCTGTCTGTCGTGGCAGTTCCTGCAGCAATGCTGTCATCAGCTTTCACACCGGCTGCTGTATCAGATACCTCTGAACTCTCCTGCCCTTTTACTACTTCATTTACTGCTGTGCTCTCTGTAGATGTTTCCGTAACACTTTCTGCTACACTCTCAGTTGCTTTCTTTTCTGTTTTGTCGGTCTTTGATGTATTTTTTGAACTTGTGCAGGCTGCTGATGAAACAGCCATTGTCAGTGCCAGTAACGTGATTAATAATTTCTTTTTCATTGTAATGCCTCCTGATTTAAATGTGCGTAACCCTGTTTATTTTTTCTTTTTTACCTCTTTTACTGGTTATTAGTGCTTTTATCAGTGAAGTCAAAATACAGTT
>ENA-UOJV01000736-UOJV01000736.1-human-gut-metagenome-genome-assembly--contig:-C82-NODE-736-length-44428-cov-11.238749_pt1 | contig 44428 bp, 38 predicted proteins | sample MGYA00242356_ERZ723903 | MGnify/ENA metagenome assembly ERZ723903
AAGGAGCGCTGCGACCGAGAAATGGCCGCAGCGCTCCTTTTGGTGCTCTTTAGGGAAATATGGGGGTGGGATCACAATCCCAAACAACTGAATAGCCAGCAACGCGGATATCCCCGCCGCCGTTGTTACCCCTGTCAGGGGGCAGCAAATGTGTGCTGCCGGTTTTTTGCGCGCATTTTGTTGAACCTGCCGTACTCCATACGTATAAGAGAAGTATAGGAGGTAAAATACAATGCTAATTTCTATCGATCATGGGAACAAACAGGTAAAAACGATCCATCATGCGCCGTTCACGTCCGGGCTGGTATGCAGCGAGGTACGGCCATTTGGCGGTGAAACGCTGACCTATCAGGGACGGTATTATACGCTCACCGACCAGCGGATTCCATATCGCCGCGACAAGACGGAAGACGAACGCTTCTTCGTACTGACGCTTTTTGCGATTGCGTATGAACTGGAAGCTGCGTCTTTCTACGGAGCGGGCCCGGTGCGTGTGCAGCTTGCGGTCGGCCTGCCGCCGGCACATTACGGTGCGCAGCAGAAACGGTTTGCGGAATATTTTCTGAATCGGGGCACGGTCAGTTTCGCGCTGCACGACAGGCCGTATGAGGTTTTGATCGACGAGGTCAGCTGCTATCCGCAGTCGTATGCCGCGGCCATTACCGTATTCCAGACGCTGCAAAACAGCCCCAGAGCGCTTATCATTGATATTGGAGGCTTCACAGCGGACTATCTGCTGCTCCGGAACGGCGAGGGCGACCTGAGCGTCTGCGATTCGCTGGAGAACGGCGTGATTCTGCTCTACAACCGGATCAAATCGCGCGTTGCAGCCGAACAGGATTTGCTGCTGGACGAGGCGGAGATCGACGCGATCCTGCTTGGCAGAGACAGCGGACAGCCCGATGCGGTATCACAGATCGTGCGACATCAGGCGCAGGAATTTGTCAGCGATCTGCTCAGTTCGCTGCGGGAGCGGATGCTGGAATTGAAAAGCGGAAAGGTGATTTTCACAGGCGGTGGGGCCGTTCTGCTCCGGCAGCAGATCGAAGCGTCGGACAAGGTGCGCGAGCCTGTTTTTATTGAGGACATCGCCGCAAATGTGAAGGGCTATCAGCTGCTCTATCAGGCGGAACGGATCGGTAGACACAATGGATACTAAAAAAGACCCCGGAAAATTCACGATCCGCTTCTGTATGGCCGACCCAAGACAAAAGAGAGCTGTCGATGAATTGAACGCCCAAGGGCGTCTGAAGGCACAGTTTCTGACCAATGCCATTCTGCATTACGTTGGAATCGAAAACGGCAGCGGCGTACCCTCGCGGACCGAGTTTGAAGCAATCGTCCGTTCCATATTGGAAAATACTCCACGGCCAGGTCAGACAGATGGATTGTCAGCAGAAAGTCAGGTGCGCTCCAATGCGGCACCGGATACATTCTTAACAGAAGAAAACCTCAATACGATTGCAGGCACGCTGAAAGCGTTCCGCAGATAACGTCAGCTACAGAATCTCCACAGAAGATTTGCAGATCTTCTGTGGAGTTTTTTATAAGTACACCAGCGCAGTGGGTAAACGGACATTTTAAGACTATTATAAAGTATGATTGCCTCCGACAGTATAAAAAATCAAGATAATATGAATTTATAAAGGTATATCTACCTCTATACATTTCTGTATCATTTTAAACGTGCCAGTTAAAATATAAGTAGCATTTTTTAGAAGCTGAGGTGGCGTATGTCCGTATCGTACAAAGTAATTGGCCGGCATATTCAAGAAGCGAGAAAACGAATGAAATTGACACAACGGGAAATCGCAGAAAAACTGAATATGTCTGATACGTATTACGGAAAAATCGAGCGCGGTGAATGCCGCACAAATTTGGAACGCCTGGCTCAGATCAGCGTGCTGCTGAATGTCCCGTTGGAGGATCTGCTCAGCGGCTGCATGGAGAATGCCGTGCCGAGCAATGCGGACAATCCGCAAAAGCTCAGTCTTGCCAGTCAGTTTTCAGAAATTGCCTACGGCTGCTCGGAGAAAAGCCGCAACCTTATGCTGCGTGTATGTAGAGATATTGCGCAGGCTGACAGAGAATAAAATACAGATTCCCCATTGCCCGTTCGTTTGAGCGGGCATTTGCTTTTCACAGCGGTGCGGTCAACGGTGGAAAAGCAATCCTACCCAGCAAAGTCCGGAGGCGTAAACACAGACCGTGAGCAATGATCCCGCAAATACCAGCTTCTCCGTATATATCCGCTGTTATAGCATCTATGACTCTCAGGCTCCGCCGCATCGAATCTTTCCACGGTGCAGAAATCCCCCGTATCCGTCTGTTTTGTCCGAACAACAGAACAGATCAATACGGAGGATGCTATGCAATATAGAAACAGCGGAGCAAGCGAAGAACATGTGATTCAGAACCAGTTTACCGCATATTTGCTGGTGGCGCTGCGGCGAAGAAAGAGTGCGTTTCTTTCCCGCCGCGATAGCCACCAGCAGCATGAACAGCCTATAAAATCAAGCGACAATGTGTTTGCGTCCACTTATGACATGGAAGACGCAGTATGCCGGGCGCTTGATTTGCAGACCGGATATGCCGCACTGATGCGACTTCTGGAAAAACTTCAGGAGCGCGACAGACTGATATTTCTTTCCAGAGCGTTGGAAGAACGCTCATTTGCAGAGTTGGCCGACGAATTTCATATAGGCTATAAAGGAGTAGCCGCGATTTATTACCGCACGATCCAGCGAATCAAAAAAGAAATGGAGGAACGATAATGAATTTCATGGAACTGCTGATCTGTGCCAAAGCCGGAGACAACGAAGCTGCTGAACGCATCCTGACGATGTATCAGCCTATTTTGGTGAAGGAATCTGTCCTTGATGGAGCGCTCGACGAAGACCTGTATCAGGAACTTTGTCTGCAGCTGTTTCTTTGCATTCGGAAATTCCGTATTTAATCATGTCTAAACAGGAAGGATGCCTCTTTCGGGGCATCCTTCTTTTCATATGGCAGGTACGCAAATGGAATCCACTCAGCTGCAAGAGATAGCAGTAATATATAAATAGTGGAAAAATACCCCGAAAACTTTTCCCAAAGCACAGCACTTGGGGATTATCGGTTGAATTTCTCCGTAATTTCAGTGGCCTTCGGCGCGCTGACCAGAATGCTTGACGGCGAATAAACTTTACGAACAAATATCCAGAAGTGCGATTTTTTGAATTGCACGCCGCTTGGATTCCAAAGATGGATGCACATACAACTTTAGAGTGGTGCGAACGTCTGCATGGCCCAACAGCTCACTCAAGCTCTTGACATCCATGCCTGTCTCGATGCAGCGTGTTGCGAACGTGTGCCGCAGCACATGAAAATTTCGGTACCGGATATTGCACCGCTTCAGGAAACCGCTGAAATAGTAGCGAAGCGTACGCGGTTCCATCGGCTTATCCGCTCGGCCGGTCAGAATATATGCTTGTTCAGGCAATCCGCGGACTGCGGTTTTCAGATAACAAAGCAAGTCCGATGTGAGCGGGATCACGCGCTCCGAAGCATCGCTTTTCGGCGTTTGCACCAGTAGTTCCGTTTTCTTGCCGGTCTGAATCCGCTGCACGGCGCGTGAAATGTCTATCGTGCCGGCTAAAAAGTCGATATCGGATACCTTCAGCGCACAGATCTCGCCGATCCGCATTCCGGCGCACAAGGCCAAAAGAATCCCGGTATTCTTTTGATTTGGCACGTCTTGGATCTCCTTTGCCATACGCTGCACTTCCTGATCTGAGAAGACGCGCACACGCTTCTGCTTGTACGACGGCAGCGGCATATTCAGCGCGTCTGTGTAAATATGAAACTCCTTTTGCGCGAAACGAAGCGCACTTTTAATCAGTACGGCCAGATCCCGTACACTCTTTTCAGAGAGCGGGCCGCCGGTGCGCAGATTTCCGCATCTCCGCTTCTCGGCCAGATACCCAGAAAGCTCTTTCGCCGTCAAGCCTGCGACGCGCCGCTTGCCGAGCTTCGGAAGAATATGAAGGTCAATGACAGTCTTGTAGCGGGCATATGTGGACGGCTTCACATCCGCATGACTTAGAAACGATTCAAAAAGCTGATTTACCGTCAAAACGGATGACCCGGTGCTGCGTGGTGCAGGTTCCGGCGTACACGCCCGAAGCCGCTCACGGATCTTATTCCGAACGTCTGCGCAGCTCCGCCCATAAACGGATACATATTGCGCGCGCCCGTCCGGCTTCCTGCCGCAGATATAACGGCCCTCCCAGCGTCCATCCCGACGCTCATAGATGTTCTCGCCTGTGTTTGACAAGAGAATCCTCCTCCCCAATAAAATGCTGTTACCAGAATGCTGACGGCGATTTGACTTTTTTGCGAAGCACGAAACCGGCAAACTCCATAGAATCAGCGAACATATATTTGCCTTCCCGATATTTTCTTGTTGTTTTACTTGAAAATGAGTGGGAATCAGATTGACAATTTCCTGCCTTGTTGTATAATATGAGTGAAATAGGGCGAAAGTCATGGAACTCGTCTGGTTTCAAAGTGCTGTGCTTTGGGATATACGAACGCCGTAGATTCTATTTTAGTATGGCACGGTGAGCAAAGCGTAATACTGCTCAATTTTACAATTTCATATCGTTGGTTTTTGTTTGCTGAGGATGTGTAATCACAGGTCGCGGCCATGTTTGGACTGAGCTTGTGATGAAAGAGGAAGGCTGTGCGCATTGGGAGTGTGCGCGGCTGCTCGCCCGGAGCCGTAAGGATGAGCAAGATCCAAAGTGATCCGCGGGGAAGCGTAAGACAGCGCTTGTCGGTGGGTCATGTGGCCGAAAGGCCGCCATTGTGGGGATTCCCCATGAGAAGGTAGGAATCAGAGCGCGGATGCGATCTGCATCCATAGTCCGAGTCGGAAGAATTGCTATTCTCGCTGCATGGGATTCTGTCTGTTTTATAATCCCGCGACGTGCAGAAGGTAAACAAAAACGTATGGTAGGCGGCACGATGATCTGCTTATCGTACTTGGCACGGGCGTCAATTTGTTTCCCCTTTACGGAACAAATTGCGCCTTTTTTGTGTCATATCCAGATTATCCCACCATAGGGATGGTATGCGAAAAAGTACGATAGGAGGAGCATCATGCACGACGAACAGCAACGCCAGCCGGACGCTCGCACCCAGCAGGTATTGAATCGCGTCAGGCACATCATCAACAAGAAGAACACCCAGTTTATTCTCGACCACCAGCACGACAGCCTTGCGGCGCTGTCATTGTACCTACGGGACTGCATGGAGGACATCGGCCATCCGCCCGCGCGGGTAGAGGTCATCGGGGGAGATTTCCTTGAATACCGCTTTGGCTCGTGGCAAAAGGCGCTGCGCAGCGTCTACGACGGCAAAGCCGCCGAATTCCTGAAAAATCCCCCGTCGTTTGCGAACCGGAAGATCGTGCGTGACCTCTGCGCGGCAGCGGGGGTGCGGCTATGAAGGACAAGCCGTTTTATTATCAGGATAACCGGGCGCTGCACGAACGGAAAATGAACGAGGCTGCGCGGTTGGAGATATCCCGCCGGAACATTGAATTCATACTGGAGCACCAGAAGGATTCGGCGGCAGAGCTTGCCAACTACCTGCGGCGATGTCAGGCAGAGCTGGGGCACGTCCCGGCGCAGTCGGAAGTCCTCGGCGGCGATCTGCTGGCCCTTCGCTTCGGCTCGTGGGTCAACGCGCTGGCATACAGCGGCTTTCCGGTCAGCACTGGCCCGGCCGTGAGCAATTTCCCGTTGGAACGGACAGCGCTGTTCCAGGCGGAGTACGAACGCCAGTCCGCGCTGCACGCGCAGGCGAAAAAAGACCGTAAAAAAGCGGCCGAAGCCGCTCGGCGCGAACAGAAGTCCGAGAAAAAGCGCGCGGCAAAGGCCGCCGAAGTGCAAACATAGATTTTCTTTCAAAGAATATGAAATCTATTTGGAGAAAGGAAATCACAGAATGAAAAAACGTCAGATTCCCCTTCAGGGCAAAGGCCGACGCTTTCGGGCAGACCTTTGGCTGGATGAAAAAATCACCGGCCGGACGCTGAACGCGCTGCAGATGCGCGGCATAAAGTTCCCCGATGGCTGGAATCCTCGGAAAACGCCGGAGTTCAAGCAGGAATACCAACGCCAGCTGACGCAGTTCCGTCAGCAGCAGGCGGCAAAGAAAGCTGCGAAAAAGGAAACGCAGCAGGCAGCGCAGAAGCCGGCGGAATCGCCCGCAGCCGCGCCGGAAACAGCTTCACCCCAATAATAATGTATGCCAATCTGAAACGGACAGATTTGCAGATAGATGTGCGTCTCATCCCCCTGAGACATGCACTTTGTGCGTCAGCATGACGCAAGGCCCCGGCTCTGCGCGGGAACACAGAGCCGGGGAACCCCCTTTCAAGAAACCAGCGGGCCTTCGCCCGTCCCAATAAGATGAATCGCATCGACAACTGAATAGCCACAGCGAGAATGCATACTGTCCTGGGGAAGTGACGCGGCGAAACGAGCGCGCCAAGGGGCGGATAACGCGGTCCACGTTAAGGCGGAGCGGGAGCGCAGGAAGCCGTATCGTATCTGTGGTGCAGAAAAACTGATGTTTACAGCAGAACCTCTTTCCTGCTGTGACATATCCCGGTGCAACACTGTTTCTCGGCTGTATCGGGAATACGTGAGAAACGAATCTTTGCGAAAAACGAAAGGAGTTTCAAACATGAAACGAACAAGCAGAGTTTTAGCAATTCTCCTGGCACTTGCAATGCTGCTCAGCGTAACAGCATTCGCAACATGGAACGTCTACGGCGGCAACGACAACCACAATGCCAAAGTAGACAATGCCCCGACGACCAAAAACTCGGAAACAGCAGTCTCGCTGACTGGCGGCAGCGGTTGGGACGGCGTTGACAACGTCCCGGTCATGCAAACCGTCGAAGAAGATGGCGAAGATATTACGTATGCCTATGTTCTGTTTGACGGCCGCGGCACAAACGGCGCACAGGTCATCAAATATGATTGCACCTATGGCGAAGAAGTTTGGCGCACCACAGCCTATGGCAACGAAGGTACGTCTCTGAACGCCAAGAGTGGCTTCCAGCTCTCCACGCCGTATCTGGACGAGGATGCGGGCATTCTCTACGTCGGCGTTATCAGCCAGTATGACGACTACACCGGCGGTGAGTGGCTGACCGGCACGGGCAGCAAGATCCTTGCCATTTCGAATCTGGGCGCGGAGCTCCCGACGGTCACGAATGTGGTGACTGGTATTAACGGCCAGATTAACACTCCGATTGTCAAGTATGGCAATTACCTCTACTTCGGTACCTGGACGGGCAGCGCAGGCGGCACCTATTATCAGATTGATGTCAGCAATACAGAATATGCTACGAAAACTTATGACTACGCTTCCGGCTTCTACTGGGCAGGCGCAGTCAAGGTTGGCAACTATATCTACTTCGGCAGCGACAATGGTGTGCTCCACTATCGCAGCATTGCAGACTTCAAAAATACTGGTAGCACGGTAACGTTGCCCGCAACCAATGGAACTGCTGCCGGCAACGTCCGCTCCACCATCATGGCTGACGGAACCGACCTGTACTTTACCAGCCAGGGCGGCTTCCTCTGGTGCTACTCGCAGGGTGAGAATGGCGTTCCGTCGTATAAATGGAACGTTGCATTGGGTGCAACCTCCACGTCCACCCCGACCAAGGTTGGCAACCGGATCTATGTCGGCGCATACTCCGGCTTCAACAAGGGCGGCGTTCTCTGCGTGAATGCATCGACCCATGCGGTGACCCCGGTTGTCGCAATTGCAAATGCGAATAACTTCCCGGTGCAGTGCTCCATCGTGGTCATGGGCAACGGCTCCGGCACAGACTATGTCTACTTCAACACCAACAGCAGCGTGGGCTGCGGCTATTGCTATAGCTTTGACGGTTCTACAGGTACTCAGATCTGGAAAACAACTGCAGATACCTATGCGCTTGGCGGTATGGCTTGCGACAACGGCATTCTTGTCTTTGGCAACGACCACAACAATCTGTATATTGTAAAGTAACACGCAAAGTCCGCCGCCACAAATTCATTTTGTGGCGGCGGACTCCTTTAAATTTTCTTATATAAGGCGGTAAGAATGAACAAAAAAAGATTAACCGTGCTGCTTTTGGTGCTGACAATGCTGCTGTCTGCCCTGTCAATTGGGATAGGCGCGGCAGAGCCTGACCCGTACAGGTTAACCGTCGAGCTTGATCTGGAGGACTATGCGATCCCGGTTGAGCAGAATGACTATCAGCTGTCAGGTAATTTGCACGTCAGCGGAATACCGGAAGCAGGAACAAAATCGACGCTTGTATTCAGACGAAGTCTGGATACTATTGCGGGCGTTGGTTTGCCAAACAACATATATTTCCATCTCAATTCAAAAGTGGAGGCTGCGTATTGGCTGATTGACGGAAAAAAAGTAGAGAACGGAAAACGGGTAAGATCAGATGCAACCGAAGTAACGCAGGAACAGTTGAATGATAAAACCCAAAATTTCCTCTACATTGAGATTTCTGCGGATCAGGTCAGAATTAACTATAATATTGTTACAAACAATGATGAAGCGGTCTCTTCCTGTGAGTCTGAGGTAGTCAAAATAAAGCCGGTTCTTGTCGGCGCTGATTATACCTATAAAGCAACAACTGTTTGCAGTCCGGCAAACGCAGGTACATCAGCATGTGCGCCGAATAAGAGTGTAGAAAACAGCTATATTTTGGTGGCAAATACAGCGGATGGCTGGTCTTTTGAAAAGTGGACGGCTTCAAATGATACACAGACGCTCTCCACAAGCAACGTATATGAGACAGCAGCCCTCACAGATAACACCGAATTTACCGCGCATTTTCACGAATGGTACAAACCATCTATCGTCTGTGTGGACGAAACCGGCGCAGAGCTTCAAAACTTCAATACGACAACTGTAACCCGTATTGAAAATGATACCTGGAGATTGTCTGCGCTCGGTACAAAAAATGGATGGGTATTTGACCATTGGAGCAAGGCGGACAGCACCGAAGATCTTGGCACGGATTATACGCTTACACAGACGGTGGAAAAGGACACCGTGTATTATGCGCACTATAAGCCTGTGTATATTACAGGAATCTCCTCCGTTTCTGCTTATTCCAATGGCAATATGAGCGGCACAGCAGGCGCGGGCAGCAGTTTAACAGCAGGCGCAAGCGTATGGGTTACCGTAACGTATTCTGCAAATGGCAGCGACCTTGCAGACAGCCATATTGCGGTCTATCAGGGTGGCTTGGATGCAGTTAAAGCTGCGGTTGAGGCTGGAACTGCAAAACCAATGGGCGCGCTCGAGGTTGACGGTCATCTGGATAATGCAACGGCACGTTTTTTGATTGAAAAATGGCCGGCTGATACGGACAAGGTTACAGCAGTCGCTTATACGACTGGCAGAGAAACATTCTATCGGGAACTCACCGTCAGTACACAGGCTGCTGGTGAGCAGCTAGGCTTGACCTATCTGTCCATGCCGAAGAATAGTTCGATTGCTGGCGGACTGCTTGCCGGACCGTATATTTTTGATGTTGCGGCCTATGTCAATGAAGAAACCGGCGGTATGGAACTCTATGCAGCTGGCGTTGGCGGCGTGTATCAGTTTACCAGCAATGGCGCAACTGACATGGTGCAGATGAAGGGCATGGAGGAACTGAAAACCTCCGGCAATAGTCTCAACGATACGGCTGCCGCATACGCTGTCGGAAGAACAAGTGACGGCGGCTTGATGGCGCTTGTATACGCAGTGGATGATACCCAGATCAATGGCGTCCAGTATGATCGACACTATGAACTTCGTTATTATGACCCGGAGGAAGGCAGCTGGGCAAAAATAACGGGGTCAGAGATTGATCCCAAGTCGGTCTCTTTAGTGCTGGTTTCTTACAGTGCGAATACCGCACTTGTCATGGATTCTGATGATGTTTGGGCAAAGAGCAAGCATTGGAGCGGAAACGAATGGGTTGATATCTCAACGTTAGGCATCAGGAACCCAAACCGGCGAAATAACCTGGTAAAATCATTCGATAATTATTTCAAGGTAAATGACAAAGTAGCTTATGCAACAAGCGGGGTCTTTACCTTCCGCTATGATCTGACCGCCGCTGATCCTAAATGGGTATGCCTTGGAAAAAATATCCCACAGGCAAACAGTCGCCTTGTCGGTGTTGCGCCGGACGAGACATTGCTGTTTTCCAAGACAACGAATAACAGCTATTATACTGCAACGCTGGAAAATGGAGCCTATACGTGCAGTGACGTGATTTCTGCAATTCCGGCTGACGTTTTAGGCGACATTTGGACAACGGACGGCGCAGTTAAACCGGCGTTTATCGACGTTGTGGACGCAGGTATCGGTAGTGACGGTAAAGTCTATGCGGTTGTAAACGGCAGCGGCAGTACCCGCGCCTACATCGTGCGCTACGACGGCAGCGCCTGGACGCTGCTGGATACCGCTGACGCGTTCGACATCGGCGGCGCTGCCGGCAGTGAGGCCCGCCCCACCGCCATCACCACGGCTGCCACCCCGGCTGACGGGATCACGGTGTACTTTGGCTCCGACGGCTCGTTCTATCTGCAGACCGAAAGCCACACCGTGACCTTCCACTCCAACGGCGGCACCGACGTGGCCCCGGTCACCGGCCCCGCGTGGAGCACCATCACCGTCCCGCAGCCGACCAAGACGGGATATACCTTCGCCGGCTGGTACACGGACAAGACTTGTGACACCCTGTGGGAAAGCCCGGTGATCCCGAACACGGATCTGATTGTCTATGCCAAGTGGACAAGCGCGGAGGATCCGTATGCCAAGGATCGCCAGATGGCACTTGAACAGCTCGACGCAGCGCTGGCTCGTCTGGATCAGAACGACTACAGCGCGGCAAACTGGCAGAAAGTCCTGACCGAGTATGAAAACGGCAAGTACCGTATTACGATTGCAGAGCCGAAACCGGCTGGCAGTTCGCAGGCCGAGATCGACAAGGCCGTGCAGGATACGATCTATGCCGCACTCAACAACGCTATCGACCGCATGAGCGCTGTGCCGACCATGACGGTCAAGGACATCACGGTCGCTGTGTCGATGGACGCGGACACGCTGGGTCTGGGCTATCTGATCAAGCCGACGCTCGTCACCGTGCCGAAGTACACGCAGGCAAGCAAGGTCATTACCGACCTGATCGTTGAGCAGAACAAGGACAGCAACGAGCTGCTGCATACTGGCAAGCAGGACAAGGGTAACAACGGCGAGAAACTGACCGCTCCGTACTATGACTATCTGACGCAGGGTACGGTGGAGGACAGCTTCTATCTGGCTCATGTCTATTATCCGCAGCAGACCGAAGCACATGTTGCAGACTATATTACTGCGAAAACCGGCCAGATTGACTATGACAAGTACAAGAACGGCCATTATCTTGGTGAGTTCGACTACTACAATATGTCCGGCTGGATGTACTCCATCGCTGACAAGACCACCGGCGGCCAGTCTTTCCCCGGCGTTGGCGCCGCGGGCTGGAGAATGCGCGACGGTGAGGTCATGCGCTGGCAGTTCACGGTTTATGGCTACGGCGCAGACCTGAACGCGGATAACTCCATGTACGGCACCGCCAGCATCACCGGCGAAATCGGCGACAAGACGCAGCTGACCTACAAGGTTGCGGAAATGCGTGAGCAGTACAAGAACGCGTCCGAGGACAAGACCTACACCTCCGGTGATAACACGCTGGAATCCAGTAAGATTTATATCAATGTGCTGGAAAACATCCTTGGCGACCCGCAGGCAAAGCAGGATGCGCTGGATGCAGCCATGGAAAATCTGGAACTTGTGGCGACAGAGCTGGAAAACAAGGATATCTTTGCCGGCATCGAGGGTGCCGTGGACGCCGATTCGATGTCTGCGGCGCTGAATGCCTACAACCAGCTGACCGAGCAGGCCAAGAAAGCCTTTGACAAGGCATATCCGGAGCAGGCCGAAAAGATTCACGCGGCAATGGCTGCGTCGGATCGAGAGGCCGCACAGGCTGTTATCGACAAAATCACTGCCCTTGGCGACCCGGATAAGGTCACGCTGGAGCAGGAAGAAGCTGTCAAGGCAGCACGCGAAGCGTACGATGCGCTGACCGATGCGCAGAAAGAGATTGTTGGCGAAGAAAATCTGGCAAAGTTGGAGAAAGCAGAGGCACGCATTGAGGATCTCAAGAAGCCGACTCCGCCTACGCCGGTCACTCCGTCGAAGCCCACCACGCCGAGCAAGCCGAAGGACGACAAGCCCACCACGGGGTCCTCGTTCACGGATGTCCCGGCTGGAAGCTGGTATGAAGATGCTGTGAATTATGTCTCTGAAAAGGGTCTGATGAACGGCACCTCCAAGAACGGCTTCAGCCCGAACGCCACCACCACGCGCGGCATGATCGTCACGATCCTTGCCCGTGTCGAGGGCATCAACACGAACGGCACGCCGTGGTACGCGGCAGGCCAGAAGTGGGCCATGGACAACGGCATTTCGGACGGCACGAACATGACCGGCAGCATCACCCGTGAGCAGCTGGCCGCGATTCTGTATCGCTACGCGAAGCAGAAGGGCTACGACGTGAGCAAGTCCGCCGCCCTGACTGCATTCTCCGATGCGGACAAGGTCAGCGGATATGCGGCAGAGGCCATGCAGTGGGCAGTCGCCGAAGGACTCCTTCAGGGCTCGAACGGCAAGCTGAACCCGCAGGGCTCCGCCACCCGCGCACAGGTCGCGACCATTCTCATGCGCTTCATGGAAAAATTCGCAAAATGAAACACGCAGTCCAACGTTCTGAATTGAATATTGGATAACCACCCTAAGCTGGGCGGTTCCACGCCGAAAAAACGGCGTGGAACCGTGCGGCTTATTCGTGCGTTTAAGAGAAGTTTTGAACATACGAATAAACTGCACAAAAAGCAGACTTTTTGAAGGGGGAAGCCCTTTTCCCGTAGGGCGAACACACATGAAAAAATTCTTTGAAAGGTTCCCGTGGGTGCAGCAGGCCGGCTGCGGCGTGCTCGTCTGCGCGCTGCTGCTGAGTATCTGTCTGCCGCTCATGGGTATGCGGTCGGTCGAGCCGGAAAATCCCATCCTGCAAGCCGCGCCGCAGGAGATCACCGTCCTGCAAGCGGGACAAGCGCCCGGCCATGCCGGAAACGGCGAAGCCGAAAGCACCGGCACAGCCGGTTCCGGCGGCAGCGCCGACAGCGAGCTGACCGGCGAGCAGGAGCGGCCTGACCCGGAGGAAACGGAAAATCAGGCGGAGCAGGGACAGGACACCCAACCGGAGCAGCAGCCGGAATCGAAGCCCCAGCAGGAAGTCCTGGCCGATGCCGCCATCGGTACGAACACGGATTCCAACAAGGGCGACGAGGGCGAGGAAGCCGGAGACACCGGCGAAACAGACGAGGATCTGCCGGAAACGGAGCTCGACCTCGGTGCGCTGCTGACGTGGTACAAGTACGGCTCACAGGCAAGCTCCATGGTCTGCGCACCCGGAGACTCTGTCGGCAAGCGTGTCTTACTTGCCCAGCTCGACCGCGGCAGACTGCGCTATGAACTGAACCTCACCGGCCTCGACGCGGACGACGCAAAAATAACCGGTGTGCAGGTCGCCGTGGGCAACGGCGTATCACAGAAAGCGGATACGCGCGGCGTGCTGGACATGACGCTGCCGGACGGCGCAGAGTTCCAGAACTATATTCTCACCGTGCAGGCCCATGCGGCGCAGAAAAATCAGAAGGGCGAAACCGTGGAGACAGACGTGAATTTCGCGTTCGTTCTGCGGCTGGAAAGCGGCATTGACCTCGATTTGCAGCTTACATGGCAACCCAACGGTCAGGCCACCTGCCCGGCCAACGGCTCGGTCAATCGCACGGTCAAGAGCGACACGCTGACAGACGGAAATTTCGCATACGCGCTGCAATTCCTCGGCGAAAACGCGGATGGTGCAACGATCCGCACGGCGGAATACTGGGCGACGGACGGCGAACGCGGAACGCTCTCGGAATCCGGCGAGATCCAGATGGCCGCCGCAGACGGCAAGGACACGGAAACCTATTATCTCGCCGTGACCGCCGAGGTGCTGGGGCAGACCATCAGCTATACATTCGTCGTAACGTATGAGGATGGTCTCGATCTCCAACTGCAATTTACATGGTACGAAAAGTCCGTCACGGCGCAGAACGTTCTCTGCGATGCGGACAAGCGCGCGGCGCTGACCATCAAGCATAACCAGATCAATAACAGTGAGCTTTTGTATAAGCTCGGCCTAACCGGCAGGAGCGCCGAGGCCGCGCAGATCACAAGCGCCAGCTTCAACGGTGCGGCAATGAACACGGACAGCGGCTCCGTGCGGCTGGAAGCCACGGACAGCGGCGCGACCTATACGGCCCTCGTGACCGCGAAGGTCAAGGAACGCACGGTGAACTTCACAATTACGATTCGCTACCAGAGCGACGTGAGCATGGAAATGTCCTACACGGTCATGGAGAACGGCGCGGCAAAGCCCTGCGTGCTGACGTGTGAGAATAAGAAAACTGTCAACGCGGAGCCGGTCTATGACGATCAGCTGACGGAAGGACTGCTCACCTACACATTCGCAATCCGTGGTGAAGAAGCGGCAGATGTGACCATCCAGTCTGTCCGCTGCTACCAGACCGGAAGCTTCCAGACGATCACGCTCCCATCCCCCAGCGGCAGCGTGACGCTGCTGTTGGACGGCGACAGAACCGGCGACAACACATTCACGGTCACGGCCGCCAGTTCGGGTGGCGAAAGCTATACGTTCATTTTTAGCATTCCGTACAAACATCGCGGCGAAAACAAGGTCAAAATCCAGACCAACCTGCATGACGGCGACACCGTCACCAACGGGCAGGAGGTCAACCTGACCGTTGAAGCATGGACGGAGGATGCCCAGGGAAACCGCGTCAGCCATATCCTTGCCACTGGCACGGAAACAAAGCTGACCGTCCAGCTGGACGGCAAAACCGTGCAGTTTGAAAGCAGCTCCGGCTATGTGCAGCAGTATCTGCTTGTTCCGGAGAATCTGGATGTGGGCGACCGGAATGAACATGAGCTGTATATCTACGCCGAGGATGAAAAGGGCAACTTCGGTGAGCTGCGCCTGAAGCTCATCGGCAAACGCACCGAAGAAGGTCAGAAGATCGGCACGGCCAGCATCTATATTGACATGAGCGTGCTGGGGCTTGGTGTCCGCGGACCAATCAGCTACGATGTGCTGTCCAAGGAACCGATTTCCTACGCAGTTGCCAAGGCTGTGTGGGATTATGACGCCGGCGACCCGTTCGGCACAGCAGCGTCAAGCTTCCACTGGCCGGCCAGCCGCTGCTCCTACAGCGGCACGCTGGATACGGGCTTCTATTTACAGACCATGGACGACGGTTCCGGCCTTGGCAGCCGCGCGAACGCACTCAGCGGCAACTGGAGTCAGTTCGGCAGTACAGAGGACGAAATCCTCGCCGGGATCGACAGCCATTTCGGCGCGGGCAGCAATGAGGCAATCCTCTGGCGCTGCATCTACCGCAACGGCATCCCGCTATCCAGTACAAGCACCGGCATCGGTGAGTTTGATTACACAATGGGTTCCGGCTGGATGTACTCCATCGGCGGTGCGGACTTCTACCCCGGTTCGCCCATGTCCGGCTATTACCTGCAGGACGGTGATACGCTGACGCTCCGCTACACACTGGCCTACGGCTGGGATGTCGGTACAGGTGAGAGCGGCTACGGCAATAACGTGGGCTACTGCATTACCTGCATGAACGGCAGCTGGTCGGTTCATCACAGCTATGAGACGGTCACGGCGGAGGATGGTACGACAAAGTACGTCTGCCGCAGCTGCGGCATGGTCGAGGGCTGCCCGCATGAGCATAAGGAATATCAGAATCAGGGCGGCGGAATGTGCGTGCAAGTCTGTAAAGATTGCGGCGAGAAGATCGGCGTGCCGCGCGCACATGAGCTGGAATATACCGCAGACGAGGGTGCAGATACGCATACCGCGAAGTGCAAAAACTGTGACTTTACGGAGCAGTCCGCGCACGAGTGGGAAGAGCTTACCGACACGGCAACCTGCACCGAAGCGGGCGTGAAGACTTCCGTGTGCAGGATCTGCAACACACAGAAGGAAGAGGAATCTCCTGCAGCCGGGCATAAGCCGCAGAACGTGTGGATCAGCGACGAGGATCATAAGCACCACTATCAGGAATGCCAGATCTGCGGCGAAAAGCTGGAGGATACTGTGGGCGAGCATCACTATGTCCCGTATGGCGACGATTGGCAGTGCAGTGTCTGCGGCCAGATCCACGGCTTTGACTGCGATGGCAGGCTGATCCCGGATGCATCACGGTCTACCTGCTCGCACTTGATCGGATACTGCTCAGACTGTGGACTGGAATTGGAGAAGATCGGTTCAGCGGGCGAGTTTACAGACTATCATACGTTCAGCGAGGGCGTCTGCACGGTTTGCGGCACGCCAGACCCGAACTACAAGCCGCCGACACCTGACCCCGATCCGGGCGAAGGTGGAGACACTGGCGGTGGCGGTGACACCGGTGGCGGCGATGGCGGCGGTGGAGACACTGGCGGAGGCAATACCGGCGGCGGTGACGCAGGCGGTGGAGACGACGGCAGCGGAGACACCGGCGGAGAAGGATAACGACATAAAAAATAACGAATAGGAGCAGCTTGCTATGAATACAAAAATCAACGAGATTTTACAGGAGATCGAGTCCGTTATCGTCGGCAAAAATGAAATTGTCGAGAAGATTTTAATGGCCATTCTGGCGCAGGGCCACGTTCTCATGGAGGACGTGCCGGGCGTCGGCAAGACCACGACAGCCATGGCCTTTGCAAAGGTTCTGGGCTTGGAGACGCGCCGTGTGCAGTTCACGTCGGACACCGTGCCGTCGGACATCATCGGCTTCTCTGTCTATGACAAAAAAGCGGACGAATTTGTCTATAAGCCCGGCGCGATCATGACGAATCTGCTGCTGGCAGACGAAATTAACCGTACCTCCAGCAAGACGCAGTCCGCGCTGCTGGAGGCCATGGAGGAGCACAAGGTCACAGTGGACGGCAAGACGTATGATTTGCCGAATCCCTTCATCGTCCTTGCCACGCAGAACCCGGTTGGTTCTGCCGGTACGACGATGCTCCCCAATTCCCAGCTTGACCGCTTCCTCATCCGCGTCAGCATGGGCTACCCCGACCATAAGAGCAGCGTCAACATCCTCCGTGACCGCCATGTGGATAATCCCCTTGACCGGGCATATGCCGTGGTCAACAAGGAAGAACTGCTGGGACTGGTGCAGGACGTGCGAAAAGTCGATATGCGCGACGCCGTTCTGGACTATGTGACCACATTGGTGGAGAAGACCCGCACCCATCCGCAGGTCGCGCTCGGCGTCAGCCCGCGCGGCGCGCTGGCCGTGTGCCGGATGGCAAAGGCATACGCGTACCTCAACGGCCGTGACTTTGTGATGCCGGAGGACGTCGCCGCGATCTTCCCGGACGTCTGCGCGCACCGTCTGATGCTGAACAGCAAGGCCCGCATGATGGAGGAAAAGCCGGAATCCGTTCTGGCCGAGATCCTCAAGACAACGGATATGCCGGTGCTGAAAAAATGAAAATAGTACGAAAATTCGTCTGGCTGCTGCTGACGCTGGGGCTTCTCGTCCTTGCCGTCCAGACAGCCAGACCCATCGCGCTCGGCCTCGCCGCCTGCATGGTGCTGCTGCCGCTTTTGTGCCTGCCGGTCAACCTGTACGCGGCCAAAAAGCTGAAACTGGCGGTCGGGCTGCCGGTAAATCTCCGCAAAGGTGAGAGCGGAACGGCAGAGCTGACCGTGCAGAATCCAACATGGCTGCCGGTCTGCCAGATCGCCTGCCGTGTACGGCTGGAAAACCAGTTGAACGGAGAGACGCAGATCGTAAACGTGAGCGGCGGCATCTGGCCGAAGGGCAGGCGGACAATGAAGATTTCTCTGCAAAGCCCGTGGTGCGGACGCATTCGCCTGGCCGTGGAATCTGCCCGTCTGTATGACTGCTTCGGCCTCATCGGCGTGAAAACACAGCTTGACGCGCACGGGGCCTGCGTCGTGCAGCCGGATACGTTTTTGCAGACGCTGGTGCTGTCCCCCGCGGCCGCGCACATCGACGATACCGAGGATTATTCCAACGAGCGTCCCGGCTATGACCTGTCCGAGATGTTCCAGATCCGTGACTACGTTCCCGGCGACAGCCAGCGGCAGATCCACTGGAAGCTCAGTCACAAATATGGCAAGCTCATTGTAAAAGATCCGTCGCTGCCCATCACGCGCTCTGCCGCGGTATTCTGGGAGCGCACGGAAGAAGCCCCGACGGCAGACAGAACAGATGCGGAAGCCGAGATCGTCGTCTCCGTCTGCCGGAACCTTCTCTCCCAGTCCGTCCAGTTTACGGTGGGATGGAACGAGGGCGATACAGGCCGCTGTGTGTTCCAGCAGATCCGGGATATGGACGACCTCATCGGTTTGCTTCCGCGTCTGTTTACGGCAAAGGCGGCAACCGGCGTCAGCGGTGCGTCGCTGCTTCTCCAAGAGGTACCTGCCGGAAGCTGGTCGCATCTGATTTACGTTTCCGGAGAACAGCAGGCGGAAACGGAGCAGCTTTCGTCCATTGGCCGCCTGACTGCGCTTGTCTGCGGTGAGCAGTTCAATGAGAAGGATTACGCCGCGCAGCTCTCCGAGCTGGAACTGTAAGGAGGGCAGGCTATGAAGAACAAAAGAAATACCGGCCTGCGTGCCGGCGTTTACCAGGAAAGCAGCAATCAAAAAAGTACGCTCTTTGATCTGCTTGCCAGCATCCTGATTTTCCTCGCGTTTGCCGCGATTGGTTACACGATAAGCGGCTTTGCTGCAATGCTCTGGTTGCTGGGCGCAGGCGCTTTGACCTGCATCGCCGCTGCAGCCATCCGGCATTTCAAAAAGATGAAGCTGATGCTCCCCATTCTGTTGGCGGCATTGCTTCTCGTTGTCCTGTTCGCGCGGAACCCGCTTCTGAGCGGTTTCGGCGCGGCTTGGAATACACTGCGCGGCCTCTGGGCGGCGGAAAAAGGTATCCTTCTGCCGCTTGCCGAAACGGACGGCACTGGCCTTTGGCTGGCAGGGATTCTGACCGGCATTCTGCTTGCGATGGTGAGTGTCGCGCTCTCATGCGTACCGACATTAACGGCAGTTCTATTAGCAGCCTTGAGCGTAGCGGCAGCATTCGTGCAGCCGGGTATCCTGCTCCTTGCTGCGGCAGCGATTGCTCTGCTGATGCTGACCTGGCAGAAAAGCAAAAACGCCGTCTCGGCGGCGAGCTTTCTGCTTGTGGGTGGAATCGTCGCGGGCGTAGCCGCAATTTCTCTGCAAACAGGCACGATGCAGAACCTTTCACAGAACGCAAAGGACAGCCTGCACCACTGGCGTTATGAAAAAGCAGAAGAACTTTTGCCGGAGGGCGATCTGTCCGAACCGGTCACAAAGACAGAAAGCACGGACACCATCCTGTCCGTCACGGCGGATACGGCGCAGACACTCTATCTGCGCGGCTTTGTCGGCGATACCTACGAAAATGAAACATGGACGGCACTGGACGCAGAAACCGCCGCAGAAGAAAAAGACCTCTTTTACTGGCTGCATCAGTCCGGCTTCTATCCGCAAAGCCAGTTGGCTTCTGCTGCCCGGCTGATGGGCAATTACCAGTCCGGCAGCGTCAGTGTACAGAATCTTACCGGGTGCAGTCTGTACCGCTATGAGCCGTGCACGATTCTTCCGGAACGCGCAGGTCTGGCAAAAAACAGAATCCAGCCGTCCGCAGTCGAAACGAGCGGTCTGCGCGGTGAACGAGGCTATTCCTATGAGGTGGTTTCGGACGCACAGACCCTATTGCCGGAATTACTGGACTTCCTGCAAAATGACACGTCGGACGGCGTGAAATCGTACTTACAGATGGAAAGCGCGTACCGGGAGTTCGTGTATTCCTACGCGCTGACTGTTTCCGCGGAGTTCCGCGCGCAGCTCGGCGCGGTGCTGGATAGCTGCTGCGAAAGCTACGGCCCGGCAGACAGCCTGACGAAAGAGCAGGCACAGACGGCGGCGCTGGCATTTCTGGAATTGTGCTTTGACGGAAGCGGCAATATTGCGCTGCCGCTGGCGGACACTGCGGACGGCACGACATACCAGTATGCGACCGTCGCGGCCTTGGCCCTCCGCTATTACGGCATCCCTGCCCGCTATGTCGAGGGCTATACGGTCAAGGCCGCTGAGAACGAGCCGGTGAACGTGGACGCAAGTGCCGCTGGCGCATGGGTCGAGGTCTATCAGGACGGCATCGGCTGGCTGCCGCTGGCACTGACGCCGGGCCTCGAAGACCTCTCCGCCGAGCAGACCGAGAGCGGCATCAAGCCGGTCGGCGCAGGCAAGGAAGGCAACGGCGACGGCCCGCGCGTGACCGAGGGTCAGGAGCTGGAACAGGACGATGCAGAGCCGGACAATTCAGAGGACAACACCCCGGACGGCGGCCAGCGCACAGGGCTTCTCCACAAACCCGCGTTTTGGATCATCCTCGTTGCCGCGCTGCTGCTTCTGCTGCTTGCGGCTGTCTTCATCCGCCATGCGGTCATCCTAAAAAAACGGAACGAAACGTTCACGCAGGAGGATCCATCCGCCGCAGCCGCCTGCCTGTTTACAGACTGCGCGGCACTGCTGGCAGCAATGGGCTTCAAGCGCGGCACAGGCTCCATGCTGGAGCTCTGCGAAACGGCGAAGGAGCAGCTTGGCGAGGATTACGCCGCGAAGCTGCACGATATGACCATGTATAACGCACAAGCGCTGTTTTCCAGCCGTGCGATCTCACCGGAGCAGCTCACAGAAATGCGGGCGTTCCACGGCACGACGATGGAAAACCTGAAAACACGCTGCAAGCCGCTTCGCAAGCTGCGGCTGAAATGGCTGAATTGTCTCTACTGATGGGAGGTAACCCTATGAAACTGAAACGAATGACCGCCGCATTGCTCCTGCTGGCGATGCTCCTGTCCTGCCTGCCGCTCAGCGTGCTGGCAGCGGACGCAGAGTTGGTTGAAGCGGAAGAAACCGTGGATACCGTGCCTGCGGAAAATACAGACGCGGAAGTGACCACAGAAGAACCTGTGGAGGAAGCTGCAATTTCGACGCAGGCGGTCAATGCAAGCGGATATTTCTATTTTTCCGCCGAAACGGCAAATAAGCTGCTCATTGCGCCGACGCGGATCGCCTTTACGGACGGACAGACCATCCGGCAGGCGCTGTACGCCAGCCAATATAGCTTTACAACGAATGGCAGCAATCAGTTTATTACGGCGATTGAGGGCGTCAACGGCAACTATACCTATGGCAGTACGCCGGATGGCGTTTCCATTGACAGCGCCGCCAATACCGTGACGCATTTTAGATTTAGTGAAGCCTCGAACAGCGCGCCGTCTTCCGGCCTGCAAACCCTGATAAAGGTCATGGCGGACTATCTGGAAGAAGATGCCGACATCCAAAATGCTGCGGCGGAGGAATACCAGACGGCGCTGAACGGCTATCTGAACGTCACCAGTGAGACCGCGCAGAGCAATGCAGCCGCGATCACGGCAAAGATCAACGCCTATAAAGCCGGGCAGAACACCAAATACACCGTGACCTTCTCCGGCTATTCCGGCAGCGGGTATACTGTGTCCGCGGTCAACGACTACGGGAAACAGTTCACAGACCCCAACCATACCGGTACGCTCCAGCTTCCGGCAGACGGCTATACCTTCTATGTCCGGCAGGGTAACCGCATGGTTTCCGGCAAGATCACGGTCAGCGGAGCAATGACGGTAAATGCCAGCCTGCCCACCGGAGACTGGTTCAATGAGAGCAGTCTGCAAATTTCCAGCGGCTACGACGCGGATTTCGATGCGAACTGCTACAAATATACGCTGCAAAATCATACTGCAACCGTGCAGGTGCCGGACAGCTTCACCGGACGGCTGTATCCATATTTCAAGTTGAACACCACAGGAGCAGCGGTCAAGGCCGTTTACACGGACATAAGCGGTGCAGCCAGAGAGAAGGATATTCCGGCTGAGTCTAAAGCGACCAGCATTGACAATGCGCTCTCCCGCGGCGCGTCGGGCAATACGGTCATTCTCCGGGCCAGCAAAGCCGGTTCAGACAACTATACGCAGAGCGTCGATCTGACGCTGCAGCTCGACCGCATGCCGACGCTCGGCAGTCTGCGCGTGACCAATGCCGCAGGTACGGCGCAGGCGGCGACAGAGAGCTTCTCCAGCACCAAGACGGAATATACCTATAAGATCCTTGATTCCGAACAGGTGCTGAAAATCTATCCGACCGCCACGGTTTCCGGGTCTTCCATCACGGTCAACGGAAACGAACTGGACGCAGACGACAGCGCGACCGTGACGATCTCCGGCGAGACGACAGTCACGATCACGGTTTCCTCCGGCAACTATGCGACGACCTATACATTGACGATCCAACCGGGCCAAGGAAAGAAGGTCACGTTCAAGACGGCCAGTGATGTCACACTGACGGTCGTAAACAAGAACGGCGAGGAACTGGCCTATACCAAAACGGCCGGCGCCGGAAACACAATCAATTATCTCTACACGCTTGTGCCGGGCGACGATTACTCGTATGTTGCGACGCAAGGTACTTATTACCACGCGCGAAAATCCTTTACGCTTGGCAGCACCGAGGTCATTGATGTGTCGGTCAAGCAGGAGGACTGGTTGTCGGAATTAGCGCTTGGAAACAGTGAAAGCAGCAATAACAAAGGTAACATTGCCCTCAATACAAAATTCTCAAAAGCCACACATACGTACACAGCTGTTGTTTCAGACTATTCAAGCAGCGTGTACGCATGGATTGCAAACGTGGTCGATTTAACGGATCCTTCAAAAAAATATGAGTGTTCTGTTATTTATCAGGCACAAAGCACAGCAAGTAACGATGGGGATTCAACAACCATAGCGTTAACGAGCAGAAAACAGACCGGTACACAGTTGCCGCAGGTATTACTTCCAGGGAGCGCCTATGAAAATACGATTACGTTCCGAGTCACATATGTGGATGAAAATGATGGCGTAACGTATTACACAGATTACACTGTTGCACTTTTGAGAACGCTGAGCCTGAAAAATATGGAAATCTTCTTCCAAGGTGCGCCCGTTACCCTGAACCGCAAAGGCAGCAGTTTCGTTGGATATAGTTCCAGTGAGAACGCGTACAGCATACTTGTACCGGCGGCAGCCCCCTCGCTGGATGTCACATTTGAACTGCACACGGATGCACCAAGATACGGCGATACCGACAGCGGGTATGAGATTTCTGTAAGTGGTGAGCGTGTGACGTCAGGCGGAACACTTACCGCAAAACTGAATGGCAGTGAAGAGTCGGAGCTTCTCACCATCGAACTGACAAACCGCAATAACAAGACCGCAAAAACCATTTACACTATTGAGGTTCAAAAAGCTGCTACCACGGCAGTTACCTTTGAAATGACCCCCGCGGATGGCCAAATTTATATCTATGAGAGCATCAGCGGAAATCGCAGCTGGCCACGCACAGGGAAAACCTATGCGCTCTCGGAGGGCTTCACCTATACTGCAAGCTTTACCTGTGTGGGCTATCGCGGTCAGCAAGCAGAACTGACGTTGGAAAAGGATGAAAATGGACAAGTCGTGCTGAAACTCGGAGAAGAAACTTTCACGGATCTTCATGCTGTCCAGATCAAATTGGACGTTGCAGAAGAAAACAAGGAAATTCAGCACAATCTGAACGCCGAATGGGCGGATTTCCGCGGCACATCGTATACTGGAAGCACCATAGGCGGCGGTATGAACAGCAACAATGGCATTACAGACGCCAAAACGCCGATCACAGCAGAAAGCGGCATGATGTACTGGGCAGTGAAGCTGGGAGAGGGCTACTCCGACGGAGCCGTCAGCAACCCGATTCTGGTGGACGATTGCCTGATTGTCTATGCAGGCGACCATATTTGCCGCGTAAATAAGGACACCGGCGCAGTGGAGGCCACGGGTCAGATGGCCGGGAAATCCAGCTTTGCCATCAACGGGCCGACCTATGCGGATGGCATTGTGCTGGTTGGTCTGTCCAATGGACGGATTCAGGCATTCAACGCAAAAACACTGGAATCCCTGTGGCTGTACACCGACCCGCTGGGCGGCCAGCCAAACTGCCCCATCACAGTCCTGAACGGATACGCCTACACGGGCTTCTGGTATGCAGAGGAGCTTGACGCGAGCTTTGTGTGTGTATCTCTGACCGATGAAGATGTAGGAACTACAACAGAAGCGAAATCGGCAACGTGGCGGCATGTTCAAAATGGCGGCTTCTATTGGGCTGGAGCCTATGCCTGCGATGACTTTATTATGGTTGGCACAGATGACGGCAAGGACAACTGCTCATATCTGTATCTGTTTGATCCGCTGACCGGCGCTATACTGGATTCCAAAAGCGGGTTCGACGGAGATATCCGCAGCACAATTTCGTACGATAAGCAGAGCTGCGCATATTATTTTACATCAAAGGGCGGCACGTTCTACCGCGTAAAAGTTGAAGCGAAGAACGGCAGCTACGCCATTACAGCATGTGACGGACTGAAGCTGGACAACGGTGCAAACGATCCGGCCCTTCCGCCGATGAGTACCTCCACGCCGGTCGTCTATAATGGCCGTGCGTATATCGGTGTCAGCGGCACGGGTCAGTTTACGCCATATTCCGGCCACAACATCACGGTCATCGACCTCGGTGACACAATGTCCATTGCGTACAGTGTGCCGACACAAGGCTATCCGCAGACTAGCGGTCTGCTTACAACAGCGTATGATAGCTATGTCTATGTTTATTTCTTTGATAACTATACGCCGGGAACGCTCCGTGCTCTCAGAGATGCACCAAACCAGACATCAGCTGATTACACCACACAGGAACTCTACAAAGGGTATACCTATCAGGCACCATACGCCATTTTTACGCCTTATGGCGATCAGGCGCAGTACGCGATCTGCAGTCCTATCGCAGACAGCAACGGCACGATTTACTTTAAAAATGACTCTGCCTATCTTATGGCGTTCGGCAGAAGCGTTGAAACGATTAAGGTCACAAAGCAACCGGATAAGACACAGTATAGCGCCGGTGAAACCTTTGACAAAACCGGGATGGTTGTGACAGCGACGCTTTCGGACGGTTCGACGCGCGACGTTACTGACATGGTGTCCGCACCAACGGGCACGCTTGCGGACGGCACGACGGAACTCACGCTGGAGTTTGGCCGCGGCCAGACCATGTATCGTAATTTGCCGAACGGCAATAAGATGACTGCCGGCAATAAAATTGCAGCAATCACGACAACCATACAGATCCGCGTGGGCGATACAGCCGACAGTGGCACGCTTGCGGACGATATTACATGGAGTTTCCGAACGGCTGCAAATACGCTTTCCATTGGCGGCAAGATCCCGGAGGGGCACAAGGTTCTGATTGCCTGCTACGACGACAGCGGCAAGATGACAAAGCTGGAGGTTCGGACTGTCAGCGGCAGTGTGACGCTGCCAGACAGCGCAAAGATCCGCGTATTCTATATTGACGGCAACAGCAAGCCGCTCTGCGCGGCCGCCACGGTTCTTGGATGATAAGGAAATGCAGTGTATGAAACGAATCGCTTCCAGAATGCTCTGTATCCTGCTCCTGCTTTCCCTGCTGCTCTCTCTGGCTGCCTGCGGCAAACCGGAAACGCAGCTTGAAAAAACGGCCGGCTATCTGCAAGCGCAGGTAGCCGAGCCGGGAGCGGCCTCCATCGGCGGAGACTGGCTGATTTTTGGGTTGGCACGCTCCGACATAAAGGTTCCGCAGAAATACTTTGATACTTATTACAAAAATGTAGAAGCAGCAGTCCGCGAGAAAAACGGAATACTCAGTGAGCGGAAGTACACCGAGTATTCCCGCACCGTGCTGGCGCTGACCGCCATTGGAAAAGATCCTGCCAGTGTGGCCGGATTCAACCTGCTGCGTCCGCTTGCGGATTTTGAACAGGTCGCAAAACAGGGCATCAACGGCACGATCTTCGCGCTGCTGGCGCTGGACAGCGGGAACTATGAAATTCCTGAAAATCCGGATGTCAACGTGCAGGCAACGCGGCAGATGTATGTGGACGAGCTGCTCACGCGGGAGCTGCCGGACGGCGGCTGGACGCTGACCGGCGGCGAGCCGGACGTGGACATCACGGCAATGACGCTGCAGGCGCTTGCCAAATACCGCGAGCAGCCAGAGGTTGAAGCAGCCGTGGAACGCGGCCTTGCCGTTCTTTCCTCCTTGCAGGAGCCGGACGGCGGATATACTTCGTGGGGATCGAGCAACAGCGAATCGGTCGCGCAGGTGATCGTGGCGCTGACGGAGCTTGGCGTGCCGCTGGACGACGAGCGCTTCGTGAAGAATGGCGTTACCGTCGAAGACGCGCTTCTGCGCTTCGCGCAGGAAAGCGGTGCGTTTGTACATGTTCTGGACGGCGGCGGCGATGACGGCATGGCGACGGAACAGGCATTCTATGCACTGGCCTCGATCCATCGGGCCGAAACAGGCGAAACCACACTCTATGACATGACGGATGTGATGCAATGAAGCAGCTTTACAGACTGACCGCGCTTTTCCTGACGCTCCTGCTCCTTTGCGGGTGCGCCGCGGGAAACGGCTACGGCAAACCCGAACGAAAGGAAGGGCAGGATGAATACCTGACCGACCCCGTTCCGGAGGGCAAGCCGCAGCCGGTTGAGCCGCAGGACGTGACGGTCAGCGATACGGAGTACACCTGCACGATCTCCATTTCCTGCGCGTCGATCCTGGAACACATGGATCTGTGCGACAAGGAAAAGGTGGAGCTGGTGCCGGAGGACGGCTGGCTGCTGAAGCCCGTGGAGGTCACCTTCAAGCAGGGCCAAAGCGTTTTTGATGTGCTCCAACAGGTCTGCAAGGACAACAAGCTCCACATGGAGTTTTCCATGACGCCGATTTATAACTCTGCCTATATCGAGGGTATTGGAAACCTTTATGAGTTTGACTGCGGCGAGGTGTCCGGCTGGATGTACAAGGTCAACGACTGGTTTCCGAACTACGGATGCAGCCGCTACCAGCTTCAGGACGGCGACGTTGTGGAATGGGAATACACCTGCGAACTGGGCAAGGACATTGGCGGCGGCTATGCGACAGGCGGTGACGCATGAGAAACAGAGATACATTTTCCGGCTACCATCCGACGATCAATTTTCTATATTTCGCACTCGTTCTGCTTTTCTCGATGTGTCTGATGCACCCGGTCTATCTGCTGATTTCCCTGACCGGTGCGCTGGCGTATGACATCTATCTCAAGGGCAGAAAAGCGGTGCGCTTTGCCGTCATGGGACTGCTTCCCATGGCGGCGCTTGCCGCGCTCGTCAACCCGGCGTTCAATCACGAAGGTCAAACGATTTTGACCTATCTGCCCTCCGGCAATCCGCTGACGCTCGAATCCATGTTCTACGGTGTGGCCGCAGCCGTCATGCTGGCAAGCGTCGTATTGTGGTTTTCGAGCTACAACGAGGTGATGACGTCAGATAAGTTCGTGTACCTGTTCGGGCGCGTGATCCCGGCGCTGTCTCTTGTGCTCTCCATGGCGCTGCGTTTTATCCCGAAGTTCAAGGCGCAGATGCAGGTCGTTTCCGAGGCGCAGGCGTGCATCGGGCGCGACACGAAAAACGGTAGCGTGTTCCAAAGAGTCGGGAACGCCGTCAAAATCTTCTCCATCATGGTCACATGGAGCTTAGAGAACGCGATTGAAACCGCAGATTCCATGCGTTCGCGCGGCTACGGATTGCCCGGACGCACGGCGTTCTCGATTTATCGTTTCGATGAGCGTGATAAAGCCGCGCTTGCGTGGCTGATCTTCTGCGGCACGTATCTCGTTTCCGGCTGGATGGCAGGCGGCACGTATTTCCGCTACTATCCGACCGTGAAAACCGCCGCATGGACGCCCATGACCGTGAGCTTCATGTGTGTTTATCTCGCACTGGTGCTGACACCGGTGATTCTCGACCGAAAGGAGGACAGGCAGTGGAACTCTTTACAATCAACCATCTGAGTTTTGCATACCCGGAGCAGGAAAAACAGGCAATCTCTGACCTCACACTATCTGTCCGACCGGGGGAGTTTCTGGTGCTCTGCGGCCCCTCCGGGTGCGGCAAAAGTACGCTGCTCCGGCAGCTCAAAACCGTCCTCGCGCCGCATGGACGCAGAAACGGTGAAATCCTGTTCGACAAAAAAAAGCTCGATGAACTGCCCCAGCGCGAACAGGCTGAAAGAATCGGCTTTGTGCAGCAAAGTCCGGAGAATCAGATCGCGACCGACAAGGTCTGGCACGAGCTGGCGTTCGGCTTGGAATCCCTCGGCTACGATACGCCGACGATTCGCCGCAGAGTTGCGGAAATGGCATCGTTTTTCGGAATTCAGGAATGGTTTTACAAATCCGTTACGGAGCTGTCCGGTGGGCAAAAGCAGCTCTTGAATCTCGCATCCGTTATGGTGCTCCAGCCGAAAGTTTTGATTCTCGACGAGCCGACGAGCCAGCTTGACCCGATCGCCGCGTCGGATTTCCTTGCCACCCTCGGCAAGATCAACCGCGAGCTTGGCACGACGATCATCCTGACGGAACACCGTCTGGAAGAAGCGTTTTCATTTGCGTCGCGCGTCGCGGTCATGGACGGCGGCAAGCTCCTTTGCACCGGCACGCCCGCCGAAGTGAGCGCGGAGCTGAAAAGCAGTGGGAACGCGATGTTCCTCGCCATGCCCGCCGCCATGCGCATCTGGGCGGCGACGGATTCCACAGCCCCCTGTCCCATCTCCGTCTGCGACGGCCGGAACTGGCTGCTCGATTATGCGAAAACGCATGAGTTGCAGCCTATCCCAGAAGAAAATAAAAACGCACCGGACACGGAAACCGTTGTCTCAGCGCAAGAGTTGTGGTTCAAGTACGACAAGGACCTGCCTGATGTGGTCAAAGGCTTGTCGCTGGAGCTGCACAAGGGTGAATTTCTGGCGTTACTCGGCGGCAACGGAACGGGTAAAACAACGTCTATGAAGCTCCTCGCCGGACTAAAAAAGGCGTATCGCGGCGAGTTAGCCATCACCGGCACGGTTGGGATGCTGCCGCAGAATCCGCAGGCGCTTTTTGTGAAATCCACGGTGCGCGCGGATTTATTGGAGATTTTACCAAAATCCGAACGCAAATCTGAGCGCCTTGCACAAGTCGTCTCCCTCTGCAAGCTGGCAGAGCTGCTGGACCGTCACCCCTATGATCTTTCCGGCGGCGAACAGCAGCGCGCGGCGTTGGCAAAAATCCTGCTTCTGAATCCGGACATTCTGCTCCTTGACGAGCCGACAAAGGGGTTGGACGCGGAGTTCAAACAGGTTTTCGGGCAGATTTTGCGGACGCTTCAAGCGTCCGGTGTCGCAATTCTCATGGTCAGCCATGACATTGAGTTCTGCGCGAAATACGCCGATCGCTGCGCCCTGTTTTTTGACGGAAACATCATCGCGGAGGCCGAACCGAGAACGTTCTTCTCCGGCAACAGCTTCTACACGACCGCCGCGAACCGCATTGCGCGCGATGTGCTGCCAGATGCGGTCACGCCGGAGGACGTCATTCTCGTCTGCGGCGGTGCGGTCAAACCGGAAGCGGCTTTACCGGAATATCAGCGCATCCCGCCCGCACCGGAGAAAGCGACGCGGACGGTGAAAAAGCTTCCGGTCTGGCGAAAAATCCTTGCCGCCGTGTCCGGTGCCGCTTCGCTGGCGCTCATCGCGCAGGCCATCGGCGTGACAGACCTCACAAAGCTCATCGACGCGAACGGCATGACGGCGCTGGCAGGCGGGCAGCTCAAGCTCTACGGCATTTTGCTTGCTGCACTTCTTGTGTTTGCACTGTCCATTGGCCGCAAGGCCGACCGACCGGATTATCTCATCCAGACACCCGTGGAAAAGCGCAAGCTGAAAAAGCGCACCGTGACTGCCACGCTGCTCATCCTGCTTTTGATTCCTCTGACGCTGTTTGTCGGCGTGTACTACTTCGCAGGGCGAAAATATTACTTCATTTCGCTGCTCATTTTGCTGGAATGTATGTTGCCGTTCTTCCTGATTTTCGAGGGCAGAAAGCCGCAGGCGCGCGAATTGGTGCTGATTGCGGTTCTGGTTGCCTTGAACGTTGCGGGTCGCGCTGCGTTCTTCATGCTGCCGGAATTTAAGCCGGTCGTTGCGATGACGATTCTCGCGGGTGTGGCCTTCGGCGGCGAAACCGGATTTCTCGTCGGCGCGATGACCATGCTTGTCTCGAATATGCTGTTCTCGCAAGGCCCGTGGACACCGTGGCAGATGTTCGCCATGGGCATCATCGGCTGGCTGGCAGGTGTCTTGTACCGCAAGGGTGTTCTTCGCCGCAGCCGCCTGAGCCTTTGCATCTTCGGTGTGATCTGCTCGACCATTGTGTTCGGCGGCATTATGAATCCCGCATCCGCCCTCATGTGGTCCAATACGATCAACTGGAAGATCATCATGAGTTATTACATCACCGGCATCCCGGTCGATCTGGTGCGCGCGGTTGCCACGTTCGTCTTCCTCTGGCTCGGCGCGGAGCCGATGCTGGAAAAGCTGGACAGGATCAAAGTTAAATACGGGTTGGTGTACTGATGATTCAAATAATCTATAACATCCGACTATTTTGCTGTGGGCCTTTATTGCAAACAGACGCGAGGCTGGCGGTTTCCCACTCCCCTGCTAAAGCCACAGCATTTTTCGTGGAATCGTTCCCGTTGACCAAGTTCATACTTCCTACCCATGCAGGATGAATATTGACAGCCACCGGATATCATGCTACCATACAGATGTAATTGAGTTTTGCGCCCGTCTGAATGACAACGCGATTTTTCGCATTGCGCACGAGAATCAGGTTTGTATGTTATGCCAGCAATTTGCTTCACCCTTATCCGGGTGAAGGGGTTGCTGGCATTTTTATATAGATAATATAGCCAATGGCAGAAAGGATGAAGCAATGACAGAATACGCCCCCAATTTAGGGCACGCAGTTTGCTTTCCAGTAAGGAAAGGAATTGCAGCAGTGAACAAGGATATCATGTGAGTAGACTGACAGCGCGCAACAGAATGCGCTGCCGGTCTTTTTTATTTCAGAAAGGGGTACAAACTTGAATTTAGTAGAAAAAATCAATCAGGTCAAAATCAAGGCAGATACACGCATTTCAGGCACCGACAGAGCCTTTTGCGAACGCCAGCAGCGCGCCTATGATGCAGCGCGGGAAGCGCTGAGAGAATTGGATTTTACATGGACAGACTGCATCTCACAGCAGAAAATGATCCTGGATGGTGAGCAGGCATATACATACTATCTGGGAAACGACCGCAATCTGAAGGCAACCTGCTTTCGAGATGAACTGGAACGTTTACATGAACACTTCATCAACAGATTGACATCATATTTTGCGCATACATATAGTGTCGATCTTTCCGCGCAAAGCATCACAGAGCGATTACTGCCATCTAACAACAGCAAAGGTATCTTTGAACGAGAAAAAGCAGAAGAAGCAGAGGCTGCATACCATAAAGCCATGCGTGAGCTTGCGCTGCGATACACCGACGTGCTGGATCAGATCTTCATTCAGCTTGGTGGGCGAAGTTTTCAGGAAAAAGCGTTCTGGGAACTGCAGCAGCGCTGCTGCAGCGCAGTGTGGAACACATACAAAAACGAACCGCAGTATGTTCAGCAAAAGGATATCATTCATTTTTATTGTCACTTCTGCAGCTGTGACGCAGATTGGACACCGCCTCGCTGGAGTATGACTGACCGCGCAAAGAGTGTTTTGTGGGGTGTCGTCCATTTTGAAACCGGAAGCTATACAATGGTGCCTGCCGTACTTTCTGATTTTTTCTCTTATCGGGATGTAAGGCAAGCCTGCACAGCCTTCCACGGATACAGTAAGCTCCGGCAGATTCGTCTGTTCAAAAACGGAAGAATGGATATCCGGTTCGCGAGCAGTGCGTTGGCAGAACAGTTTATTGACATCTATTTGAGCGCTGCATATTCGTGAGGTGCGGAATATGAAATATCCTTTACCAACAGAACCGATTCCACAGTCCGCGCGCAAGCAAATCAATGAAAAGCTGCTGTATCTGATCGATAATGATACCTGCGCAGCATATGACGTATCCAAAGCCGACGTGTTTCAGGCGTATACCGGACGAGGCGGCTTGCATGGGCTGCAGCGCAGCGATTATAACAGCTATGCGGCATACAGCGAAGCAAAAAAAGAAGCAGAAAATGGGCAGGTGTTTACGCCCGCGCGTCTGTGCCAGTTTGTTGTGGATTGCCTGCACATTGGGCAGGATGATCTGATCGCGGATCTGACCTGTGGGATGGGAACGTTTTTTAACTTTCTTCCGAATGAACGCAATGCTTACGGGTGTGAACTGGACATAGACGCCTATAAGGTGGCAGCGTTTCTGTTCCCACAGGCACATCTGGAAAATAAGGATGTCCGCCGCTATACGCCGGGCGTGCAGTTTGATTATATCCTTGGTAATCCACCATATAATCTGCGCTGGTGGGTGGAAGAAGGGAAAAACTGTCTTTCGCAGTTTTACTACTGTATCAAGGCCGCAGAACTTCTCAAGCCGCTTGGTATTCTTGCAATTATCGTACCAGCATCGTTCTTGAACGATTCATTTTCTGATGGCGCAATGATCTCGGCGATGGAAGATGCGTTCAGTTTCCTTGGACAAGCTGCTCTGCCAGAAAACGCATTTCAGGATATGGGTGTCGCACAATTTCCAGTCAAGCTGCAATTCTGGCAGAAACGCAGTCAGACCATGCCGGATGCACACCGTTATCAAATGGAAAGTTTGGATCTATCTGATGGATTCTCTGCGGAACAGGCGCTGCAGATCTACAGCGAAATGATCCAACCGGCGCAGGAACTGCTGAAGGAGAACCGGGCGAAGATCCTGCGAGAGCTTGCGCAGCGCAGAGATACGTCTGAGCAATTCTTATATCAGGTTCAGAAAATGCTCTATCAGATCAAGGCGCATCCGCGGATACGGGATTCTTACGCAAGCTGCATGGAATATGTGCGCCGCTTTTATACGGAAACACAGCCGAGCAATATGGATTATAAGGAATGGTGCCAGAAACGTCTGACTGAAGCCAAGGTGCTGGCGTATCTGCGCAGAGTGCTGAAAAAACAGAATGCGCAGCCAGGTGAAGATGTGATCCGATTGGTAAAGCGTGACGGCTGTTTTGCATATAAGGCTTATAATGCAGCAGCGCGGCGGCGAATGCGTGAGAACCAGCGAACGGTTTTGCCAATCTATCGGGCGGTAATAGCCGGCAGCACAGATCTGACGCCAGCGTATGCGCGTCTGATCCGAAGAAAACATAGAGCGTATTTGAATCAGGGCCAGAAGTTTTCAGAGATGCAGCAGGATACGGACATTGCAGTATGGCTGGAGGATTTTCAGCTTTGGGATCAGGAGAATTGTGAGCTGATTTGCCTGAATGAGAATCAGCGCCGGGATCTGAATTTGGTATTGCAGAAACAGTATGCCCTGTTACAGTGGGAACAGGGCAGCGGAAAAACGCTGGCTGGAATTGCAGTCGGACGATATCGAATGCAGCGGCAGCATCTGTATTGCACTTGGGTCGTATCATCAGCGATCTCGATTCGCAACAACTGGGACGGCGTACTTACCAACTACGACTTACCGTATGTATTTGTAGAGCAGCTGCGCGATCTGGAACGGATTCATCAGGGCGATTTTGTTCTAATCACAACAAATGCACTTGTAAAATACAAACGGCAAATCAAACGCTGGATGCGGATACACGGGCATAAAGCAAACCTTGTGCTGGATGAAAGCGATGAGATCACAAACCCGTCAAGTGCCCGCACAAAAGCAGTGCTGTCCTGTTTCCGCCGATGCCGGGCAAAGCTGCTTGCGACGGGGACGAGCACACGGAACAATATTGTAGAATTTACGCCCCAGCTGGAGCTGCTTTATAACAACTCGTTCAATATGATTTCATGGGCTCCGTACATATACAGCACCGAACGAGACGGCGATATGACAACAAAGAGCAACCCGTATTATGGCGCACCAATTCCGGCGTACCGAAAGGGTTATGCACTATTCTCTGCGTCCCACCTGCCGGAGAAAATCACAGTGTTCGGTGTCGGACAGTGGACGCAGGACATTTACAATGCGGAGGTGCTGCGCGACATTCTGGACAAAACGGTTATTACCCGTTCCTTCAGGGAGATCGTTGGGCGGGAGATCCGGCGGCTCCATCAGGTTCCGATTCCGTTTACCGAGGCGGAGCGAAATGTATGCAAAAAGGCAATCGAAGAATTCAATCAGTTGCGGGCAAACTATTTTGCGACGACGGGAAATTCCAGAAAAGACGCGATGATGCGGCTGATTCAGCAAATTACGCTCCTGCTTCGAATCAGCGCCGCTCCCAATACGCTGATGGAGTATGTGGGGGATCTGCCCGGAAAGCTGAGAAAAACCACCGAAATGATCGCACGATGGGATCAGGAGATCGTCGCGGTCGGTGTGCGCCACGCGGTAATTCTGAACGCTTATGCGGATGCGATACGAAAAGCCATGCCGGACCGACCCTTGTTTCTGGTAACAGGCGCGACGACAAGCTTTGCCAAACGGCGTGCGCTGCGAAAAACGCTCCGGGAGAGCAAAAACGGAATCCTGCTTTGCACACAGCAGAGCCTTCCAAGCTCTGTCAACTTCGAGTTTGTGAATAAGATCATCATTCCGGAGCTGCATTATAACAATGCGCAGATGAGCCAGTTCTATATGCGATTCGTTCGCTATACCTCGACCGAATGGAAGGACATCTACTTTTTGACCTATGAAGACAGCATCGAGGCCAACCTGCTGCAAATGGTGTTGGCAAAGGAACGAATCAATCTGTTTATGAAAGGTGCAGACGCGGATCTGGACGAGGTCTACAAAAAATTCGGAGTCGATTACAATTTGCAGGCGCAGCTTCTCAGCCGCGAAGCAGATGCGGACGGCCGGATGCGGATTCGCTGGGGGCAGCAGCAAATTGCCTAAGCGCTTTTTACAATACTGGCATTCAAAAATGTGCAGTTCTCAAACGAGGACTGCACATTTCGTATGTAAGCGTGCCGGAATAGAAGCTTCCTCAGCGCTTAGAAAAATATTTGCCGATAAGAACGAATAAAATCACCCCCAATAGAAAAAGCCGCCTGGCTTCTCGTTGAAACCAAGCGGCTGCGTTAGAATATTTGCTTTTAAGGAATGAAATCAGATCATCCACACAGGGACGATATATGTGCTGCTGTCGATTGCGCTTAATGTCTCCCGAAGGCAGATGATTGCGCCTGTGCCTCTCGGCACGGAGGCCTTATCCAGCAGCTTGAAAGCGCCCGTAATTTGTGTGGGCGGGTTGATGCTTTTTTTGATCTCGATGGGGTGCAGCTGACCGTCGCTCTCCATAATCAAGTCGATCTCGTTGCTGTTCTTGTCCCGGTAATAATGCAGCAGGCAGTCCCTGGCGTTGTTGCTGTAGGTCTTGATGATTTCCGACACGACATAGTTTTCTAAAATTGCTCCGTTTATCGCCCCGTTCATCAGAATTTCAGGGCTTGAGTACCGGGTCAGATAGCAGACCAACCCTGCATCGAAGAAATACATCTTCGGGGTTTTGATCGTCCGCTTCAAGAGGTTGTTGGAGTAGGGGTGCAGGAAGAACACAATCCCCGATTTTTCAAGCTCCTTCATCCAGCGCTTTGCGGTATCATCACTGACGCCCACATCCCCGGCAATGTCGTGCAGGTTCAGCATCTGGCCGCTCCTGCAGGCGGCAGCACGGATGAAATCGGCAAACATCACCTTATCCACACCGGGAATGTCGGTGGTCACATCCCGGTCGATATAGGTCTGAATATAGCTGCTGTAAAACACATCCCGGTCTTTATACTTGCCGCTTCTGTGACCAGGGAGTGCGCCGTCCCAAATCCTTTGATAGATCTCATTCGGTGTGGCTGGGGAAAGCAACGCCTTGCGCTTCTGCAATTCGTCAAGCTCCAACGAAAAGGGTGAAACCTCCATTGCGCCGCAAAGCTCCGACTGTGACAGTGCCGACATATGAAGAATGGCGGTTCTTCCGGCCAGCGACTCCTGTGCCAGCTCCATCAGGCGATACGCCTGAGAACCGGTCAGCCAGTAGGAGCCGGGTGCAGCGCCGTTATCCACGGCGATCTTGATATATGAAAACAGCTCCGGTGCATACTGAACCTCATCGATGAGAACCGGCGCAGGGTGCAGCTTCAAAAACATGGCAGGATCGGTTTTGGCAAGCCTGCGCTCCTCCAAATCGTCCAGCGAAACCTCGGCTCGTGCCGTCCCCTCCATCAGATGCCGCAGCATGGTGGATTTTCCAACCTGACGCGGACCAGTCAGCAGCACACAGGCGTACTCCTCATTGATTGCAACAAACTTCTTTTCAAGCTGTCTCTCAATATACATTGCTCCGCCTCCTTTTGGCTAAAATACGATGCACTTATATTTTAGCCTAAACGCAGTGAGAAGTCAATAGATGTCAGGCTAAAATACGATACACTTATATTTTGGCCTGCGCAGACAGCGATTATGCGTATCCGCAGCAGGCTTAACCTTGTCCTCGCAGAATATAAAGCACACCTACCCTTCGATTACAGTCTAACAGAACCAAAAGGCAGGTGCGAGTGTGTGAATTTCCGAATCGCGCGGCCAGTGCGATGGATCGCGAGTTATAGATCTGTGATTTACTTTCACTTCTACAGGAATAATCTGTTCGCCTGTATACACTGCTCTGCGTTTGGTCGCTTTTCAATACAGCGTCCACCAGTAGTCAAATAAGCGGCGATAGAAGTTCCCTTTCGCCGGAGCGTTCCGGCAGCTGCGGATCCGTCGGCTGGTTTCTCGCTTGATCCATCTTTGACAGTTGCTGTTCTTGGGATATTTGATGTACTTGCCTGTGTGCAGCAGCGTCTTGCCGTCAAAGCCCCAGTCGATATATCCGCGATGCGGAGCATAGCCGCCATAGTTTATAATGTGCAGCAGCCTGTCGCTTTTTTGAATATCTCGAACGCGGCGCAGTCTGCGACGGCCTTTGCTTCGCAGATGCGCTTCGGATAATTCATTCTCCGTGAGCTTGGCAATCTTCTCGTTTAATGCGGTTTCGGTCATAAGTCCTCCCACTCGGCACGGCACGTGTCACGGGCGATATCCCGTACCAACTCCCGCGCCGCTTGCTGTGAAATTCCTTCTGCGCCCGCTTGCTCTGCTTCTTCAGCGGTACTATATTGACCATCATTCATCCACCTCTATTTTACAATTAAATTACAAAGTGCATTTTCATCTTGCATCCGGCTGCCATCTCTGATATTTTGTAATACCACGATCTTAAAGGAGGCAAGCAAAATGGGCATGAAAGCATACCCCGTGATTGATCCCGTTGCGACGGGAACCAACATCCGCCGTCTGCGCATGGAGCGCGGCTTGACCGTCCGGGAGCTGCAAAGCTACTTCGGCTTTGAAGAACCCCGCGCAATCTACAAGTGGCAGAAAGGTGAGAGCCTGCCCACGGTGGATAATCTCTATGCGCTCGGAGCGCTCTTTGAGGTTCCGATGGATCAGATTCTGGTTCCTGTTATAAAACTGCATATCGTCAATGAGCAGCAGGCCGAGCCCTGCTGCTCACATCATTTTCTCTCCGGCTATTTTGGATACGGCAAGCGTCCGATGCAGCTTCTACCATTTGCTCCGTCTGCATTGCCTGCTGCGTGACAGGTCACGCATTCAGCTTCGCACACGGAAAAAGATCAGCATTTGATCGTGATTGATCTCGTAACCAGCGAGTAGGCTTGCTTGCCTTACATATGGAGATGTCAGTTTGGATGCAGGAAAGCGTGGGCTATGGAAAAAGCGGTTCTGACGGAAGAGTGTCTGGCGATGATAGAGAAGTGGAACGCTTCTTTTCTTCATGCTTTGAAAGCTCGTAGGGTGAGCCGAACCAGAATATCTTTATAATAAAATGTGCAGCGTTATTGTTCATCTGCACCTGAACCGGTATCCGCGTTCTCTTGGCTTGCCGCATCCAAAATAGCCGGGCCGTGTCGGGGCATTATGCCCCGACATTTTCTGTGTACGTCTCGAATGCTTCGGCAAAGCTGGCGTTCACATCAAAGGGCGGTGCGTAGTCCACCTTCGACGTGACTAGGCACAGATCGATTCTGGTGGAAGTCTCATCGGCTTGCTGATTCAGTTTGCCGAGCGCAGCGCGGATGACCTTGCGGTCATAATTGATCGTCGTCACTCGCCGCACATCGCAGCGGTAGGAGATCTGATTGCCCTCAGCGTTGAACCGGTAGCCGGTGCCGCCGCCCGTGATCGTTTGCTCGGAGCTGCGCAGATCATTCATCCGCTTGAATGTGCGGGCAATGCTCTGCCGCGTGGCGTTGAGGCTGACCGCGCTGTCCATGTCGATGTCCAGCTCGGATTTTGCCTTGCGGATGGCAGCGAACAGCTTGTCCTTCTCGTCCAGCAGGAACAGGAGGAAACGGGCAATGTCCGTGATTTGCTCGTAATACTCCGTTTCCGGCACGGCAAGAACGGTTTCGTCCTCCGCTTCTGCCATGACCTTATGGCGTAGATAAGTGTTTTCGACCCGCGTGACATTGGAATCGCGGTCGAGGATGCCCTGCGCTTCGTCCAGAAAGGACTGGAGCTTGTTCTGGTAGCGGAATGCTTCTTTCAGATTCATGCTTTTCACCTCTGGCTTGAAAATTTGTTTCTGTCTGTATTTTAACTGCCAGATTTGAAAAAGTCATGGAACTTGTGGTTCACCTTGTTTGAGCGATTTGAAGTCCAATTCTGCGGCTATCTTCTTCGCGTTATCAGAAAAAACGACAATGTACAATAAGCTGCGCAAAAAGGAGAACGCATAAAAGAAGACATAGCTTGCGGGCTCTGGCAGAATGAAGTCACAAGACATCATTCTAAAAGGAGACAGCAAACTATGTCCGAGAAGATTGTAGAATTCAACGTGGAAATTATCAGGGGTCAGATCAAGGAACTGGTTCGCGGCAGCGTAGAAGAAACGCAGAACGAACTGCTGGAGAAAGAGATGGAGTTACTGGCGCAGGCCGTGTGCTGCGAGTGCAGCGAAATCCACCAGAGCTACCGCAGCGGGCGCTATGACTGGCTGCTTCACCACAACCTCCGGCGACGTCACGCTCCATAGCTGCGGCTCAGGGACGTGTCCTTCAAAACAGCTATCACAAGGTATTGCAGTCAGTGGTGAGAACGGAGCAGCGCTGTTGTTTTGAGATTGACACTCATCAGGTCGCGCTGGGCCTCTCTGGACATCTGACAGGTTGGTATCAGGAACGTCAGCGCTTTTTGGATCTGCTTGAGATCAGCGGCAGATACCCGGCCTGCGTGCAGATGCTCCAGCACATGAATATAGGAATCCTTCAGCGCGGCGGATACGGCCGGACGAAGAAAGTAGTTGGAAATCAGGCCGCCAATCAAGGCGGCTTCGTTATCAGTGTACTGCATGATGCTCCTCCTTTGGTCGTTGGCGTCAAACAAACGGGAGTATGATACCACAAGATGCTGTGGCTGGCTATGCGCGAAGTGACGAAATATACGATAAAAATTTGGTGTAATTCAGACTTGACATCTGCTGAGGGCATAGAAAAGCCGTGCGGTTCGATTGAAACCGCACGGCTGCTGCTTTTCTATACCACTTTATGATGTGGGATTAAATCAGTTTCTCATATTGTCTTGCGCCATAGAAAAAGTGCAGGACATATACGCATTGCGTCTGCTCATCGACACGGTAAAGCATCACATAATTTTTAATCACAACCTTGTGATACCCCATACGATGCAGCCGGAGATTGTGGGAGAGTTCATACATATACGGCGTGTGCTTCAGCGCTTCATACACAGATAAGACTTCCTCAACAAATGCGGTCGCCGCTGTTGGATTCTGAAGCTGAACAGACAGGTATTCAAGAATATCGGAAAGCTCCCGGTCAGCACGATCAGTGATCGTGATATTATACATGGTGCTTTTCCCGCAGCTTTTGCAGCGCAGCAACGCCATCTTTTGTCTTCCCGTTTTTCACTTCTTCTTCTGCGATAGCCAGCTTTTCATACAGCTCCAGCATCATGAGTTTCTCTTCATAGGCTTTCATGCTCATCAGAACCATATCGCCGTAGCCGTTTTTTGTTACATAGATCGGTTCTGTTGATTCATTGCACATCTGCGAAATGGCAGCTGTATTTTTTAGGTCACGGATCGGAATAATACGCGGCATTGCAATCGCCTCCTCGTGGCTTAATCATACCACAATTATGTGCCGGATGCAAGAAAACATTCTGGCTGAGGATATGAGATTGGAATGGTGGAGTGTATGGTGTGCAGCGAACCAAATCTATAATCGTCTATTCCATGCCAAAGATATGATACATATAATTCTTTCGGGCATCTGCAAAATGGTAGATATAAACCGTATCCATCGCGATTTTGTAGATGCAGACGTATTGGCCGATGAACAATGCTCTGAAACCGTGCTTGCCCATCAGCATATCGTATTTGAGTACGCCCAGCTCCAGAAACTCTGCAAGCTGCTGCGTAGCATGAAGGACTTTATCCGCAAACTTTTTCGCGTAAGGCGCACCGACTTCGGTTTTGTAGTATTTCAGAAAGGCCAGAAACTCATGCACCTTGTTAAGCCATTCAACTCTCGCGAAGAATGTCCTCCACGTCGGCACGCAGTTCGCTTGCGGAATATGTTCTTGCGCCGGCGAGTTTATTTTGCTCCCTGCGCAGCATTTCCGCAAAGAGCTCCAGTTCTGCCTGACGTTTTTCCCAAAGCTCGATTGGCAGGAACACCATTTCACCGTCACCGTTGCGCGTCAGATAAATCGGTTCCTGCTTTTCGGTCGAGAGCTTCACCATGCCATCGTAGTCATTCCGAAGGGCCGCTGCAGAACGAATCATCACATATTATCTCTCCAAGAAATTATTCCGGCTTAATTATAGGAAAATTATGTAATCCAGACAAGGTTCGGCATCTTTCGCTCATGTTGGCGAGAAACCGGAAATGCGATGCAAGCACCCGTTTCGCGCGGTCAGAAACAATGGCGGTGTAGGTCTTTTCTTTTACCATAGCATCAGGCTCCTGCAATCACGCTGTCCAGATACGCATCCAATTCCTCGACGGTGCAGCCGGTTCTGCCCGCAAGTCGGCCTTCCTCAACAGCCAGAAGCTCTTCCCGGAGCTTCAGCATTTTTTTCTGGCGGTTGAAGGATTCAATATCCATGACGGCCAGATCGCCCTCGCCGTTTTTGGTCAGATAGACCGGCTCCGCTGTTTTTCTGCAAAGTTCGGCAATTTCATTGTAGTTCTGGCGAATGGCCGCTGACGGACGACTGTTCATATCGTTGCCTCCATATAGCATGATTTTGCCTTCATTACATTCTTCACTGTGCTATCTTGGCAATCGGCCTATCTGGCACCCAGTATCACTCCAACAGCTTCGTGTAATCCCGGCGGGCATAAACCACCCTTGCAATCGTCACGCGCTTTTCTGTCTCGGACACCCAGTAGAGCATCATATAGTTCTCAACGAGCAGCTTTCGATACTCGTGCTTTAACGGGCGCAGCGGCGTATAGGCTGGCTGCGCATACGGAAAATCCCGCAGACTTTCTCCGGCCTCGGCCAATCGTTCCGCAATGCGCTCTGCCGCTGCTGGATTGTTCAGCTCCCGTGCAATATACAGGACAATCTCTACCATGTCCTGCACGGCAGACGGCAGATACTCGACGTTATACAACCTTCGATCCTCCGATGGCGTCCTTCATGGCTTTCAGAACGTCCTTGGAGGAATAGCGTTCGCTGGACAGCTCTGCTTCGCGCTCGGCGGCTTGCAGTTTGAAGTAAATCTCGCTTTCAAATTGCAGATTTTCAAACGCTTCCATACTCAGAACGACCATATCACCGTAGCCGTTTTTCGTCAGGAACACTGGCTGCGCGGTTTCGTGGACGGTTTTGGAGATCTCCGCAAAGTTGTTTCTCAGGTCGGAAACCGGACGAATCATGTTCATAGTATCAGCCTCCTTCATTTGCAGTTTAGCATAATTGCGCTAAGATTTCAAGTCTGCGTCTATTGATATATGTTACCCCTGTTAACCCACACGGCAGCGTAATCGTTATTGTGCTGCATGAGGCCCGTATGAATCTGACCAGCATATACAGACGTCCAATGGCCCCTGCTTCTATCATTCTCTGTTTTTCGTGGACAATTCAAACAGCAGCAAGCTAGAATCCGTTCCAAATCATTCTGCCGCGATACTGAAAACACTCAGCGTCGCAGCAGTCCGCCGGTGTCAAATCCGCAAGCCGTTTCCTGCTCCGTGAAATGAACAGGTCAGAGTCCATGGGCGGATGCGGCACTTGATCGCGCAGGAGTTCATCGACAGCGACCAGCCTGCCATATGTGAATGGCTCATGCTCCTGCAAATACTGAAAAAAGTAGTTCCTGTGAAATGGGCAGAAGCAGCAGGCGGACGCCTTGGTGTCAAGACCCCAAGCATCAAGAATATAGGCGTAGTTGTCTGCACGGGTCAATTTCATCTCGACCAACGGAAAATGATTGGTCAGCATCGGATTCGGGCTTTCTTTGCAGCGGTGGCGTTCTTCAAAGCTGAATCCCATGTGCATCTCGTGCGCTTTTCTGTCTTCATCGCGGAGCTTTTGGCCCTTTCGATAGCCGAGCACCTCCCAGCGGAGAAACTTTGCAATCTGCGCCACCTTATAGTCCAGCGTACAGTTTCTCGGCATCCGGGATTTGTGGCCATCAGAGCGAAGCGTCCACCATGGAATACTGACGACGCGCCGCTTTCCAAAGTTCTGCATGAGATCGTTGTATAGCGGCGTATGCAGCATTTCATACCGAAGACCGGCATCCTGACAGGCCTGATGAACAAACTCGGCTTGCCGCATGACCCATGGCGGTTCAAAGCCGAGATCACAGAATACGACAAGGTCATATACGGGAACCAGCGGGTATGGATGGGCGCGGCCCTTCTGCGCTGCGTTTGCATTTTCACAGGACATCAGAGCAAGTGCCGTAGACTGCATACCAGCTCCAAACGAGAGTATTTTCATAGCAATAAGCGCAGTAGAATGAAGCTGCACATGATGCTGGAAACATCAGAAAATATGCTCATGCCGCTTTCGCTGCCTCTTTTGGCTGAACGCACTCAACAGAAAAAGGAACACGGGAAAAGAACGGCGCATTTTCCTCCATGTACTTCTGTGCGGCCTTTTCCGTTCTGAATTTCCGCACGGTTGGAATCGTTGGATCGTCGGTGCGGATGGTCATGACGCCGTGCCGTGTCCGCTTTACGAAGTATCCGCTCCATGCTTTCAGGACATAGAATTGCTTCAACTTATCAAATTTTGACTGCTTTCTGACACGCGGCGGATGGTAGAAGCTGCGGCAGGAATCAAAACGGATGTCAGCGTTCTGCTCACCGATGCGGGAAAGCGCAGTCAGAAATGCTTCTGTTGTGGAAGCATACGTCTTTTTCTGTGTATTCCGGTCCGTAAGGACGATGGAATTTCCGTATTGACGGTATTCCTCAATTGTGTGCGCGTTCTTCAGACCTGCAAGAAACCACCGCTGAAACTCACCGGCTTCAAAAGCGCTGTTTCGGCTCCTGCGCATTCCGCCGCGGTTGCTGTTGCTGAAGCCTTCATAGGTTTCCGCAATCTTCTGGATCTCCTCGCTTGTAAACAGCAGCCTGCCCCGATATGGAAGATCCAGAACAGACCAGTACCGCTCTGCGACCTCGCGCCCATGCACGTTAAATTCATAGGTATTGGTCGATCCGCGGCAGACAAGCGGGATAAATTGATCGCCAATGGAAACAAATGCCTTGTCGTAATAGAGTTCACTGCTCATATTCGTAAAAACCTCTTTTCCTTTTATAATTGTGGGCGGCACAGAATCATTCTGTGCCGCCCGGTTTATGTGTGCTCAGCCTGCGAGCAGTGCCTCAAATTCTTCCTCTGTGAGCGTCGGGACGCCGAGCTGCTGCGCTTTTGTCA
>ENA-UOJV01000738-UOJV01000738.1-human-gut-metagenome-genome-assembly--contig:-C82-NODE-738-length-44416-cov-35.648430_pt1 | contig 44416 bp, 34 predicted proteins | sample MGYA00242356_ERZ723903 | MGnify/ENA metagenome assembly ERZ723903
ATTTAATACGCAATTTCCTCAAGCACACATCTGGTTCTAGACACTCCCCGCCTTTTGGCGAATTCGCTTCAAGTCTAAATTCGCCAGTGCACGTACGTAGGACTGTCGAATCGGTGCCGGGAGGGGTTATCGCGGCCCCCATTCCGGCAATGCCGTATAGAGATCGGGGAACCCCATTCTGAGCGCGATATTGTGTTGCTTCTTTGTCACTTCAGACCATCGTCTTCCGCCGCGTCCGTCAAAGATCATATAGATGCCCTCGAGATAGTTCTTCAACTCATATCCTGCGCTAGGGGTTCGAGCGTCTTCAGGTTGCCTTTGTTGTCGGCGATAGTCACAGATTTTTTCATCAAGGCGTACAGACGGCTGAGAATCGTCATTGCAGCAAAAGAAATGATGAATCTGCCTTCGGCCGTATCTTCTCTGTGGGAGCGAACGACTGACATGTCCGCCGTGCTCTTGCCTGCCTTGAATGTCTTTTCGATCAAATCTCTTGTACCGTAGATTTCAATAGCCTCTTGAGCCGTACACGGCATAGTTGTGATGTTGCAGAAAAACCCAAAATAACGAGTCGCCAGGTCTATGGCTTCATGATCGGGCTCAAGCGCAGTACCTGGCTGTTTGGAGCCCTTGAAGAACTTCAACCAGCGGCTCTTCAACAGCGGACACTCAGGAGCCTTTGCTGTCGACTTCCATTGAAGCCATTGTTTTTCAAAATTTTCAAGCATTCGCCTGAAGGCCATGTGCTCCATGTGCGTCTTCGTGTCGCTGCGGTAGACATGTACCCAAACCTGCCGCTCTTTGCCGTCTTCAAATTTGTGTTCGACGGCAACGCTCCGTCCCCAGCATTCGTGACCAGCGATATACGACGAGCTTTGCCAAAGAAAAGGCATGGCCTCCTCAATGGCTTCCTGCACCCAGGATATGTCGGTACGGGCGGCTATGACAATGCGGCTGTTGGCATCAATAAAGCTGGCGATATTGCGTCCAGAGCAGCAGCCGCGATCGAGGACAGCAGCAAAAACACGCTTGCCATCGGCAAGTTCGTCAAAACGAAAAAGCATGTCCTTGACCGTCGTAACATCGGTGATGTTGCCCGGAAGCGTACGAAAAAGGACCGGCATGCCTGATTTGTTGCCAACCAGAAGAATCAGGCCAATCTGTTGTTGAAAGCCGCCTGTTTTGCCCAAACCAAGTTGAGCATACGCAATCTCTTGAGCTTGAGTTGCAATCTCTGTGGCGTCAAAACAAAGAACTTCATTCTCGGGAAGTCGGGCTATGCGGGCTCCAAAGAAACGTTTTCTCCATCCTGGTTCGGTCGGCAGCGAAGCCAGCAAATCTGTCATGTCTCTTGAAGTAATGACATCGACATAAGGCAGAAACTTGTTCTGGCACCAGGATTCGTAGAGATAGGCGGCATTTGAAGTTGTGTGCAGCCACTGAAATGCAATCGACAAAATAGCGCCAGCTCGTTCCTTTCCCCAAACCGCTTCAATGTCGTCAATCAGTCCGCAGCTTTTGGCTATGGCGTAGTAGAGAGGAAATTCACAAGCCTGCCTGGCTTCAAGCGAGGCAACGAAATCCATTGGCAAGGCTGATTCGCCATGAGCAGCGCTGCTCTGCGATTTGGCAACGAGGCGTCTTGAGCCATCGCGCTTATAGAGGTTGTTGTACTGCTCATTGGTGAAGTACTCATTGCCGACGACGTAGCCGATATACAGGCGCTTTTCTTTTCCGCGACCGGCCTCCTTGTCCCAGTAGTAGATGCGCTCGATAACGCGCATTCGGCCGCGATCGCTCACGATGCGAGCCTTGCGATTTGAATGTGGAAAATTTTTAACGGTCTTCGGGTCGGGAATTGCCTGTTTCAACATAAGACAACCTCAATTGAATGCGGATGTTTATTATATCATACACATACGTATGTGTCGAAAAAAAATTCCGCTGAAAATCAATGCATTCGAGGAATTTTTTTGAACCTACGGATTCCCTGTGGCGAATTTAGATTACAGGACATCAAGGACCAAGATTTGCCGGAATTGTCGATGATTTGAGATATATAGATGCATAATATAAAATATACATCTATTTTAGCAAAAATAAAAAATCCTGCACTTCTCCGTCAGAAAAAATGCAGGAATATCAAAGGTCAAAAAATTTATTTGCAAGCAATTTGATCCGAGTCAATGCACTTGTGATCTAGTGACCCGGGAGGTTGGGGAGGCTTTCTTTGTGTCTGCTGCTAGGAGAAGGACATTGATAAAGGCGACCGTTTGGCCGCCTTTTTTGCTGGAGCGGGTTTAGCGGAACCATTCACCTCAACGGTGATATGAGTTTCGAGGTTAACCGCGAGACTATCATGAGGTAAATAAAGACTCAGATCAAACTTTCCGCCTTATCTTGCTCTTTGAGAATGATTAAACATGGCGTTGCTATTCTTTGTCAACCCAATCTATGAAACATGGTCAGCCAGCACAAGCTTGTATATCCCCATGAGAAATTCTAAATCGACTTCAATGAAGTAGAGATACTTGGTGTTTCCGGCGAGTCGTATCACCTCATTCCGTGAATAAGCTTTTTCTTTTCGAAGTTTCGTCTTCCTCGCCAAGGCTATCTCGGTAAACATACAGATAAAAACTATCCCCTGACGCAATCTCAGGTGTGCTGAGCAGGATCGTCATCAAAAGATAAAATTAACATCCCCTCAACTATCGAAGAGAAACAATACTCATCTTTAATAACCAACTTGACATAGACTCTGCATCAAGAACTGTGTTATTTGCAATTAGCTACACACAACTCTGCAGCCCTAAATATTCAATAATCTATCTACAAATTTCAGTCCACAAATATAAATGTATACGATTCTCCGCTTTTCTGGAACCTCTTCACATTTCTGTCTAATACAATTCGCGTCAGGCCATGCCTGATAAAAAAAGGCGCCTTTTCCACATCTTTCCGCGACCTCCCCCCAACAACTGAATCAAATTGATCATCAGGAACAACCAATACCGGCGAAAGCCTCCATGTTGGAAATATTTTTGAAAAGTCAAACCAAGGAGAGAAGAGAAAGTTATCTACAGGGCACGGCAATCTCTGCGACATTCTTAGGGCCATCTTTGCTGCAAAAGCAGAGATGATATAACACATAGTTCCCAACGGAGTGGGAAAAACCGGCTGAACGATCTCGAACCCTCCCTTCCCTACCTTGAACTTTTTTTCTTGTACTCGGCCATAAATTTTTTCATGCTGGCTAGATAGCTGACAAATATCACATTCCTCAGGCAGCCAATCAAGATTCGACATATAAAGAGCCGCAAAAGAAGAAATACGAACATCATCCTCCATTATTATCGCATTCTTCTCCCCCGACTCCACCAACATCTCCCAACATCTCCTATGGCTTAGAAAGCAGCCAATTTCACCTCTAGTCAGCTTTCTCGTAAATCTGACCTTAGTTTCAAAATGATCCAACGGATACGTTAATGCCTTCTCCTCCTTATCCGTCAATATTCTTCCATTGACTGCTGAAACTCGTTCAAACACAAGCCCCAGTTCGTTCAATCGCTCTGAAACACGAGTCCACCTATTTTTCGACTCATCCAAGTTAATCACCAAAGACAACATCAAAGCACCATCAAAAATTCAAATAAGCTCAGAAAGAAAAACACGCACTGTTAAAAACAATATCACTTATAATGATTAAGAGAGTAAAACCTTTTTTTCGGGAGGAGGGGTAATCATCTAAAAGGTTGCGGTGATCATCCTGCTGAATAGCGAGTTCACTGACAGCCGGTCTCTGGTATGTAAACGAACGCTTCCTTTTCTGCACAATGTTCTTCACCGCAAGGCACAGCACCTTCTTCAATGCCGTGTTGTTTGGAAAGGATACTCGCGTTTTCATTTCCTTTCGTACAACACAACTCAATCTTTCAATAGCATTAGCCGTGTAGATCAGTCGCTCAATTCCGGTGGTCATTTAAATCCGATCCCTAACCGTTCACCATTCACGCCCAATTTCAGGGGATATTCTTCCCTGGTCGGACGTTTCAAGAGTCTCGAACGCCTGCCTTGTTGCCTCAATATTCACCGCCCGGTAAATCGTCTTCAACCTTGTCATCTTCAACCTTGAACCAGTTTTCGCTATCATCGTTCTCGTCGATCCACATGATCAAAACCTCCTTGCGGCCGGAGGCATCCACACCTAAGGAAATTTGAACTACCTTGGTACTCACAAGTTCGTTGTCGTCCCTCGTCTTGATATAGACTTCGTCGAAGAAAGCCACTAGATACACACTCTGAATCGGTTGGTTTCGCCATTGTTAAGGCTCCCTTGAGAATCTCGTTGGTAAGGTTTCGGATGAAATCTGATCTGACTTCCATGGAGTAGTGTTCGGCAAGATAGGCTTTAATTTCCCGAGTGGTCAGACATCAAACGTAAAGAGCAAAGAGCTACCCACCGAAACCCTCAAGGCAACGCTTGTGATTTTGGACACTACGCGGCAGGAAAAGATCTTAGTGGTCTCTGTGTATCTCTACGGTAGCTTTCCCAAGAGCCTCAGTCTTGAGCCGACCGGCTGTGTGGTAACCGTAGCGTTCATTACCGCCAACCTTGGCTTCATCATGACTAGCCAAGAGTTAATTCTTTTTACCTTCAAAAATTCGAGATAACAAACGCCGAAGCATAATCGACATGACGTGCTCCACTTCAGCAGTCGGTAATTATAAGTTCTTGGTCGCCCCCGCTTCCGGTGAATCTCGTCGAGGAACTTATCGAGTTCCGGAAAATGTTTTCCCCTTATATTTTATGAGAACTTCCTTGTATAACAATCATGCGGAATCGTCCACAAAAATTAATCTATTCTTTAGAAATTTCACAACAACTGTAGCTACAACTGCCTTTCCTCCATGAAAGAATTCATTTAGCAAGTTCATCTATATATAACCAACCCTACCAGCAGATGCTTTTTCACAAAATATCACAACCTCTGAGAGGCCTATCATCTTAAGCAATGCAGAAACCCATAAAGCTTTGGAATTGACAATAAAATCGCATAATTCAACCTATCTTTCAGTCCATCTGACACCGAAGGCCTGATATTCCATTCCGCAAACTCTCTAAGGTCTTCAGACCACCTGTCTAAAAATCTCTTCCTTTCCTCTCCCGCCAGTCTGTAGAAATTCCACTTGTACGATAAAGTTAGTTTTTTATATAAAACATCGCCAACGCTAAACTCCCTTATACCAAAGTGTTTTTTTATATAATCAACAATTCCGTGCAGTTCATCGCTGACAGCAAAAACCTTACCCCCACTCCTGACACTATTATTCTCATGCTGACGATAATGCACATAACATTTATCGACCATTTTAAATCTTTTACACATTAAGTTACACAGAAAGCTAAAGGAAAGATCCTGATAACTCGCCCCAGGCGTTGGCAAGAACTTAATTTCGTTTCTCAAAATAAAACTTTTCAAATAAATTCTCGACCAAATCGCCGGATCCTCAAGAAATATTAATTTATCCCTCATCGGCGACGTGACCACACCCTTAGGGGTTCTATGAATTTTTGCCGGAACCTCCCTATCTTGATATGTATAAAAATATGCGCCCGACGCAATATCCAAATTTTCAGACTCAGCCATGCTTACCAACGAAGAAAACATATCTTTTTCAATATAATCATCACTCTCTATAATTCCAATATATTTTCCCATCGCCAAATCAATACCTCGATTCACGGAATCTCCGTATCCTGAATTTGGCTTATCAATCACCTTAAAACGAGAATCCCTTTTGCAAAACCCCTTGATGATCCCGAGAGTACCATCCGTGCTTCCATCATTAACACAAATCACCTCTATCTCTCTAAGCTCTTGATTCTCAATACTTGACAAGCACTCTCTTACAAATTTTTCCACATTATAACAAGGAACAATAACACTAAGGATCGGGTTCATAATCTTCCTTTATGTTTTTTATATAAAAATCTTGAAAATTACTTCGTTTGATAGTCCCATCTGCCACAGTCTGTTTTTTTCACAAGGCAAATAGAAAAACAACATAACTGTCACATCATGTCATGTATCACACTTCCAACATCTTCTCCATACAAGCATCTGAAAAATTCGCGCGAATTTACTGGTTATTTCTTTTCATTGAAATTACGAGTCTAACAAAACCATATAAACTTAGAACACATTTCGGTCCGATCGCAAGGACTGTCGCCCTTCTGGCCTAAGAAACATTATCTACCAATTGAATTTATTCACCCCCCCCCCGCCAATCCTTCGCATCATTTCCTGTTCCGGCACTCACTTAATCATATACGCAAAACCACCTAACCACATCTTGATCCCAAACAAGCCTTACGTCTTAACTCACTCACCCTCTCTAAAAGTGGCACAATACGCACCCTTGTGTCCCTATCAATCCTAGATATTGGGACTGGCAAACGTTTTTATCCCTTGATCCTGTAGGCCAAACCATGATTCTGACGATTGCTCTGTTGCTGCTGTTCCAGCTTGCCGGCGTCGTTATCTCCGCTCTGACGGGTGCTCCTGTGCCAGGGTCCGTCATCGGCATGCTTCTCTTTCTGTTCGCACTGATGACCGTCCAGGGTCTTCTGCAGAAAACCCTCCCAGTGGTCAACGTGCTCCTTGCTCATTTCGCTTTGCTCTTTGTCCCCGCGGGCGTGGGCATCATTGAGTACAAGGATCTGTTGCTTAGCGAATGGCTACCTATCGGCGCCGCCATTTTGGGCTCCTCCATCCTAGCCATGACGACAACTGTCCTTGTCACCCGTCTCGTCATGAAGTTAAGCCATATCCAGTAACGAGGTTAAGCACATCATGTGGGAAACCTTTCTTGCTCAGCTCGTTCACACCAAGAACCAGCTTCTGGCCGAGCCCTCGCTCTGGCTGTGTCTGACGCTTCTCGTCTACGCCCTCGGCATGTGGGTTTATAAGAAGAGCGGCTACAAGACGATCTTCACGCCGCTTCTCGTGGCCATCGTGATCCTTGCAACCATTCTCTTGCTCACGGGAACCTCCTACAAGACCTTCATGCAGGGGGGCCAGCACATCAACTTTCTGCTTGGGCCGGCGACCGTTGCTCTTGCTGTTCCTCTCTATGAGCAGCGCCTGCGTCTGGCCAAGCTTTGGTTCCCGCTCGCGTGCGGACTCGTGGCGGGCGGCACCGTTGCCATTGCCTCTGCGGTAATCATTGCAGGCGTTCTGGGCGCCTCGCCCGAGACGATGATTTCCATCGCCCCCAAGAGCGTGACGGTGCCGATTGCCATGGGTGTGAGCCACACGTTGGGCGGCATTCCCGAACTCACCGCGGCTCTGGTGGTCATCACCGGTGTTGTCGGCGCTCTCATGAGTCCCGCGGTGCTGATGCTCCTGCGAGAAAAAAACGATGCCATCCGAGGCTTTTCCATCGGCCTCACGGCACACGGCGTGGGCACGGCAACCGCTTTCCAGATGAACCGCGACACCGGTGCCTTTTCCGGTCTTTCGATGGGGCTTACCGGCCTTTACACCGCTTTTGCAGCGCCCGTCATCGTTCCCTGGATCGTTGGTCTCTTTCACTGATCCTGATTTGTTTCTACCTACAAAAAACCGCCGGGCGAAACCGGCGGTTTTTTGTCAATCAAACAATTTTCGAGACTGGGTTGCGTTCAACGGCAATCCGGTGTCTTGAATTAGTAGTTCTCGGCACGCACCTGCTGGAAGGACTGCGGATGTGCGCAGACCGGGCAGATCTCGGGTGCCGTCTTACCCATGCAGAGGTGGCCGCATTCACGGCACTGCCACATCACGACTTCACTCTTGGCAAAGACCTGCTGCATTTCGACGTTCTTCAGAAGCTTCAGGAAGCGCTCTTCGTGAGCCTTCTCGATGGCGCCAACGGCGCGGAACTGAGCGGCGAGCTCTGCAAAGCCTTCCTCTTCGGCGGTCTTGGCAAAGCCTTCGTACATGTCCGTCCATTCATAGTTTTCACCGGAAGCGGCAGCCTTGAGGTTCTCGGCCGTGTTGCCGATGCCGTCGAGGTGCTTGAACCAGATCTTGGCATGCTGGCGCTCGTTGCTCGCGGTCTCTTCGAAGATCTCGGCGATCTGCTCAAAGCCTTCCTTGCGAGCGACGCCGGCAAAGTAGGAATACTTGTTGCGGGCCTGGGATTCGCCGGCAAAAGCGGCCCAGAGGTTCTTTTCGGTTTGCGTACCGGCAAATTTCGTCGTCATCGGTATTCTCCTGTTTTAGGGGATTTCGGGCCCAATGAGCCCGGGGAAATCATACGTGAAAAGGGCGCTGCAGATTTGCTTCACGCTACGAAGAAATCTGCCCGCGCCCTTCCTTGTTCATCAAGAGAAGAACTTCTTCATCTTGTCGAGAAAGCTCGTGCTCTTCGGGGAGTGCTTGTCGCCGCCCTCCTTGAGCGAATCGTCGAACTCCTTCAAAAGCTTCTTCTGCTTGGCCGAAAGATTCACAGGCGTCTCGACGTAAACATGCACGTAGAGATCGCCCTTTTGCTTGGTCTGCAGATTGGGCACGCCCTTGCCGCGCAGGCGGAAGATCTTGCCGGTCTGCGTCCCTTCGGGGATCGTGATGCGCGCCTCGGTGTCCATGGTGGGAACCATCACCTCGCCGCCCAAAGCCGCCGTTGCAAAGCTGATCGGCAGATCCGCATGCAGGTCGTCGCCGTCGCGCTGGAAGATCTCATGCGGCTTGATGAGAATCTGCACGTACAGATCGCCGTTGGGGCCGCCGTTTAAACCCGGCTCGCCGCGACCGTGGATGCGGATTCGCTGGCCGTGATTGATGCCCGCGGGGATGTTGACTTCGAGCGTCTTCGTCTGGCGCACGCGGCCGACGCCGTTGCAGTCCGTGCAGGGGTCGCTGATCACCTCGCCCGTGCCGTGGCAGTACGGGCAGGTCTGCTGCACCTGCAGGAAGCCTCGGTTGATATTGATCGTTCCCGTTCCGCCGCAGTGCGAGCAGGGCTTCTTGCTCGTGCCCGGCTTGCAACCGGTGCCGTGACAGGTCTGGCACTCCTCCCAGACCGGCACGCGGATGTCGGTCTTGGCGCCGTTGACGGCCTGCTCGAGCGTGATCTCAAGCGAATAGTTGACGTCGTTGCCGCGGAAAGCCTGCGGACCGCGATGCCCGCGACGTCCGCCGCCGGCGCCGCCGCCGAAGATTTCCGAGAAGATGTCGCTGAAGTCCGAGAACCCACCCTGGCCGAAGCCGCCGAAACCGCCGAAGCCGCCGGCTCCGCCCGCAGCGCTCGGATCAATGCCGGCCTTGCCGTAGCGGTCATAGGCAGCGCGCTTCTGCGGATCAGAGAGCACGGAGTAGGCCTCGCCCACCTGCTTGAACTTTTCTTCAGCAGCCTTGTCGCCGTTGTTGCGGTCGGGGTGATACTTCATCGCCAGACGGCGATACGCCTTCTTGATTTCGTCATCCGTGGCACCACGGGCTACTCCGAGTACCTCGTAATAATCCTGATCAGCCATAGGTTAGTTGCTCACTCGTTACAAACAGTTTGAAGGTCGAAAACACGCCGCAGCATGTTGTGCGGTGATCTTCGACCTTCTTCGTCGGCACGACCGGCGGCTTGATGCAGTCAAACCGCCGATCGCCTCCGAAGTCCGTCGCCGGACCCCGGAGAGGGCTGCATTAGTGCTTGACTTCCTTGTAGTCGGCGTCAACCACGTCGTCCTCGGGCTTGCTCGAAGACGAGGCACCGGCGCTACCCTGAGCCTGCTGGGCGCCAGCAGACTGCTGCTGCGCGGCGGCAGCCTTGTTGAGCTTCTCGCCGATCTTCTGCGCGGCGGCCATCAGCGCCTCGACGCTCTTGTCAATGGCTTCCTTGTTCTCGCCCTTGACCTGCGCCTCAACGTCCTTGATGGCGGACTCGCAGGCAGCGCGGTCAGCGCCGTCGACCTTGTCGCCGAGATCCTTGAGGGTCTTCTGCACCTGCGCCACGGCGGCATCAGCCTGGTTGCGGGACTGCGCGAGCTCGAAGCGACGGTGATCCTCGGCCTTGTTGGCTTCGGCCGCGGCAACCATGCTCTTGATCTCCTCTTCGCTCAAGCCGGAGCTTGCCTTGATGGTGATCGTGTTCTCCTTGCCGGTTGCCTTGTCCTTGGCGCCGACGTGAAGAATGCCGTTGGCGTCGATATCGAACGTCACCTCAATCTGAGGCAGTCCACGCGGAGACGGCGGAATGCCTTCGAGGTTGAATTCGCCGAGCAGCTTGTTCGAGGCGGCCATTTCATGTTCGCCCTGGTAGACCTTGATGGTCACGGCAGGCTGATTGTCTTCGGCCGTCGAGAACACCTGCGAGTGCTTGGTCGGAATCGTGGTGTTGCGCTTGATCATCGCGGTCATCACGCCGCCCAGCGTTTCAATGCCGAGCGTCAGAGGCGTCACGTCAAGCAGCAGCACGTCGTGGCGCTCGCCCGTGAGAACCTGACCCTGAATGGCCGCACCGATGGCGACGGCCTCGTCGGGGTTGACGTCCTTGCGGGGTTCCTTGCCGAAGAACTCGCGCACCACTTCCTGCACGCGGGGCATACGGCTCTGGCCGCCCACGAGAATGACGTCGGAGACATCCGAAATCGACAGATGCGCATCCTTGAGCGCCTTGCGGCAGGGCTCGATCGTGCGCTGCACCAAATCCTCGACCATGCTTTCGAACTTGGCACGAGTGATCGTGATGTTCATGTGCTTCGGACCGGTCTGGTCTGCCGAGATGTAGGGCAGGTTGATTTCCGTTTCCTGACGGTTCGAGAGCTCGATCTTGGCCTTTTCAGCCGCGTCCTTCAGGCGCTGCAGGGCGAGAACGTCCTTGCCGAGGTCGATGCCGTTGTCCTTCTGGAATTCGGCGATGAGGTAGTCGACCAGACGCTGGTCGAAGTCTTCGCCGCCGAGGAACGTATCGCCGTTGGTGGCGAGCACTTCAAACTGCTTGTCGCCGTCGACATTGGCGATGTCGATCACGGAGATATCGAACGTGCCGCCGCCCAAGTCGTAGACGCAGATCTTGCGGTCTTCGGAGCCCATCTTATCAAGGCCGAAGGCAAGAGCCGCAGCCGTGGGCTCGTTGATGATGCGCTTCACTTCGAGACCGGCGATGCGGCCGGCATCCTTCGTAGCCTGACGCTGGCTGTCGTTGAAGTAGGCGGGCACCGTAATCACAGCTTCCGTCACCGGCTCGCCGAGGTAGTCCTCAGCGGTCTTCTTCATCTTGCGCAGCACTTCGGCCGAAACCTGCTGCGGGGCGAGCTTCTTGCCGTCGAGCACCTCAACCCATGCGTCGCCGTTGTCGGCACGCACGATCTTGAAGGGAGCGCGCGAGATGTCCTTCTGGACCTCGGCGTCTTCATAACGACGGCCGATCAGACGCTTCACGGCAAACAGCGTGTTCTTGGGATTGGTGACGGCCTGACGCTTGGCGGTTGCGCCGACCAGAATTTCACCGTTGTCCATGTAGGCAACGATGGAGGGCGTCGTACGGGCGCCTTCGGAATTTTCGATCACACGAACCTTGTCGCCTTCCATGATGGCCACGGCCGAGTTGGTAGTGCCAAGGTCAATGCCAATGATCTTTGCCATGTTGTCGAATCCTTTTACTTGTCTCTGCCGGGCGCCTCACCGTGAGGATCGACGCCCGCAACCAATAGGTATCGTTGAATGAAATCCTTTGTCCGACGGCCTTTCCCGGGGCTTTTTCCCGGAGGCCGCCGTCGCTCATACCCCCTATATGGGGACGGCCCGGAAAAATTCAACGGGGCAAAATAAAAATTTCGCCCGGAGGCCTTTTCAAGACTCCGGGCGTTGTGTTTCAAGGGGCGTATGAGCGGGGTGCTTAGCCCTGCACGACGCTCACCATGGCCGGGCGCAGCACGCGGTCATGGATCTTCCAGCCGTGCTGGAAGACCTGCGCGACGTCGCCCGAGGTCTTGCCCTCGGTGGCGGGAACCATCGAGATCGCCTGCTGGGTGTTGGGATCGAACTTGCTGCCCGTGGGATCGATCGGGCTCATGCCGCTCACCTCAAGCGCGTGCATGAACTGACGGTGCGTCGCAAGCAGACCGTCGCGCATCGGGCCTTCGATGTCGGCACAGGCCTCGAGCGCCTTCTCGAGGCTGTCGACCACGGGCAGAAGGTTCTGCGCAAACTTCTCAATGCTGAACTTTTGCGCCTTCTGCACGTCATCGGCACAGCGGCGGCGCACGTTTTCCATTTCGGCCACGGCGCGCACGTAGAGATCAAAGTTCTCCGCAGCCTTGGCCTGCGCGGCCGCAAGCTGCGCGGCAAGGTCGGCGGCCGGATCAGCGTCGCCGAGCTCGGGTGCGGGCTCGGCGCCTGCGCCCTGCGCGGTCTTTTCAGCAGCGGCGGCTTCGGCCGCCTGCGCCGCCTTCTTCAGTTCTTCGGCAGGCGTCGTCGCTTCAGCCTGCGCATTCGTTTCATTGTTGTTCGTTTCTGCCATGACGCACTCCGGTCATTTCGAAATAAAAGTCTAGGTATCGGCAATATGGGGGCGAAAGCCGACGTTTTCAAGCCTGCTTGAGCCGCGCCCTGCCTTCAAGGGCGTCGTGCACGAGTCCGGCATACAAAGCGATGGCATCTTCGCTCACGTTGAGCGCCTCGATATAGTGAAAGACCGCATCCGCCCCATCCTCCTCACCCGCTTCGGTGAGATAGATCGTCTTCAGCTCTGAGGCGATCTCCTCGAGCGTCTCAAGGCAGTCCGAGGAAAAGCCCGGGCAGATCACGTCGACGCGGCGCACCCCGTCGTGCGCCAGGGCACGCGCGGCATCAATGGCCGACGGCGTGAGCCACTTCGCGCGTCCAAACTTGCTTTGAAAGGCGACGCGGTACTGATCCTTGCGCAGTCCGAGCGCTTCGGCCAGAAGCCGAGCCGTTTCATAGCACTGCGCCTCATACGGATCGCCGCGGTCGCTGCTTGCCTGCGGAATGCCGTGAAAGCTCATGAGGAGTATGCCGTTGTCTCCCAGGCCTGCCTTGCTCTCCCAGTGACGCCTCACGCTTTTTGCAAGCGCTTCAATGTAGCGGGGATTGTCGTGATAGGAGGCAATGCGCAGAACGTCCTTTGCCAAAAAGGGCGTCTTCACCTTCGAGAGTCCCTTTTGGAGCGCGTCGTAGACCGCTTCGGTCGTCTGCGTGGCGTACTGCGCGAACATCGGAAGCACCACCAGGCGCTCGGCGCCGCTTTGCGCCACCTCTTCGAGCACCTCGGGCACGCGGTGCGTGCCGTAGCACATGGCCCAGAAAACGCAGTAGTCGTCTCCCAAGGCCTGCTGCATGCGCCGGGCGGTCTGCGCCGAAATCGCCATCAGAGGCGAGCCCTCCTCGGTCCAGACCGTCTTGTATCGGTCAGCGGACTGCTGCGCGCGGCGCGGGATGATGATCCAGCGCAGAATGGGCTGCCAGATGAAGGGGCTCAACTCAACTACGCGCCGGTCGCCCAGAAACTCGAGCAGGTACTGCGCCAGCGCCTCCCGCGTAGGAGCCGCGGGTGAACCGGTGTTGACGATGAGCACGGCGGTTTTTGCGCCCGACGGGGAATGCGCGGCGCTGCTGCAAAGGGCGGTCTCTTTCATGGGGGAAAGTCGTTTCAGGGGGACAATCAAAGGCTGCAGCAAAGGTTGCGTCGCGTCAAAGGCTGCGGCCGCAGCCCTCCCTCGGCAAGGCGTGAGGAGGGCCGGCAGGCAAACGTCAATGCAACCGCATCGTGCAACCGCCTCGGTTGTCCGACAATTTTTCTGCATTCAAGCAGGCATTTTGCACACGACGCCTTAAAGCGTCCTTGCCGCTTCCCTATGCCAGCGGCTGCCGGGCAGCGCGGGCTTCAGGAGAGCGCCTGCAGCTCGGGGCGTGCGTGCATGCGGCGCCAGCCGACCAGGAGCACGCTTGCAATGACGCTCACCCAGAACTTGCCGATCACCTGGCCCACGACGTAGTCAAGGGAGCCGAAGGCAAGCGACAGGAAGATCGCCGAATCCACCACCGAGCCCACAAAGCCCGAAAAGAGGATGGCAACGACGTGGTGACGCTTTCTGAGCGGCGCATAGACGCAGAAGTCGGCGAATTCGGAAAAGAGAAACGCCGCCACCGACGCCACGACGAGGCTCGGCTCGGAGAAGATGCCCGAGAGCCCCGCGCCGATCACGATGCTGTAGAGCGCCCAACGCGCGCCGAGAAAGTGGTGCACGGCATCACGAAGCACGAGCGCAAAGCCCGCCACGAGCACCGCCGAAGGCGACATGATGCCCGGCCAGACGGGAATCAGGCAGGGGCCGTTGGGGTCGCAGACGACGCCGACGTTGACGACGACCCAGTTGCTCACCGGGATGGTGAGGATGAATCCGAGGACCGAGAGCCAGCCGATCCATGTTTGGTTGGCGTTGTACACGCCTTCTCGCTCGACAATATGCGACATATTGCTTTCCTTCCGGCCGCAGACGGTAGAACAAACCGAGGCAGCCTTGCTTTTTTCAGTGATTGATGTTGAATGCGCCTTGATTTTTCAGGTTTTTTCCCCTGACTGCGCAAGACGCGGACGCATTGTACAGCACGCGGACGCCTTGCCCGCTCAACGGCTATTTTCCGATTTTGGGCTCAAAGCCCGCAAAAAACTGCATGATGCGCTCAGGCAGCCACCCCAGATCACCCGGCGGATTGCCGCGCGGAAAGCCGATATGGCCGCCCTCTTCGGGCTGCTCCAAGTACACCGAGTCGCTCACGTCCTTTTCCGTCGGCAGCGCCCACGACGGCTGGAAAGGGTCGTTCTTGGCGTTTAAAAGCAGCAGCGGCACGCGCACGTTCTTGAGCACGGTCTTGGCCGAGCACTTCGTCCAGTACTCCATGGCGCTCTTGAAGCCGTGAATCGGCGCGGTATAGATCGAGTCGAAGTCGTAGAGCGTGTGGCAGTGCTTGACCTTCTCGATGTCGATGATGTCGGGAAAGCGCCGCGCCTTGTCAAGCACCTTCTGCTTTAAGGTCGACAGAAACATCTCGGCGTAAAGCTTGTTGGCGCCGTGGCTTACGATCTCGGCTCCGGCCACGAGATCCATCGGCGCGCCCACGGCGACGGCCGCCGTCAGAAACTCGGCCTTTGGGCCTCGATCGCCCAGATACTTGGCAAGAAAGTTTCCCCCGAGGCTCACGCCGACGGCGTAGATCGGCGCATTGAGATAGCGCCGGTGCACCGTTGTGAGCGCCCACTCGCAGTCGTCGCTGTCGCCCGCGAAGTACGCGCGCGGCAGGCGGTTAGCAAGACCGCCGCAGCCGCGGAAATGCGCGACCACGCCCCGCCAGCCCTTGAGGACGCACTCGTGCATCAGGGCTTCGGCGTAGTGGCTGTGCGAATCCCCCTCAAGCCCGTGAAAGTGCACGAGCACCGGCGCGGTGAGCGCCTCGGGCTCGGGCTTGACCCAGTCAAACGTCATGAAGTCGCCGTCGGGCATGTCGATGAGCTCACGGCGGTACGAGACGTGCGGCCGCGGAAAGAAGCGGGCGGGAACAACCGTCTGCAGGTGGGCGCCGGGAAGCCAGCGCGGCGCGACATAGTCCGAGCGGATGGTAGGCATGGGGGATACCTGAAGAAAAAAGAATATCGATGAAGGGAAACCTATGAAAATACAACAGCGCCTGCGATTGTATCGCCTCCCCCTCGAGATTCTGAAGCCGCCGTTGGGCAAAACAGCCGCAGGCGTGCGCCGGACGGCGCACCAGCAGCCGTTTTTCTGCTCCTTGTTTTGTCCGCGCTCCTACCAGCTTCCTGCGTCTGCCGCCGCACACCCTGCAAGAAATCGCCTGCCGAAACTTGCACTTGCCGCCCGGAAGCTGTAGAGTGTTCCGACATGCAGGTCTGCGGAAATCGTTTCGCGGACTGCCAAATTTGAGAAAGACTGCATCATGTCCCGCTTCTGCGCGCGATTTTATTTTTACTCCTTTTATTTCTGCTCCCGGGCGGAAGGATGAGGGGTGCGCGCTTGAAGCATTGACATCAGCAGAGCATTGAAACCGACCGCCAGGACTTCAACCCGGCGGTTTTTTTATATCGGCAGCAAGCCCCCGGGATGAAGAAGCAATGCCGCCTGGGCGGCCGGTCATGACCGGTTTTGTTTGTTCACCAAGGGAGAAACTTCATCATGCGTCTGAATACCGACGACCTTCGCATCAAAGAGATCCGAGAGCTCACGCCCCCAGCGCACCTCATCCGCGAATTTCCCTGCGAGGAAATCGCCTCGCAGACGGTGCACCGCGCCCGCGAAGCGGCCCACAACATCCTGCACGGCAACGACGACCGTCTGCTCGTGATCGTGGGGCCGTGCTCGATTCACGATCCGGAGGCCGCGCGCGAGTACGCCAGCCGCCTCACCGAAATCCGCCGCAAGCTGCAGGGCGATCTTGAGATCATCATGCGCGTGTACTTCGAGAAGCCCCGCACGACCGTCGGCTGGAAGGGGCTCATCAACGACCCCGATATGGACGGCTCCTGCCGCATCAACCACGGTCTGCGCGTGGCCCGCGAACTCATCCTGGACATCGTCAACATGGAGTTGCCGACGGGGGTGGAGTATTTGGACACGATCTCCCCGCAGTACATCGCCGATCTGGTGAGCTGGGGCGCGATCGGGGCGCGCACGACGGAAAGCCAGGTACACCGCCAGCTGGCTAGCGGCCTGTCCTGCCCGGTGGGCTTCAAGAACGGCACCGACGGCAACGTGAAGATCGCCTGCGACGCCATCGCCGCGGCCGAGCACTCACACTCGTTCCTGTCGGTCACCAAGGGCGGCATCTCGGCCATTGTGACGACAACCGGCAACGAGGACTGCCACATCATCCTGCGCGGCGGCAAGCAGCCCAACTACGACGCCGAAAGCGTCAACGCCGCCTGCGAGATCCTCAAGGCCAACGGCCACCGCGAGATGGTGATGATCGACGCCTCGCACTCGAACTCGCACAAGAAGTTCAAGGAGCAGATTCCGGTTGTTGAAAACATCTGCAAGCAGGTCTCCAACGGCGACAACCGCATCATCGGCGTGATGATCGAGTCCAACCTCGTCGAAGGCAATCAGAAGATCGACCTCGAAAAGGGTCTGGTCTACGGCCAGTCCGTCACCGATGCCTGCATCGGCTGGGAGGACACGGTGAAGCTTTTAAACGACCTCGCCCGCGCCGTGCGCGACCGCCGCTCGCGCAATTCCTAATCACAAAAGCGCACATCTCTTTGCAGTGAACGCTTCGCAGCAAAGAGAGCAAAAGAAGCCGGCCTTGCCGAGCTGCCGCAGACGTCGTGCTGCAGCGGCTTTGCAAGGCCGGCTTCTTCGTTTTGGATTGCCGCAAAAAGATCAGTCCACGCCGCGGGCGCGGTCTTCGTAGAACTTCTTCTTCCAGGCCTCGAAGTTGCCCTGATCGAGCGCTGCACGAATCTCCTTCATGAGGTTGAGGTAGTAGTGCAGGTTGTGGATCGAATTAAGGCGCGCACCGAGGATTTCATTGACCTTCTGCAGGTGGTGCAGATAGGCGCGGCTAAAGCCCGCGCAGGCCATGCAGGTGCAGCTCGGATCCACCGGGCGCAGATCGTTCTTATATTTGGCGTTGCGGATCTTGACGTCGCCGTAGCGCGTAAAGAGCCAGCCGTTGCGGGCATTGCGCGTGGGCATGACGCAGTCGAACATGTCGATGCCGCGCGAGACGCCCTCGACGAGATCCTCGGGCGTACCCACGCCCATGAGGTAGCGGGGCTTGTCGGCCGGAAGCTGATGCACGATCGCGTCCATGATGCCGAGCATCTCCTCCTTGGGCTCGCCCACCGACAGACCGCCCACGGCGTAGCCGTGAAAGCCGATGTCGGTGAGGCCCGCAAGCGACTCCTCGCGCAAGTGCTTGAACATGCCGCCCTGCACGATGCCAAAGAGCGCGTTGGGATTTTCCAGGCGGTCGAACTCGTTGCGGCTGCGGCGCGCCCAGCGCAGCGACAGACGCATCGAATCGGCGGCCTCCTTTTCGGTCGCCGGACGATCCCCCATCATGTAGGGCGTGCACTCGTCAAAGACCATCGTGATGTCGGAATTGAGCACGCGCTGAATCTGCATCGAGACCTCGGGCGTCAGAAACAGTCTGTCGCCGTTGATGGGCGAAGCAAAGCGCACGCCCTCTTCGGTGATCTTGCGCAGATCGCCGAGGCTGAAGACCTGAAAGCCGCCCGAGTCGGTGAGAATCGGCCGCTTCCAGTTCATGAAGCGGAGCAGGCCGCCGTGGGCCGCAATCACGTCAAGCCCCGGGCGCAGCCAGAGATGAAAGGTGTTGCCGAGGATGATCTGGCTGCCGATCGTCTCGAGCTCGTTGGGCGACATCGCCTTCACCGTCCCGTAGGTGCCCACGGGCATGAAGATGGGCGTTTCGACGACGCCGTGGTTGAGCGTCATGCGGCCGCGCCGGGCGAGGCCTTCGGTTTTGAGGACTTCAAAGGAAAGGGACACTGCTGAAAAACTCCGGTGTTTGGTGCGCTGTTTCTCGTCGGGGTCGGGCTATGGAGGGCGAATGCACCCTCCTGGCCGAATCTTTTTTAGGCAAGCTGCTTTTTGGGCAGCTCGAAGAAGCAGGCGTCGCCGTAGCTGAAGAAGCGGTAGCGCTCGGCCACGGCATGACGATAGGCCTGCATCACCCGGTCGCGACCGACGATGGCCGAAACAAGCATCACAAGCGTCGACTTGGGCAGATGAAAGTTCGTGATCATCACGTCGATGATGTTGAAGTGGTACCCCGGGGCGATGAAAAGCCGCGTATCCATGGCGCCGGCGCGCAGCTTTCCTTCACCGATCGAGGCGCTCTCGAGCGCCCGGAGGCTCGTCGAGCCCACGGCCACCACGCGGCGGCCCTCGCTCTTGGCCTTGTTCACCTTCTCGGCCGTCTCGGGGCTGATCACGAACCACTCCGAGTGCATGACGTGCTGCGCAAGATCCTCCTCTCGCACGGGCTGAAAGGTTCCGGCACCTACGTGAAGCGTCACGAACGTCTCGTCGATGCCTTCGTTCTTGAGCTCTGCGAGAAGCTCCTTGGAAAAGTGCAGGCCCGCGGTCGGCGCGGCGACCGCGCCGGGATGCTCGGCATAAACCGTCTGGTAGCGTCCCGCATCCTCCTCGCGCGCCTCGCGCTCGATGTAGGGCGGCAGGGGCACCTTGCCGATCTCGTCGAGCACGCCGAGCACGGGCTCTTCAAAGACGAGCTCAAAGAACTCGCCCTGGCGGCCCGTCACGGTGGCCATGTGCGTTTCCGCATCGGGCCCTTCGAAGAAGAGCCGTCCGCCCGCCTTGGGCGTCTTGCTCGCGCGCAGCATCGAGATCACCGTGTTTTCCCCGGTGACGCGCTCGATCATCGCCTCGACGGCGCCTCCGGTCTCCTTGTGGCCGCGCAGACGCGCCTTGATCACCTTGGTGTTGTTCATCACAAGCAGATCGCCCGGGCGAAGAAGCTTGCGGATATCGGTGAAGACGAGATCCTCGATCACGTCCTGCGTCACGTGCAGCAGCCGCGAAGCCGTACGGTCCTCAAGCGGATACTGTGCGATCAGTTCAGGGGGAAGGTCGAAGTCGTAGTCGGACAAGTGCTGTCCGACCAGATAGGAAGGATGAAGTTCTACTGACATTTGGCTGTACCGGCCATGAAAATGAATGAAGAAGACCGCGCATTCTACCGATTTTGCGTTCGTCTCGCCTGCAGCAACGCACTCCAAGCCATTGAAATCACTTGAAAAACCGGAAGGTCCTGCCGAAAGGGAGAAAAATTTTCCCCATCTACTTGCAAATGATTCTCATTTGATATAAACTGACAGCAACTGGGAAACAAAGCCGGTAAACCGCTTCGAACTACGAAGTGCCAAGGTGCCGTATGGGGTCGACACCGTTTGCCTGAGCGACCGCACCTGTTTCTCCTGCAGGTTTTCTCAAGCGGGGAATGTTTCTCGGAGGTCTCTCTTGGGGTGACGTCGGCCGCGGGCCGCGTCACCCGTTTTTTTATTCCGCCGCTGCCTGCACATTTGCGCCTTCTGCGCTCTCTTGTCTGCCGGCGCCGCTGTTAGACTGACCGAGGCGCCTCTGTATGCACCTCTGCGCGCACGGCCTTCCCTTTTTTGTCGTTTCCTTCGCATTTGCCCAAAGCCCTATGCTTCGACGGATCCCGGCACTTCTTGCCCTTGTACTCGCCCTGGAGGCGAATGCCTCCGAGAGCTGCCGCATCGTGCTCGAAGGACTCGATCGCGAGCTCAAGGAGAACGTCATGGCGCATCTCGGGGCCGCGCGCGAAGGCGAAAGCGCCGCAAGTCTCGCCAAACGCCTGCAGATTGCCGCCGCCGACGGTCTGCGCGCGCTCGGCTACTACGAGCCCGACATCCGCCTAGCGGTCAACAACGGGACAAGCGCCGAGGCCGAGGTCGATGCCAAGGACAAAACCGCCTGCACGATCACGGCGCACATCGAGGCCGGCCGCCGCGTCACGCTTCTTGCTCCGGACATCGTGATTTCGGGTGAAGCCGCGGTGGATCCGGACTTCAAGGCGCTTGTTGCAAGCGCCAAGCCGGCAGGAACGCCCCTTAACCACGCCGACTACGAAGAATTCAAGCAGCGCATCGAAGCGCTTGCGATGCAAAAAGGGTACTTTGACGGCGCCTTTTCGCTTACTGCGCTCGAAGTGCTTGTCTCAAAGGCACAGGCTCGCTGGCGCCTTCACTACGACAGCAAGGCGCGGTTTCGATTCGGCCCGGTGCAGTTCAAGGGCTCGCAGATCGAGGAAAAATACCTCTCCGGACTCATTCCCTTTGAGACGGGCGCCTACTACGACTACCCCGTGTACGCCGAGCTCTCCAACAACCTCTCGCAGACGGGATGGTTTGCCAGCGTCGCGCTTGAACCCGATTTCGAGGCCGCACGGGAGGATGCAGAGCAGCATCTGCCGGTAACGGCTCGCGTGACGCCCCGCAAGCAGAACATCGTGGAAACGGGCCTTGGGTTTGCCACCGACGTCGGCCCCCACGGGCGGCTCAAGTGGACGCGTCCCTGGGCCAATGCCAAGGGACATTCGCTCTCGGCGCAAGCCGACGTGTCGGCCAAGGAGCAGGAGGTCGATGTATCGTACAAAATCCCGCAGTCGGCCGACCCGCTCAAAAGCTACTGGCTTTTGCAAAGCGGCTACAAATACACCGACCTGAACGACACGCAGTCAAGTCAGCTTGCCCTGGGCGGCTCGCACTTTCGACTGCTTGAAAGCGGCTGGACGCGGCAGATCAGCGTCAACTGGCTCACCGACAACTTCTCTCAGGCCGATGTGTCGACCACCTCGATGGTGATCTATCCGGGCATCGCCTTTTCAAGAACCCGCTCGCGCGGCGGCGTCATGCCCTCCTGGGGCGATTCGCAGCGCTACTCGGTGCAGATTGCCAACAAAGCCTGGGGGTCGGATGTGGACTTCATCATCCTTGAAGCCTCGCACACCTGGGTGCGCTCGCTCGGACTGCAGAACCAGCACCGCTTTGTTTTCCGTGGCGGCGCCGGTTGGATCGACGCAGACAACTTTGAAGCGGTGCCGCCCGATCTGCGCTTTTTTGCGGGCGGCGACACGAGCGTGCGCGGCTACGGCTACAAGAGCATTTCGCCTCGCAACGCCAAGGGCGAGCTCACCGGCGGCTCCAAGCTTCTCACTGGCTCGGTCGAATACCAGTACAACGTCTCCGGCAACTGGTGGGGTGCGGTCTTCTTCGACGTAGGCGAAGCGGTCAACGACTTCAGCACGTCCAATTTCAAGAAGGGCGCGGGCTTCGGCGTGCGCTGGAAGTCTCCCGTCGGCCCGGTCAAGATTGATCTTGCCCGCGCCCTGGGCGACGGCAGCGAACACAGCTGGAAGGTCTACATCGGCTTTGGAGGGTCACTGTGATGACGCGCAATAAAGCCTGCAGCACCAATTCCCGGACGAGCAGCCGATTCAAGATCCTGCTCTTTGGCCTGTCGGCTCTCTTCGTCATGCTTGCCGCCGCCGTCAGCGGCATCGGCATTCTTCTTTTTACGGAAACCGGCTTTCGCACGACGCTTGCCGTCGCCGGGCGTTTTCTGCCGACGCTTCAGATCGCCTCCGTCGCGGGCACCCTGCCCGACTTCACCCTTTACGGCGTCTCGTTGAGGCTGCCCGGCATCGAGGTCGACTCGAGGAAGCTTCGCGTTGCTTTGGGCGGCATTTCGCCCGCTAAAAAATCCATTGACGTTGCCATGCTTGAGGGCGCGGGCCTGCACATCAACGTCGACTCGGCGGCACTTTCCAAAGAGCCTCAAGTGTCGGCTTCGTCGACCTCCTTTGCCGGCCTTCCCGTCGTAGTCACACTACAGAAAGCGCAACTCGCCGACTTCGAGCTGTCGGTCGACGGCACCCGCGTTGCGCTCGACTCGCTTGCCTCAACCGCAAGCGTCGTCGGAAAACGCATCACCATCGAGTCGCTCAAACTCGGAGAGATCGCCGTCAGCTCCAGCACCGCTGAAACGACAACAGCTCTTTCCGCCCAAAATCCTGCCGCCTCCGACTTTTCCGGACAGCTGCGCGAACTTGACGCCCTCTTGTCCGAGCCCCTTCTCAAGGAGCTGCCCACAATTGACATTGGACTTGAAGCCCGCATCAACGACCTCTCGATTTCGGCCTTGTCGCTCAACGGCACGCCGCTTGTTCAAGATCTCAAACTTGCGGGCGACATCCAAAACGACACGCTCAACCTCTCGCAGCTCACGCTCAAAGCCCAGGGCATCTCGGCGGCCCTGCGGGGGTTGGCACGTCTTGGCGGCGCCTGGCCCGTTGATCTTCTTGCCGAAATCAAGACCCCCCTTGAGCCGCAGATTGAGTCACTCACTGAGCCGTCGATCGAACCGTCGGAAGCGTCCCATGTCGTGATTCAATCAAAAAGCCAACCAGACGCACTTCCTAGCCTGCTCTCCCGACACCCTGCAGCCGCACAGCTCTCGATCAAGGGCGAACTTCTGGGCAGACTCGACGCAGCGCTCAAGGCTCGCACGCAACCATCGCAAAGCGCTGCCAACTTGGGTTCAACGACAGAACAACCGGCTGCGCACATTGACCTCAACGGTTCTGTTGAGCTTTCCAAGGCCGGGCTTCCCTTTGCACTGACGCTTGAATCAACGGTTGATCTTGCGGATTTTTCCGACATCATCAGTACCGCCCCGCTCAAGGGCATGCGCGTCAAGGCGCTTTCACTCTCGGGCAAAGGAAGCTGGCTCAGTCACCGCTTCGACGCGAGCGCCTCGCTCACCGCCCAAAACCTGTCCGAACCCCTTGAGGCCGCGCTTGTCCTTGAAGGCGAAAAGGCGCGCGTCAACACGGCCCAACTCTTCCTCAATCACAGTGGCGCACGGATTGCGGCAACGGCAGCCGGGCGCGCGGATGCGGCGGGACCCCTCAGTCTTTCAGCCGACGGCACGCTCAAAATCACGGGGGTTGATCTTGCAAAGCTCAGCGAAGAACTCTCCCGAATCACGAGCGCTGCGCCTGCCCCAGCACAAAGCGTGCGCGGCACTTTCGACATGCAGACCGACTGGACCGCATCAGCCTCAGGCGACCTCTCGACCTGGAAGGTTGGTCTATCCAATCTTGCCGGCGCAGGCACCATCAACAACTACCCGATTGAAGCCAAGGGAGCACTTGACGTCGACAGCGCCGGACGCATCAACGCCAAGAGCGTGACGATTTCTGCCGCAGGAAACACGATTGCCGCAGATGTCGCCATGACCGACGCTTCGCTTTCAGGAACGATGAAGCTCGACGCTCGCCATCTCCATCGCCTGCTGCCGACGCTTTCGGGCACGGTTTCTGCCGATGCGAAGCTTTCTGGAACACTTGAGCATCCCAATGCCGTGGTTGCGGCCTCGGCGCAGGGGCTCACGCTTGAAGAGACAAAAATCGATCGCGCCGCGCTTTCGGCACGCATTGACGACGGTCTCAAGAAGACATCCACATTGACGTTGGACTTAAAGAGTGCCGCCGCCTCGGGCGTCAAAATTGGTGCCTCTCGGGCTTCGTTTATAGGGACTTTAGAAAAGCACACGATCAAGCTTTCTGGCTCCGCCCGCAAGGACACGCTTGAGGGCGCGCTTGACCTTGCACTGACCGGAGGCCTGGATGAAGCGCTCTCTCGCTGGAAGGGCGATCTTTCCTCGGCAAACATTCAGCTGCCGATCGGAAAACTGCGCCTGCAAAACCGTGCAGCGCTGACGGCTGAAATCACTACACCTCGCATCGTCATCGATCCGCACTGCTGGACGTTTGCGGCATCAAACGGCGTCCGTTCGCAGGATGCCGGCGTGTGCGTCAACACGCCCCTGACGGCGGCGGAAAAGGGAAGCGCCGACATCACGCTCAGGAACTTTCCCTTGGGCAGTACGGCTTTACTTCTTCCCAAGAACTTCGTTCCTCACGGCACGATCACTGCCGCCGCCAAGGCCCGCTGGGAGGCGCCGGATCTGAAATTCGCGCATGCCGAGATCACCCTCTCGGGGCGTGAAGCGGGCTTTTTGACTGAACAACCGACAGGAAAAGCCGACGTCACGTTGAAGAAGCTTGAGGCAAGGCTTGCACTTGCCCCGGAAAAAATCTCGGCTGACCTCAACGCCGCGTTAACTCAGGACAAGGCCTCGCGGCTTGAAGCGGCCGTCACCATCAATGACCCACTTGCCGGTCAGCGGCTTTCCGGAAACGTGCGCACTCAGGGCTTTGATCTTGCGCTACTGAATCCCTTCATTGAGACCCTCTCGCCCACGCCGATTTCTCTGGCAGGCACGCTCAAGGCCGATCTTGCACCGGCAGGCACGCTCAAGGTTCCAGAGCTTCAAGGCACCGTGTCCGTTCAAAAGCTTCTCGTGCGCGGGCAAGTGGTGCCCTTTGCCATGCGTGAATCAAGCCTTGCCCTCGCCTTTGAAGGAAGGCGCTCGACCTTGACCGCACGCGTTGCCACTGGACAGGGCGAGATGCATCTTTCCGGCGCGGCCGACTGGAGCAATCCATCAGCACTGCAAGCCGAAATCTCCGCTCAAGGCAAGGATCTGGAACTTGCCATTGCGCCTTACGTCACGGCGCGCGTCACGCCCGACGTCTACGTCAAAGCAGCAGGCCGCACGCTGGATCTTTCCGGCACGATCGACATCCCTTGGGCGCGCATTGACGTTGAAACGCTCCCTGCCGACGCCGTAGCCGTATCCAAGGACGAGGTGATCGTCGATCGAGAAGAGGCGCTCACCGAGGCCGAGCCCGCAACCACAGCCCCGTCCGAGCCTCTGCAGGTTCACAGCACCTTGCGCATCCGCATCGGCGACGACATCCGGCTCTCGGCCTTCGGCCTGAAGACCAAGCTTGGCGGCACGCTCCTGGTTGATCAGGATGAACATCAGCTCGGCCTGAGCGGACAGTTAAAGCTTGCTGCCGGCAGCTTCCGCGCCTACGGTCAGAATCTGCTCATTGAAAAAGGAGAAGTGACGTTCTCGGGCCCCGTTGACGATCCTCTCGTCAACATTGAAGCCATCCGCAATCCGGACTCAATTGCCGACGACGTCACCGCGGGCGTGCGAGTCACCGGACGGGTCTCGGCTCTTAAGACGGAACTTTTTTCCGACCCCGCGATGGATCAGTCGAGCATCCTCTCCTACGTGCTGCGCGGTCAGGGGCCGCAGGCCACAACCGACGACAACGCGCTGCTCACCTCAGCCCTGATCAACGTCGGGCTTGGGCAGACAACAGCGCTTGTCTCGGGCATCGGCGAGATGCTTCGCATCCGCGATCTCGGCATCTCAACTGCAGGCGTAGGCAACGACTCTCAGGTTGTGGTAAGCGGTTACGTTCTTCCCGGCCTGCAGGTGAAATATGCCGTGAACATCTTCGATTCGCTCGCGACGCTCACGCTGCGCTATCGGCTGCTGCCGCGGCTCTATCTCGAAGCCAGCTCAGGGCTGACGCAGACCGTGGATCTTCTTTACAACTTTGAGTTTTGAGCTGTATCAGGCCGAAGTACCAAAAGATCCAATGCATTGATCCGCCGGCATTGCAATTGCACAGCCGATACAATCCCAAGAGAAATCGGGCTGGGAGGAAAGTCGACAATGCAACTGGATCTCGCGCCGGAACTGACTTCTTCCATTGCCGGCCCCTATCTTTTTGTCCTTTTCTGAGGACCTCGCCGATGCTCTCAACCTTTGCCTCGCTTGCCGACTTCATCGGCATCTTCGCGTTTGCTCTGGCGGGCATCATGTCGGCGCACAATCGCCGCATCGACCCCGTGGGCATCTTCGTGCTTGCCTTCACGACGGCTTTCGGCGGCGGAATCTTTCGCGACATCATCATCGACAATCGTCCCTACTATTGGATTGAAAATCAGGCCTATGTCTGGATGACATTGGCGCTGACGGCACTGGCACCCGTCGTGATCTCCCGCTTCAAGCGCTGGTTTCCTGAAAGCGTTTTCATCTGGCTTGACGCCATCGGTCTGGGGTTTTTCAGCGTCTCCGGAACGGCTCTGTGCCTGCAGTCGGGCATCCCGCCGCTGTCGGCCACCATTCTCGGCGTGTGCACCGGCGCGTTGGGAGGAATGCTTCGCGACGTCTTCCTAAACCGCGTCCCGCTGGTCTTGTCCGACCATCAGCCCTATGCGCTTGCCGCCTTCGCCGGATGCTGGCTTTTCATCGGGCTCAACGCCCTCTGGCCCGAGTCAGGCACGACCGGCCACGAGATCGCACTTTGGGTCTCGACCATCACCATCATTGCCGTGCGCATGTTTTGCTGGTACAAACGCCTGCGCATTGTCTCCTACGGATCCATCCGCCGACTCATGAAGCTGCGCCGCAGTCATCAGACAAAAGCACGCGCCGCCGAAAACCGCACCGTGACAAAACATTCATGCTCCACGAGCGCCAAGGCTGAAAAAGAGCACGCCAAGAAATCATGAAACTGACTGAGACTTCCATTCCTGAAGTAAAAATCATCGAACCGCAGATTTTTCCCGACGCTCGAGGCTATTTCTGCGAAACCTACCAAAAACAGAAGTTCGCCGCGCTGGGCATTACGCAGGAGTTTGTTCAGGACAACGAATCCCTTTCGTCCAAGGGCGTGCTGCGCGGACTGCACTTTCAGCGGCCTCCCTTTGCCCAGGCCAAGATCGTACGGGTTCTCGAGGGCGAGATTCTTGACCTCGCGCTTGATCTGCGCGCAGGCTCTCCCACGTTCGGGCAGCACGCTGCCGTCAGGTTGTCGCTTGAGAACCACCGCATGCTTTATATTCCCGCGGGGTTTGCGCACGGCTTCGTCGTGCTCTCGCAGACCGCACGCATCGCCTACAAGTGTGATGCGCTTTATGCGCCGCAGGCCGAAGACGCCATTGACGCGCTCGACAAAGCGCTTGCCATCGACTGGCTTTGCGATCCCGGTGTGCTCATTCGATCCGAAAAGGATGCACGCGCCCGCTCCTGGGAAAGCTATCTTGCGGCACCGTGCTTCTCTTATCAAAACCAGCACCTGATCCCGGCGTTCTGACTTTTTATTTCAAGGACTCAATTCATGATCGTCATCACCGGAGCCAACGGACAGCTCGCACGGGCATTGCGCCGGCTCTGCCTTGAACGCGACATCGCGCACACGGCGCTTGCGCGCGATGCGCTCGACATCACCGACGGCAAGGCCGTCGCAAGCACGCTTGCCGGTCTCGGCGAGATCGACTGCATCATCAACTGCGCGGCCTATACGCAGGTTGATCTGGCTGAATCGCACCCTCGGGAAGCCTATGCGGCCAATGCGCTTGCCCCGTGGAATCTGGCGCGGACAGGCATTCCCGTGATCCACGTCTCAACCGACTACGTCTTTGACGGAACGGCCGATGTGCCCTATGAAACCGATGCTCCCGCGCGTCCCGTCTCGGTCTATGGGCTTTCCAAGCGCGCGGGCGAAACGGCGCTTCTCGAGGGCGGCTTTGAGGGCCTGATCGTACGCACGGCCTGGGTTTATTCGGCTGATCCCGAAGCAAAAAACTTTCTCAACACCATGAAGCGCCTGTTTGCTTCGCGCCCCGAGGTTTGCGTCGTCAACGACCAGAAAGGAGCCCCGACGCTTGCCGACGATCTGGCAGACATTCTTCTTTCACTTTACGAGAAGGACCTGCATCGTCGTCCAATGGAAGTCGTTCACGCCACCAACGCGGGCGAAGCCACCTGGTTTGAATTCGCGCGCGAGATTGCGCGCCTCACGAAGACCTCCGCCCACGTGCGTCCGATTGCAACCGAGCAGTATCCAACGCCCGCACACCGCCCGGCCTACAGCGTTTTGTCGCTCAGAAAGCTCAGATCCTGGGGCATCTGCCCGCGGGACTGGAAGGCGGCGCTTGCCGATGCGCTTCGGAGCTCCGGCTGTTCCGACTATTCCGACTGTGAGGCGCAGTGCAAATGAGCACCGGTTCGTCGGATTTTGAAAAAAACATCCTTGTCACGGGCGGAGCCGGTTTCATCGGCACCAACTTCGTCGACTATTTCGCCGCGCGCCATCGCGGAATCCGGCTCATCGACCTTGATGCACTCACCTATGCCGCGCACCCGGAATCCTTTGAGCGTCAGGCGGCTATGCTCAACGTCGTCCCGGTTCAGGGCAACATCTGCGACGCGGCGCTTCTTGCGGAAATCTTTGAAAAGTACGACGTCTCGGGCGTCATTCACTTCGCCGCCGAAAGCCATGTCGACAACTCCATTGCCGACCCGGTGAAGTTCGTCCGCACGAACGTGATGGGAACGGCGGCGCTTCTTGACGCCGCCAAGCGCCATTGGGAAAAGACCTCGCGCCTTGCCTCGGCGCGCTTTCACCACATCTCGACCGACGAGGTCTTCGGAACGCTCGGCGCCGAGGGGCTTTTTACGGAAGACTCGCCCTACGCCCCCACGAGCCCCTATTCGGCAAGCAAGGCCTCGGCCGACCTGCTCGTCGAGGCCTACGCCAAGACCTTCGGCCTCAACACCACCATCTCGCACTGCTCAAACAACTTCGGCCCCTGGCAGCACGCCGAAAAGTTCATTCCGACCGTGATCCGCAAATGTCTGGCCCATGAGCCCATTCCGATCTACGGCACGGGCCTCAACATCCGCGACTGGCTCTGGGTTGAGGATCACTGCAGCGCGATTGAAACCATTTTCCTTCACGCCCGCGCTGGCAGCCGCTACGTCGTCAGCGCGCAGTGCGAGCGAACCAACCTTGAACTTGCCCGCACGATCTGTGCGCTTCTTGACCGCTTGCGTCCCTGGGCCGGACACAACTACGCCGAGCTCATCGACTTCGTCACCGACCGCCCCGGTCACGACTTTCGTTATGCCAGCTCGGCCGCACGCATCCGCAACGAGCTCGGCTGGCAGCCTGCGGGCTCATTTGAAGCCATGCTCGAGCGCACGCTTGACTGGTACCTCGGACACGAAGCGGCGTTCAACCAGCCGCAGAGCCGTTAGGCTCAAAAAAACCGCCGCTTCGAAACAAACTACGAGGCGGCGGTTTTTCTGCAATCAAAAGTGCGGCTTAGGCAGGCCTGTGCTGCACGCGGCTCAAAGTGATCCCATCGGAGAGAACCTCCTGCGAGAGCACCTTGTGACCGCTTTGCTGTGCAAAGGTGCGGATGTCGGCCGGCGCATGCGGGTCGTCCGTGAGAACCGAGACGACCGCAAGCGGATCGGCGTTCTTGAGCGCCTTCTTTAAGCGCAGCACGGGCATGGGGCAGACAAGGCCGCGCAAGTCCAGCGCGTCCGCCGCATCCGCCCCCACTCCCGGGGCTGCGCTCTTTTGGTCAAGGTTCTCGGTCATGCCGCTCATTGACTGCTTTACTTTTAGAGGCGTTCGGCAATCCAGGCCTTGGCGCTTTCGAGCGCCGCGGGAATCGCCGCAGCGTCGGTGGCGCCCGCCATGGCCATGTCGGGCTTGCCGCCGCCCTTGCCGCCGCACTGGTTGGCAACAAAGTTGACCAGTTCGCCCGCCTTGATGCGCGCCGTGAGATCCTTGGTCACGCCGGCGCACAGCTGCACCTTGGCGCCGCCCATCACGGCAAGCACGATCACAGCCGAGCCGAAGCGATCCTTGAGGTTGTCCATCGTCTCGCGCAGCGTCTTGGCATCCATGCCTTCGAGCGTTGCGGCAAGCACCTTGACGCCCTTGACGTCCTCGGCCTTGCTCACGATGTCAGCGCCCTGCTGGGCGGCCAACTTGGCCTTGAGCTCGGAAAGGGACTTCTCGAGCTGATGAACCGTCTCGGTGAGATGGTCGATCTTGCCCGGGAGCTCTTCGGCCGGGGTCTTGAAGCGCGCGGCAGCCGCGGTGAGGAGTGCTGCGTTCTTCTGCGCGAGCGCCACAGCGTTCATGCCGGTCACGGCCTCGATGCGGCGAACGCCCGCGGAGATGCCCGCTTCGCCCACCACCTTGAACGAGCCGATGTCGCCCGTGCGCTTGACATGCGTGCCGCCGCAGAATTCGCAGGAGCTGCCGATGTTCATCACGCGCACGGTCTGACCGTACTTCTCACCAAAGAGCATCACGGCGCCCGTCTTCTTGGCCTCCTCGATCGGGAGCACGCGGCAGACGGTTTCAGTGTTGGCCAGAATCTCGGCATTGACCTGATCCTCGATGGCTCGGATTTCATCGGCCGTCAGAGGCTTGTCGTGCGCAAAGTCAAAGCGCGTCACGAATTCGTTGACGAGGCTGCCCTTCTGGGCGACGTGCGCGCCGAGAACGTCGCGCAGCGCCTTGTGCATGATGTGCGTCACCGAGTGGTTGCGCTCAATGGCTTGACGGCGCTCGGCGTTGACGTTGGCCGTAAAGACGTCGCCCTTGGAAACCGTACCTTCGGTGATGTGGCCCGCATGACTGAAGACGCTCGCCTTGAGCTTGAAGCAGTCGGAGATCTTCACGATGCTCGAGCCATTGACGAGCTCGCCCGCGTCGCCCACCTGACCGCCCATCTCGGCGTAAAACGGCGTCTTGTCGAGCACGATGAGAACATCGTCGCCCGCAACGGCCGATTCGACCTGCGTGCCGTCCTTGTAGACCGCAAGCACCTTGCAGCCTTCAGCCGAGAGCGTATCGTAGCCCACGAACTCGTTGTTGTCGCCCGTAAAGAGCACGTCGGCGGCAATCTTGAACTTGCCGGCTGCGCGCGCCTTGTCCTTTTGCTCCTGCATGGCGCGGTCAAACGCCTCAAGGTCGACGTGAATTCCGCGTTCGCGGCAGACGTCGCCCGTGAGATCGACCGGGAAGCCGTAGGTGTCGTGCAGCTTGAAGGCCACGTCGCCGGGGAGCTTGCCGTCCTTGGCGTTGGCGATGGCCTCTTCGAGAATCTGCATGCCGTTGGAGAGCGTCTGCAGGAAGCGCTCCTCTTCGGCGCGGATTGTCTGCGCAATCTCGGGCTTCTTCAGTTCCGGATAGATGTCGCCCATTTCGACGGCAAGCGGCTCGACGAGCTTGTAGAAGAAGAGGCCGCGGGCGCCGAGCTTATAGCCGTGGCGGATGGCGCGGCGGCAGATGCGGCGCAGCACGTAGGCGCGGCCTTCATTGCCGGGCTTGACGCCGTCGGCAATGGCAAAGGCGCAGGAACGGATGTGGTCGGCGATCACCTTGAGCGACGGGCACTGCGGATCAACGTTCGTGGCACCCACCTCCTCGACGGCCTTCTTGGCGGCGGCCATGAGGTTCTGGAAGAGGTCGATGTCGTAGTTGGTCGGGACATCCTGCAGCACGGAGGCCAGACGCTCCAGGCCCATGCCGGTATCGATGTTCGGACGCGGCAGACGGTTGAGCTTGCCGGAGGTGTCGCGGTTGAATTGCGTGAACACCAGGTTCCAGATTTCCATGTAGCGGTCGCCGTCCTCGTCGGGGCTCCCCGGAGGGCCGCCCTGGACCTTGGGGCCGCGGTCGTAGAAGATTTCCGAGCAGGGACCGCAGGGACCGGTGTCGCCCATCATCCAGAAGTTGTCGGACATGTAGCGCGCACCCTTGTTGTCGCCGATGCGCACGATGCGCTCCTTGGGAACGCCGATTTCCTTGTTCCAGATATCGTAGGCTTCATCGTCTTCGAAGTAGACGGTGACCCAGAGCCGCTCGGCAGGAAGCTTGTAGACCGTGGTGAGAAGCTCCCAGGCCCACTGAATCGCCTCGCGCTTGAAGTAGTCGCCGAAGCTGAAGTTGCCGAGCATCTCGAAGAACGTGTGATGACGCGCGGTGTAGCCCACGTTGTCGAGGTCGTTGTGCTTGCCGCCGGCGCGGATGCACTTCTGGGAAGTCGTGGCACGCTTGAGGCTCTTGTCGAGTCCGAGGAAGTTGTCCTTGAACTGATTCATGCCCGCATTTGTAAAAAGCAGGGTCGGATCGTTGTGGGGAACAACGGGGCTCGACGGAATGATCGGATGCCCCTTGCTTTCGAAAAACTTCAGATAGGCCGTGCGGATCTGCGCGGCCGTCATGTAAGTAGCGGGTTTCATGAAGATAGCTGATAGAGAAGCACATGCCGGCCGTCGCAGGCCCCCGAGGGCGGCGAAGAACCGGGCATGTAAAACAGTAAAGTTGTTGGATTTTAGCGCGCCGGCTCGACTTCCAAAATTGTTGGTCGACCCGCGTGCACCACGCCTGCGGCATCAAGAGCCCAGACTTTATGGCGGAGGCGGCGCAAAAACCTTCGTTCCTGCTGCCGCCTTTTGCGTCGATTTTGGGATCCTGCCCTACACCTTGAGCGCACCGGCGATGCGCTCGGCACAGCTTCTAGCAAGCGCCTCATCGTCGGCTTCGACCATGATGCGAAGCAGCGGCTCCGTCCCCGAGGGACGAATCAGCACGCGGCCGCGGTCTCCGAGCTCCTTTTGCACCCGGTCGATCTCGTCGACAAACGCCTTGTCGCTCTTGTAGTCAAATCCCTTTTCGATCTGCTTGTTGATGAGCACCTGCGGCATCAGATGCAGATTGGCCGTGAGCTCGGCAAGGCTCTTTTTCTGCGAGCGCATTGCCGTCAGCACCTGAAGCGCGCTCACGATGCCGTCGCCCGTCGTCTGGCGATCAAGCGCAATGATGTGGCCCGAGCTCTCGCCGCCGTAAAGCCACCCCTTCTGACGCAGAAGCTCCATCACGTAACGGTCGCCCACCTTGGCGCGGGCAAACTCGATGCCCATGCGCGCAAAGTTCTTCTCAAGCGCGAAGTTCGTCATGAGCGTGCCGACCACGCCCGACTTCTTGTTTCGCTGAAAGATCTTGTCGCAGGCAATGACGTAAAGCAGTGCGTCGCCGTTGTAGAGGTGTCCCTCGGCATCGGCCATGATGAGTCGGTCGGCGTCGCCGTCAAAGGCCAGCCCGTAGTCGGCGCCGGCCGCGGCCACGCGTGCAGGTAGGTCGTCGGTGTGCGTAGCGCCCACGCCGTCATTGATGTTGAACCCGTCCGGGGTGACGCCTTCGAGAGCCACCTCGGCGCCCAACTCATGAAAGACGGCCGGCGCGACGTGGTAGGCCGCACCGTTGGCGCAGTCAAGATAAAGCTTCATCCCCTTGAGATCAAGATCGCTCGGAAAGACGCTCTTGCAGAATTCGACATAGCGCCCGGCGGCATCATCAAGGCGCCTCGCCTTGCCGAGATGGTGGCTCTCCACGCAGGAAAATCCCTTGAGCATTTCGGCTTCGATTTCCTCTTCGACCGCATCGGGCAGTTTCGTTCCCTCGCGGGAGAAGAACTTGATGCCGTTGTCGTGATAGGGATTGTGGCTTGCGCTGATCACAACGCCCGCGTCAAGGCGCAGTGCACGCGTGAGGTAAGCCACGGCAGGCGTCGGAATCGGGCCGCAGAGCACCACGTCGACGCCGGCCGACGAAAAGCCCGCCTGCAGGGCGGCTTCAAGCATGTAGCCCGATACGCGCGTGTCCTTGCCGATCAGCACCGTGGCGCGCGTCGTCTTGCTGTGCCGTGCGAACACGCGTCCTGCGGCCTGCCCCAGAAGAAGAACGAAGTCTGGCGTAATGGGCTCTTTGCCCACCGTGCCACGCACGCCGTCGGTACCGAAAAACTGTCTTGCCATGATGTCTACCAACCCTCGTTTTGTTTTTCCTCGGGACGACGCACTGCAAAACGACTCCCGATGCAATTGAGTTTTCTCAGGGGGAGATTGTAGACGGAGGTTTTCGATGGATCATGTCCTCAAAAACAGTTTCATCCCGGCAAGACTCTTGAACCGCCAGCAGGCTGTTAGGCAAGGGGCTACTCGGCTTGGAGTCCAAAATTCGCACGCTCCTGCGCCAGGAATTTTTCAAAGGCTTCAAGCACGCGGTCGGCACTTTCATTGGCGAGATACGCGTGCGCGGCCTTTTCCATCGAATCCCACCAGCACGTGAAGTGATTTTTGAAAAAAACTTCCGCCGGCACCGCCTGGTTTTGCGTCTCAAGAAGCCACGCCATAAACCCCAGCAGGGTTGCGGCATGATCTTCCGGCAGTCTGTCGGCGCCCAGATTGGGCTCCACGCCGGCTTTCCTGTAGGCCTCCTGCGCCGCACGGCAAGGTTCCTGACACTGCAGCCGCAAGGCGTTGAGCCACGTCGACTGAGTCAGCGTCACCGTGCCCTTTCCCACGCCGTAAAAAGTGCGCGCCCAATCCTGCTTCAGGCGCTGATCGAGCTTCAGGTCACAGGTGTCGACGCCGCACAACTGCCCCGCAGCAGGCCAGGCGGCACTGAGTTCCGCGGGGAACGTACCGCGAAAGAATTCAGAAAAAAACCGATAGCAGAAAACGCGCTCTTCAAGCGTCATGACACGCTTCTCCTTGTCTGTCCATTCCGTTGCCGCAAAGAGCAGTGTACTGACAGTGTGCTAACAATCGGCGTGCGGGCAAAACGACGCTTGTCCGCACGCCTTTTCCTCTTTTCCTATCTGATTTCGGAACACGAAACCGTCAAGGACGTTACTGCAGGTGCACCACCTCGCGCTTGAGCGCGCTCACGTCCACGTTCCGGCTCACGTAGCGCACTTTGGGCTTGGTCGCTTCGGCGCCGTTCATTGCCTTCGAGGCCTTCACCAACGACTGCTGCTGCGGCGTGAGGTTGTCGTAGTCGACGAGCACGAGCGCGCCGAGCTTGCAGGCCTCCACGCAGGCGGGCGTTTCCCGGTGCGCGCACAGCGTACAGTGTTCGGCCTTGCCCGGCACGCGCACCTGATGGGCCGGCGGCTCAATGTGCACCAACGGCGCCTTGTCCCAGTAGTTGGTTCGTCCGCTCGTGTTGAAAAGCGGTACGTGCCAGGGGCAGCGCGCCTCGCACATGTGACAGCCCACGCACTTCTTGCTGTCGACGAGCACCTCGCCCTTGGGCCCTTTGGAGATGGCCTTGGCCGGGCACACGGGCAGGCAGGCAGGCTCGTCACAGTGCATGCAGCTCATGCGAAAGTACGTGATGATCCCGCGCTTTTCATCTTCGGTGCGCTGGATTTGATTCCACTGAATCTTGGGAGCGACCTGGTTTTCCTGCTTGCAGGCGACGTAACACGCTTGACAGCCCACGCACAGATCCATGTTGACAAGAATGCCTTTTCTCATGTTGTTTACCTCAAATTGTCCGGATCAACGATGCTTGGAGCCGTCTTTTTCAACCTGCACGCACACTTCAAAATAAGGCGCGTAGCCCGAGATTTTGTCCCACTGACGCGGGATCAGAACCTGCGTGTTCTGATCGCCCGTCCAGCCGTACTGCATACCGATGGTGCCGGGCGGCACGATGATCGAGCAGTTGACGCGCGCCGAGACTGGGCCGCCGAAAGCGCTGCGAACAAGCACATAGTCGCCGTCCTGAAGACCTCTTTCTCGCGCATCCTTCGGGTTGATGTCCATGGTCGAGTAGTCTTCGAGCTCAAAGAGATACGGACTGTCCATACGGGTCTTTGAGTGCGTGATGTAGGGCTTGCGCGTGCCGTTGATGAGCTTTAAGGGATATTCCTTCGTGGGCTTCATCGGCGGGAAATATTCCGGCAGTCCTTCGAATCCGCAGGACGCCTGGACTTCGCTAAAGAGCTCGATCTTGCCCGTCGGCGTGCAGAAGCCGGGCTTGCCGTCGCGGCGCAGCAATCCCTTTTCGTACTTGTAGGGCTGCTGCTTGGGCGTCGGAACCGGCAGCACCTTCGGCAAAGCCGCCTGCTGCTTGGCGTATGTCGTTCCCCACTTGGTGAGCATCGAGTCGCAGGCCTTGACGGGGTCGCCGTTAAAGAAGGCCTCGCGATCGACCAGCGCGGCGCCGAGCGTGAGCGCGATCTTCCAGTCCTCCCAGCACTCGCCCAGAGGCTTTACCGGCTTGCGGCAGACAACCTTTCCGCCGCCGTGAACGAGAAACGGCGCATGACGCTCAAAATTCATGGCCGAGGGCAGCAGGATGTCGAGATCCTTGTGCGTCGTTTCGCGATAGAAGTAGTCGCAGGCAAACGCAAAATCAAGCTTTCTCAACGCTTCCTGATAGACGGGCGTCTGCGGCCAGATCATGACGTTGAAGCCCCAGGCGGCTAGGGCGTGAATCTTTCCGTCGCGGACGTCCTCGGGCAGGTGATTGGTCGACCACTGAACCTGCATCGCGTTCCAGACCGGCAGACGCTTGCTGTCGGTGCGACGCGCCCGGCGCTGCGGATCTTCAAACCACCCGTAGTCCACAAACGCGCGCGTCATGCCGTTGTCCCAGCAGATGTAGTCTTCCGGGTCCGCGGGGAACATGGCGCCGCCCGGAACGTCGATGTAGCCCAGAATCGCCGGGATGCACAGCAGTGCGCGCGTGTTGTTGACGCCGTTGGTCGAATGCGAAATCGACTGGCTCGTCAGGGCAAACGACCCGGGGCCCTTGGCGTACATCCGCGCCGCCTTGACGATCAAGTCGGCCGGCACGCCCGTTTCCTTGGAGGCGTATTCGGGCGTAAAGCGCTCGACGTATTTCTTAAGCTGCTCAAAGCCGTGGCACCACTTGTCGACGAATTCCTTGTTGTAGAGGTTTTCCTTGATGAGCACGTGGATGATGCCGAAGGCGAGCGCACCGTCCGTTCCCTGACGCGGCTGCAGATGAATGTCGGCCAATTCCGCGGCCTTCGTGCGGCGGCAGTCGATCGTGATCACCGTCGTTCCGCGCTTTTTGGCCGCGCGGATCATGTTCATCCAGCCCTGAGGCCCTGACCAGGACTTGTTGGTTGCCATCACCATGAAGGTCTTCGTCTGCGGGCCGGCGCCGGAGCCTGCGTTTTCCTGCCCGAAGATCAGCTCTTCGGCCGTAAGCGACCCTTTTCTGCACGCCGTCGAGGATTCGGTTCCGTAATGAACCGATTCAAAGTAGCGGGCCAGACGCTGCACCGCGGGGCGAGGCTCCTTCGGGTCGCCGCAGTAGAACATGACGGCATCGGGACCGTACTTCGCCTTGGTTTCGGCGAGTTTGCCCACGATCGTCCTGATGGCTTCCTCCCAGGTGATGCGCACCCAGCCCGGATCGGCGCTGCCCTTGGGGTTGGTGCGCTTCATCGGATACAGCAGGCGGTTGGGGTTGTACAGGCGCTGCAGCGACGCCAAGCCCTTGGAGCACAGGATTTTGGACGGGTGCTCGGGCCAGTTGGCAATCGAAATGACGGTGTTGCCCTTGGCCGTGAACTTGGTGCCGCACATCGGCATCTGGTTGCAGGAATCGCAGGCCGTATAGCCGGTCCACACTTCCTCATTTTCAGCAGAAATGGCCTTGGGTACAAAGCCGACACCCAAAGCGCAGCCCGCCGCTTGAAACAAGCTGCGTCTGGAAATGCTCGTGTCTTTCATATTTTTCTCTCCTGGAAAAAAGTTCTCTTTCTGCGAATCAAGACGCTTCGTCGCCGTCTGAAGACATGGGAAAAACGCGATTTTTTTCTCTCTCTTTAGAAAAAATGCACCGGCAAGCCGCGGCTCTTTCCGGTGCATTTCATGACCTCCAGTTTGCTTGAAGGCGAACGTCGTTCATCTGGTCGGCATCAGAAGCGATGCAGCACGCCCACGATCACTTCATAGGCGTCGGGATTGACTTCCTTCTGCGTTGTCGATTCGTAGCTGTCCCGGATGTAGCCGGCAGCCGTGTAGAGCTGCGAGCGCTTGGAAAGCGGATATACATAGCCTACGCCGACAGACATGCGATCGGTCTTGATCGAGCTGTCTTCGCTGCCCTCAGCATCCATCCAGCCGAGGTTGGCCTTGAAAGTGCCGCCCGCCATCGGAACGTCGGCGCCAAGTTCAAGCGTATAGCCTTCCCAACCGCCCTTGGCGTTGAGCGTGGTGAGCCAGTTCTTCGAATTGAAGACGTGCCCCTGGAACTCGGAGCTCTTCATGTCGTCGAACCACATGCCGGCCACATAGATCTTGGCTACGTCGAAGTTATAGTCGGCCTCCGCCGAGAAAGCCATTGCGCGTTCCGGGTTCGTGCCGTTGGTTTCGTAGAGGACGGAATCGAGGATCGCCACGACGTGCAGGGGGCCGTTGGCGTAGGTGAGGCCCACGCCCCACTGTCGATTGGCCGAATCCTTGTTTTCGACGCCGTCGGTGTTGGAAACCGAATCATTGTCGCTTGAGTACTGCAGGTGCAGCTGCGCGCCCGCCCAAACCGGGGACTGATAGGTAATGGCGTTGTCGATCGCCTTGAAGCCGCCCGGCATGATGTACTTGTGGCCCGCAATGAAGCTGCCGGCGGAGTTGCTGAACGGATTGGTCTTGGGATTCCAAATGCCGGTGGTGCCGAAGCCGCTTCGCAGAGCGCCGGAGCGGCCCAGATTGAGCGTGCCGTACTGTTCGGAAATCAAAGAGACCTGGGCGGTACGGTGAAAGATGCGATTGCCCGTCATCGTTCCCGTGTCGGAAGCGAACTGCCCTTCGAGGTTAAAGCCCACCTTGAAGCCGTTGCCCAGGTCTTCGGTACCGCGAAAACCCCAACGGTTCGGAGCGAGCTGGCTCTGCCCCATGCTCAGGGAGTCGCTGCGGCCGGCACCGTTGTCGGCGTCAACGCTCGTAAAGCTCAGGCCCGTATCAATCAAGCCGTAGATCTGCACTTCGGCAGCCTGCGCATTCGCCGCGGCGGCAAGAACGGCAACGGCGCAGGTCGTCAGTACATGGCGCTTTTGCATATTCATCTCCTTTGTGAGGATATTCTTTTCATGTCGTTTCATGCCCCGTAGCTCGAGGCGTCACTTTGTGATTGTCCGCACAAGCTTACGTGCGTAAGTTGACATAGCCCAAAATGACTACATGATCCCCTCCGGTCGGACTATCTCCCGTTGCGGCGTTGTAGGAAAATTGCAAGACTCACCTCGAGAGATCTCACATGCACCGACCTCTTGCCCTCTTGCACCACCTCTTGCACCACCGCTTCCTCCCCCTCTTGCGCCCCCGCATCCTCCGTGCCGTCGGCAATCTGCGAAGGGTTTTTCTTCTTTCTGCCGCAGGCGGCCTTCTGCTTTCCGGCCCCGGCGCTTTGGCGCAGGACTTCGACGAGACGCCCGCCGAGGTCGCCCTGCCGACAGCCGTCGCGGCGCGGCCTGAAAACGTCATCCGCATCGGACTTCTCAACTTCGAGAGCGAAGTTTCCTATTCCAACACGCGCGACATGGTGCAGAAGTCCATCGTGGACTATCTGCGCCGCCACTTTCCCCGCTATGAAATCGAGGCGCACTACTACACGACGCCAGCCCTGATCGAAGCCATCAAGCAGGGCAGGGTCGAATTCTTTCTCGCAAGTTCGGGCTTTTTCGTCTCCATGCGTCAATACGGCGTACGCGATGTCGGCACCCTGGTTTCGCCCTTGTTTCCCGATCCCAACCGCGTGGTTTCAGGCACGATGTTCGTGCGCAGCGACCGCGCGAGTCTCTCCACGCTCGACTCGATCTACGGTTTGCGGGCGGTGAGCACGCACCCCGCAAACTTCATGACCTTTCAGATCAACATGGGTGAAATTGCACTGCAGGGCTACAACCCGGATCAGTTTTTCTCTTCCATTGAATTTACGGACAACAATCCGCAAGGCGTGGTCGAGCGCGTTTTTTCCGGACAGGCAGACGTCGGGCTGCTGCGGCACTGCATGCTTGAGGCCATCACGGCAGCGCACCCCGAGATGGCGGGAAAATTCAAGGTCATCAATTCCCAAAACGACAGACCCGTGCCGTGCGCGTCCTCCACGCAATCCTATCCGGGCTGGACGATGGCGGTCACGCCGCACACGCCGCCCGAGATTGCCCGGGATCTGGCAAGATTTCTTCTGGAGATGCGCCCTGAAGACACGCCCTCGGGCTACTACTGGTCTCTGGCCACCGACTTCAAGAGCGTCAACAACGTTCTGAAAATCCTTCGCGTCGGTCCCTACAGCTATCTTCGCGAGTGGACCGTCAAGGGATTCATCATCAAGATCTGGCCCTACATCGGCTTTTTTGTCGGTCTACTCATTGCGGGCCTCATTCACCTGCTGCGCGTCAAAAAGCTGGTCATCCGCCGCACGCAGCAGCTAAGCGACACGATGGAGCGCGAGCGCCTTGCCAACGAACGGGCTCGGGAGATCGGCACGCGGCTTGAGCTGATGCAGCGCGTGTCCACCATCACGCAGCTCTCGAGCATCTTCGCGCATGAGCTCGGGCAGCCGCTTTCGGCCATGCGCTACAGCGTCCGGGGACTGCAGACGCTCTTTTCACGACTTTCGCCCGAAGCGCAGAGTCCCGCTCAGGCCAAGAGCATGGCAAGCTGCATCGACATTCTGCAAAAGCAGCTTGAGCGGTGCGCCGAAATCATCAACCGCGTGCGCAGCTATGCAAAGCAAAACGGCGGACGCGAGGATGCCGTTAATCTGCGCGATCTCGTCGAGCAGACCGTGCAGGAAATTTCTCAAACGCGCTACGCACCGGCTTGTCTGCGGCTCACGCTGCCGCCCTACCCTCTCGTCGTGGAGGGCAATGCCGTCGAGCTCAAGCTCGTCGTGCTCAACCTGATTAAAAATGCCGCCGAAGAAATCGCCGAAACGCGCGATAACCCCCTGCTTGAGGTCGGGCTCTCCTACGACGCCGACAACCGCAAGGCCGTCCTGACGGTGGAAAACTCCGGCCGAACACTCACCGAAGACGACGTGCGCAGGCTCAAGGCCCCCTTCAATACGTCCAAATCAAAGGGGCTCGGCCTGGGGATTATGATTATCACTTCGATCACCGAGGCCCATCGCGCGCAGATCGACTTCATCCCCCGCAAAAACGGCGGTCTGATCGTGCGCTTTGCCATCGACATCCGCGAAGACACGGAGCGCTCTCACATCGAAGACGCCGCCGATACCGAATTTGGAGACCGATTTTGAATAAAGACGCCCTGATCCGCATCGTCGACGACGAGGCCGACGTCCGAGAAGCGCTGCAGCTGATGCTTGAAATCGAAGGTTGGAAGACCGTCGCCTACGACAGCGCCCAAAGCTTTCTCGTCAACGACAACCACAGGACGCCCGGCTGCTTGCTGCTCGACGTGCGCATGCCGGGAAAAAGCGGGCTTGCTCTGCAGCAGATCATGCAGCAGCGTCACATCGATCTGCCGATCATCTTTCTCACCGGTCACGCCGACATCAACGTCGCCATCGCATCCCTGAAAAAGGGCGCGCGCGACTTTCTGCTCAAACCCGTGGACACCCAGAAGCTGCTTGAAGCCATCGAACAGACCATTTCGTACGATGAAAAGCGTCGGGCGGGCATCGACGGCATGCAGCGCATCCGCGAGGGACTGAAGCTGCTCTCGGAGCGGGAAACGGAAATTCTCACCTTCTTTCTGCAGGGGCTTTCCGATCGAATCGTCGCCGAGCGCCTGCAGCTTTCGGAGCGCACCGTGCAGGGACACCGCGCCCGCATCTATGAAAAGTTCCGCGTGCACACGGCGCGTGAACTCAAGCTTCTCTACGATGACATTCGCGCCTGCATGGAAGAATCAGAAAACGCCATCTGATTGATCTCATTGCGTTTTTTCCACGAAAACCATCCCCAAAAAACCGTTTGGCACCTTAACCGGGAAACGTTGACATAACCAAAATTACGCACGTAAGTTCCTTCGGATAATGCTTTCATCGAAAAAGGGGCGCAATATAAAAAGCAGAAATTGCTCTTTTGCGCCGAGTCAACTTAACCGAGGAGATGAAACACATGTCCGAACAAAACGTTTCCCGTCGCCGCCTGCTCGCCGCAACCGGCGCTGGCGCCGTTGCCGCCGGTCTGTCCGGCCTTGCTCAGGCCAAGAGCGCCGACGGCGTCAAGTGGGACAAGACCTACGAAGTCGTCGTGGTCGGTTCCGGCGGCGCCGGCATGGCCGCTGCCGTCAAGGCCGCGCAAAAGGGTGCCAAGAAGGTCGTCGTTCTCGAAAAGCTCGCCTTCACCGGCGGCAACACGCTCCTGTCCCAGGGCTTCCTCAACGCCGCCGACCCGGTTCGTCAGCCGCGCCAGGGCATCAAGGATTCTCCTGAAAATCACATGAAGCAGACGCTTGCCGCCGGCGACTTCCGCGGCAACCCCGATCGCGTCCGCGTGCTGTGCGAAAACGCCTACGGCGCCGTCACCTGGCTCGAAAGCCTCGGCATGAAGTTCAAGGACAACGTCATCCAGATCTTCGGCGCTCTGTATCCGCGCTCCCATATTCCGGCTCTCCCGAAGGGACAGGGCTACGGCACCGTTCTTTCCAAGGCTGCCAAGGATCTCGGCGTTGAAGTGATCACCGGCATGGGCGTTGTTGAAATCGTTCGCGAAGGCGGCTTCTCCGGAGACGTGCTCGGCGTCGTGGCCAAGGACTCCAAGGGCAAGCTCGTCAACATCCGCGCCTCGCGCGCCGTCGTGCTCGCTGCCGGCGGCTTCGGCGCCAACAAGTATCTGCGTGAACTGCACGACCCGCGCACCAAGGATCTCGGCACGGACAACCTGCCCAGCATCCAGGGCGAAGTGGCCATGGCTGCAGTGCGCGTCGGCGGCTACCTCGTCGGCATGGACTTCATTCAGTCCACCCCGGGCGCTCCCGCCGGCAAGAAGATGAAGCTGCTGCTCAACTTCAACGTCAACGGTTCCATCTACGTCGACAAGCGCGGCAACCGCATCGTCAATGAAGGCGAACGCCGCGACGTGATCCGCGACGCCGTGCTCGGCACGCCCGAACGCTATGCCTACACCGTGTGCGACAACGAAAACTTCATGAGCTACGACTCCGTGAACCGGGCCGCCATCATGAAGGGCATCGAGATCAACGAAGCTTGGACGGCTCCGACGATCCGCGAACTGGCCCAGAAGATGGGCGTGGATCCGGACGGCTTGGAAAAGACGATCAATCGCTACAACAACGAATTCGTCAAGAACGGCAAGGATACGGACTTCAACAAGCAGCCCGTCAACCTCACCAAGCGCATCGAAGTCGGTCCGTTCTGGGCTTGCTACACCGGCATGACCGTGCACCACACGATGGGCGGCCTCAACACCAATACCAAGTCGCAGTGCCTGGATTGGCAGGGCAAGGTAATTCCGCGTCTGTACGCCGCCGGCGAAATCACGGGCGGCATCCACGGCACGAACCGCGTCGGCGGCAACGCCATTCTCGACTGCTTCGTGTTCGGTCAGATTGCCGGTGAAAACGCCGCCAAGGAAACGATCCGCAAGTAATCGAACAAAGGATTGAAACCGATGAAAAAAATGATGTTTTTCGTCCTGGCTGCGGCTCTGAGCACCGGCGCCTATGCCTACAAGGACGGCACCTACACGGGTGTCGGCACCGGCAACGCCAGCCAGATCGAAGTCAAAGTCACCGTTGCAAACGGAAAGGTCTCCAAGGTTGACATCGTCAAGCAGGGAGAAACGCCGATGATCTTTGCAGCAGTCGAAGGCGCTCTGCCCGGAGCCGTCGTTGCTGCCAACGGCACTCAGGGCGTTGAAGCCGTCACCGGCGCCAGCAACTCTTCCAAGGGCTTCCTTGAAGCAGTGAGCAAGGCGCTCGAGCAGGCCAAGTAACAGGCCCGCAAAAACGGGAGGAGTCGAGAATCAAAGGCTCCTCCCGGGGTCCCTATCTGCCCTGAGGGATCCCAATCTCCCCTGTGGAATTCTCTTCCATTTATCTCTCTCCTTCCTTGCGCCGCCTTCTCTCTTCTCCTCAGAGGGCGGCGTCTTTTCATTCTCCGACAGGGCTCGAAGGCGCTCGTAGGCATTTGAAAATGCGCGGCCCTCGCCGCCGACCTTCGCCGCCTGCCCTCGTCGTCAACCGTCACCCCCGGCGGCCGTTTTTCATCGGCCGCAGCCCCGAAACTCATATCACCGTTGAGGTGAATGGTTCCGCTAAACCCGCTCCAGC
>ENA-UOJV01000741-UOJV01000741.1-human-gut-metagenome-genome-assembly--contig:-C82-NODE-741-length-44094-cov-15.464043_pt1 | contig 44094 bp, 42 predicted proteins | sample MGYA00242356_ERZ723903 | MGnify/ENA metagenome assembly ERZ723903
CGGCCTCCGGCGTGACAGGCCGGCGTTATAAACCGACTTAACTACCGTTCCGCAAAACCGCCTATCCAATTGGTGCACGGACTGGCGGAATCCGTGCTGGAAGGGACATCCGGAGACATCCCGGTGTTGGCATCAATGGCGGAACGGATGGGGCTCGAACCCACGGCCTCCGGCGTGACAGGCCGGCGTTATAAACCGACTTAACTACCGTTCCGCAATTGGTGGGCAGTGCAAGACTTGAACTTGCGACCCCCGCCGTGTGAAGGCGATGCTCTACCAACTGAGCTAACTGCCCTTGTGAGAAAGGAACACTAAAGAAAAAGTTTCAAAGAGTCAACAGAAAATCAAAATTTTTCATAAAAATCTTTCGCGGCCCTGCCGGATGCGGGAGCTTGCGGCCGATACCGCGCAATGATAAGGACACGGGATATTTTCGTTTCCGGAGGAGATATGTCCGGTCTGCATTTCAAAAAGCGTATCTGTCTTCTGCTGACAGCTGCCGCCCTTCTTTTCGGCCCCGGCTGTCTGCAGGCCCAGGCCAAGGGAAATTTCTATGGCGCCTTTGAATTCAGCGCCCAGCCCATGCCTGAAAATTTCTGCGCCATCACTTTCGACGATGGCCCGTCCACGTTTACCCCCCACCTGCTGGACATGCTCGATGAGGCTGGCATACACGCGACATTCCTCATGCTTGGCAAGAACGCCGCTTTCTATCCCGATATCGTCAAACGCGCACTCGCCGAAGGGCACGAGGTAGGCAATCACAGCTACTCGCATCCCAACCTGCGCCGCCTTTCCTATGACGCCATCGAGGATCAGATTTCCAAAACCAATGACATCCTCCGCTCTCTGGGAGCGGATCCCAAAGTCATGCGTCCGCCTTACGGCAACAGTAACGCGAACGTGGAAAAAGCTGCCGAGAAACTGGGACTCAAGGTTATCACCTGGAACATGGACAGCCTCGACTGGAAGCGCCTGCCCGAGGACTACACCAAGATCCCCAACGAATTCGGCAGACCCTGGGAACCGGGGCACGCGCACGGCGTCTACCTCTTCCATGATATCCACAAGCGCACGGTGGACGATTTTCCCCGCATGTTCGCCGAGCTGAAGGCAGCCGGCTGCCAGCGCTTCGTCACGGTGAGCGACTATCTCGACAACCTCTTCGATGACCAGGAACCGGTTATGCTCATGGAGCGCCGGCATGTGCAACCTGCAGCGGCCGCAGCCGCCTCCGCTGAGGTCAGCCAGACTGAATCCGCCGCAGCACAGGCGCAGACCACCCCGGAAACGCCTGCAGAAGGCTCTCAGACGGCTTCCGCCTCCCAGACCGCTGGAACTCCCCAGGCATCTCCCGCAAAGACTCCTGACAGCTCTGAGGCGCCTCAGAACGCTTCCTCCACGGAAGCCACGGCGGCCGCATCTCTTCCTGATGCCGGCTTCACCGGAAAACTGGAACGCCAGCTCAGACCCTGGGCCGGGTTCGCCAAGGATCCCATCAACATCATGGCCTCCCAGGACACGCACCTTGCCGTACAGGAGCTTGCCGGACAGACAGCACCCGCCGAAACACACGCTCCTGAAGCCGGGCAGACAGCCCAGCCCGGAACATCTGGTGATCAGTCTTCCGCAGGAAGCCAGCTCTAACTTTTCCCCGAAACGGGAAAGGGTCAGTGTCCGTCGGACACTGACCCTTTTTTTTTGAAAACATCTATAACGGGAGTGCGGCGCCTCATGGAACGGCAGGGCGCCGTACTTCAGTGGCCGGTTCAGCCAAGACGCCCGCGGAAGTCATCGTAGCCGAAGGTCCGGAGGAGTCTGAAATCCGTTCCGCCGGGACGATCCTCGACCGTGGCAATAGAAGGCAGCCTCAGGCCATTGAACGTGGTCGTCTTGACCATGCTGTAGATGGCCATGTCCTGGAAGAGGACGCGCTGGCCGGTCCTGAGCGGCTCATCGAAGCTGTACACCCCGATGACGTCGCCCGCGAGACAGCTCTTGCCCCCGAGGCGGCAGGTCCATTTCCCGGTGCCCGGCTCGCCGGCCTGTCTGAGCTCACCGCCGCATTCGTAAAGCAGGCCGGGCCTGTAGGGCATTTCCAGGACGTCCGGCATATGGCAGGCCGCCGACACATCGAGCTGGACGAGGGGCATGTCCGCCTCAGTGATGTCCAGAACAGTCGCCGTAAGCCAGCCCGCGTTGAGGGCGACAGCCTCGCCGGGCTCCAGGTAGATCTGGGCGTGATACGTGTCATGCAGATGGTTCAGAACATCCACCAGAAGATCGATATCATACCCGCCGCGCGTGATGTGGTGGCCCCCGCCGCAGTTAATCCATGAGCACTGCTCCAGGAAGGGCGCGAAGCTCTTTTCCACGGCCTCCACGGTGCGGGCCAGGGCGTCAGCCCCCTGCTCGCAGAGCGTGTGAAAATGCAGGCCGCTGATGCCCTCGGACATGATGCCGTCCGGCATGTCCCTGCGCCGTATGCCGAGCCGGGAAATGGGAGAGCAGGGGTCATATATGGGCACGGCGCCCTCGGAATGCTCGGGGTTGATCCTGAGCCCGCACTCGATGGGCCGCGGCGCGGCTTTCACGATATCGCGGAAGCGGTGCCACTGGGCCACGGAGTTGAAGACGATGGTGTCAGCCAGCGTCACGAGCTCGCGCATCTCGTCTTCGGACCAGGCTGCGGCAAAGGCCTCAACCTTTCCTCCGAATTCCCCGCGTCCGAGCCGTGCCTCGTCCACACTGCTCGCGCAGGTTCCATACAGAGGACCGCCTTTGCCGAGGGCCCGGGAGAGCAGGGGAAAGGTGCCGGGGCAGGCGTAGCCCTTCAGGGCCAGAAAAATTCTGGCCCCTGTCCTTTTCTGCACGTTCTCCAGAACCCGCGCGTTCTGGCGCAGCCTGTCGAGATCAATGACAAAGCAGGGACTGGGGACACGGCTGTCCAGGAGAAAGCTCGGATCAGCCATGCGCTAAACCTGCACCTTTCCGGTGACATCCTCGCACTGCCAGGGCAGGCCGTACTGGGCAAGATCCTTCAGGAACGGATCGGGGTCGTTCTGTTCCATGTTCCAGACGCCTGGCTTCAGCCAGGTGCCGTCGCAGAGCATCTTTGCGCCCACCATGGCCGGCACGCCGGTGGTGTAGGAAATGGCCTGGGAGCCGATTTCCTTATAGCAGTCCTCATGCACGCAGACGTTGTAGATGTAGACGGTCTTTTCCTTTCCGTCTTTCACGCCGCGCATGACATTGCCGATGCAGGTCTTGCCGCGCGTAAGCGGGCCGAGGCTCGCGGGATCGGGCAGGAGCGAAGCCAGAAACTGGATGGGCACAATTTTCTGCCCCTTGTATTCCACGGGATCGATGCGCGTCATGCCCACGTCCTTGAGAATGGCCAGATGATTCAGATAGCTGTCTGAGAAGGTCATCCAGAAGCGTGCGCGCTTAAGGCCTTTGAGATGCAGGGCCAGGCACTCGAGCTCCTCATGGTACATGAGATAACATTTCTTCGGGCCAATGCCGGAGGGGAAGTCATAGGTCATGGACCAGGAGAGGGGCTCGGTCTGCACCCATTCGCCGCGTTCCCAGTAACGGCCGCGGGCGGAGACTTCGCGAATGTTGATTTCAGGGTTGAAGTTGGTCGCGAAGGCCTGTCCGTTGTTGCCGGCGTTGCAGTCGATGATGTCGAGCACGTGCACTTCGTCGAGTTCGTGCTTCATGACCCATGCCGCGAATACGTTGGTGACGCCGGGGTCGAAACCGGAACCGAGCAGGGCGCAGAGGCCGTGTTCGCGGAAGCGGTCCTGATAGGCCCACTGCCAAGAATACTCGAAATGGGCGGTTTCCGGCGGCTCGTAGTTGGCCGTGTCGAGGTAATGCACGCCGCACTCAAGGCAGGCGTCCATGATGTGCAGATCCTGATAGGGCAGGGCAATGTTGAGCACCATGAAGGGTCTGACCGTGCGGATGAGCTGGCAGAGCTCCGGCACGTTGTCAGCGTCAACCTTGGCCGTGGAAATCTCCACGCCGTAACGCTGCCTGATGCTCTCGGCGATCTTCCTGCAGCGGGATTCCGTGCGGCTCGCCAGCGTGATGTGCCCGAAGGCGCCGTTGAGGGAAGCCTGGGCGCACTTGTGGGCAACGACACTGCCCACACCGCCCGCGCCGATAATGAGAATATCTACCGCCATATTTTCTCCTTCAGAGGCCAGGGTTTCTTGGGATTGTTACGGGTGCTGTCTTCGTCTATGCACAGGATATGGGCGTAGCGCCCGCTGCGCTTTGCCCGATCGAGGAGTCCGGCTGCCTTTTCCCGGCAGCGGGGACAGACCCCGCGGGGGATCAGCACACAGTAGGAAAGGGGCACCTTCGAGGACTGCGTCTCGATGACGCCCAGGCCGTGGCAGTCAGGGCATATGCCCCAGCTTTCGGTCTGATGTTCCTGGATATAATCGGTATCGTAGAAAATGCTTTTCCTGCGGGTCCAGAACCCATCCTTTTCCTCTCCCTCAGTGGGGTGGCTCGGCGGGTTCATGTACTGATAGAGGACCTTGGCGCCAAGGCGGCGTATATACTCGCCGATCTCGGGAGCCTGCCTCGTGGAGGCCGGCGTCCAGTCCGGTTCTCGGATGTCGTCCGCGGGCAGCCCCGCAAGGGCGAGGCAGATGCCCAGGTTGACATAGGGCAGAGCCCCGCGGATGGAATAGCCGCCCTCGAGCACGGCCACGTCGGGACTGAGGGCCGCGTTCAGGGCAGCGTATCCCTGAGCGGAAAGCTGCTCGTTGGCCAGGGGATCCGTGAAGTGGTTGTCCTGCCCCGCGGAATTAATCACGAAATCGGGCTTAAAATCGTCAAGGATGGGAAAGACGATATTTTTGAGGACATAGAGGTATCCCTCGTCCGATGTCCCTGGGGGCAGGGGGATATTGACCGTCCTGCCAAGAGCTGCGGGGCCGCCGTTCTCGCTGAGGAAGCCCGTTCCGGGATAGAGGGTCCTGCCGTCCTGATGAAAGGAAATGAAAAGGGTGTCCGGGTCATTCCAGAAAATATCCTGGCTGCCATCGGCATGATGCACATCCGTGTCCACGATGGCGATGCGCAGGGGCCTGCCATCGGGATGCTCGTAATGATCGCGTATCCAGGCGATCATGACGGCCTCGTTGTTGATGTTGCAGAAGCCGCGGTTGCCGTGCACCACGCGCATGGAGTGGTGTCCCGGGGGACGTACGAGGGCGAAGGCCTTCTGCTCCCTGTTCTCGAGAACGAGGCGGGCGGCCGTGATGGCACCGCCTGCGGAAGCCAGATGAGAGTCCGTGGTCACCGCCTGAATGCTGGGCAGACAGAAATGCACGCGTTCTATGTCGGCGTAGCTGCAGAACTCGGGCCGGTATTCCGTGATGCCCTCGATATCGAAAATTCCTTCTTCCTTGAGCTGGTCGCGCGTGTAGAGCAGACGCTCTTCACGCTCGGGGTGTGTCGGGGAGATGGCCCAGTCGAAAGCCGGGAAAAAGACAACCCCCAGACTGTTCACCGCTTTGGTAAATAACTGCTTATCCATGATTTCTTCACCCGTTCCCGAAAAAGACGGGACGGTACAATCAGCACCCGGTCTTGTCCTCGAAAATGTCCACGCCGTAACGCACTTCGGAAACGATGCGGCTGAAGTGCGCTGTAGTTTCGGCGAAGACAAGATTTGTTTCCGCCACTACGGCAAACTGCGCCGCGTCCTCTTCGCCGCTGACCATCACCACTCCTCCGGGAATCTCCCCGTCAAAACGGTAGGCCGTCGCGTAAAGGGTATCGGGATCTCCCATGGAACACACAGGGACAAGATCATCTTTTACGCCATCCCGCAGATTCCCGATGAGCGCGCTGTCCTCTTCCGCATCCACGGGCTGAATGCGCAGAATACCGTTAAAATCGGCCTTATAAACCTCCATTGGCTTTCCTCCTCTGGTCACGGGACAGGCGGTCCCGGCATTCCCGGTAGTACTCAAGGCAGCGGGAGAGCACCTCCCCGCGGGGAGCCGTGGAATCGATAATCCGCATACGCTGCGGTTCGGCCGCGGCGAGCTTCATGAAGCCGCCGCGCACGGCCGCGTGAAATTTCAGCGTCTCGCTGTCAAAACGGCCTTCGCTCACCTCAGTGCCCTCGGACTGATTGCGGGCCCTGGCTCTGGCCAGGCCCTCTTCCTCAGGCACGTCGAAAACCAGTGTCAGGTCAGGCCTGAGGCCGCCGGTCACGGCATCGTTGAGAAGGCGGAGGCGCCCGAGATCCATACCTCTGGCAAAGCCCTGATAGGCGTAGGTGGAGTCAGCGTAGCGATCGCAGAGCACCACTTTGCCTGCCGCGAGAGCGGGACGGATGATCTCGGCCACGTGCTGGGCCCTGTCGGCAAGAAAGAGGCAGAGCTCCGCGTCAGGGGTGATGCGGCTGTTGCAGTCGAGAAGCAGGGTACGCAGGGCCTTTCCGAGGCCGGATCCTCCGGGTTCCCTGGTCACGAGCACGTCCACGCCTTCCTGCCCGAGTTCCCGGGCCATGTTCTTCAGGGCCGTACTCTTGCCGGCCCCTTCCACACCTTCAAACGTCACAAACATTATTTATCCCCGCCGAAATTCAGAAGCGAGCACTGCTCAACGCGCACGTGCCTGTGAGGTTTCTTCCTGCCGCCATCCCCGGCCGTCTCCCGCGCGGGCTTTTCGGAAGCAGGGAATTTTTCTTCCTTTACCTCCCGCGTGTGACATTCAGGCGACACTGCCTTTTCCGTGACAAAGTCCTCTGGCAGAGCCTCGTCGAACGGGATCTCCTCCGGAGGACATTCCACCCAGTCATCGGGGATATCGATCGGCCCCGCTCCGTCATCCGCCACCCCCGCATCACCGCTGCTTTTCACAGCTGCAGAAGCGGGGGCCAGCCTAAAATCCGCGCTTTCCTCACTTCCCCTGGCGCCGGGAGCATCACTCTGCTCCGGGGGTTCCGGCTCCGGATCCGTCCCTGGCGTGCGCTCGGGATGATAGAGCCCGGCCCCCAGCCCCTTGACGAAGGCGCACTGGCCCACGGGAATCTCTTTCAGATGTGAAGTCATCATATTCATATGTGAATCAAGATAATCCGCCGCGAAAAGCGCGAGTGCCTCACGGCTCTGCGGCGGTTTGACCGCCCCGTACTCAATATGCCCGTGATGGCTCAGGAGGAGATGAAAGAAATGCTCCTTCAGGGGCTCAGGCAGACCGGCCTTCCGGCAGTAAGGGTCAAGCATGAGCACGCCCAGCGTGAGGTGCCCCATAAGGTTGCCCTCCGGGGTATATGTTGTCTCGAAGGCTGTGCTCCGCATCTCCCGCATCTTGCCGATGTCGTGAAACAGGGCTCCCGCCAGCAGAATCTGCCTGTCGAGATCCGGAAAGAGATCCGCTTCGGCCTGACAGGCGCGGAAGACGCCCAGGGTGTGCACGGCGAGTCCGCCGGCTCCGGCGTGATGCATGGCGGTGGCCGCGCTGGCGTTCATGAAGAGGGAGTCGTTCCCGTCCTCATCAAAAAATCCCTTCACCAGGTTCTTCCAGGGAGCGTAGGTGAATTCCCTGTCCGCAAGGGCCATGAGTTCTTCGTAGGCGCCCCTGCCGTCGTAGGGGGAGGGGGGCAGGAATTCGGATATATCTATCCCGGCGATCTCCCCGGGAGTGAGCGGCGTCACGCCGCTGATCTTCACCTGCGGCATTCCGTTGAAGAACTCCACTCTCCCCGCCACGTGGGCGAATATGTCGTTATCCAGCGATTCCGGGACGAGGCGGCCCCGCGTCATCCAGATCTTCGCGGCCACACTGCCGGACCTGTCCTTGAGCACGAGGTCCCAGTACGGGTTGTTCTTCTTGTCCAACCTCTTCTGTACGCCGGTAAGGGCGTACACGCCGTCCACGGGCTGTTCCCGCTGGATAAGCGTGCTGATGGAGTCACCCCTGTTCACAGCTGCTCCCTGCCGGCCAGCCAGAAAACACCCGGGAAAAACACCGGGCCAAAGCCCCCCGCGAGGCCGGCCGGATCGGGAGAGGGGCAGGATATATTTGTGACCCAATTGACCCGCTTTCGCAACGGATGTCAACGCCGGCGCCCTTGAAAATAGACGTCCGGGGCCGTAAACTCCCCCCGTTCCGGGCAAACGGCCCGCATAAGGAGGAAGCGCCCCCACGGGACGCCTGAATAAGTATGGATGTATTGCTGACCAACGACGATGGTATACGCGCCGTCGGCCTGAGGGCCCTGTACGACGCTCTTCTGACCCGCGGCCACACGGTGCATGTGGTGGCTCCCATGCGCCAGCAGTCGGGCGTCGGGCACTCTCTCACGGTGTTTGAGCCCCTGAGGGCCTACCCCTTCGATCAGGACGACTTCCACGGGCTCGGCATCTACGGCACGCCCACAGACTGCGTGAAGCTCGCGCTTTCCATGCTCCTCGAAAAAAAGCCGGACATCGTCATGAGCGGCATCAACGCAGGCCCCAATGTGGGTCCCGACATTCTGTACTCGGGTACCGTGGGCGCTGCCACGGAAGCCTGCCACCAGGGCATCGCCTCCATGGCTTTCTCCAATGATGATGAGTCGCAGACGGACATCCAGAGCAAGGCCCGCCACGCCGTGGCCCTCGCGGAAAGCATCGACTGGAGCCGGATTCCGAAGGGCAGGGTCATCAACGTCAACTATCCCAAAGGCCCCCTGTCCAAGAACCGGGGCCTGCGCGTGTGCCGCCAGACAACGGCTGTCTGGAAGAACGACTACCTCGAACGCAGGGACCCCCGCGGAAGCCGCTACTGGTGGCTTATGGGCGAAATCCCTCCGGAGACCATCAACGCCGGATCAGACAAAGATCTCCTTTCCCGCGGCTTCATCACCGTGACCCCCCTGCGCTTCGATTTCACGGATGAAGACACCATACGGGTTCTGGACGCCCTGCAGCTTCCTGAAAACTGAAACAAAATCTTTCCTAAACTGTTGTTTGAATGCCAAATCTGTTATACATTAGCCGCGACTCCTCCCATGCAGGGAGATGAGCAAACAGGAGGCTCGACATGCCGCTTATTGGACCCAAAGAAATGTTCAAGGCCGCCTATGACGGCCACTACGCCATCGGCGCCTTCAACGTGAACAACATGGAAATCATCCAAGGCATCATGCAGGCTGCCGCGGATGAAAAATCCCCTGTTATTCTTCAGGTTTCCGCCGGTGCCCGCAAATACGCCGGTCAGATTTACATCATGAAGCTCGTCGAGGCCGCTCTCACCGAATCGCCTGAGGTTCCGGTCTGCGTCCATCTCGACCACGGCCCGTCCTTCGAAATGTGCAAGGACTGCATCGACGGCGGATTCACTTCCGTCATGATTGACGGCTCGGCCCTGCCTTATGAGGAAAACGTAGCCCTGACCAAGAAGGTCGTTGACTACGCTCATCCGAGAGGCGTGTGGGTTGAGGCCGAACTCGGCAAGCTCGCCGGCATCGAAGAGCACGTGAAGTCCGAAGGGCATCAGTTCACCGACCCGGATCAGGCTGTCGACTTCGTCGAAAAGACCGGATGCGACTCCCTGGCCGTCGCCATCGGCACCAGCCACGGAGCTTACAAGTTTAAGGGCGAAGCCAAACTCGACTTCCCCCGTCTTGAAACCATCTGCGAAAAGCTTCCCAACTATCCTCTCGTCCTCCACGGGGCCTCTTCCGTGCCGCATGAGTTCGTCGAGGAATGCAACAAGTACGGCGGCAACGTAGGCGACGCCCGCGGCGTGCCGGAAGACATGCTGCGCAGGGCCGCCACCATGGGCGTCTGCAAAATCAACGTGGACACCGATATCCGTCTGGCCCTGACCGCGTCCATCCGCAAGTACATGGTCGAGCATCCGGAAGCCTTCGATCCGCGCAAGTATCTCGGACCCGCCCGCGACGCCGTCCGCAACATGGTCGCCCACAAGATTCATGACGTGATGGGCTCTTCCGGCAGGGCCTAGCCCTTCCGGCGAACGTCATTCCGTTTCTTCCCAGAGGCAGGAAGGGCGCCGGCCAAATCCCGGCGCCCTTCTCTTTTTCTCTCTCAGCGCAGGTCGAGGTATTTGTGCATCTGTACGGACAGGCGCCAGTTGTGCCTCATGCACGTCCCGATACAGAGCTTTGTGGCCTCGCGTCCCTGGCTCACGGGCTGGAGCCAGACTTTCGATGCCGGCAGAGCGGCGAGACGCTCAGACCAGCGGTCAAGATCCTCCTGTGTGGCCACGGGAAGCTTTACCTCGTCGGCCCGGTTCCAGCACGACTCCACCACGGGCGCGGCCTTGGGAGACAGAGTCACCCAGACTCCGTCCGGCACAGCGACCGGTTCGGTGCCGCTCGTCTCAACCTGGACGCTGCAGCCCCGCTCAAGGAGGGCTGTGGCAAACCCGGCTATGGGCTGGCGGCAGGGCTCCCCGCCGGTGAGCACCACATGGATGCCCGGAGTCTTTCCCTCCTCGAGGACGTTCAGGAGCCAGTCCTCGCCGGCGAGGGTATAGCGGGGATCCGCGGCCTTTTTCTCCAGGACAACCCGGCTCTCATCCGGCAGTCTGTCCTTCGGATCACATTTCTGCGCGTATCCTGTGTCGCACCAGGGACAGCCGACGGAGCAGCCCTGCAGCCGGAAAAAGACAGAGGGCGTTCCCGTGAAGGCGCCTTCCCCCTGCAGGGACCAGAAAATCTCATTGACCAGAAGGGCTGCCATCAGTCCGCGCTCCAGCAGGCCTGACTGCCGTCCGTTTCGTAAACGACCACGCGGCTCACGCGCACGCCTTTCATGCCGGCTTCAGCCATGGCCTTCGGGAAAAGTGTCTGCGCAAGATAAGCGGCCATGTTCTCGGCCGTGGGGTTAAAGGGCACCACACGCACGGATCCGTCAGTAAGCAGGGCTGAAAGCTGCCCGGACAGGGGATCGTCCCGGAAGAGCAGGGTGCGGTGATCCCAGGCTTCCTCCAGGGCGCCAAAAAGCACGCGCTTGACTTCCACAAAATCGACGACCATGCCGAGTTCGTTCATTTTGTCTGCCGTGAGGGTCACCAGAATGCGGTAATTGTGCCCGTGCAGGCGCTCACAGCGGCCTCCGTATTCGTACAGTCTGTGCGCCGCCGAAATGACGTGCTCGCGCGTAATTTCCATCATAGCTGTTCCTCCAGGAAATGATCAGGCGGAAAGGACGCTGTCCGTTTCCGCGCCTGAGAGCATGCCAAAAGCGGGCGGCTCTCTCAAGGCCTTGCAGGCCGGCATGCCGTTGGCTAAAACTGAGAACCTTCAGAGGAGAAGAGCCATGCAAAAGTCCGGCGTCCTGCATTTCGATCCCGGCCTGCCCCTTTTCAGGGAGCACTTTCCGGGCGCCCCGCGTGTCCCGGGAAGCCTTATCATCGCGGCTCTGGCCGAAGAAGCCGGACGCCTTTTCCCGCACCTTCTGCCCGTCAGGGCCGGGCGCTTCCGCTTCCGCCTCTTTCTCACGCCGGGGGACTGGCCCTTCAGCATGGAGTATGACGAAACCGGGAACCGCGTGCTCTGCCGCGTCGGCTCTGACAGAGTCATGGCCGATGGCGTTCTTGTCATGCAGAGGAAGGACGGCTGATGGCTGCGTATCCCTCCCCCGTGCTTATCACGGGCGCAGGCTCGGAGCTGGCCCAGGGACTGCGCGCACGCCTCGAGGCCTGCGGCGTCCCCTGCTTCATGGCCTGCCGCTCGGAAAAATCCCTTCTCGCCTGCCGCGGAAAGGGACAGGCCGCCGCTCTTCTGACACGCCCCGAGGATCTCCCGGCTCTCTGCCGCAAAGCCCTTGGAAGCGAGCCGGAAGGCCTTGCCGACTTCCAGCACTCCCCTTTCGAAAGCCTGCTCGCCCAGGCCTCTCCCTCCGATATCGAAGCCTGGGCCGCCGGCGACATCGCCCTCAGGGCCCGCGTCCTGCGGGCACTTTCCCGCTCCATGCTGGCCCGCCGCAGGGGACGCTGCCTTTTCATTTCCTCAGCCGCAGCCGACCGCCCCGCGCCGGGACAGGGCTTTTACGCCGCAGCCAAGCTGGCAGGCGAGGCGCTCTACCGGAGCCTGGGGCTCGAGCTCGGGCGCCGGGGCGTCACAGCCTGCTCGCTCAGGCTCTCCTGGATAGACGCGGGCAGGGGACGCCGTTTTCTCTCAGGGCGCTCGGACAAAGCCTCGGAACGCATGCCCACGGGCCGTCTCGTCACTGCGGACGAAGCTTTCGACGCCATGCTCTTCCTTCTGAAAACCCCATCATTCAACGCCACCACGGCAGTCCTCGACGGAGGACTTTCCTCCGCCAAAATTCCACTGTAGAAAAAACCATGGACAGGAAAAACATACTTGAAGGCATCATAGGCATAGCCGCTGACATTTTCGAATGCCCCGCGTCATCACTCGGGGAAGACACCAGGCTTTTCACCGATCTCCCCTGCGAATCCATCGATCTGCTCGAAATCGCGGCCAGGATAGCTCAGGATTATCATATTCAGGTGGACGATAATGCCGTCTTTCTGCGCTCCCTGCGCCCCTACCTCGAGGAAAACAGGGGACAGGGCGGTGCGGCGGAGCTCATTCTTAAAAAATACCCGTGGCTCGGCGCCGGCCGCGCCGCCGGCATCGCCTCCGCGCTCGGAGATCCCTCGCCCCTCGTAACCCTCGGCGACGTGGCCTCCTACACGGCCTGGGCCGCCGGTATCCGGGAAAAAGACTGAGGCTCCCGTGAACCGCTGCGTCATCACGGGGATGGGGCTCGTCTCTTCCCTTGGCTCTGACAGAAAGAGCGCCGCTGAATCCTTCAGGAAAAACAGAACAGCCTTCCGCTCCGTGAAGAACGGCGCCGGACGGCCTGATTTCGACGGGCTGGTCATCTGTCCGGTCCCGGATATGGGAGATGACGCGCCCTTCGCCTTTCTTTCGTCCTGGCGCCACAGGCGCTATCTCAGCAGGGGCGCTTTTCTGGACGTCCTCGCAGGCCTCAGGGCCGCGCTCAGCGCCGGCTTTGAAGGACTTCCGGAAGACTGTGTCCTTTCCGGCACAGCGGCACCTTCCCTTGATTTTGAGCGTGAGTCCGGCCTTCCGCCTGCGCCTCCAGCGGAAGACAGGCTCGACGCGCTCTGGCTTCTGCGCTGGCTGCCCAACACGGCAACCACCGTTCTCGCCTCCCTTCTCGGAGCCCGCGGCGCAGGCCTCACGTACGGTTCCGCCTGCGCGTCCGGTCTGATCGCACTCGGGGAAGGCTTTCTGCGCATCAGACACGGCCTCGCCGGGACGGTTCTCGTGCACGCCGGGGACTCGAGACTCAGTTCCGGCGCCCTGCTCGGCTACGCCAAGGCCCATACCCTGAGTCATCATCTTTCCCCCGATGCCTCATCCCTGCCGTTCGACAGGGACCGCCGGGGCTTCGTGCCGGGAGAGGGCGGCGCAGCCTTCGTGCTCGAGGAACGCTCCGCCGCGCAAAAACGGGGCGCGCGTATTCTGGCGGAAATCACGGGCTACGCGGCGACCCTCGACGGCGGCGCGCTGACCGCGCCGGATCCGAAGGGCATTCAGGCGGAAAAGGCCGTGCGCCGGGCTCTCGCCATGGCGGACCTCACGCCGGGAGACATAGACTTCGTCTCGGCCCATGGCACGGGCACGGGTCTCAACGACGCCATGGAAGCAGGCCTTCTCGCGCGGGTTTTTCCGGGGAAGGACGGCCCGGCGGTCACGGCCTTCAAATCCTGGACCGGCCATCTGGCCTCAGCCTGCGGCGCCGTGGAAACGGCGCTCGCCATCATCTGCGCCCAGGAACGGATAACGCCTCCGGTCCGCGGACTCAGACATCCGCTCACGGACAGCCTGCGCTTCGTCCTGCCGGGAACCGCCCCGGCTCCGGATGTTTTCAAACCGGGAAGCTGCGGTCTTGTGGAAAATTTCGGCTTCGGCGGTCAGAACGCCGCCCTCTGCCTCAGGGTGGAAGCGTGATGGAATTTGAAAAAGCTCTTCCCTCTTCCTTTCTGCTTTTAACGCACATTGCCGCCTGGGATGCGAAGAGCATCACGGCGGAAGCTAATCTGACGGACGCCCCTGCATGGCTTCTCTTTGAGGCCTGCGCACAGGCCTCGGCCATGCATCAGCGGCTCGTTACGGACTTCCGCGATCACGCCTTTCTTCTGAGCGCGGACTCCGTTCCTCTGGACACGCCGGCGGTAAGCGGCACCTGTCACATCGCGTGCCGCCTTGAAGGGTGTTCGGACCGCGCTGCCATCTATACGGCGGCAGCGGTCTCTGCGGGAAAGGAAATCCTGCGCGCCGGGGGAATCATTATAGGTCATGTCCCCTACGGGGACGCCTTCGACGGCAGGAGACTCGCCGCGCACTACAGGGAGATCGCACAATGGCTCACACGCTGAAGGAAAGTCTTGAGGCCCGCGTCCGCGAAGCGGAACGCAGGGGCCTCGGACGCAGGGCGCCGGTGCTCGACAGAACAGACGTGGGCCCGCTGGTCATGTCTGGCGGGAGGATATTTATAAGCTATATGTCCAATGACTACATCGGCCTCAGCCAGGACAGGGGCTGGCGCAGGGACGTAGCCGATTGCTTTGCCGCCTGGCCGCCGTCAGGCTCCGCCTCGCGTCTCGCGGGCGGCCTCAATTCCATAACAAAGGAGGCCGAACAGGCCTGCGCGGAGTATTTCGGCTACGACGAATGCCTCTTTCTGCCGAGCGGCTACCAGGCAAACCTGGCCCTCGTGACAGGGCTTCTCCAGCCCGGTCAGACCGCACTTGTGGACAAGCGCATTCACGCCAGCACGGGTCATGCCCTCATGGCCACGCGGGCTGACATACGGCCCTATGCCCACGCGGACATGGACCGCCTCGGGAGGCGTCTCATGGAACTCCCCGAAGAAGCCGGCGAACCCTGCGTTTTCACGGAATCCCTTTTCAGCATGGACGGCACCGTTGTCCGTCCCGAAGCCTTCGCCGGACTCAAAAAACACCGCCACTTCTTCCTCGTGGCTGATGAGGCGCACGCTTTCGGCGCCCTCGGGGAAGGGGGCAGGGGCATTTTCTCCGGAGAAAGAGGCGTCGCGGACGCAGCCATCGGCACACTGGGCAAGGCTCTCGGCTTCTTCGGCTCTTTCCTGCTTCTTCCGAAAGGCTTCACGCCGCTTCTGGAATTTCTGTCCTCGCCCATCATGCATTCCACAGCCCTGCCTCCGGCGCACTCGGCCTGCATGCTGAGGCTTCTGAAAAGGCTGCCCGAACTCGGAGAGAACAGGGAAAGGCTCAGAAAAAACGCGGCATACCTGCGCAGGCGCCTTTCCGAGCTCGGCGTCCCCGCGGGAGGGGACGCGCACATTGTCTCCGTCCCCGTAGGGAAAGAAGAGCGCGCGGCACAGGCCGCGGCCAGCCTCTTCCGGGACGGGATCCTCGTGCTCGCGGCCCGCTTTCCCACCGTACCCTGGGGCAGGGCGCTTCTGCGCTTCGGCGTTACAGCCCTGCACACAAGGGACATGCTCGAAAAGACGGCTCTCGCCGTGGCCAAAGCCCTTAACGACTAACCCCTTCTCTCCCGGCGGCACACGCCGGGCAGAGTTGTCAGCGCGAAAAAGACGCAGGCCGTCAGGATGATGGTGGCGCCGCTCGACGTGCCGAGCCAGGGCTGCGCTGACAGAAGAAGCCCGATAACGGCCGAAAGCACGGAGATGAGGATGGACCACCAGAACATGGCCCTCGCCGATCCCGCCAGGTTGCGCGCAGCAGCAGCCGGCACGATGAGCAGCGCAGTCACAAGCAGCACGCCCACGGCCCACACGGAAAAGATGACAATGACGGCCAGCATGGCGGAAAAGAGATACTGCCAGAAAGCCACATGCACGCCCTGGGCCCTGGCCATCACGGGATTGAGGGCAATGAGGTAGAGGGAGTTGTAGCCGGCAATCTGGAAGACGAGCATGACGGGAAGCAGGCCCATGAGGAAATAAATTTCCTGGGCGCTGATGGTCAGGATATCGCCAAAAAGAAACTGCTGCATATCCCTGGCCACACCGGGGGAACGGCTGACAACAGCAAGGCCGAAAGCCACCACTGCGGAAAAAACCACGCCGATGGCCACATCTGAGGAAATGCTCGTGCGGCGTTTCAGGGCAACGATGGAAAGCCCCACGAGAACGCCGAAGACAGGCATGGCCAGATGGGGTTCGATGGAAAGGATGAGGCCGAGGCCGGCTCCGGCAAAGGCCGAGTGGCCGATGGCATCAGAGTAGAAGGCCATGCGGAAGTTCACGATCTCCACGCCGAGCATGGCGGTCATGGGCGTCAGGAAAAGCAGGGCCAGCAGGGCCTGCTGCATGAAGCGCAGCTGCAGGGAGTCAAAGGGCAGGCAGGAAAAAGCGTTCAGAATCTGATCAATCATGTTTGTTCTCCCCGGCATGCCCGCAGGAGCAGGCGACACGGAACGGCGAACGCTCAGTGTTCAGGCTGCAGCAGGTGGGAGCACCTCCCGCGCTCCCGTCCTCCTCGCGGCTGAAGGCGCCGCATTTGGGGCAGAGATACTGGGGCTGGGTACACTGGTCCGGATAAAGATGAATGGGGATGCCGAAGACTTCCATGAGGTTTCTGGCCGTGAGCACCTTATGCGGCGCTCCTTCCATGCAGGTGCCGTCAAAAATGCAGACCACATGGGTGGCGAAGTGCGCGGCCATCGGCAGGTTGTGGCTGACCATGACCGTTGTCAGGCCGAGCCTGCGCCTCGCGTCATCGAGAATATCCCAGAAAAGATGCTCGCCCCTGAGATCCACTCCTGCTGCCGGCTCGTCCAGAAGGAGGAGCTTCGGCCTGCGTATGAGTGCCTGGGCCAGAAGGACCCGGCGCAGCTGTCCTCCCGAAAGGTCGCAGATCCTGCGCTTCGCCGCGTCACGCATGTCCACTTCTGCGAGCACGTCGCTGACGGCGCGCCGCACGGCTCCCCCGAAACCGAGCCACATGGGTCTGCGGCTCACGGAAAGGGCGAGAAACTCACTCACGGTCACGGGCGTGCTGTCGGCCCGGCGCAGATCCTGGGGAACGTAGCCGATGCGGCCGGCAAAGTCTCCGGACTTTCGTATGGTGCCGGTGTAGGGCACCTCTCCGAGGAGGCAGAGCAGGAGCGTCGTCTTGCCCGCGCCGTTTGGGCCCACGAACACGGTACACCCCCCGGCCGGGATGGACGCTGAAATATCGTCCAGGACGGTGTATCCGCGGAAGCGGACGGAAAGATTTTCTATAGATATGGCCGTATTCTGCATGATATGGGGAACTTCCTGATTCTTTGGATCACGTCTTTTCAGCCGGCGCCGTTTTTTTGTCAACTGACCGGCCGGCGCGGGGAAAAGACAAAAAAACGCTTGATTTCTGCCGATCATATGCAGAGAGTAGCGCCGCTTCCGGGGCACCCGCTCCCGGCGGCAACCCGCACGCAAACACGCCGGAGCCTGACTTGTCCAGATATACAGAGAATATTCATTTTATGGGGCACCACAGACTGGAAACAGCAAGCCTCCTCTCCTGGGCCATACTGACCTTCCTTCTTTTCCTCCCCCTGAGCGCTTCCGCGGAAGGGGAGACGCCTGCGCCGCAGCCCGGGGCGCCTTCCCCTGCGCAGGCTGAGGGACAGGCGTCAGGAGAGAGCGCCGGGCAGGACGGGAAGCCGTCCGGAACCCCTGAAAAGGAGCAGCTGCCTCCGGACGCCGGGGAAGCGCAGAAAGACAGCTCCACTGACAGCGCCCCAGACAGGAAAGAAGCGGCTCCGGCTGACGCCCCGGATACCGGGGAGACGGACAAAGCCGGGGCTGACGCAAAGCCGTCCGGTGCAGCCGGCGCACGGAAGGAGGCTTCCGCGGGGTCTGCGAAGGACGGGAAACAGGACAAAGCCGCAAAGGAAAAACCCGACGTCTGCTGGCTTCCCCTGCGTGCCCTCGTCACCTCGCCCTTCGGCGCGGCCCGCGGCAGGAGCGTGGACTCTGACGGGGAGACGCACGTGGACCATTATCATTCGGGAGTTGATCTCCGCGCCCACCTCGGCTGGCCCATCAAAAGCCTGAAAAACGGAACCTGCGTCCAGGCGGGCCCTCGCGGCAGCGCGGGCATCGCAGTGGAAATCCGCCAGGAGGACGGCAAGACGGCCGTCTACTGCCACCTGAGCCGCGCCCTCGTAAAGCCCGGCGAGACTGTGAGCAGGGGGCAGCACGTGGGGCTCGTGGGCTGCACGGGACGGACCACGGGCGCTCACCTGCACCTCACCATGCGCGACGCCGCGGGCAGGCTCATCAATCCCATGAGGGAAGTCTCCGATGCCTCCGAAGTCTTCGATCCCCCGTCCGGAGAAATGGACGGCAGCGTTGGAGGGCAGTCATGCGACGGACAGCGCTTCGCGTCCGCGCTGCCGTACGGGGACAGAAATGCGGCGCCCGGACGCGCCCTGTACCAGGGGCCCAACAAGAGGCTCAGGGGCATGCAGCAGTACCTGCGCATGCGCAAGGCCCTCAAGGGCATCAGCGACTACAAGATCCCGGACATCATCACCTGGCAGAGCATGCAGAAATAGACGACGGGATGTCCACGAGCTCCACGTCGCCTTCCGAGAGTTCCCTGCCGAGGAAGATGCCGCCCGTACGCGCGAAGCGCTGGGCGTTGTCCGTGGCCATAAAGTGCGTTTCCCCGGGCACGCCTGAGGGGTTCTTCAGATTTTTCCCGGTGAGGTACTCCTCCACGCTTTCGGCCGTGACCTCCGCGGAATCCACGAGGCTCACCCCCCTGCCGATGACCCTTGCGAGCGATTTTCTGAGCAGGGGATAATGCGTGCAGCCGAGAACCACGGTGTCCGGCCTGTCCGAGCCCTCAAAAAGCCCGCTCACATAGAGGCGCTCAACCGCCTCGGCGATTTCCCCTTCCACAAGGCCCTCCTCGGCGAGAGGCACGAAGAGCGGACAGGCCCGGCCCACCACGCGGGCGTCGGGCCTGAGACGGAAGATGGCTTCCTGATAGGCGCCGCCCTTGATGGTGGCCTCAGTGGCCAGCACGGCGATGTAACCCGTGCGCGTGGCTCTGACCGCGGCCCTCGCCCCGGGTTCCACAACGCCGAGAACCGGGATGTCGGGAAAATCCTTCCGCAGCGAGGGCAGGGCGCAGCTCGTAGCTGTGTTGCAGGCGATGACGAGCATCTTCACGGCTCCCACACTGACGAGTCTGTGGGCCGCGTTGAGGGTGTAGCGGATGATGGTGTCCCTTCCCTTGGTGCCATAGGGCAGGCGGGCGGTGTCGCCAAGGAAGCGGTAGTTCTCGCAGGGCAGGCGTTCCTGGAGCGCCTTGAGGACGGTCAGTCCCCCGACGCCGGAATCGAACAGCCCAATGGGCAGGGAAGCTGTCTCTGTCATACCCTCATTCTCCTTTCCGGCTGATGCCTGAAGCAGCATACCGGGTTCTGTTAGCGGCGGCTTCCGGAAAAGGCAAGACGGATGGAACAATTCCGCGTGTCTTGTCTTTTTACGGGTTCCGTTTCACAATCATTTTTCCCCCGATGAATTCATCAAACCAACGAACGCGTTCAGGATGCATCTATGCTTACTATTCTTGATTACGGTGCCGGCAACCAGACCAGCGTCCTCAGGGCGCTGAGGCATCTCGGCATTGACGCGGCCATCACTGACAACCCGGATCGTCTCTCCGCCAGTGAAGGCATCATCTTCCCGGGCGTCGGTTCCGCCGGACAGGCCATGGACGTCCTCACCAGCAAGGGCCTCGACAGCGTCCTCGCCAGGGCCGTGCGGGAAAAGCAGCCCGTGCTCGGCATCTGCCTCGGATGCCAGATCCTTCTCGACAGGAGCGAGGAACACGACACGAAAACCCTTGGCCTCGTGCACGGCGAAACCCTTGCCTTCCCTGCCGGACTCACCCAGGAAGACGGCAGCCCGGCTCCCGTTCCGCACATGGGCTGGAACAGCCTGAACGTGAAGAAGCCGGATGATCCTCTTTTCAGGGGCATCCCCGCAGAGGCCCGTTTTTATTTCGTGCACAGCTATTACGTGAAGCCGGATCCTTCGCTCGTCCTCGCCACGACGGATTACGGCATGGAGTTCTGCTCCGCCTATGGCGGAAACGGACTCTGGGCCGTGCAGTTCCATCCGGAAAAGAGCGGCCGTTTCGGCCTGGCCATACTCCGGAACTTCTATGACTACTGCAAGGGGGCCCGCGATGCTCGCTAAACGTGTAATTCCCTGCCTCGACGTGCGTGACGGCAAACTGACCAAAGGGATAAAGTTCGCCCATAACGTCGACATCGGCGATCCCGTGGAAAGCGCCAGAAAGTACTACGAGGAAGGAGCCGACGAAATCGTCTTTTACGATATCACCGCCTCGGCCGAGAAGCGCAAAATCTTTATCGATGTGGTTGAACGCGTGGCGTCAACCATCTTCATCCCCTTCTCCGTGGGCGGCGGCATCTCCTCTGTGGACGACATGCACGAGGTGCTCACTGCAGGCGCGGAAAAGATTTCCATCAATTCCGCAGCCGTGCGCAACCCGCACCTCATCAGCGAGGGCGCTGACGCTTTCGGAAGCCAGGCCATCGTGGTGGGCATGGACGTCCTGCAGGTGCCGGCAACCCCCGAAATTCCCTCCGGCTACGAGATCGTCATCAATGGCGGCCGCAAACGCATGGGGCTTGACGCCATAGCCTGGGCAAGGCGCTGCCAGGAGCTCGGCGCGGGCGAGCTGTGCGTGAACTCCATAGACGCCGACGGCACCAAGGACGGCTACGAGCTCAATCTCACCCGTCAGATTGTGGAAGCCGTGTCCATCCCGGTCATCGCCTCTGGCGGCGCGGGCAAACCCGAGCACATGCTGGACGCCGTAACCAAAGGGAAAGCGTCCGCCGCGCTCATCGCCTCCATTGTCCACTACGGCCAGTACACCATACGCCAGTGCAAGGAATTCATGGCCAGCCATGGCGTGCCAATGCGCATGACATGGTAACGGCCCAGCGTCCATGCGCCGGCGGGGAAGAAGCCCCCCGGGAAAAACTCAATGCCTTTTTCGCGGAGCATCCCCGCCTGGCCATCGCCTTCTCCGGAGGTCTGGACAGCCGTTTCCTGTGCTTTTCAGCGCTCAGGGCCGGCGCCAGCGTGCTGGCCCTCCACGCGAGGGGCCCGCACATACCGGAGTATGAAACCCGTGAGGCCGTGGACTTCGCGGAAAACCTGCATCTGCCGCTCATCGTCTTCGACACCGATCCCCTGACCCTGCCGGACGCGGCACACAACACGAAGCGGCGCTGCTACGCCTGCAAGAAGAACCTGCTTTCCCGCATCCGGACACTGCTTGCGGAACGCGGGGAGACGGAGCGCACGCTCTGCGACGGGACGAACCACAGCGATCTCGCGGTCTTCCGCCCCGGCCTCCTGGCCCTTCAGGAGGAAGGCGTGCTCTCCCCTCTGGCTCTCAGCGGCTATGACAAACCCCTCATACGGGAAAAGGCCGTGGAGGAAGGCATGGCTCTGCCCTCCTTCCCTCCGAGGCCCTGTCTCCTCACGCGCTACGCCTACGGCCTCTGCCCCGAAAGGGCCGTGCTCGCCGCCCTCGGCCGCGCAGAGAAAAAGCTCCTCGATCTGAAGAACGGGGAGGGCGGACGCCTCCTCGGGGATTTCCGGCTGCGCCTCACGCCGGATCCTGTGCTTCAGTGCACGCGTTTTCTGCCCGAATGGCGGGAACCCGTCGGCGCAATCCTCCTGGAAGAGGGCTTCAGTCCCTGGACCGTGAAGGTGACAGGCCGCGTGAGCGGCTTCTTCGACACGGAAAAATCACCGGATTCTTCCGGAAAGTCCGGAATGTAGGCGCTCCGGACACTTGCCAGTTCCCGCATATCAGATATATATGTCTCTTTTCCGGGGTGCTCCCCCTATCCGGGTGACACGCCCCGAAATACCCGCCGGTCATTCCGGCGGCAACATCACACTGGAGGAAAGGCCCTCCTTTCCTCTCCCGGGAGTATCAAATGGCTCACAAGAAAGTTGAACGCAAGAAGGAACTTGACCGCCGCCGCCATCGCCGCGAGCAGCGCCTCAAGCAGCGTATCCACGAAGCCAAGGCTGCCAAGGCCTAAGGCATCCGCATTTCGTCCTCCCTGCCACGCCCCTCTCCGGACGCGGCGGGGAGGAAGCGTTTTTCCCGATTCGGAGAGAACTGTCCGCGCGGTGCTTCCGGCGCGAAGCCGTGCTGCCCGCGTTTATACCAGACTTTTCCTATGCCTATTTACGAATATCGCTGTCCTCACTGCAACAAGGTTTTTGAGGAATGGGTGCATCTCTCCGACGCCCAGTCCATGGTACCCTGCCCCGACTGCGGGACGGAATCACCGCGTATCATTTCGGAGACCTCCTTCGTCCTCAGGGGCGGCGGCTGGTACGTAACGGATTACGGCTACCGCAAGGGCATCAAGGACGAGGATTCCAAACCGACAACGGGAAGCACCTCCTCTTCCGCTCCGAAAGAGACAAAGGCCGCCCCCGCGGCAAAGCCTGCTGCCACGGCCGCAGGAAAGTAAATCAGTCAGAAGAGGGCCTCATGGCCCTTTTTTTATACGTAGAGTTTCAAGACGCACGGTCAGGGGGTCCTCTCCTGTCCATGGAGGAAAGCAACCATGATTGAACGTTACACCCGGCCCGAAATGGGACAGATCTGGACGCTCGAAAACCGCTACAAGGCATGGCTCAGGGTCGAACTGGCCGTCTGCGAGGCCTGGTGCCAGGAAGGAAAGGTTCCCGCCGAAGCGCTGGCCAATATCAAGGCCAAAGCCGCCATCGATGTGGACCGCATCCTGACCATTGAGGAAACGACCCGCCACGACGTCATCGCCTTCCTGACCTCTCTGGAAGAGAAGATCGGTCCTGACGCCCGCTTCATCCATCTCGGCTGCACCTCCTCGGACATCGTTGACACGGCCGGCGCCCTGCTTCTGGTGCAGTCCGGCAGGCTCATCCTCCAGGATCTCGACGCGCTTCTCGAGACCCTCAAATCCATGGCCTTCAAATACAAGGGCGCCCTGTGCATCGGCCGCTCCCACGGCGTGCACGCCGAGCCCACCAGCTTCGGCCTCAAAATGACCGGCTTCTACGCCGAGTTCGTGCGCCACCGCGCCCGCATCGCCGATGCCATCGAAGACATCCGCGTTGGCAAGATTTCCGGCGCCGTGGGCACCTACACCATTGTCTCCCCGTCCATTGAAAAGAAGGCCCTGGACATTCTCGGCCTCAAAGTCGATCCGCACTCCACCCAGATTGTGCAGCGCGACCGTTACGCCCATTTCTTCTCCGCCATCGCCATCATGGCCGGCGGCATCGAGCGCCTGTGCGTCGAGCTCAGGCACCTGCAGCGCACCGAGGTGCTTGAAGTGGAGGAAGGCTTCGCCAAGGGCCAGAAGGGCTCCTCGGCCATGCCCCACAAGAAAAACCCCATTTCCGCCGAGAACCTCTGCGGCCTCTCCCGCGTTATGCGTTCCAATTCCCTGGCCGCTCTTGAGGATCAGGCCCTCTGGCATGAGCGCGATATCAGCCATTCCTCGGTGGAGCGCATCATTATGCCCGATTCCACCATTCTGGCCGACTACGCCCTGAACAGGCTGCGCCGCCTGCTCGCCAACCTCGTGGTTCACGAAGACCGCATGCTCGAGAACATGGACCGCTCCTACGGGCTCTACTTCTCCCAGCGCGTGCTCACCGCTCTCATCGAGGCCAACCATCCCCGCCAGAAATCCTACGAAGCCGTGCAGCGCCTGGCCATGCAGAGCTGGACCGAACGCCGCTCCTTCCCTGAACTCGTGAAAGCCGACAGCCAGATCGTGGGCATTCTCGGGAAAGAGGCGCTCGAAAAGCTCTTCGACCCCATGTTCTATCTGCACCATGAAGATGACATTTACCGCCGTGTCTTCGGCACGGTTTCCGGAGACGCATCCATGAATATCGAATACAAGCGCCGCCTGGCCCGCCTGCTCGTCGCGAAATCCTACAGGGAAGGCGACTTCCTGCTGGCCTCCGGCCGCCACAGCGACTACTACTTTGACTGCCGCGTCACGGCCCTCCATGCCGAAGGCGCCTGGCTCATCGGCAACCTCTTCTTCGAAATGATCAAGGGCATGATCGACGCCGGCACCCCGGTGAAGGGCATCGGCGGTATGACCATGGGCGCCGATCCCCTGGTTTCCGCCACGACGGTCATTTCCCAGGAAAAGGGCCTGCCCCTCAACGGCCTGCTCGTGCGCAAGGAAGCCAAAGGCCACGGCACCAACCAGTTCGTGGAAGGCATGGGCAACTTTGACAAGGGTGACCCTGTCGTCGTTGTCGAGGACGTGGTGACCACGGGCGGCTCCCTCCTCAAGGCCTGCCAGCGTATCGAGGCCGCGGGCCTGAAAATCGTAGGCGTCTGCTCCATCCTCGACCGGGAGGAAGGCGGAAGGGAAAAGCTTAAGGAAGCCGGCTACGAACTGAAGGCCATCTTCACCCGCAGGGAACTCCTCGAACACGCCAAGGACTAACCGGCCCGTCAGAATACGTTTTCAGGCCTCCTGCCCGTCAGGGCAGGAGGCCTTTTCTTTATGGAAGGAAAATATGCCGGAAATCATTCTCGGAGATCTGAAACTCCACTACACCGAGGCCGGACACGGCAGCCCGCTCCTGCTCCTGCACGGCAGCTTTTCCACGGGTGACGATGCTTTTGGGGAAATACGGCCTCTTCTGGCTGCGCACTTTCACGTCCTGTGCCCTGACATGCGCGGACACGGCGCCACACGCGCAGTCCCGTACGGCTGGACGGTCCCGCAGCTTGCCAGAGATATGCTGGCTTTTCTCGGTGCTCTCGGCATCAGCCGGGCATCCGTAGCCGGGCACAGCATGGGAGGAGACGTGGCCATGTACATGGCCGTTCTCAGTCACTGCAGCGTGGAAAAGCTTGTCTCCATCGGCTCCGCCGGGATTCCGGGGCCGTCCGTTTCGCGCTTTGTGCAGCGCTTTTCTCCCGAAGCCCATCCGGAAAAGGCTTTTCCTCGTTTCGTACAGGCCATAAAGGAAAAGCACATGCCGGCCCACGGAGGCGACTGGCGGACTTTCGCGCGCACGAGCATCGAAAACTGCTGCCTCTACCCGCAGTTTTCTGAAGATGATTTCCGCAGTCTTGATATGCCTTTTCTTCTCCTCTACGGCTCCCGTGACAGGCTGACACCGCCGGAAGACAGGGAAAAACTTCAGTCCCTGTGCCCCCGTTTCACGCAGCACGCCGTGCCGGGTGCGGGACACGCCCCCCAGTGCGGCGCCACCATGCCGTACACGGCCGGAGTCCTTCTTGACTTTCTGGGAAACGGCCGCCTCTCTGAAAAACAGGTCCTTCACGCGGAATAATCCGTCTGTAATACAATTTTGTTATTTATATCTCCATGAAAGGAAAGTGTTTCACTGCAAAAAAGAATCATCCTGCCCTGTCATGAACGTCAGGAAAAATCTGTTGGTTCTTTTTTGTTATCACCCCCGCAAAGCCCCTCTTTTTGATACAAAATTATCTTAATAAAAACAGATCCCGGACAGACCTCATTTTTTTTATTTATAACGCTCTGAAATAGCAGGGAAAATATATTTCTGGCACGCTTCTGGCAATTCCTTCTGTAACAACGCCCCGTTCTGACAGCGGGCAATCAGGAGGAAAACCATGAAATTTACCAGAATGCTCTCTGCTCTCTTTATAGCCGCTTCCCTGGTTCTCGGCATGCATTCCGCAGCCAGCGCCGATCAGCTGCAGGATATCAAAGCCCGCGGCACCCTGCGCGTGGCCATCCCCCAGGACTACCCGCCCTTCGGCTTCATGGGCCCCGATAAGCAGATCAAGGGGTACGACATCGAGATGGCCGGCATCGTGGCAAAGGCGCTCGGCGTGAAATGCGAACTCGTTCCCGTCACCGGCGCCAACCGCATTCCTTTCCTGCTTTCCAACAGAGCCGACATCGTCATTTCCACACTGGGCAAAACCAAGGAACGCCAGAAGGTCATTGACTTCTCCATCGCCTATGCGGCCACGTATTCCGGCGTTTTCGGCCCGGAAAAAATAAACGTCACGAAGCCCGAAGATCTCAAGGGACACACCATCAGCGTGACCAGGGGCTGCATTGAGGATCAGCTCATTTCCAAGGTTCTGCCCCAGGGTGCCGTGCTCAAGCGCTACGAGGACAACAACACCACAAGCCAGGCCTATCTTTCCGGCCAGACAGACTTCATCTGCACGCTCAACTTCGTGGCCGGCGCGCTTAAGGGACGCATGAAGAACGACCGCGCGCCCGTAAGCAAGTTCAGCCTGCGCAACTCGCCTGACTTCATCGGCCTGCGCCAGAACGAACCCGCCCTCAGGGACACTGTCAACAAAGCCATCACTGCGGCTTTCCAGGACGGCACTCTCGACGCCCTCTCCCAGAAATATCTCGGCAGCCCCGCTCCCAAGGATCTCATCACGCAGGAGCCCGGCGAATAACTTTCTTCCGGTTTCCCCGGCGCGGCCTCCTTCAGAGGAGCCGCGCCGGCGCACAGCCTCTTCAGGGAGCTGACATGCACTACACACTGAATTTCGGAGACCTGCTTCCGTATGCCCAGTTCTTCACCGACGGACTGGCGCTGACGGCCAAAATAGCCCTCATCGTCACCATTTTCGGCACACTTCTCGGCATACTCGGTGCTGTCGTGCGCAACAGTCCGAAGCACGGCGTTCTGTACCACCTCTGGACAGGCTACGTCGAACTTATCCGCAATACGCCCTTTATCATTCAGCTCTTTTTCATCTTCTTCGGACTGCCCCAGCTCGGACTCCACTTTTCCGCTGATTCTGCCGCGGTTCTGGCCCTGATCATCAATCTTGGCGCCTACAACACGGAAATTGTGCGCGCGGGCCTGGCCGTGACGAGTCCCGGCCAGTGGGAGGCTGCGCGCTGCCTCGGCCTCACCAGGAGGCAGACCTACATCCACGTGGTCCTGCCTCCGGCCATCCGCAAGATTTACCCGGCCCTCGTGGGCCAGTGCGTCCTGGTCATGCTGGGCTCGGCCGTCATCTCCCAGATTTCCTGCGAGGATCTCACCTACGCGGCGAGCTACGTACAGTCGGTCACCTTCCGCTCCTTCGAGTGCTACATCGTCTCGACCGTACTCTACCTGCTTCTGGCTCTCTTCATGAAGCATGTCCTGCTCGCTCTCTCCAGGCTCTGGTTCAGGGGAGACATCTAATGGACGAATTCACAAACTGGGACATCATCAGCAGCCTGCTCCTCGCCATGCGCTGGACTGTCCTGCTCTCCCTCATCGCCTTCGCGGGCGGAACGCTCATCACCATTGTCCTGCTCCTGCTCCGCCTCACCTGCGGGAAAACAGTCAACCTTCTCGTTTCTGCGCACGTGAATCTTTTCCAGGGCACGCCGCTCCTCATGCAGCTCTTCCTCGTCTTCTTCACTTTCCCGCTTCTGGGTGTCGAGGTAAGTCCCTGGACCGCAGCAGGCGTCTGCCTGACCCTCTACGCTTCAGCCTATCTCATCGATATCTGGTACAGCGCCGTGCAGTCCCTGCCAAAAGGCCAGTGGGAAGCCTGCCGCGTTCTCGGTCTGAGCTTCACCCAGACACTGGTGCACGTCATTGCTCCACAGACCATCCGCATCGCTACGCCGCCCACTGTGGGATTCTGCGTCCAGCTTATCAAGGGCACGGCCCTGACTTCCATTATCGGATTCGAGGAAATGACCAAGGCCGCCACCATGCTCACCAACGCCACGTTCCAGCCCTTCAAAATCTACGGTCTTGTGGCGCTCGGCTATTTTCTCCTCTGCTACCCGCTCTCCGTCTGTGCGCGCCGTCTCGAAAGGACCATGCAATGAGTATCAACAGAAATGAAACCATCCTGGGCATAACCGGCCTGCAGAAATATTACGGCAAAAACCACGTTCTCAAGGGCATTGATCTGAACATCCACAGGGGCGAGGTCGTGGCCATCATCGGGCAGTCCGGATCAGGCAAGTCAACGCTCCTGCGCTGCATGAACGGCCTCGAGGAGTACCAGGAGGGGCAGATTATCTACAACGGAGAACTGACCATCACCTCGGATCCCGCCGAAGCCCAAGAAATCAGCCGTAGCATCGGCATGATTTTCCAGCAGTTCAATCTCTTTCCCCATCTCACAGCCATACAGAACGTCATGCTGGCGCCCCAGCTCGTGCTCGGCCTCAGCATCATGGAGAGTCACATCCTGGCTGAGCAGATGCTCATCAAGGTCGGGCTCGGAGACCGCTGCGACTTCTACCCCTCGGGCCTTTCCGGCGGACAGCAGCAGCGCGTGGCCATAGCCAGGGCCCTGGCCATGTATCCCAAGGTGCTGCTCTGCGACGAAATCACCTCAGCCCTCGATCCCGAACTCGTCGGCGAAGTGCTCAAGGTCATCGCCGAGCTGGCAAAAGAAGGGCTCACCATCGTGCTGGTCACCCATGAAATGGCCTTCGCCCGCGACGTGGCCGACAGGGTCGTGTTCATGTACCAGGGCAAAATCCACGAGGAAGGGCCTGCCAGAGAAATTTTCGCCCATCCAAAAACCCCGGAGCTCACGCAGTTCATCTCACGCGTGCGCTCCGGCCTCTAACCCTGACGCGCAGGGGGCGCCGGACATCACGAAAGAAGGCAGAATCATGTTCGATATCAGCAAATACGATCAGATAAATCCCCCGGCCAGGCTTCTCATGGGTCCGGGGCCCATCAACGCTGACCCGAGGGTTCTCAGAGCCATGAGCGCCCAGCTCGTGGGACAGTACGACCCCGTCATGACCGGATACATGAACGAAACCATGGCCCTCTACAGGGAAGTCTTCCAGACAAAGAACGAGCAGACCTTCCTCGTGGACGGCACGTCACGCGCCGGCATCGAATCCGTCCTCGTCTCGGCCATACGCCCCGGGGATCCCGTTCTGGTCACGGTAGCTGGCCGTTTCGGCCTGCTCCTCTGCGAAATCGCACGCCGCTGCGGAGCCGAACTTCACGTCATCGAAAAGCCCTGGGGTGAGGTTTTCACACCTGAAGAAGTGGAAGAAGCCATCAGAAAAATCCGGCCGCGCATGCTCCTCACCGTGCACGGTGATACTTCCACCACCATTGCCCAGCCGCTGGAAGGCCTGGGCGAAATCTGCCACCGCTACGGCGTGCTTTTCTACACGGATGCCACGGCCACCCTTGGCGGAAATACCCTGAAAACCGACGAATGGGGGCTCGACGCCGTGACAGCCGGTCTTCAGAAATGCATGGCCGGCTCGGCCGGCACCTCGCCCGTGACCCTGAGCCCCGCCTTCGTGGACACCTGCCGCAGACGCCAGCATGTGGAGGAAGGCGTACGCGATGCCCATCACGTCACGGGTCCGGATCCCGTCATCGGTTCCAACTATTTCGATATCTGCATGCTCATGGATTACTGGGGCCCCGAACGCCTCAATCACCACACCGAGGCTACCACTGCCCTTTACGGTGCCCGCGAATGCGCCCGCATACTCTGCCAGGAAGGCGTTGACAGGGCCGTCGCCAGACACAGGCTGCACGGCGACGCTATGCTGGCCGGCATCACGGCCATGGGGCTCAAACCCTTTGGTGACATCCGCCACAAGATGAACAACGTCCTCGGCGTCGTCATTCCCGAAGGCATTGACGGCGAAAAGGTGCGCGCCATGCTGCTGGCCGATTTCGGCATCGAAATCGGATCCTCCTTCGGTCCCCTCAAAGGCCGCATCTGGCGCATCGGCACCATGGGCTACAACGCCCGCAGAGACTGCGTGCTGCTCACTCTGGCGGCCCTCGAAGCCGTCCTGAGCCGCCTCGGTATGAAACTCCCCCACGGTGTCGCCCTCAGCGCCGCCTGGGACTGGTACGACAGCCACGAACAGGCATCCCGCCCGTAAGAACAAACCCGGCCGCTTTCCGGCCGGGGAGGCGATTATGTCAGTACAGTACATTCTCAAAGGAACACCCGACCGCATCATGGCCCGCCTGAAGGAACTCTCGCTGGTCACGGACGTGCCGGGGCAGATAACCCGCACTTTTGTTTCCCCCGCTTCCATGAAAGCCGCGGCGCTCGTGGGCAGCTGGATGAAGGAAGCCGGCATGAGCACCTTCATCGATGCGGCCGGCAGCATCCGCGGCCGCCTCGAGGGCACGCGGCCCGATCTTCCGGCCGTCATGCTGGGCTCCCACCTCGACACCGTGATTAACGCCGGCGCCTATGACGGCACGCTGGGCGTACTCTCGGCCATCGAGGCAGTGGACCGCCTGGTAAAGGCCGGAAAGCGCCCGGAGCATTCTGTGGAAATAGCAGGATTCTCGGACGAAGAGGGCACGCGCTTCGGCGTGACCTATCTCGGCAGCGCGGCCGTGGCCGGCAGGTGGGACCCCGCCTGGTTTGACGCCGTAGACAGGGAAGGAATTACCCTCAGGAACGCTATGCTGGATGCCGGCCTCAGCCCGGAAAAAATCGGTGAGGCCAGGATTCCGGAGAAGGAGCTCTGCGCCTATTACGAGCTTCACATAGAGCAGGGGCCCATCCTCGAAAAGAAGGATCGCTCGCTCGCCTGCGTAACCTGCATCAGCCACTGCCGGCGCTTTGACATCAGCGTCACCGGCGAGACGGGGCACGCCGGCACGGTCCCCGTCTCCTGGCGTCACGATGCCATGCTGGGCGCCTGTGCCGTCATCGGCGCCATAGAGAAGGTCTCCCGGAAATACGGAGACTCCCTCTTCTGCACGGTGGGCACCATCGCCTGCGTGCCCAACATGACGAATTCCATTGCGCAGCGGGTCAGTTTTCACCTCGACATGCGTTCCCAGGATCCGGGACAGGTGGAAAGCGCCCTTGCCGAGATGCAGCGGGTAGCTGAAGCCATATGTCAGGAGCGCGGCCTCGGCATCTCATCGAGGCAGTTCTTTGAAACCAGGCTGACCCCATGCAGCCCTGATCCCGTTTCCCGCGTCAGGGAGGCCATCGCCGCTGTGCAGCCCGACGTCCCTGAACTGCCAAGCGGTGCGGGCCAGGATGCCGCTGAAATGGCCTTTGTCTGGCCTGTGGCCATGATTTTCCTGCGCAGCAGGGGAGCCGTCTCTCACTGCCCCGAGGAGGACGTCTGGCCGGACGACGTGGAAAACGGCATCCGCTGCCTCACCGGCATACTTTCAACCTATTGATTTTCCCTCTCCAGCCGCAAAGGCCCCGTCTTCTCCCGGAAAGAGAAGGCGGGGCCTTTGCGTATGTGCCGACCGGAAATATCAGAAGAAACCACACGCGTTTTTCCTGGTGAGCCCGGCCCCGCCCAAAAACAAAAAAGAGGGCCGAACGGCCCGGTCCGCACACGAAGCGGAGAAAGCTATTTTCTGAAGAACACGCCGGGCGCGAGGCCTTTCCTCCGCACGGCGTCATGGAAACGCGACGCCATGGCAGCAATCTTTCTTTCGGCAAACGAGGGACCAATGAAGGTCACTCCGAAGGGCAGAGCGTCCTCTGTTCCGGGCATAACCGGAAGGCCCGAGGGAACGGCCACAGCGCAGAGCTCCAGAATATTCACGAAGTTCGTGTAGGTGCCCATGGTCACGTTGGTGTGGAAGGGATCCCCAAGCACGGCGTCGATGGTGTACGTCGTGGGCGAGGAAGGAACGAGCAGGGCGTCCATCTGGCCGAAATCCCGGCGCACGATCTTTTTGATTTCCCTCGTTCGCGCGAAGGCCCTGAACGTCTCTGCCGCGGTCCAGTGCCCGGCGTCGCAGATAATACCGGCCACGGTCGGGTCGCATTCCTCGCGGTGCGCGCTCACGAAATCCCCGAGAACCGAAGTGCGCTCGGCCATGTAGGGGCCAAAATACAGCATGGACGCCGCTTCTTCATACGGGGCAAAATCCACGGTGTGCACCTTCCACCCCATGGCGGCGAGCCGTGCAGCGGCTCTGCGGAACGCGTTTTCCCAGGCCGTGTTGCCAAAAAATTCCAGTTTGTCCGGGATGCCCACGGTAAGCGGTCTGCCGGGGAAAGCCGGCTCCGGCCCTGGAGCCCGGCTCCAGATATCGTCCTCATCCACTCCAGCCACGCTCCTGAAAACACGCAGACAGTCCCCGCAGCTGAGAGCCAGAATGGCAACACAGTCAAGCGAGGGGCAGGCCGGGACGATGCCCCGGATGGAGACAAGCCCGGGCGTGGGCTTGAGACAGACAATATTGTTGAGCGCTGCCGGGATTCGGCCCGATCCGGCAGTATCCGTGCCGAGGGCGAAAGACACATATCCCCGGGCCACCGCATGCGCCGAACCGGAACTCGATCCCCCGCTGATGTACCTTGGATTGATGGCGTTGGGACAGGGACCATAGGGGGAACGCGTGCCCACGAGCCCCGTGGCAAACTGATCCATGTTCGTTTTGCCCATAAGAACGGCGCCGGCATCAAGAAGCTTCTGCACCGCGAAGGTCGTGCTTTGGGCTGTATAGGCATAGGCGGGGCAGGCTGCCGTGGTTTCGAGCCCTTTCACGTCCATATTGTCCTTGACGGCGAAGGGAATGCCAAAAAGGGGAAAGCGGCGCATCAGCTTCGGACGCGGGAGATCCCTCGCCAGATCCCGGAGGAAGGAGGCCCGTTCCGCCACGGCACCGGTGTCAGTGAGATGTATCCACACTCCTTTCGCGGAGCTTCTGCGGATACGGCGGGAGAGGGAGGTGAGCCCGTCCACGGGATCCCCTCCTTCCGCGTACCACTCACTGACACGGGGGATGGCAGGCTCGGACGGAAAACAGGACATGGCTTCTCCTCCTCTCTCTGTAAATGGACTCCGAATAGTGTTGCTCCTAACTTCAGAAGCAAAAGCCATGCCGGGAAAAAGAGAGTTTCCTTATTGAAAACACGCCTGATTTTTCATTTTTCCACGACATTCCCGGCACAAAAAAAGCCTAATGGGATAAAATCAGATCATATTTATCCCGATCCCCGCTCTCCCGGCGACCCAACCTGGGAAAAAGCTGAAGCAATACTTTAGAAATTCCCGTATATTCCAGAGACTGGCACACTTTCGCCAGTGCCTTTAATAACTATATCCTGATATCCTAATACAAATTTGCGCGATTTGGGCTGAGCGGCACGCTGCCAGGCGGGAGAGAGCTCCCGCCTGGCACAAAATAAGCCTGAGAAAGGAAAAGAACACGGACTAAAGAGAATGGCGGCGCTCCCACACATGATGGGTCAGCAGGAGCCCGGAAAAGGCGCCGGCAGCGATATGGGCACTGATCCTGCCTGCGGCTCCGAACAGGCCGCAGGCGAGGCAGGAAAGCAGGAGCACGCGCAGTTCGATTCTGCGCGCGCCGATGCCGTGCTGCCCGCACTCAGGCCGTTCCTCTGCCTCCACAGCAGCCGGAACGGCAGCCCCGAGGGCTCGGCGTATGGCTTCAGGATCCGCGTCGGGTTTCAGTTCGAGAAGCACGGAACTGTACCCCTGGCTCACGCCGGCGACACCATCCAGACGGGCCAGTGAATCGGCTGTGTGCTGCCTGACAGCGGCATCAGCAAGAACCGGATGACGCAGGCGGGCCCTTCCCCTGAACACTCGCAGACAATATGCAGACATGGCTCCTCCCCGGCCGGACCGGCGGCAGACACCGCTGCGGGCGGCCACGAAAAAAAAATAGTTTGACGAAACGTTTTTTTGAATTTGAAACTCATTTTCTATTACTTGACATATTTCGACAGACGTCGCAAGTTGACGGAGCACGGAATTTTTCCAAAGGCGTCAGGCCTTTGAAAGGAGAAGAACTATGAATAACGGACTTAAGTACGCCCTGATTTTCCTCGGCGGCGCCCTTTTCGGCGGTCTGGCCCAGGCTGCTCTCCGCCGCAGCAACATTAACCTCAAGCCCATGGCTGCTGACCTTCTGAGCCGCGGCATGGACGTCAAGGACGCTGTGAAGAGCAAGGTCGAGGCCGTCAAGGAAGACTTCGAAGATCTCGCTGCCGAAGCCCGCCAGGCTTCCGATCAGCGTAAGGAAGCCAAGAAGGCTCAGGCCTAATTTCCCTTTATCTTCCCCATCTTCCCGCGGGCGGCATCCCCGCCGTCCGCGGGATCATCATTCTCTCTCTTTTTCTCGGTCCGGAGCACCATGTCTTTTTACATTATCCACGAAATCAAGCGGCTTTCTGCCGTCGGTCTCGGCAGAATCCGCATCCGCGCTGATCGCCCACTCTCCCTGCAGACCGCTTCACAGCTTAACGCGAATCTCGCCAGCATCCCAGGCATCAGGGGCGTTCATGTCACGCCCTGTCTGGGCTCAGTTCTTTTCTTCTACGCTGATCAGGACAGCCGGGAGAGCGCTCTTCAGCTTCTGATAAGCGTGGACGAGGGCAGAAGCACCCAGGAAGACAGCAATCTGCCCGTGGAGGAACCGCCGGAAGACGGACTTATGCAGCTTGTCCGGTACTTCATCATCAGGCCTCTTCTGCCTCCCTTCTTCAGGATGATAAGCTGTGTGTGCTCCGCAATCCCTTTTCTGGTGAAAGGACTTACCGCCCTCCTGCACGGCAGGCTCAGCGTGGAAGTCCTCGACGCGTCGGCTATTCTGGCTTCCCTGTGTATGCGGGACTTCCGTACAGTCACGATGCTCACGCTCCTGCTTGGACTCGGCGATACGCTCGCGTACTGGACCAGGCGGCACTCCATGGAAAGCCTTACTGAGAGCCTTGCTCTCAATGTGGACAATGTCTGGAAGCTGCAGGACGACGGAACTGAAATCAGCGTGCCCCTCAGCCAGATTTCCGAAGGCGACCTCGTTGTCGTGCGCGACGGCGGCGCAATCCCCGTGGACGGCGTCGTGGAAGACGGCGTCGCCATGGTCAACCAGTCGTCCATGACCGGTGAACCGCTTGCCGTGCAGCGTTCGAAAGGGTCCTCCGTCTTCGCGAGCACCGTCGTAGAGGAAGGCAGGATTGTCATCCGCGTCAGCAGCGTGGGCGACAAGACGCGCATCCGGCAGGTTGTCAGCTTCATCGAGGAGTCCGAACAGCTCAAAGCCAGCATCCAGGGGAAAACAGAACGCCTTGCTGATATGGCCGTCCCCTTCACGTTCGCCCTCGCCGGCATTGTTTTCCTCATCACCCGCAACCTGCGCAGGGCAGCTTCCGTCCTGCTGGTTGACTACTCCTGCGCACTGAAGCTTGCCACACCGCTCGCCGTTCTTTCTTCCATGCGCGAGGGTGCGGCCCACGGCGTCGTCATCAAGGGCGGCAGATATCTGGAAGCCCTCAACGAGGCCGACACGCTTGTCTTCGACAAAACCGGCACGCTCACAAATGCCACTCCGCAGGTTGTTGATGTCATCGCCGCAGAGGGACGAGATCCCAGGGAGGTCCTCAAGGTCATGGCCTGCCTCGAGGAGCATTTTCCGCATCCCGTGGCCCGCTCTGTCGTGCGCAAGGCGCAGCAGGAAAACATCAGGCACGAAGAAGAACACGACAAGGTCGAGTACATCGTGGCCCACGGCGTGGCCTCCACGCTCCACGGGAAAAAGCTGCGCGTGGGCAGCCGCCACTACATTGAAAACGATGAAGGAATCGACGTCTCGCCTCTTGAAAAAGAAATCGTCAGACAGACCTCCCTCGGCCGTTCTCTCCTGTATCTCGCAGAAGACGGCAAAATCGCGGGCATGCTGGCCATTGAGGATCCCCTCCGCCCCGAAGCCGTGGAAGTCATTCAGGAACTCCGCGGCGAAGGTTTCAAGCGCATTCTTATGCTTACCGGCGATGACACGCGCACGGCAAAAGCCATTGCAAAGCGGGCCGGCATCACTGAATTCCGTGCTCAGATTCTGCCCGCAGACAAGGCGCAGATCGTCAAGGAACTCTCGGACAGCGGCTGCAGGGTGCTTATGGTGGGAGACGGCATCAACGACGCCCCGGCTCTCTCCGCCTCGCATGTGGGCGTGGCCATGGTGGACGGCACGGATCTCGCTCAGGAAGTCGCCAACGTCCTGCTGACGAGACCGGATCTTCACGGCATTGTCACAGCCCGCAGACTCTCCCGTGCCACCCTGAACCGCATTCACAGAAACTTCGCCATCACCCTTATCGCGAACAGCCTCTTCATTGCCGGCGGCCTGTTCATGATTCTGCAGCCCGGCCTTTCCGCGCTGCTGCACAACCTGACAACCCTCGGCGTGTCTCTCTACGCGATGCGGCCCTATCTTCCTGCGTCACAGAATGAAACGGCAGACACGGCCGCAGCAGAGGCGGAGGCGTAACCGTGAACAGTCTGCGTCTGCTCAGGTATGTCCGCAGCTTCCTGGACGGCAGGGTGCGCATACGCCATCCCGCACTGCAGGACAGGGAGGTCGTGGAAATTGTCCGAAAGCATCTCTCCGCTGTCAGAGGAGTCCGATCCCTGCAGTTCAACCCGGACAGCGGTTCCGTGCTGATTCTCTATGACAGCGCGGAACTGCCCAGAGAGAGGCTCATCGCCGTGGGGACAGCCTGGGCTGTGTTTCTCGATGACGTCTATGCCGGGAAAAAGCCGGAAGTGCCAGGATGCTGAATTCAGCCGTGTTCCGTTCTGACATCTCCGAACAGGAGGCAGAAAAGGCAATGGATGAAAAAAAAGCAGAAATCACCCGCTGCAGTTTTTCCCAGACGTGCAGCAGCCCCGGGGCTCCGGAGTTACATGAATGCCGTTACGGCAGCAGTCTAATTCAGTTTCTGCTCGACTACATGCATATCCGCAATGCCCTCACGCCCGAACTTGACAGATCCGGCATCGACAAGGTCGACCGCGAAGTCATCAGGTTCTTTTTTGAGAAGGTCAGAAAGGAAGCCGGGCTCCTCGCCGGCAGCGACAGGGATATGGCGGAACTGCAGGGTAATCCTCTCATCCGTGAAATCCTCTTCGAACAGGAGGACATCCAACAGGAGCGAGGCAATCCCTCCCCCCACAGCGGCAGCTTCTATACCGTTCTCGCCAAACTATGGATGGACTACCTCGGCGCCGCAGCGGACGAGCATGGCAGCATCAACAAATGTGAAAGGCGGCATTTCTATTCCCTTTCCTGCCTCGCCCGGCTCGCCCGCTGCGCGGCAGACAAATACCTCTCCTGACCACAGCCTCTAAAGCGAAAAATCCGTTGGAAAGCGCCATCTCCGGTCCGGAGATGGCGTTTTTCGTCTGTCAGGAATTTTCCTTATAAAAAAGACGGATGCTGATATCGTTCTTTGTGACGGCTTATCCCTGCTGATACCTGTGAGATGAAAAAATTGTTTTTCCAGGTGTCAGCAGTGTATTCCGCAAAATTTCCAATATGTCTGTCCACACAGCTCAGTCCCCATGGACAACTGGACGGGCGTGAATAAAAGGAATTTTAAATTAAATTGTTTTAAATTTATATTTTACAATATTATAAATAACAATTACATAAAATATAATAATATTTATAACTTATTTAAGCAAGTATACAATTAATGAAAGATAATTCAGTCACAAAGACAGAACAACTTTTAATAAAAAACAGAGTTGATTCTCCGCTTGTTTCTGTTATCATTCCTGTTTTTAACGTTGAAAAATACCTTGAAGAATGCATTAACAGTATCCTGTGTCAGACCCTGACCGATATTGAAATACTATGTATCAATGACGGATCAACAGATTCTTCTCCTGATATCCTGAGAAAATATGCGGAACAGGACAGGAGGATAACAGTTTATTCACAGAATAACCGCGGTCTGAGCTCTGCAAGAAATCTTGGAATGCGTGCTGCAAAAGGCAGGTATACGTATTTCATCGATTCCGACGACTGGCTTGAAAGGGATGCGCTCAGGGATTTGTATAGCAGGGCTGAGAAAGATCAGCTGGATCTATTGCTTTTTGACGCTGCTGCCTTCGCTGACGATCCGTCACTCAATACCGCAGTCGAAAATCAAAAAAACTATTATACCAGAAATCATTGCTATAATAAAATATACAAAGGAATTGATATTTTAAATGAAATGTTTAAAAATGACGATTATTGCGCATGTGTTTATATGATGTTAGCAAGGACTGATTTTTACAGAAAAAACAACATAAAATTCATTGAAAAAATATTCCACGAAGATGAGCCATTTACGCTTCAGGCTATCGCTTCGGCAGGCAGAGTAGCACATATAAATAATCGTTATTATAAAAGAAGATACCGCCAAAACTCAATCATAACACAGAATAAGACTTTTGAGCATGCATATGGAACTTTCAAATCGTACCTGTTTGTAACAGAATTTTCGAAAACAAACACCGGTATCGAATATCAGTATATTACAAATAAAGCTCTGTCACTATTAAATACCGCTGTTTTTATTTACAGCCAGTTGGATCCGTCCGAAAAAAATAAATATCTAAAACTCGGTTATTATGAACGGATACTGTTCCGCTCCCTGGTTGTAGAAGCTTTCAACCAGAGAAACGCGGTACTCAGCGAAAGAGACGCGGCCATTGCCGACAAGAACAGGATCATTAGCGAAAAGGATACGGCCATCGCTGAAAAGAACAGGGCCATTACTGAAAGAGACATGACTGCCAGAGAACGGGACAGCGCCATTACTGAAAGGGACGGCCTGAGAGAGCAGATGGCCTGCCTCGCGAACTCTGTATCGTTCCGCGCCGGGCGAATCATCACTTTTCTTCCCAGAAAAATCCGTGACGGCCTGAAGCGGCTGCGGAAAGCCCTTCACTGAGCATTACGGGTGTTATCCGCAGCGTATCCCCGTACCCGCGCCTTCCGGGTTCTGCTATCCGGTGCTGCCGCATCCCTGTACCTGTTCAAGAAAAAACGCCATGCCGGTTCCGCACATCCGCCAGTTCACGCTTCATCAATACGTCCGGGCTGCGCACCGGGCGGCAGTGCCAGCAGCGCAGGGCCTTTCCATGCCGGCAGCGTGTCCCGCCCCTGCCAGCCTTCTCTGCCATCTGCCGCTGCCCATGGGCGTCCCCCGGGCTTTTTTCAGCCGGACAAAAAAAAGACCGTCCATTCAGCGCATGACAGACTGGGATGGATGGCCGGATATATAAAAAAATCAGTATGGCGGAGGGAAAGGGATTCGAACCCCTGGTGGGCTCACACCCACAACGGTTTTCAAGACCGCCGCATTCGACCGCTCTGCCATCCCTCCGGAAAACAGCGCAGAATTTTCTGCCTTTGCTGAATGTAATTTACCCGGGGGTTCACTGTCAACCGGAGCAACCGCCGCTCCACACGCCCCGGTGACACCCCGGACACCTTTACGAAAAAAGGCGGCCCCGGAACAAATCCGGAGCCGCCTTACGTTTTCTTTTCACAGAAGCGGAGGGCTATTTTTCCTCGCCTCTTCTGACCTCATCCATATTGATGACCCTCAGATCGCCCTTGGTTTCACCAACGAGTCTGCGGAAGGTCTGCCTCCTGTCCTCACCGTCGATGAGGCCGGCCAGGAATTCGGCGATATGGACCACGTGGTTCTTGCGCTTCATGTTGAGGAAGCAGCGGGCCACACCAATTTTGCAGGAGGGGCATCCGACAAGGACAATATCCTTGTAGTTGTCGCCCATGGCTCTGGCCAGATTTTCCTGCTTGCGGCTTCTCAGGATATTGTAGATCTCAGGAGACGTAACGGAGCCCATGCCGGACTCGCCGCAGCAGCCTGTATTCAGTTCGAGCTTGGCGCCGCTGTATTCGCCAACGGCCTTAATGACCATCTGGTGTCCCTTGACGCGGTGCACGCCAGACCAGGGGCAGTGGCAGGAACCGTGATAAAGGAGTCTCGTACCGGCGGGCAGGGGAGCCGCCTCGCCCGGCTGGCGGGCAGCCTGAAGGACGGGCAACGTAAGCTGGGCCACGTCCTGGATGTCCAGGTCAGGGAACTGCTCGGTGAGGCCGTAGCGCTCGATGCTGTCCATGCAGGTGGGGCAGCTCGTCACGATGTGGCGGCATTCATAGCCTTCCTGGGCGAAGCTGCGGAGCATGGAAGCGAGGTACTGCCTGTTTTTGGCCAGGTTGTCGTCATATTCGGTGTCCATGCCTGCGGCCAGAAGAGGATAGCCGCAGCACAGATGCCTCGGCGGCACAGCCACGGCGAAGCCAGCCTTGAGCAGCAGCACGATGGAAGAGAGGCCGATGCGGTCATAGAAAAGACCGCCGCCGCAGCCCGGGAAGTACAGCACGAGCGGCATGCCCTTCCTGAACTCGGCAGGGGCGAAGATATTCCCCCTGTGGATGCGCAGATGCTCATAAATGTTCTTGTAGCCCATCTTGGGGCCCGGGCCCGAGAACATGGGGCTCTGCATGCGCTTCTTCCAGATGGAAGGCACAAAGCCGAGAATATTGTTCTGAACCTTCTGTCCTATGGAGGCGAGCTTGGCCATTTTGGGCACGCGCTGGGGCACATCCTTCACCACCCAGTCAAGAACCTTTTCCTTGAGAGGATGACCGCCTGCGCCTTCATGATCGAGCATGGCGCGCAGCTGCAGGGCCACTTCGCCGGACGGGATCTTCATGGGGCACTGGGCCATGCAGCGGCCGCAGGCCGTGCAGTGTTCCACCTGCCTGCGCAGCTCCCGGAGCAGGGCCTCGTCGACGCTGCCTTTGTTTATCTGCGAGTAGTAAATGGCCTCCACAAGCATGCCGTAGGCCATGTTCTTGTTGCGCGGATGGAACTGGAGGGAGCGACCCGCGATGGTCATGGGGCAGACGCTCTTGCACTTGCCGCAGCGGGTGCAGGTCTGCACGGAGGTCAGGATGCCGATGAGCTTGTCCTTGTCCGGCAGGCCGCTCTCGCTGAGGTCCTGAATGAGCCTGTTGAAGGAGAAGGTGTAGGGGCGGACCGGAAGCTCATGCTGGACGAGCTTGGCGGGGTTCATGACCTCTCTCGGGTCCACGCGCTCCTTGAAGGCTTTCATGTCGGCCATACGCTCGTTGCTGAGGAAACGGATCTTGGTGATGCCGATGCCGTGCTCGCCGGAAACGGCGCCGCCCATCTCCTGGCACTGGGCCATCACGCGGTTGGCGACCTCCTCACAGTGACGGAGCATATCCGCGTCATTGGAGTTCACAGGGATGTTGACATGGCAGTTGCCGTCGCCCGCGTGCATATGGCTCGCCACGATGAGGCGCGAGGCCTCCATATGGGCCTCGATTTTCTCGATGGATTTGGCGAGATGGGGATATTTTTCTCTGAGCGAGGCCAGGAACGCGACACAACGGGTATGCATCTCGTCGTCAGAGACTTCCTCACTCTTAAGGCCGCCGACGGACGCCTTGGAGACGTAGGAGAATTCCTTGTTGAACTCCCTGTCTTCCATGGGGAAACCGGAGAGGCGTCCCACTTCCTGCAGGGCCTCGCGGTAGGCCTGGGCCGTGCATTCGAGGTTCACCTGCTCCAGGAACGCGGCAAAATCGGGGATGCGGTCGATGGGAATGACCACGTCTTCGTTGATTTTGAAGCCGGACGTCCTTTTGGCGATAAGGGAAAGACGGTGCCTGTCCTCCCAGAAACGGTCGGCTTCCCTGGCGTCACGCGCCACGGTGATGTCCACGTTTTCCTGCTGCTCAACAACCTGAACGATGTCGTTGACGCACTTGTCGAGGAGATAGGGATCGTCGCCGTCCACCTGCACGGTGATCACGGAAATGGGATGGCCGGAGTACTTGGTGCTCTTGGTCTGGTAGTCGATGGCCTGGACGTATTTGGCGTTGAACTCTTCCATGGCCGAAATATGCGCGAAGTCGCCCTGTTCGCGGATGCGGTTGCGCAGGCCGACGAGCTCGCGGACCACAACAGCGGCCGGGCGCATGCTGCGGCCGAAGAATTCCACGGACATGACACGGCTGTACTTGGGCTTCGGATGGATGGTGAAGCAGACTTCGGTGATGATGCCGTCCGTACCTTCCTTCTGCACGCCGGGGAGTCCTCCAAGAACCTTGTTGGTCACGTCCTTGCCAAGCCCCGTCCTGCGGATCTCGTCGCCCTTCAGGTGCACCACGTTGCGCACGCCGCCGCTCACGTCCTTCACGACAAAGACAGCGGTCTCATCGGGAAGGATCTTGTGGCGGGGGTGGTTCTCACGCTCAACGGAGATGATTTCACCGGTGGGGGTGACCATGCGCCACCACAGGAGGTTGTCGATGGTGGTGCCGTACTCAAAGGCCATGGGGCCGCCCGCGTTCTCGGAAACGTTGCCGCCTATGGAGGAGGCCAGCTTTGAAGCCGGATCCACGGAGAAGAGGGCGCCGGCCCTGTTCACGGCATTGATCACGTCCTGGGTGATGCATCCGCTCTGACAGGTCACGGTCATGGCCTCGAGGTCGATGCTGCTGATGGACTGCATGCGCGTCATGCTGACGATGACGGACCTGCGGCGGGCCGGCACGGCGCCGCCGGTCATGCCCGATCCGCCGCCTCTCGGGATGAGGGCGAACTTCAGTTCATTGGCCAGCTTCACGATTCCGGCCACCTGTTCGGCCGTATCCGGCTCGACCACCACAAGGGGCAGTTCCATGCGGAGGTCCGTGGCGTCCGTCTCCGTGGCCACCAGAGAAGCCGGGTCAGTCAGGATGCCCTCGGAGGGCATGATCTTGCGGAGTTCCTCGATGAGATGATCCCGGAACTTCACCTCAGCCTCGTGGGCGGACCAGAACATGGTGATGCCCTCGCTGATGGCGGTGGCGTAGTAATGGGCAAGGGCGACGGAATCCCTGTCGTAGTGCGCCCTGACGCTCTGCCGCACCGTATCCGCGTTCACGAAGGGGTTGTACGCCGCAAGGAAAAGCTCCTCCGCGATCGAGATAGCGAATTCTCGGACAGACTCCGGCCAGTTCTGGAAATCATCAATGTTGATGCGCAGAATACGGTTGACAACGAAGTCAGGAGAGATGGATATGTGAGGGCCCTTCTGAGGCATACTGAAAAAACCTCCCGTCACGGTATCCCCGTGAAAAGTTTTAAAAAAAATTAATAATCCCGCTTTTAAACCATTGCAAGGAATAGACCGCACCGCCGATATGGTATATAATGATTTTTTTCCGAAACGGGGCTCCGCCGTATGATCCTCAAGAGATTCAATCCGCTCATCGCTCTCTTTGACGCCTTCGAACGCTTCTGGGAGGCGTCCTATTCACAGCGGCGCCTCGCCGGCATCTTCTTCTGGGTCTATCTTCTCGCCCTCGCCCTCATCCAGGCACGGAGGGCAGGCCTCATGCCGGCTGCCCTCGCGGCCATCACGCCATCGAGCCATTTTGCCGCCATTCAGCTGGCCTTCACTCTCATCCTGGCGGTCGAGGTGCTCGAGCTCATCATGAGCATCCCGAGCTCTTTCTCGCGTTCCGTGGGCAAGCAGTTTGAAATTCTGGCGCTCATCCTCCTGCGCGATGCCTTCAAGCAGCTCTCCCACCTCCCAGAGCCCGTGGACATCTCCACCAACCTTACGCCGCTCTTCCACATCGCCTGTTCGGCCGCGGGCGCGCTCGTGGTCTTCATAGCCCTCGGCTTCTACTTCAAAATCGTACGCCGCATCTCCTACAGCAGCGCCGCGCCCAGGGAAAACCAGACGGGCTACATCACCCGCAAGAAGCTGCTGGCGCTCGTCCTGCTCGGCATCTTCGCCGGCACGGGACTGGTGGATCTCTTCCAGCAGGCCCTCTACGGTACGGAGCACCACTTCTTCGAGACCATTTACACGGTGCTCATCTTCGCCGACATCGCCCTTGTCCTCCTCTCCCAGCAGTTCATGCCCTCCTTCCACGCCGTGTTCCGCAATTCCGGATTCGTGGTCGGCACCCTGCTCATGCGTCTCTCCTTCTCCACGAGCCATCCCTGGAACGCCGTGGTGAGCGTCGTTTCCGCGGCCTACGTGCTCGGCCTTACCTGGGCCGTCAACTACTTTCCCCCGAACAAGATGGACACGAAACGTACAGAAAAGGACGAAGCCGTTTCTCTGCCAGGGAAAGAGGGCAGGGACAGCGGCAGGGCTGACGCACCAAAAAATCTGATAGTATCAAGGCATGAAAAACACGC
>ENA-UOJV01000748-UOJV01000748.1-human-gut-metagenome-genome-assembly--contig:-C82-NODE-748-length-43830-cov-34.404455_pt1 | contig 43830 bp, 31 predicted proteins | sample MGYA00242356_ERZ723903 | MGnify/ENA metagenome assembly ERZ723903
GCAGCTGCCGGAGCGGTGCTTAAGCCGCAAGGCGGGAATTGTGCGGTGTTGCCTTCACTTTTTCCCTGTCGTTACGCGGTCTGCATTCCTGTTTTTGCCCACAAACTGCCCTTGTTCACGCAAAGTTTACCGGAATTTCCAGCTATTTCATGCCTTGTTCATCCGCAGTTCATTTTTATTCTTCATGATAGAATCTATCGGGGGCCCCTATTACCGCCCCCAACTGGAGGAATTGTTATGCACGAAACCCAACAGCCGCGCGACCCCAAAAAGACGACCGGCATTGTATATGCCGTGATCCTTGTGGTGTTGCTGCTGCTCAATTTCTGGGCCTTCCCCGCCATGATGAAAGGCCAGGTCAAACAGGTCGATTACGGCACCTTCCTGAACATGCTCGAAGGCGGCGAACTGAGCACCGTTGAAATTCAGGATCAGCAGATCTATTTTGTGGACAAAAACGATACCACCTACTGCACCAACTCCATTGCGCAGGACCTGCAGCTGGTCAACCGGTTGGAAAGCGCCGGCGTTTCCTTTGGCAAGGTGTACAACCAGACCACCTGGGTGGATACCCTGCTGGGCTGGGTCATCTCGCTGCTGCCCATGATCATCCTGATCGTCTGGTTCAACCGCATGATGCGCAAGCGGGTCGGTGAAATGACCGGCGGCGCCAACAGCATGATTTTTGGCGGCGGCAAATCCGGTGCCAAACAGTATGTCGTTGAGGATGGCAAGTCCATCAAATTTGCCGATGTTGCCGGTGAGGACGAAGCCAAAGAGAGCCTGCAGGAAATCGTTGACTTCCTGCATAACCCCAAGCGTTACGAGGATATCGGTGCCAAAATGCCCAAGGGCGTTCTGCTTGTCGGCCCCCCGGGCACCGGTAAAACCCTGCTGGCCCGCGCTGTTGCCGGCGAAGCCGGTGTTCCCTTCTTCTCCATTGCTGGTTCTGAATTTGTCGAGATGTTCGTCGGCATGGGCGCTTCCAAGGTGCGTGACCTATTCAAACAGGCCAACGAAAAAGCCCCCTGCATTATCTTTATTGATGAGATCGATACCATCGGCAAAAAGCGTGACGGTGCTTCCGGTATTGGCGGCAACGATGAACGCGAGCAGACCCTGAACCAGCTGCTGACCGAAATGGACGGGTTTGACGCCGCCAAGGGTGTTATCATTCTGGCCGCCACCAACCGTCCTGAATCCCTTGACCCCGCTTTGACCCGCCCCGGCCGTTTTGACCGTCGTGTGCCCGTGGAGCTGCCCGACCTGAAAGGCCGCGAAAGCATCCTGCGCCTGCACGCTCAAAAGGTCAAAATCGGCCCCGACTGTGACTTTGCCGTGGTTGCCCGCATGACTCCCGGTGCTTCCGGTGCCGAGCTGGCCAATATCATCAACGAAGCCGCCCTGGGCGCTGTGCGCCACCACCGCATGGCCGTTACCCAGTACGACCTGCAGGAAGCCGTGGATACCATCCTGGCCGGTGCCCAGAAAAAGAATAAGATCCTGAGCGACAAAGAAAAGTGCATCGTAGCCTACCACGAAGTCGGCCATGCCATGGTTGCCGCCCTGCAGAGCCATTCCGCCCCCGTGCAGAAAATCACCATTGTGCCGCGCACTTCCGGCGCGCTGGGTTTCACCATGCAGGTAGAGGACGGCGACCACACCCTGATGACCAAGGAAGAGATCCTGGCCAAAATTGCCACCATGACCGGTGGCCGTGCCGCCGAAGAAGTGGTGTTCAACTCCATCACCACCGGCGCATCCAACGATATCGAGCAGGCCACCAAGATGGCCCGCGCCATGATTACCCGCTACGGCATGACCGACGACTTTGACATGGTTGCCCTGGAAACCGTGAACAACGCCTACCTGGGCGGCGATGCCAGCCTGGCCTGCAGTGAGCGCACAGCCGCCACAGTGGACGATAAGGTCGTGGAAGTCGTCAAGCAGCAGCATGAAAAAGCCAAACAGATGCTGATTGAAAACCGCGGCAAGCTGGACGAGATCGCCAAGTACCTGTACGAGAAAGAAACCATCACCGGCGAAGAGTTCATGCGCATCCTGACCGCTGTTCCCCAGCTGCCCACCGGTGCCGTGGAACAGTAAAGTCTCCGCTCTGCGCGTTTTCTTTGTAAAATAACGGTGCCCCCGCCCTATGCAGTTCATTTACCGCACGGGCGGGGGGGGTGTTGTAATTCCGTAGGGGCGCACACCATGCACCCATCCGTTTTATATCATCATACTACAGCGCTTTCTCACAAAGCACACCATGTAATAGCGCCATTTTATGGCCAGCCGTTACCAATTTGTAGGGGCCGCTGCTCACCTCTTTCCGAAAAACGCAATAAAAATGCTGTCTTTCTCCACATCAGGGAAAGGCAGCATTCTTCTTTATCCGTTCAGATCTTCGCCGTTGCTGGCAATCACATTTTTATACCATCCAAAGGACTTTTTCCTGTACCGTGCCGCCGCCCTGTTCGAGTACCCACTGATCAAGAGAAACCAGCGTGCAACAGTCATCAATTTCAAGAATCACGCAGATTCGTTATTCTTATCGCAAATTTGTTTTTTGCATCTGCTGCATTCTTTGCACCTGTTACTGTTTGTGTCTCAGCTTTTCCAATTCTTCGCTCATGGGCAACTTCTCCTTTCTGATAATGGACAAAACAAAAGCGACCAACTTTTTACGGTTGATCACCTTTGGCTTGGTCATTATAAAATTGTTTAATTTGTGAATTCGTCTGCCAAGTGCTTACTTAGCTCAGATAAAGATTTAATTAACCCCAAATTGCTATATTCAAAACTTTGCGTTAAACTATCCCATTGCATAAATCCAAGGCAATGCTCATGATGTTCGCCTTCAACGATAGTCTGAATGTCAGAAATATGGGTCTCCGTTGAGAGAATATGAGCTAAACGAGGGCTTGCTCCATTATCAATATTGACAAGTAAACCATACTTTGCTCCCGAGACCAGACAGTATCCAACCAGCTGCGACCATTCTTTAAGTCCGGCGCTATTCATTAGCTTAACCTCAAGAATTAGAATTTCAAATTGTGTCCCATCAGTAACTAAAGCAAAAATATCAAGATTAAGCGGTGGGACTCGATTTGCAAAGTTTTTGACACAGGTGCATTTATCAGGATGCTCAGCAATAATTCTTTGCAGATTGGTTTTTAGTTCACCAATGCCCCAAAAAACGCTAAGTTCTTTATGACGCTTTGCTTTGAAATTGCTTTTAAGTTGAGCTTCTATGAAGGTCTGTATTTCTGGATAATACGAAACTTCATTCCGACTATGCTTACCGGGCATTTGACAAATCCTCCTCGGTAATTCCACGAACAAGCAATTTGTATTCGTTATCTGGCGAGACTGTCACTAATCTTTTATAGACCTCAGGATTTCTTGCGCCGATTAAAGCTCCACGACCATTTCCTACAATGACTAACGGTGTAAGCAAGTCCGGCTTTCTTATTTCTACTGTTAAACCTGCATCATTGTTTGAATGCCGTTCAACGATTTGAAAATACCCTTTTGGGCGCTTGCCGGAAAGTTCATCATCATTTGCAATAACATAGGCAACAGCTTGGAGCATTTCAGCTATCGGGTAGCCGGTATTAGCAGTGGTTCCATATAGCAAAGCTGTTTTATCTTCGTTATATTGTTCTATTAAATTTCGGACGTTGATGTTGAGCGTAGTGTAATCACGACTAAACAGCAACGGGTCTGCCTGAATGATATTCTCTATCTGTGTATAGCTGTCCTTATGCAAAATCGGAAATGGATTTATCAGTTCTCCAATGTGTTCGAACTGCTCCCTGATTTTACAGTACGGGGCGTGTTCACATCCCATAACAGTGCAGAAGTGCCTGAAATGAATGAAGTGCCCACCCCTAATAACTTCCGGCAAGCGAGCATCATTTTCAGCTGGATGTACGGTAGATGGAGTGAAATGCATATCTCTGGTCTCACATCTTTCCGCAGCGTGAATTTCTCTTTGTAATCTACGATTTTCGTTTGACGTTTCCGCCTTGGTTCTGAATGCGAATGCGCCGAACTGAGCATATTGATCCAACAGAATTCTCAGCTTAAATCCTTTATTCCATTGGGCATAGTACGAATCGCTTGTACAATGGATGTTGGGGTGATTCCAGTTAACCTGATCAGGGATACAATTTATGCTATATAGTAGCCGACACAATTCACAAACAAACTTAAAGTTGTAACCTTTTATTTCAAAAGAAATAATCTGATGCTCATCCGTAAAGCGGCGCTGCGATTTTGCCATACTACCAATAGTATCTGCTAATCCTGCAATGAAGCGGCGCTTAAGATTGTCATCAACTAATTCTAATACTACCTGACTGATATCAGCAGTTCCTCGAAGTTCGCCCTCACAAGCAATACCATAATGCATGAGGTCATTTTTTACTGCTGTTGTATCACCTTCACAGAGAATTGTCCATGTGCCTCCGGGTGTTGTTTCGTATTGAACAGAAAGGTTGTAGACAGCCCGAAACATTTGTCCTACTTTACGCAAAATATCCCCTGCAATTTCACCCGCACGCTGTGGGTTTTCAAGGTATGAACCCCATTTTTTGTATGGTAAGCGAATACTAAATACATCTTCTGCATTTCCGAATACGCCACCACCTATAATTAACCCCAATAAGTATGCTTTATCTGTATCCATTATTCTATCCCCTTACTTTTCGTTTCCATTTTTCTTGAACACTTGCTCCATTATTGCAGAAGCAATATTATATGCTAATGTAACCGGAACAGCATTTCCTATGACTTTATACATTGCGGTTATATTTCGTGCTGTATCCGTTAAGAAGTTAAAATCATCGGGGAAGGTTTGAATACGTGCAACTTCTCGAACAGTAAATCTTCTGTCCTCATAGGGATGTATAATACCGCAATTCTCCGGCTGAGCAGATGCTGTCATAGTTCCGCAAATTTCATCTCTCGAAAAACGCCGATAGAAGTTAGGCGAATGATACTTCTTCATATTATCTCTGATTCTTTGGAAACGAGGGGCTAAATGCTCATACGGAACATCTTTCCACGAGCCGCCCTCAGGAATATATTTAATCATATCCAAAGCCTGCGGAGAAAGTGACCAGTCTACATTGTTAGCTACTTCAGACGGTACGTTTAGAATATGCCGTAATGTCAAATTATCTTTACATTGCTTTTTAGGAAACTCAAATGTGATTCCTAAATCCTTGCGTACACCAACAAACAAAACTCTCTGACGATTCTGAGGAACGCCATAGTCTGATGCGTTTACAAGTTGATGCACAACATTGTATCCAATGCCATTCATGCTGGACAGATCTTCTACTATGACTTCTGCTAAGTTGCGTCCATCAATATATTTCGTTGAAAGCAATCCCTTAACATTCTCAAAAACAATTACCTTCGGCATCTTCTTTCGAATAATGCGTAAACATTCTTTATACAGCATGCCACGAGAATCGTGGACACCTTTACGATTTCCGGCATTAGAGAACGGCTGGCACGGGAATCCCGCAGTAAGAATATCTCCATCTGGAATTTCATCTTCGCCAACTGACAATATGTCACGCCGATCTATATTGCCTAAATTGAGCGAGTATATCGCTTGAGCATCTGAATCAAAATCGTTCGCAAAAACAATATCAAATCCCGCCTTCTTGAAACCTAAATCCATTCCACCACATCCGGAAAATAAGGAAATGAGACGAGGGCGTTCTGGCATTTCAAGATCTAAGACATAAGAGCCTGCATTGTTACACATTGGCTTGTTTTGGTGAGAATTAGATACATATTCATCAACATCACAAGCTCGAATTCGCCACGTATGATTGCCAAGTTTTGAAGCGGGTAAGCTACCATTGCCAATCATTCGCCGTATAGTTTTTTCGGATAGCTGTAGATATTGAGCTGTTTGAGAAACAGTTAACAGTTTCGTATCCATAGTTAAATTCCTCCACTCTGTTTTTCTACGCTCTTTATTCTAATATACGAACCCCCGAATGTCAACAGAACGGAGGAAAACATGGGACACAAAGGGACATTAATGGACACTATTTCAATATACGCATCCAGCATTGCGAGCTGCTGACCACCTTGGAAAACATCACAAACCTCCAATACCACATGATCTCGGATTATACCGAGCGAGTGCAGCGCCTGCAGAGGGGAAGCTGTACCTCCAAGCTGATGATCGATGTGGTGAACTACATCCGGCACCATATCTCAGAACCGATCACCGTGGAAAAATGGCCGAAGTGCTGTTCATGAGCCGCCCCTATCTCTCCCGAAAATTCAAGGAAGAAACTGGCGAAAGTCTGACGGATTTTATCCTCTACGAAAAAACGGAGGAGGCAAAACGCCTTCTCCGCTATTCCGATAAGCCCATTACGGCCATCAGCTCTTATCTTGGTTTTTCTTCTCCCAGCCACTTTTCCCGGGTGTTCAAAGCCCGTGTGTGCATTACGCCGGGTGAGGGCACCCGTGATCCTGCCGGGTTTTATTTTGCCTGTGCGCCCTCTGGGAAGATGATCTTGTTCACAAAGAAGAAGATCACCATGGAAATGCCGCCATTGAGCACGGTGGTGCCAATGTTGTAGATGAAATCCGGCACCAGCAGGCCCGCAACCGCCACCCACACGCAGTTGATGGAGTTGACGATGCAGGTGATCAAGCAGAACGCCACCACATACCAGGCGATCTGCTTGGCCAGGTTGCCCTTGCTGCGGAACACAAAGTTGCGCTGGATGGGAAAGTTTATGCATTCTCCCACCACCATGGCAACCATGTAGGCGCAAAAGTACGGCAGACCGCCATGGGCGGAATCATACCCCAGGATGTTCCACTGGAAGGTTTCGCCAAACAGCGTGACCGGGATGCCCGGCCAGCCAAAATCCACCACCGGCAGGCTGCTGAACGCCGCCGGCAAAAATTGCAGCAGCAGGTATTTGAACACCGTAACCAGGTTGGATACGATCACAAACAGTCCGCCTTCGCGCACCCACTTGGCTGCGGCGGGGTGTTTTGCCGCAAAATTATTCCATAGCTGCATAAATAGCCCCTCTCTTTCCTCAGCTGTTGCGCAGGCGCTGTTCCAGCTGTGCGTTCAGTACCAGGTTTTTCACGGCTTCTATGATCACCCGCACAAGGCCGATGATCCAGAATCCCTGTAATTCCATCACAATGCCATCCACCATGCCCATGCTGATGGCACCGCTGGTCATTTTGGCCAGGGCACGCAGCGGCATGTTGTACTGGAACAGCACATTCAGGTCCGGCTTGCCGCGCTTGTAGCTGGCGTTCAGCAGTGCGGTAAGCACCAGCCAGATCAGCCAGCCCAGCGGGCTGCGGCTGTGGTTCAGCTCGCCCAGGGTCATGTTGCGGTCAATTTTAACTTTTCCCTGCTGCACCGGGCGGCCCAGCAGGGTGGCCCATTCGTCATCCGGCACGCTCTGCACCTTGCCGCTGGTATAGTGCGGCAGATGCTTGCCCGCATAGGGGTTGGGTGCGCCGGTACCGGCCACTTCCACCACGGCGGTCAGGCGGATGTCCACACTGGACGCGCCGACCCGCAGCTCATAGCTGCCGCCTTCCACTTCCCAGCTGTCGGTCTTGGTGTTCCAGTAGCGGAATGCCTTGTCGTCCAGCGGGATGGTCACGGTCTTGCTTTCGCCGGGCTGCAGCTGCACCTTGGCAAAGCCTTTCAGCTCCTGTGCGGGGCGGAACACTTCTGCCCCGGGTTTTGCCACATACAGCTGCACGATCTCTGCTCCGGCGCGCTTGCCGGTGTTGGTTACGGTCAGGGTCGCGCCATTGGACGCGGCCTGCAAATTGCTGTAGGCAAAGCTGGTGTAGCTTAACCCATAGCCAAAGGGGAATGCCACCGGCACACCAGCGGTCTGGTAATAGCGGTAGCCGACATACAGCCCCTCGCGGTACTGCACCATGCGGCCCGGCCCGGCAAAGTTATCCTTGGCGGGGGTATCCGCATAGGCATTGACCCAGGTTTCGGCCAGCTTGCCGCTGGGGTTCACTTTGCCGGTCAGCACATCCAGCATGGCACCGGCACCGGCCTGGCCGCCCAGCGCGCCGTACACCAGGGTACGGCAGTGTTTGAGCCACGGGGTTTCCAGCGAAGCCCCTGCGCTGAGCACCACAACGGTGTTGGGGTTGGCCTGCTGCACGGCCTTTAACAGTTCGATCTGGTTGTCCGCAAGGCGCATATCGCCGCGGTCCAGACCCTCACTTTCCTTGATTTCATCCAGCCCCAGGCAGAGCAGCACCACTTCGGCCTTTTGGGCCAGGGCTACAGCCTCGGCCTGTTTGGCGGCATCCGGTTTGCCCTGACGGTCAAAGCCGGGGGCAAAGCCCACGCTGGCCAGGCCGCTCTCTTTCAGGCATTCCAAAAAGGTATCCACCTTGATGGAGTTGACCGCGCTGGAGCCAGCGCCCTGGTACCGCGGTGTCTGGGCAAAGTCGCCGATCACGGCAACTTTTGCGCCCTCGGCCAGCGGCAGCAGGTCGTTCTCGTTTTTCAGCAGCACAATGCTTTCGGCTGCGGCGCGGCGGGCCAGGGCGTGGTGAGCGTCCGCATCAAAGGTGCGGCTGTGGGACTGCACGGCGGCATGGGTATCAAACACCAGCGTCAGCAGCTCGTCCAGCCGGGCGTCCACATCCGCTTCGGTAATTTTGCCGCTCTGCACAGCCTGCATCAGCTCGCGCACCGCGTCCCCGCCGGGGGCGGGCATTTCCAGCGTGGAGCCGTTCTGCACGCCCAGGGCATGGTCATTGCTGCCGCCCCAGTCCGTTACCACAGCGCCGTCAAAGCCCCACTCTCCGCGCAGGATGTCCATTAACAGGTGGCGGTTCTCGTTGGCGTAAGTTCCGTTGATGAGGTTATAGCTGCTCATGATGGTCTTGGGCTTTGCTTCCTTGACCACGATCTCAAACCCGGTCAGGTACAGTTCCCGCAGCGTGCGTTCATCCACCACGGAATCCGACGCCATGCGGCGCAGCTCCTGGCTGTTGACGGCAAAGTGCTTGGGGCAGGCCGAAATACCGTTGGACTGGATGCCCCGCACATAGCCCGCGGCCATTTTGCCGGAAAGATACGGATCCTCGGAGAAATACTCAAAGTTGCGGCCGCAGAGGGGGCTGCGCTTGGTATTCAGGCCTGGCCCCAGCAGCACGGCAACTTCCTGTGCGGCGGCTTCTTCGCCCATTGCCTGGCCGATTTGTTCGCCCAGGGCAGGGTCCCAGCTGCACGCCACAGTGGCCGCCGTGGGGAAGCAGGTGGCCGGAACACTGGGGTTCAGCCCCAGGTGGTCCGCCGCACCCGCCTGCTTGCGCACGCCGTTGGGGCCGTCCGACAGAGTGATGGCAGGTACGCCCGCCTTTTGATAACCGCGGGTGGTAAAGGTACCCGCGCCCGAAAGCAGCGCACATTTTTGTTCAAGCGTCAAAGCTTGCAGTTGTTTCTTTTGCATAAGGTGGTTCCTTTTCTTAAAAACAGCCTTGCGGCCCACCGCACAACCGCGCAAAGTCGGCGGCGATGGACCGCAGGGCAGCTGCACAGCTTACAAATTACACTTTACTGTGCCTTTTTCTTCTTGTAGCTTTTGAAGGTGAGAACTTCCAGCACGACCAGTAGTACAGCCAGCAGCACGTTGACCACGATCATAGCGGTACGCCAGATGGGGGTGGAAACAGTGTTGGTCGGGTCGTAAACGCGGGAGTTGACCACGGTGTACATGATGTTCTTGCAAGCCTGACGCATAGCCTTAACGCCGGTAGCACTGGTGGTATCGGTCAGGTGGTTGGTGGCAACGTCGTAGTTCTTCAGCATCAGGTCGCAGCCGTTGCGGATGGCAATATCTGAATCCATGTAGTCAGTGAAGTGGAAGCCGTCGGTGATGACCATACCGCGGAAGCCCCACTCGCCGCGCAGCACGCCGTTCAGCAGTGCATTGCAGGCACCGGCCCACTGGTTGCCAATATAGTTCCAGCTGGACATGACGGCCTTGCAGCCGCCCACCTTGGCGCTGATCTCGAAGGGACGCAGGTAGATCTCGCGGATAGCCTGCTCGTCAGCCCAGGTGCAGAGCAGCTTGCTCTGGTTGATCTGCTGGTCGTTCAGGGCAAAGTGCTTCATGTAAGCGTAGACGCCGTAGCTCTGGGCACCGGCAATGGAGCTGGCACCGATGTAACCGGCGAGGACGCTGTCCTCAGAGTAATATTCGAAGTTACGGCCGTCAAAGGCGGAACGGTGGCCGTTCATGGCGGGGGCGTACCAGCCGGTGACGTTCATCTCGCTGGCCATGCGGCCGATGCTCTCGCCGTAGCGGCGGGCCAGGTCGGTGTTGAAGGTGGAAGCGATGATGATCTCGGACGGGAAGCCAATGGAAGAAACGCCGGTAAAGTTGTTGTTGATGGCAGCGGGTCCGTCGCAGTCGATGGTCGCGTACTTGTCAACGCTGGCCTCGGCCTTGGTCTGGTAGCCGCCCAGTGCGATCAGGTCGTCCATCTCGGTGACGGTCATCTGGTCGAGCAGGGTATCCCAACGCTCGTCGTCGTAGTCAGCACCGCGCAGGTCAGCCAGCTTCAGGCCGTTGTTGGCACCGGTAACGGGCATCTCATCGTTGGGGTCGTTGAAGTCCTCAGGGGTCCAGTTGTGGTCGTTGTACAGGGTGCTCATGCTTTCCTCAGACATGGTGTAGTCAGAGGGAGCAGCAACAGCTTCGGCATAGTTGGCGAAGTGATCAGCACGGGACAGGGTGACGAGCTTGTCGTCAGCGAAGTCGAACTTGGTGGTAGCAGCCTCGGCGTCGGTGCTGCGGGGGTTGGACTCGTCATAGACGATGGTGGAAGCGACATTGTAGGTCTTGGAATCCAGCACCGTGTGGGAATCCTCGTTGATGCTGATGATATAGTCGCCCTCTTCCAGCACGTAGCAGCCCTTGTCCTTGCTGTCAAAGCTGGCCATGTCCTCGGTGTTGAAGGTCAGGGTCAAGGTCTGGGAAGCGCCCGGCTCAATGGAGTCGGTCTTGCCGAAGGTGACGAGGTTGGCGGAAGCCTTCTCAATGCCGCCATCGGTGTACGGCGGGTTGAAGTAGACCTGCACGGCGTCCTTACCGGCCACACTGCCGGTGTTGGTGACGGTGACATCCAGAGTGATGGTGCCGTCAGCCTCGGTCATGGAGTCGATTTTCTGGGTAAAGGTGGTGTAGGACAGGCCGTGGCCGAAGGGGTACTGAACGGTTTTGTCATAGTCGATCAGGCCCTCGGCAGCTGCAGTCTCGTAGAACTTGTAGCCGACGTAGATGCCCTCAACATAGTTGACGAAGTGCGGGGGAACCAGCTTTGCATCACCGCCAGCCTGGCTGGCAACGGTGTAACCAACGGAATCCGCATTGGTGTAAGCAAAGTCGCCGATGTTGTTGAAGTAAGGAGCTGCGGTCAGGTCATAGACAAAGGTGTCAGCAGAGTGGCCGGAGGGGTTGACCTCACCGGCAACAATCTCGCCCAGAGCGTTGAAGCCAGTCTGACCGGTGCCGGGGCACCAAATGACGCTCTTGATCTGGGGGTAATCATTCACGAAGCCCATTTCCAAAGTATTGGCACCATTGTAAACCAGCACAACATTAGCAAAGTTTTTGGTGACCATATCAATCATGTTCTTTTCTGTTTTGGTCAGAGAAAGATAATGCTGGCCGGGTTCGAAATCATTATACTCGGTAGAGTTTTCAGTGTAGTTGAGTCCATCCATGTTAGTGGGCAGGTCAGCCATTTCGCCACCAACGCGGCTGATGACGACCATCGCAGTGTCAGAGAAAGACTTGGCGTTGTCGATCAGCTCCTGGGTGTAGCTGGCGGCGGTGGGCTCGGGCAGGGTCCAGTTATGGTTGCTGTAACCCAGCGCCGGGCGCTCGGCGCAGTAAGCGGTGTAGAAATCGCTCAGCTCGGTGTTGGTGTTGATGCCCGCGTTGTGCAGGCCATCCAGCAGGCTGACGGTGGGACGGTCGGCAGAGATCGCGCCGGCGCCGGTGCCGCCGTAGACAGGGCCGACAGAAGCCCAGCCAAAGACGTTCAGGTTGCTGCCGGACGCGAGGGGCAGTTCGTTGTCATCGTTCTGCAGCAGGACGATGCCTTCCTCGGCAATCTCGGTGCACAGGGCGTTGGCCTCTGCACCAGATTCTTCGGTGATAGTGCCGTTGCCGGTGACCAGGTCGAGCATGGTGCTCATGGGGCCAAAGGCAACCAGGTTGAGCATGATGCCGAAAGCCACCAGCACGGCCAGGCCAGACTGGGCGCGCACCATGAATTTGGTGGGCTTGGCCAGTTTCTTGTTGACCGCCATAGCGATCAGTACGATAATGGCGGCGGCAACCACAACGCCAAAGAAGATGAGCTGCGGGATGCAGTTATTGACCACATCAGCAACGTCGTCCAGGTTGACGCCCATATTTGCCAGGGTAAGAAGCAGGGTGTTCATTGTTTTCCTCCTTTTATTGTGCCGCCCTCCGGATGGCAGCTGACGGGATTTCCGCTTTTATTGATGATATTGTACCAAAACAATTTTCTTTCGGCTCATTTTTTGCACAAACTGTTGTTTCCGTTGCATGTTTTGCAAAAGTTTCAAAAACATTTCATTTTTTGTTGTGCATCTCACACAAAGCATCTCGACCCTGTTTTGTGCACCCCGCCCAAACACCAAAAATGGCCGGGTGCCTTATCCTAGACCCCCAGCCATCCATTCATCTTTTCTGCGGCAGCAGCACCCGCAGCGTAAACCACTCATTCTCCCAGTGCAGCGTCATCGTTCCACCGCGCTTTTCGGCGGCGGCGCGCACACCGCGCAGGTCGCTGCCGCCATGGGTGTTGCGGCGCGGCAGGCCGTCCGCGCCCAGCTCCACTTCCTGCGCGCAGTAGTTTTCAAACCGCAGCATCACAAAGCCGTTCTGGGCGTACACCGCCACACGGATCAGCCGCTTTTCGTGGTCGGGCTCGGTCTCTACGCTCTCCGTTGCGTTGTCCAGCGCCGTGCCCACAATCGTGCAGATTTCCCCTGTCTCCAAAAAATCCAGCAAATGCCCGTCCGCCACGCAGGTCATCGTGATGTGGTGCTGCTGGCAGTACAGGCTTTTGGCCGTCAGCAGGGTGTCCAGCACCGGGTTGCCGGTCTTGTTTTCCGCCTCGTACTGGCGGATGCCGCTTTCCATGGCCGCCAGCGCCACATCCTGCTTGGCGTGGTCCCGCTCCGCCCGGATGGCCGCAATCTGCATTTTCAGCTCGTGGTAGCGCCGGTTGATCAGGCGGATGTTCTCCTTGCTCTGCTTGTACTGCTCGTACTGGCGGTGCAAAACGCCGTCCAGCTCCGCCAGCTCGCTGTGCAGGGCGGCTTCGCGCAGCTGCTCGTGCTGCACCGTCAAAATCAGCACCCCGGCCAGGTCCACCAGCGTGCGGATGTAAAACATGTTCATGTTGGCTTCGCTGCCGTTGGCAAAGCTCAAATTGCTCACGGCAAATGCGGTCAGCGCCATGACCACCGCCACAAAAGTTCCTGCGGGCGTTATTTTCAGCTTCCCAGCCGGGCCGGGGCGGCGGTTCTCCACAAAAAGCATCGCGGCAAAAATGCCGCCGTACACCGCCGCCAACAGCAGCAGCGAAAGCGGCTCCGCCCCGCCGCGCTGCGGCCACAGCACGCAGTGCAGCTGCCATTCCACGCTGGCCGCCAGCTCCGCCAAAATAAAGGCTCGCGCGCACACATAACCCGCTTCCAGCAGCGTAATGCTGCGTGTGACCCACAAAAACAGCAGCATGGAAAGAATCGCCATTGCCATGCAGGGGATCCACCACGCCAGCGGAACTTCCCCCGTGGCCTGCAAAAACGCCCCCAGCAGTACCGCCCAACCGGCTTCCACGCCCCAGATCACGCGCTGGTCCATCCGCGGCGGCAGTCTGTGCGCATACAGCAGCGCCGCCAGCACTTCCGCCAAAGCGGTGTACAGGCGGGGAATATCCGGCAATGTCGTCATTGGCCCGCACCCCCAATATAATCCGCCAGCTCCGCCATAAAGGCCTTGCGCCGCGGGCGGCTGATCTGCAGCGTATACGGACCAACCTGCACCATATCCTGCTGCACGCCGGAAACCTGCGCCAGATTGACCAGATACCCGCTGTTGCACCGTGCAAACGCCCGGCCCACCAGCTTTTCCTCATAGTTTTTCAGGGTGCCCGGCACCACAAAATCTTCTTTTTCGGTGTAAAAATGCACCTTGTGGCCTTCGCTTTCCAGGTAATAAATTTCCGCCGCGTCCAGCCGCCGCATGCCGCCGTCCACCGCCACGGCCAGGTAATGCCGCTCCCGCTTTTCCAGCTGCCCCAGCGCCTTTTGCAGCTGCTGCGAAAACGCAAAGTAAGGCACCGGCTTCAGCACATAATCCAGCGCCCCAACAGCATATCCACGGATGGCATACTGCGCCATGTTGGTAATGAACACGATCAGCACCCCGCCGTCCCGCTCCCGAATGCGGCGGGCGGTCTCCATGCCGTCCAGGTGCTTCATCTCCACATCCAGAAAGATGATGTCGAACTGCGGGCGGTAATCTTCCAGAATCTCCATCCCATCCGCAAACTCCGTTACCTCAAACGGCGTGCCGTACTGCCGGGTGTACCGCTGCACATACCCCGCCAGCTGTTCCCGCACCGCCGCCTCGTCCTCCACAATCGCAATCCGGGTCATCTGCTGTTCCCCTTTCTCAACATCACACTGCGGCCCCGCACAGTCCACATCTGGTGCGGCTTCTTAAGGTGTATCTGAAAACAAAGAAAATGACGGATATTTCACAAGCGCAAGCAGGATTTAAGGCAAAGAGCCGCGGGAATCCTTTGTGGCTTCCAAGGCTTTTTAACGCAAAATCCCGCTGCGTTTGTAGAAACAGACGATATTTTCGACTTTTCAGCTGCACCATCGATTGTTTTTAGTATAGCACATACAACCATACACAGCAAATGCGGGGTGGAGCAGTTTGTTTGCCCTCAAAGCGTTTTGGGCCAGCCCTGGCATACCACAAATATACAGGTTCATTGCGAATCATCACCACAATATTCCGCAGTAGGGCGGCCAGCCCCCTGGCCGCCCTACTGCCGTACTATACATTAAAAATCCGCAGCATACCAAGCCCCGTCCTACGGACGGGGCTTGGAAGACAAATTTATATTGAAAACCGGCAGTTCTCTGTTTCCAAAGATCTGCCGGTCATACTTCTTATTTACCCCACACGGTCTCGGCGATTTCCTTGACCAGTTTGAGCTTGTTCCACTGTTCCAGCTCGGTCAGCTTGTTGCCGATCTCACAGGAGGCAAAGCCGCACTGCGGACTCAGGCAAAGACGGTCGAGCGGGATATACTTTTCTGCCTCATGGATGCGGGTGATTACAAAGCATTTCCCTACCCTAACGGTGCGGTTGTGATTGACAACCCGCCGTATTATCGCGGACTGCCAGATCACCTACGAAAACGGCGCAAGGGTAGAAACATCATTTGTGACGAGCTACAGCGGCGGGATTGTGGCGCAGACCGCACCGGATTTGACAAAGGCAATCAACCGGGAAAATGACAGGTTAATTAAAGCAAATACAAAAGAACTGCCGAAATATGACTACCCCATGAATGTTATCACTGCGGCCATGATGCAGAGGTATGCAAGATACGGGGTAGACCTGAAAATTCGGGCAGATGACTGCATCCAGGTTGGAAGCCTGGACGCACAAAAGCAGGCCGGGAAAAGTATTTTTGGGTCCGGGCTGCTTTTGTGCGATCGCGCAGCGGCAGTCAGATGGGAACTTTCGAACCGAGAGAAAGCCATCATACAGCAGCTTGGCTAGTACCGTGCGGCGGGCGGCGGCATCAACAAAATGCGCCGCATCGACTACGCCGCCCGGAAGGATGCCATCAACGCCCAGAAGCGGGCGGCGTATGCGGCAAGGAAAAACTTCTCTGTTTATTCGAGCTTGAACATGGAGCCAAAACCTGTTACAATGCAGTCAATCAGCAATATCAAGTCGTTCAACTGCGAAACTCTGGACGGTGCAAAGCAGCAACAACTTCAAAGCGCCCACAAACGACTGCTCATGACTGCGGCAAAACAGCCGCCTAGTGTTGAAGTCGGCAAGGCGTTCGACCTGAACATGAAGCCGTTGACGCAGGATGTCGTCGGCAGCGCAGAGGGGCACTCTGTCAAGCTGCCCAACTTTAATGTACCCTATGCCGTCATACATACGCACCCGGCGTGTGGTGTTTTCTCTCCCGGTGATCTGTTAAGTTTCGTGGACAACGAAAGCTTAAAGCTTATGATTGCAATAGGGCATAACGGCCATATTTTTGCAGTTGAAAAAAGTTCCGAGTACAATTCAAATGAGGCAAACGGTATTGTTTGGCAGTTGAGCGCTGAAATAGACAGGCTGAAAAATATCCCTCGTGCAGAACTGCCCGACGAGCAGCTTCTTGAACAGACTGAAAAACTTGTCTGGCAAGCCATCAGAGAACTTCAAAAGAATGGAGTGAAATTCTATGAGTAGTTGGCTTACACCGGAACGTATTGCCGAAATGCAGAAATGGCTTCTTGAACATCCGATCGACCACAAATACGACGAGATGTGTGATATGCTGGACAGCCCTGCACCGCCTGCCCAGCTTGCCTCTCGCGCCGCATATAATGCTTTGAAAGGAATCGGGAAACTCCCTCCCGGCATTGAATGACCTTTATATTCTGACCACGATGCAAACCGCACCGTGGTTTTCTTTATGCCCATTTTTACGAAAAGGATTCAAGGAGGACGACATGGAACTGAAAGACACTGTAAAAGGCATGATGAGTGACGACTACAAAGAGCGCATGGCAGCCGAGTATCACCAGACCAAAATCCATTACGAAAAGCTTAAAAAGCTGAATACCAGAATCTCAAGGCAAAAATAAATCAAGCCGTCAGACAGGGTCTGTCAGCAAGGCCCCCGCCTAATGAAGCCCTGTCTTCCCCCGTCCTCTCCAAAGTGCGAAAATAGTACCATGAAAAAATGTATTTTTGAGAGTAGTCTAAAAAATACAGAAACGCAGCAAGGATGACCCCATGGAGAAGCACGCATTGGCAGTATCTCCTGACTTATTCCAATGGCAAGTATTCTTCCAGCCGTTGTCGGATCAGGGGCAGGTCCGGCACCAGCACGGACATTCCACGAATGTTCGCACTATAATAACAATCGCTCGCCGGGACTGTGTGGGAGCTTATTGATATCGAAGAAGCCAAGGGGAGCAGCCGGTAGGCTAACGACAATATTTCGCTATCCGTCAAGTCCGTAGTCAAATATGGAAGTGCATTATCCATAACGATCAATTTCGGATTCCCCAGCAATACTCTGGCCAGCACGACCCGCTGCCGTTCACCACCGGAAAGACGGATCCCGCCATCTCCCAAGACTGTATCCATTCCGTGGGGCAGTTTTTCCACCACATCCCAGATTGTTCGCTCCCCGCTTTCGCTCACGCTCAATCATGGCCCCTGCCCACAAACCCGCAGCCATTTTTAGCGACCAGTCTCCGCGAGCGAATGCGAGCCGTAGGCGAAGCATGAAGCCGTCCCGAAGGGAATGGTGCAACAAAAAAGCCGCAACATTCGTTGCGGCTTTTTCTGGTGCACCAGATTGAACCTTCTTTGAAAGATTGCAATAAAAAACGCGCTGCAATTTCTTGCAACGCATTCTTTGGTGCACCATCGGGGACTCGAACCCAGGACCCACTGATTAAGAGTCAGTTGCTCTCCTTAGTTGCTCACACTCATGGTGTATGCTGTTGTAATAAAAAGCACTTTTCTAACGATCAAAATCACTAAATATATCCTATGCAAAGTCATTGACCAGCACCGTTTTTGTGTGGCGCTGGTCTATTTTCTTTTACGCACTAATCAGCGGTATAAGTTTCTGTTCTTCTGTGATTTCCAAGAATTGCTGATATTCCATATTTAGCTTTATCGTAACCTGATACTTTCTTCCGACCTCCACTCTTTCTATCAGTTGGCTCAGTATCATGCGTTTGATTTCTAATGGTGCCGCATCGAATTCTTCTGCCCAGCCTCTAAATTCATCATAGTAGGTACGCAGTTTTCGAATCTCTGCAGCTTCGTTCAGCCTCGCATTTTGAAGTGCAGCATACTCTGCTTTCGCATCATCCAGTTCTTGTTGGTATCGCCGGATTTGCTTGGCAATCATATCCTCGGTAAAATTGCTTGTTCCATCAAGGCATTTCAGAATCTCACCTTCAAAGCGTTCCAAAGCATGCTGTGCAGTTTTAATTTTCTTTTCTACCGAAGCGCGTTTAGATTTTTGTAGATTTGATTCCTGCCTTATTCGGTTTTCTGCCATCCTTGAGTACGGTGTATCTCTAATCTGCTCAAATATCTTTGATACCGCTTGCAGAACGATAGCATCTACCCTCTCCGCAAGATATAATGCCTGTCCATCGCAGTCTCTGCCGCCTTTGTTTCGCTGACCGCGCTGAAAGCAGTTATATTTGGGCTGGACTTTTTCGCGGATACTGCCATCCGCCAGTTTGTAGCGATCCGTATGCATAAATCCCGACATCTTCGCACCACAGTGAGCACAGTACACGATGCCCGCCAGCAGCGTTGGATTCTGACTGGTGTGGGCGATTTTTCGTTCTTGCTCCGATTTGGCTTTTCTGCGGTTTATTATGTCATTTGCCTTATCGAATGTTTCCCTGTCGATGATCCGCAATTCTGGAATATACTCAGAACGAGCATTTTTCGTAATTATGTAGCCTGTATACCCCTCGTGGCGAATAATTCGGATTATATTGCTCGACTGGAACTTTGCTCCGGCACGGGTACGCAATCCTCGGTTATTTAACATTTCAGCCAGAGCATATCCGCTGGTGCCTTCTTGGATAACCTTATAAAAGAGTTCCCGAACCCATGTAGCTTCTTCCTCGTTGATGACCAGATCCATGACTGGCTTATCCCGCTTGTTCCGTCGGCCTTGGTCTACCAGTTGATAACCATAGCACACGAAGCCACCAGTATAGTGGCCGCTGGACACGATTTGTCGGATTCTATCGCGGGTTCGGATGGATGTTTTCTCCGACTCCCCTGCTGCCTGCCAAAAGCGGATGTAGTTCATCAACTTATCGCCATGTGTCTCGATTTTCTGCTGACCTTCGTGGGTACTCCACATTTGAATTCCATGCTGGACGAACCATTCCAGCACAAAGGGAGTTTCGCTTTCGATTCGTCCGAGACGGTCAAACATATAGACCAGCAGAATATCAAATTCGCCGTTGGCGGCTTCTTCTTTCAATTGCTGGATGGCATCGCGTTTTGATGCCGACACCTTAGAACCGGAGACGCCCTTTTCGGCCACCTCTTTTACCACCCGCCACCCTTGCTTTTGTGCAAACTTTCGGCAGTCAATTTTCTGCATTGGAATATCATCGTGGTCTACCTGCCCTTTTGTCGATACTCGATAAGCCAGTGCAACGCGCGGTGCATCCGCTTCAAGATGCATCTGCTTTCCCTTAAAATAGGCATCATCCAGCCACATCTGGTCCGCTACCGAAATTTCAATAGCTTGACCATCCGCTGAATGAGGCAGTGCCGCATTTTTCCACGGTGAGCTACAACTTCAAGCACCGGTTCAACCATGGCACGGTGGAGTATGTATTCCGCTGGGTGCTGAAAGCGGCGGCAGAGGAAGGGTATCTGGACACAGAAGCGATTTTTGTGGATGGAACCCATATTAAGGCAAGTGCCAATCTGAAAAAGCAGGCCAAAAAGGCGGTTCCCAAACAGGCGAAGCGGTACGCAAAAGAGTTGTTTGCTGAGGTAAACAGAGACCGGGAAGAACACGGCAAGAAGCCCTTTTCCGACGACAGCGACAAAAATCCGCCCCAGGAGAAGCAGACGAAGGAAACGGTGGTATCCACCACCGACCCGGAAAGCGGCGTGTTCCACAAGGGGGAACACAAAAAGTGCTTTGCCTACGAGGCGCACACGGCCTGCGACAAGCACAATTTTGTTCTTGGTGTTTACGTCACTCCCGGCAATGTCCACGACAGCGTAGCCTTTGATCCTTTGTATGATGAAGTGTGCAGAAACTACCCCGAGCACAAAACCGTGGTGGCGGACAGCGCCTACAAAACGCCTTGGATTTGCAAAAGGATCTTCGGGAGCGGCCGCGTTCTTTCCACTTGCTATACCCGTCCCAAGACCAAAGAGAACGGCCATCCCTGGTGGATGTATGTGTATGACGAGTACTTTGATGATGTGATCTGCCCGGAGTACCGTGCGCTGCATTATTCCACCACAAACCGGGAGGGCTACCGGGAATACAAAAGCCGGGCTTATCTTTGCAAAAGCTGTCCTACCAGAGGGATATGTACCGAAAGCTCCAGGTGCGAGAAAACGGTGATGCGCCATATCTGGCAGGACTATGTGGAGATGGCGGAGCATGTCCGGTATATGCCGGTGTACAAAGAACTGTACCGGCTGCGAAAAGAGAAGATCGAGCGTGTATTTGCCGATGCGAAAGAAAGGCACGACATGCGTTACACCCAGTACAGAGGCTTGGCCCAGGTGACAAACTGGGTGAAGCTTAAATTTGCTGCCATGAATCTGAAAAAGCTGGCCACCTGGAAATGGAATGGCCGCCATCCGGCACCGGATGGCGGCAAACGGTCCAGATTGCGCGAAAATGCGCCTGACATTTCACTGCTTTTTCCACCTGTCTTCTTGTTTTCAAACAGAACACCTGCTCTGGCCTGATTGCCAAAGCAGGTTTTTCTACAGGCTGAGCCCGGCCTTGGGGGCCGGGCTGGGGATAGCGGAGATCAGATCACCACGGAGTGAGCTCCAGATACAGGTCTTTGTACTGCTTGGCCGAGTTCTCCCAGGAAACATCCTTGGCCATATCCCGCTGTACCACCTCGTCCCAGTGGTAGCGGTTGAGGAAATACTCGGTCTTGGCGCGGTTGATGGCGTCCAGCAGCAGACCGGCGTCGTAGCGGTCGAAGGTGAAGCCGTTGCCGTCGCCGTTGAAGACGTTGTAGGGCTGCACGGTGTCCTTCAGGCCGCCGGTTTCCCGCACGATGGGCAGAGTGCCGTAGTGCATGGCGTTGAGCTGGGTCAGGCCGCAGGGCTCGAAGCGGGAGGGCACCAGCAAAGCGTCGGCGCCGGCGTAGATCCGGTGGGCCCGGGCCTCGTCGTACTGGATGCAGGCGCTGAACATGCCCTTGTAGGCGTTCTCGTAGTAGCGGAAGGTGTCCTCATACTGCTTGTCGCCGGTGCCCAGTACCACCACCTGGGTGTTGCCGTCCATGACCTGGGGCACGATGGCGTTGACCAGATCCAGACCCTTCTGGTTGGTCAGGCGGGAGATCAGGCCGATGACAAATTTGCCCTCGTCCTGGACCAGGCCCAGCTCCTGCTGCAGCGCCAGCTTGTTCTCGTGCTTGTGCTGCAGTACGTTGGTGATGTCGTAGTTCACCGCCAGGGCGGGGTCGGTGGCGGGGTTCCACATGCCGTAATCGATGCCGTTGACGATGCCCCGCAGCTTGTAGTTGTGGTAGCGCAGATGGTTTTCCAGCTTTTCGCCGTATTCGGCAGTCTGGATCTCCTGGGCATAGGGGCGCTGGAGGGGCGCGGAGCTTTTTGCCTGAAAAAAAGCGGGCGGCAGATGCCGTCCGCTTGGGGGCTGATTTTCTTTTACATGCCCGCTTTGGAAGGTGCGGAGAGCTGGATGAAAAGCTCGATTTCAAACGGGCGATGCCAGGGAAAGGAAATTTGGCTGATTTCCACCTGTGCAGGGAGAGAAAGCCCTTTGGCCAGCCGGCACATCTGCCGTGTCACATATTTTGCAAGCAGCTGTTCCTGCCAGGAGCCGTCAAAAGAGAGCCCTTTTCGCTGCGCGTATGCAGCAACGTCCCGGCGCACCAGGCTCATATAAAGCCAATCCTCCAGAATCCGATGGCAGGTGAACAGGGCACTTTGTGTGCTATCTTTGCCGCAGAGCATTCCCTGGGCGATGCAGCAGCCGGCAGCATTGGCCGCTGTGTTCCAGCCTGCATAGGCATAGAGCGTTTTCAACAGATTTTGCTGCTGCAAAAGGTCCATCCATTCCCGGTCGGCTCCGTTTGTGACAGCCAGGTCGGCCAGAATCACAGGCTTTTTGGCGGCCAGCGCCCGCAGATTGGCGGCGAGATCGGGCAGGCATCGTTCGCCAAAAGCAGAGTGAGGGGCGGGAGATTTGGCGTCGCCCATGGCGCTTTGCCCTTCGGTGGGGGCGTTGACAACAAGGATGTAGTCGGCTTCTTGCAGGGAAAAGCAGGTTCTGCCGCCGGCCGCGGCGACCAGCCATTTGAGGTTTTCGCCCAGCGGCCGGTCTTCAAAGCGGGGAATAACCATAGGTGCGCCGGCGCTGCTGTAACAGATGTGCACCGACGGGGTTATGCCGCGGCTGTGGTTGACCGCCCGTGCCAGCAGGATGCAGCCGGCCTCATCGGCGCCGGAGTAGCTGTATATGCGGCTGCCCAGCGCGTGGCTGCGGATAGCGGCGGCGAGCTGCTGCCGCTCTGCGGCGGCCCATCCCAGGAGAGCACAGTCGTCCAGGGGAATGGTGAGAAAATCCAATACCCCCTGTTCCGCCAGAAAAATAGTTTGCAGATTCACCGCGTGGTTGGTGCTGCGCCGGCTGCAGAAATCGGAGAGGACGGAGCGCGGAATGCTCTGTTCCAGGCCGGAAAGCTCGGATTTTTCTTCGGCTGTGGCCAAATTGCGCTGGATTTTGTCCCGCAGCACTCCCACACGGAAGAGGGAGCTCCCGTGCTCGGCATAGTAGTCCGGCTCCTCGTCGGCAGAATTGTAGCAGGGCGCCCGCATGATAAGGCTGAAGGCAAAGAGCTTGACCTGGGGATATCGCGCGCGCAGATCGGCCAGAAGATGCAGGCGATCCAAACATTCCCGGGTGGTTTGATGGTGCAGCCGGGAAGGGACGATGCCGCCATATACGAGCATATCAATCGAGATCACCGCATAGTCACAGCAGGAAAAGTTTTTTCCCAGCCATTGCGCCAGCAGCAAAAACGGGGCAGGCCGCTTTTTGCTGCCCATCAGCTCTTTGGGAGGGAGCAGCAGCTGGACATCGGTGCATTTTTCGACCATTAACGCGGGATAGAGAAAGTTGCAGGGGCGCTCATCCAATGGCAGCAGTAGGATACGGGGCATAGCCAGTCCTCCTTTTTATGGAGCGAGAATCTCGTCGATGAGCTTGTCCGCCATGGAAAGGCTGCGGGGCACGTGGAACGGGCCCTTGAAGGTGCTTCCCTTGCAGGCAGGCAGCGTGGGTTTGCCGTCCCGGCGCAGGTATCCATACCACTCCCCGTATGCAGGGTCGGCGAAGTGGTCGCGGCAATAGGCGATGGTTTTGTAGAACCAGTCCAGATAGGTTTCGTCCCGGGTGTCGCGGTAGGCCATGAGGCTGGCGATGAGGATTTCGTTGTGGGGCCACCACAGCTTCATGTCGTGTTCATAGGCTTCGGGGGGCAGCCCCATGCAGTCAATGAAATAGAGCAGACCGCCGTATTCCTGGTCCCAGCCGGCGTTGATGGCAAAACGGAACACATCCTCGGCCTTCCGGTGCAGGTCCCGGCTGCCGATGCGGTTGGCTTCCTCCATCAAAAACCAGCTGCACTCGATATCGTGGCCCGGGTTGACGACGCGCCCCGCGGAAATGTCGCTTTGAAATTCTCCGTTCATCCCCACCGATTCCAGGGTGCAGTGCAGATCGGGTTTGTGGTGGTAGGCGAAGATGTCGTGGACGCACTGGGCGGAATACTGGTCGTAGAGAGCGGCCTGTTCCGGGTCTACACGGCGCAGAACGCTGGTCATGTTCAAAAAGATCATGGGGTCGGCCAGAGCGCGCCCCTTTCGGGTTTCGGGGATGGTTTTGGGGCCAAGGCCGGTGGGGTCGGGAGCGCCGTGGTTCAGATCGTATACCAGCTGATAGGCCCGGCGGGCTCGTTCCAGGCATTTTCTGTCGCCGGTAATGCCGTAGTATTCCGCATTGGCGATGGCATAAAATTCCTCGGAAAAGCAGTACCGGCGCTGGCGCAGGGGCTTTCCGTCTGCCGTCACGGTGAAGTACATCCGGTTTCCGGCACTGCGGTTGATGCAGTGGTCTTCCATAAAATCCAGACAGGACCGGGACGCTTCCAGCCATTCCGGCCTGGTGCCGTACAGGCGGCACATGTGGGCAAAAATCCAGCCGCACCGTCCCTGCATCCAAACGCTTTTATCGGTGGAAAACACCTTGCCTTCCCGGGTCAGGCAGGTGTAGATGCCGCCGTGCTCGGGATCCATGCCGTTTTTGAGCCAAAAGTTCACAGAGGATTCAAGTTCGGTGCGAATCCAGCTTTGCCAGCTGCGCAGTTTTTCGGTATCCATTGTTGTAAAAACCTCCTTGTATGTGATTGCCGCCCTGGTTGTCTGGTCAGGGCGCTGTGGGGGCGGAGAGCCCCAGCGCCGTTTTGATGATCCGCCCGGCACAGCTGCGCAGCAGCCGGCGGTCCAGCCTGCCATCGCGGAGAGCGCACAGCAGCGCGCTGTACTCCCGCCGGTTGCCGGGCATCAACAGGTCGTTGCCGGCCTGGATGCAGCCCTCGGCGGTGCAGCGGCGGCTGGACGTGGTGTCCCAGTCGGTCATAAAGATGCCGGCAAAGCCCCATTCGCAGCGGGCGATGGCTGTGCAGAGGGCGGCACTGTTTGCCGCATGGACGCCGTTTACCAGATTGTAGCTGGTCATAATGGCACTGGGCTGGGCCGACTGTACGGCGATTTGAAAACCCCGCAGATAAATTTCGCGCAGAGCCCGTTCCGAAACCAGGCTGTTGGATTCCAGCCGTTCGGTCTCCTGGTTGTTGCAGGCAAAGTGCTTGAGGGTGACGCCGCAGCCCGGGCAGGACTGGACTCCCCGGGTGATGGCGGCCGCCATCTGGCCGGACAAAAGCGGGTCTTCGGAAAAATATTCAAAATTGCGGCCGCAGAGTGGGCTGCGGTGGATGTTCATGCCGGGCGCCAGCCAGAGGCTGACCCCAAACAGAGCCATTTCGTAGCCCACGGCGGCCCCCACTTCCTGCAAAAGGCAGGTGTTCCAGGATTGGGCCAGCATGGTTCCAATGGGAAATGCAGTGCAGTACTGGTAGTGCCGGGTGCCGCCCGGGTTGTACTCGCCGCGGGCCAGAAAGCCGTTTTCAAAGCACTGTTCCAAAGGCGGGATCAGCGGCTGCCCTTTTTGGGTGAAATAGCAGCTGGCCAGCCGCAGGCCGGCGGGCCCATCCGCCAGGACCAGAGAGGGAACCCGGATGTCCCCGCCGATTTCCTGGGTTTCGCCGGCAGACCCGGGCACGCTCACCCCGGCGGACCCCAGTTGGCTTTCGTCGTCTTTGTGCCATTGGCCCACACAGAGCCGCACCAGCGAATCATCATCCAGCTGCGAGGCGATTGCAAGGGCTTTTTCGGCGTTGGGGTCGGGGTGCGGACGAGAGCGGGCGGAGCCGAGCAGCAAGCCCGGGCGGACCGGCAGGATGGGCAGCCCCTGCTGCAGGAGTTCTTTTTCCAGAGAGCGGCGCTTTTCCAGGCAGTGCTTCATTCCGGGAGAAAACCAGTCCTGCGGTGCGTCCGGCCAGCAGAGCGAAACCTGTTCCAGTACCTCCCGCTGTTCCAGCTGTATGCCGCCAATCAGGCGGCAGCTCTGCAGCGAGTTTCCCAGCCAAAGGCCATAGGTTTTGGCGTCCAGTACCCAGCCGCCCGCCTGCGGATCAAAAGAGGCGAGAGCATCGGGAGAAAATTCCAGTGCAAGTGTCTGTTTCTGCCCGGGCGCCAGCAGGCCGGTTTTGGCAAAGGCGACCAGCCGGCGGTATTCTTTTGGCTGCAGGGCGCAGGGACAGGTGGCGTAGAGCTGCATCACCTCTTTTGCGCTCCAGCGGTCCCCGGTGTTTTGCACGGTGCAGTCCAGCACAAACCGGGGCCGGTTTCCCCGTTCCAGGCGCAGGCAGCCGGCCTGGATGGAAAACTGCGTGTAGGAAAGGCCATCTCCAAATCCAAATCGAACCGGTACGTCAAAGGTGTCAAAGTAGCGGTATCCCACAAAAATCCCCTCATGGTACCGAACGGTGCGGGGGTCAGGGGAAGGCTGCTGCATACAGAGGCAGTCCTGCAGCCGCAGCGGCCAGCAGTCGGTGAGCCGCCCGCTGGGGGACACGGCGCCGCGCAGCACGTCGGCCAGGGCGTTTCCGCCTTCCATGCCGGGCTGTGAGAGCAGCAGCACGGCATGGATCCGGGGCAGCTCGTCCAAAACCGAAAGGTCCACGATGCCGCCGGTGTTCAGCACCAGAATGACAGAGGGATAAAAGCTGCACAGACTGCGCAGGTCCTGCATTTCCCATTTCGAGAGCAGATAGTCGCCGGGCTCGTTTTTGCGGTCTGCCCCTTCTCCCGAGGACCGGCTCAATACATACAGTGCAGCATCGCAGGCCGCTTTGGCAGGCGCACAGGCGGGAGCCTGAAAGGGCGTGTTGACATACGCGGCAAAAAAGTGGGGCTGCTGGCCGGTTTCCAGCTGTTCCCAGACGCGGTCCCGCCATTTGCTGCGGGCCTGGCGATAGATGGTGTCACAGTGCTGCAGCCAGGCTTCGTTGGCGATCTGAAAGCCGGCGGCGTACAGGCCGTCGCGGATGGAAACGGTTTCCCGGGCGTTTACATCTCCCGATCCGGTCCCGCCCTTCAGGGTGTGCAGAGCGCCTGTGCCGTAGAGGGCAATGCGGCAGCCGGAGGGCAGAGGAAGCGTGTGGTTTTCGTTTTTCAAAAGGATTATGCCTTCCTCCGCAGCCCGGCGGGCAAGGGCGCGGTGCACTTCTTCGTAGGGGCGGGGGGAGCAATCGGTGCAGCGGGGCAGGTGACGAACACATGGCATGGGGAATACCTCCGGGGAAAAATCAGGTGCGGCGGGCAAACTGAAGCAGGTCGATGCAGGCGCCGCCCTCCAGCCGTGAACGCTCGGCAGCAAGCGCCATGATATGGCTGTCGATGGAAACGTCCACCGAGGTGAGCGAGGCGGGGTCTTCCCGCTGGAAAAGTGCGGCCAGGGCGTCCATCATCCGGTCATCGCCGCCGCCGTGCCCGGCAAAGCGGTCGGTGAGCTTGTCCAGCTCGATGATCTGCTCGGGCTGCCCAAAGCGGCGCAGCATCACGCGGTTGCGGAGCATGTCGATCTCCAGCTCTCCCAGCGAGCCCATGGCGCGCATGGTGCGGCAGCATTCCTGGGTGAAGGCGGTCACGGTGAAGGTGGCGCAGACGCCGTTGGCAAACTGCATGTTCACACACTGGTGGTCGGCCACATCGTTGTCACAGGCGTAGACACAGCGCCCGTAGGGCCCCTTTTCCAGAGCGGCGCGGATGCTGTCCGGCGTGGGCGTTTCGCTCAGCACCGAGCAGGGCCAGCCGGCATTGCCGCCGAGAATGCCGGTCTTTTCATTTTCCATGTAGATGCGCACAGCGCTGTACGGGCAGCGGGTGGATAGGGCACAGCGGGTGCAGCGGTCGTCCGCGCCTTCGGGGGCGCTTTCAGCGCGAAAAACAGACAGGCCGCCGTTGGAGGAGAGGGATATACAGGCGCTGCCGGCAAACCAGCGCAGCAGGTCCAGGTCGTGGCAGCTTTTTGCCAGAATCATGGGGCTGGAATCCTCCTCGCGGCGCCAGTTGCCCCGCACATAGCTGTGGGCAAAATGCCAGTAGGCCACATTTTCGATCAGATCCATGTGGATGAGCCGGCCGATCTCTCCGGATTCCAGCAGCCGTTTCACAGTGGAGAAAATCTGAGTGTAGCGCAGCACATGGGCCACGGTGACGATCCGGCCGCAGCGGTGCGCCGCTTGCTGCAGTGCCAGACATTCCTGCAAAAGGGGAGAGATGGGCTTTTCGAGCAGCAGGTGATACCCTTTTTCCAGGGCGGGAAGTGCCAGCCGCACATGGTCGCGGTCCTGGGTGGCGATGACAGCCACATCCCCCAGACGGGGCTGCTGCAGGAGGGATTCCATGGTTTCGTAGCACTGGCTGTCCGAAAGGCCCAGGTCCCGCTGCACATCCCGGCGGCGGATGGGGTTGGGTTCGGCGATGGCGGTCACCTGCATTTTGTCGGGGTTGCGCTTGGCATAGGAGGCGTATACCTCATATCCCCGCACACCCAGACCGCCGATGACGATTTTGATGGGAAGATCCATTATAATACCTCTTTCTTTTTTATATGCGTTATATGCGGCAGGCGGAGATGCATTCGCCCCAGGAATAGCAGCCCCGGAATTTGCCGTCGGCGTTGGTCAGGCAGCGCAGCTTGGGGCAGGCAAGGGTTTCGATCTCGTCGATCTCTCCCTGGTGCAGGCGCTGCATTTGGACTTCGGCGGTGCGGAATCGCCCGGTCAGGCCCGCCATGCGCAGATCGATCACCTCATAACCGAAAGGTTTGTTCACCGCTTCCCACAGCCTGCCCCAGGCGGCTCGGCAGCTCTCGCATTGCCGGGCACAGGCGTGGGCCAGGGCGGCCATTTGGGCGGCCTGGGGGCTTTGGCAGCGGGCGGCGGGAGCCTGAAGAAACCACTGGACCTTCAGCGCCAGCAAGCCGGCCAGCTGCTCGTAAAAGCGGTACATGGCCTCAAACCGCGGCTCCTGGCTGGTAAAGCCGTGGTACAGGCGCTGCAGCGATTCATACCGGCCCGAAAGGGCAAGGCCCTCGCAGTCGGCCTGAAACAGCGGCAGCAGCGGGTCCTGGTAAAGCAGAAATTTGGAGAAGTTTACGGGGTCGTCGGACACAGGGGCAAACAGGGCAGGCAGATCGAACTCGCCCAGACGGGAAAAAGCCTCGCAGGGCTCCCCCACGCAGCTTTCAAAGCGGCTGGCCAGGGCAGAGGGGCTGGTGTCGCCGGTATAGGTGAATTCGGCGTACAGCTGCAAACCGTACAGAATGGCGGGCAGCGGGCATTCGGCGCCGTTGTCGCCCCAGGCGGTGGCCAGCACGGTGGAAATGTGGTGGTCACGCGCTTCTTCCAGGCCGGGAAGGCTGGCGCTGCGCATTTTTTCCACCGCGGGCACGGGCCCCACCCAGCTCCACAGGCCGCCGGCAAACAGAACCGGTGCGCCGAACTGCTCGTGAACGTCAAACAGCTTGCGGTAGCTTGCCCGGTCCATGTGGTAGTAGTCCCAGTAAACCAGAGGAACATCCGGCAGAGCGGCGTCCAGAACGGGCTGGGGCAGCTGGTCGGGAACGTCGTAGTAGCCGCCGGTGGGCGAAGCGGCGCGCAGGTACATGTCGCTCCAGATCATCGGCGCGAAATTGTATTTTTGGGCAAGAGCCGCCACCCGGGAGAGGTGCCGGTTCATCAATTCCCAGGCGGGGACGATCCCGTTTTTGAAGCGGAAATTTCCCAGCCCCAAAGACCAGGCCTCGTCCATGCCGATGTGGATGCGCCGGGTGTGGAAACAGGCCCGCACAGCCTGGAACATCTGCTCGATGTAGGCATATACCTTTTCCTCCCCCACCATCAGGCAGTCTTCGGTGTCCCGCAGGTCGGGGTCATTCTGCGGCCAGTGCAGCGCCCGCTCCAGATGCGCCAGGGTCTGGATGCAGGGGATGAGCTCGATGCCCAGGTCCGCCGCATACCGGTCCAGTTCCCGCAGCTGCTGCTGGGTGTAGCGGCCCCGCAGATAGCCAAAATAGGGCTGCTGAGGGATTTCGTAGGTGTCCTCGGTGTACAGCATGGCTACCGACATGCCCATCAGGGCCATTTTGCGCAGCATCAGCTTCACCGTGTCGGGGGTCAGCACGGCATTGCGGGAACAGTCCAGCATTGCACCCACCTCGGCAAAGGCCGGCTGCTGCTTCCAGGCGAGGGGCTGGCGGGACGGCTGTTTCAGATAGGACAAAGCGCGGAAAAACTCGGCGGGCACCCGGTATTCCACCTCCAGCGAGTTTTCTTCCAGCCGGAAGGCAAAGCGGCCGGCCCGGCGCGCGGTGACCGCAATGCCGCCTTCGCCCACGGCAAAACCTTCGGATTCACACAGATGCCCCAGGCCCGCCAAGAGTTCCTCCGGCAGGCTGGAGGGGGAAAGAACAACCAGTTTCATTTGTAAAACTCCTTTAATTTGTCTTTGAGAACTCCCTGCAGCAGGCCGGCACAAATTTCGGCCACGGTCCAGCCGCTTTCAACGGCCCAGGGCCCCCAGCCCACATCGTTGGGCAGACCGCAGACCTCCATTTGCTCCGCGTCAAAGCCCCGTGCCCAGGCGCCGTCGATCCGGGGGTCCTGGCTGTGGATCTGGGCTGTGGACAAAAATGCGGCGTGCCGGCAGAACAAATCGTAAAAATAGGCATCTTCCGTGACAAAATAGGCCTGCATCAGCCCCAGGGGAACCCAGTTGTTGCTGTATAAAAGGTCACACACCGGGTCGCCGTTGCGGGCCAGCAGGGAACATTCGCCGTTTTCCTGCTTGCTGCATGCGGCGGAGTAGTCGTCGTCCCATTCCAGGTAGGCGCCGGAGAGGTGTCGCATCTTTTCCAAATCCCGGGTCACGGTGTAGAGCATCTGCCGGTATTCCTGTTTGCCGGTGGCATAGTAGAGCCAGGCAAAGGGGAGAAGAAGCCGGCAGAGCTCCTCGGTTTGGCTCTGTTCCCGGATGGTTTTGGGATAGGCCTGCAGCAGCGCCTGCATGCCGGTTTCGCCCACGGCCAGGCAGCGGGCGTCCTTTTCCAGCTTGCCGTACAGCAGTAGACAGGCCAGATAAAAGGCATTATAATGTGCGCAGGGGAAAGCTCCGTTCTGTCGGCTCAGCGCGGCAAAATCTTCCTCGGACATGTTCAGATTGTCGGTGCGGGCCGGCCGCAGGCCATCCGGCCCGGTGGTGTTCATCAAAAATTCCAGCGCCATCCGGCACTGGGGCAGATATTCCCGCCCCAGCCCGTACAGGGCTTTGAACAGGGTCACCAGCATGGCCCGGGCCATATCGTCCTGGTAGCACACCTCCCAGGCGATGTCGGTCCAGCGGAGCATGCCCTGAAAGCGGCCCGAGCGGATCTGCATTTTGTCGTAGACAAAAGCTTCCAGGTTTTGGGCCCGCTCCAGGCTGCGGGCGTCGCCGAATGCCAGAAAGTGCATCAGATAGGCCAGCGCCGCTTCGCCGCAGCAGTCAGTGCGGATGGAGGAGGCGGTTTTCTGGTGGCCGTCGGGGTAAATTTCGGTGCCCAGCCCTTCCAGCACGCCTCGTTTGCCCTCATCCACCAGAATGCCGGAACGGCTGAACCAGTCGATGCCGCTGGCGGCACAGTCGGCGGCGGAACGGGCAAAGCCGGTTTGGTACTGAGGCGGAAACTCCACCTCCTCCAGAACCGGCGCGCCGCACAGCCAGCCGATCAGCGAGCGCACCAGTCGGCTCCAGGCCGGCACCGGAGAGAATCGCGCCCGCAGAAAGTTGCACAGCCGGAAGGAGCAGACGGCGACGGCGGGGGTTTCCAGCCAGATGCCATATTGCTGGCAGTCGGTGCGCTCCTGTTGGCTGAGCGGCTGGCGGGCGTGTTCCGACAGCCCCTTTTTATACATTAAAATAGGTCTGGCCAGATTGTTGCGATAGTAGGGGGTGCAGCGCATATTGCATTGATCATCCAACAAAAGTCCATCTTCCAGGCCGGCGAATTCCGCGTCGGTGCACACCAGCCGGAGAAAGCGGGTGGAATCGGGAGATGCACAGTAGTTCTGGCAGAAACTCAGGGTGTATTCATACAGCACCCGTCTGCCGCTGTGCGAAAAATCCTCCACCACACTGCGGCATTCCGCCGGGAAAACCAGCGGTTCCTCCCGGGTGCCCCCCAGCACGCAGGCGCACTGGAAACCATCGAGGCAGTGGGGGGTGAGAGCGTTCGGGTGCAGGACTTCGACGGTAAGAGCCGGAGATTTCTGCAGCAGAGCGAGCAGGTCGCTGGGGCCGCAGGTGATGACGGCAACGGAAATAGACATAAGTTCCCTCTTTCTGGTCCGGGGACCGTTTAGTGTTAGCTATATTATAAAAGCACTATTTTGCAAGTCAATAAAAATCAAAAAATGTGCAAAATGAAAAAAATGTACGCAAAAATATTGCGAAAAGGAGTGCGGAAAAGGCTGCTGCAAAAGTTGCGCCCACGCTAAAAGTATTGTTTATTGCATTTCCGAAAGGGCCGGCGTACACTGAGATTGTTCAATCAAGCACATGAAGCAGGAAAGGCTGGTGGCAAGACCGTGCGAACTCCAAACGCAAAGACGGCACCCAAGAGAATCAATTATAAATTAAAAAGTCAGATACAGCTGTACGCCATTATGTCGCCGGTGCTGATTTTGATTTTCATCTTCTGCTATGTACCCATGTATGGCCTGCTGATCTCCTTCCAGGACTGGACACCCGGCATGCCCTTTATGGATTTCACCGGGCAGACCAAGTGGGTGGGGCTGAAACATTTTTCAACATTTGTACATGACCCGTATTTCTGGCGGCTCATCAAAAACACCCTGGTGCTCAGCGCCATGAACCTGGGCATCGCGTTTTGGATCCCGATCATTTTTTCGCTGCTGATCAATGAAGTGCGGCTGGTCAAGTTCAAAAAGTTTGCCCAGACGGCAAGCTACATGCCTTACTTCATTTCCAGCGTGGTGGTGGCCGGCATGGCGCTTTCCTTTTTGAGCAGCGACGGCATCATCAACAAATTCATCATGATGATGGGCGGCGAACCCTTCCTTTTGAATATGAAGCCGCAGTATTTCCCCATCGTGTACACAGTGATCAACATTTGGCGGAACTTCGGCTGGGGCAGCATCCTCTACCTGTCTTCCATGGCTTCCATCGACCCCACTCTCTACGAGGCGGCCAGTCTGGACGGCGCCAACCGGTGGCATAAAATCTGGCATGTTACCCTGCCAGCCATCAAACCCACCATTGTGGTCATGCTGATCATGGGCGTGGGCGGTATGCTGGGCGCGGATTCGGATATGATCCTGCTGCTGTACAATCCCGCAACCTACGAATACGCCGACGTCATCGGCACCTATCTGTACCGCTATGGCCTGGTGGGCGGCAACTTCAGCTACGGCACAGCGGTTGGATTTATGATCGCGCTGATCAACTTCGGCATGGTTTATCTGGCCAACATGGTCTCCCGCAAGGTTGCCGATTATTCGCTGTGGTGATCCGCTGCGGATGGAAAGGAGAAGAAATTATGACTCAGATATTGGCGCGCAAGAAACACGGCATTCCAAATGGATCGCGGCTGGTGGATGTGCTGATCGTGATCACGGTGGCAGTCATCTGCCTGTTCACCCTGTATCCCATGTACTATGTTTTCATCATGTCCATCAGCAAGCCCCAGGATGTGCTGGCGATGAACGTATCCTTTTGGCCCACGGGATTTGAACTGCAGGCCTATAAAAAAATCTTTACCGATTCCGATATGTGGCGTGCCTACGGAAATTCCATCCTGTATACAGTGTCCACCACGGTGCTGGTGATCATCACGAGCGTGATGGGTGCCTATCCGCTGTCGGTTCCGGAACTGCGGGGCAGAAAATATGTGGTTGCCTTTGTGCTGCTGCCCATGTACTTTGGCGGCGGATTGATCCCCACCTTTCTGCTCATGAGCAAGCTCAATCTCTACAACAATATTTTCGCCATCATTGTGCCGGCGTCTTTCAATATCTGGTACATCATTCTCACCCGCACCTATTTCACGGGGCTGCCCCGGGATATACGGGAATCGGCGTTCATAGACGGCGCCAGCAATTTTACAGTTCTGCGCCGCATCTATCTGCCCCTGGCAAAGCCCATTTTGGCGGTGGTGTCCATCTACTCCATCGTGACCATGTGGAACAACTGGTTTGCGGCGCAGGTCTATCTGCCGGATAAAAGCCTGCATCCGCTGCAGCTGTACCTCAAGAGGGTGCTGGTGGCCCAGACTGTAGATCTCACCAAGCTCAACTCGGCGGATATCGAAAATGCCATGAATCAAATGCTCTCCGCAACGCAGATGCAGTATGCGATGATCATTTTCACCACCCTGCCGATCATCTTTACCTATCCCTTCTTCCAGAAATATTTCATCAAAGGTGTTATGCTCGGTTCTCTGAAAGGCTAAATGAGAGAAGAGCAAAAAATAAAATCATGCACAAATAGGAGGAAAACAATGAAAAAAAGAAAAATGCTCTCCCTGTTTTTGGTGGGCTGCTTGGCTGCCGGTACTCTGGCCGGCTGCGGCGGAAAATCCAATTCTGGCGATTCCCAGAGCGGCAGCGACCAGGCTTCCAGTGATTTCAGCAAACTTAAGATCCTGGGCACCGAGGGCTGGGCTCCCTGCAACGACTGGAACGAGGTAGAGGAATACAGCGCCTATCAAATCCTGAAAAGCTGGCTGGACGATGCAAAGCTGGACATCGACTGGGAAGTGGTTGCCCCTGAGCAGTACTCGGTGATCCTGCAGACCCGGTTTGCCTCCGGCAAGGATCTGCCCGACATCGCCAAGGCCCATACCATGGACGACGCCGCCCTGATGGCTCTGGCGGAGCAGGGCCTGATCATCCCCATCAACGAGATCATCGACAAATATTCCCAGGGCCCTGCCAAGGAGGCTTTTGACAAAAAGTTCCCCACCATACGTCCGCTCACCACTGCCGAGGACGGCAACATTTATTGGTTCTGCAATGTGTCGAGTAAGTACTACGGCGACAATACCGACCCCAACGGCAGCTTCTCCATGCTCTACCGCCGCGACTGGGCCGACAAGCTGGGGATTGCCGAACCCACCAATCTGGAAGAGTTTACCCAGATGCTGCGGGACTTCCGGGAAAAGGACGCCAATGGCAACGGCCAGCAGGATGAGATCATGTTCATCGATCCCTCCTCTTTCCGCACCAGCATCGCCCAGTGGTTTGATCTGCCCACCGATATGATCGCCCTGGATCCGGTGGAAAACAAGATCGTGAGCCCCTGGAACAGCCCCAATGTCAAGCCTTATTTTGAATACCTCAACAGCCTGGTGCAGGAAGGCATTCTGGACCCCTCTGTCGCCGGCAACTTTGAGCTGATGGCCCAGAAACGCGCCGAAAACAAGCTGGGATGCCTGTGGGACTACACCAATGCCATGTGGAACGAGCCCACCGTGGCGGAGATTGCCCCCGATGCGCTGTATGCGCCGCTGATGCCGCTGCCCGCCCTGGACGGCGTGGAGCCCGGCTCGATGTCTGAGCCCGGTTCCATGGTTTGGGAGCGCTATGTGGTCACCAAGGATTGCGAAGACCTGGAGGCCGTTGCCCGCCTGCTGGATATTGTGTATTCCGATGAGTACGCTGTGCTCACCGCCTTTGGCCAGGAAGGCGTCAACTTCACATACGAAGACGGCGTTATGACTCCCATTCCCGATCTGACTGCGGATATGGCCCACGAGCAGCGCATCTCCGAAGGCGCCATGCTGTGGAACGGCGTTCTGCCCCGCGTGCAGGAAGTGGATATGCGCCAGCAGGTTGCCAATTGCGATGACTACAAGCGGCAGGTCACTTTGGACCTCATCGACTACGATCTGAAATATCCGGATCAGGTGAACAATTTCCTGGCTCTGCCCACCAAGGAAGAATCCGACAAGATCAATGCCCTGCTGCCCAATCTGCAAACCGCTTCCAAGGAGCTGGCCACCAAACTCACCCTGGGCCAGATCTCTGTGGACGACCTGGACAAGGAAGTGGAAAAGCTGGAAGAGCTGGGCCTGAGCGAACTGGTCGATATCTACCAGGCTCGCTATGAGCGCTACCTGGCCAATATGCCTTCCTGATGATAGAGCACGATAGATCAATGTAAATAGTCAAAGCCGTGCCGCAAAACGCGGCACGGCTATTGCACTTGAAGCTGGGCAGGTGTTTGCTGCGGAATGGATTGCTATTTGCCTATTTGTGATGTAATCTAGTAGCAAGCACGCTTGTTGGTAAAATATTGCGGCACAGAGGGAGAAAAACAGGATGCATCGTTTATACTGGCACTCAAAGGACTTTCAGCGCTATTTTTTTACATACATCGCTTTGTTTGTATGTGTTTTTCTTGTGGGGATTTCTATTTTTTCTGCCGCCATGCGGAAAGAACGCAAGGAAGCCAACGAAAAGTCCTTTTTAGCCGAGAGCCAGAAGGTGCGGGACGTCCTGGACGATATTTGGGAAGTGGGCAGCGAAGTGAGCAACGTGCTGCAAAATTCCATTTGGGTGCAGAAGTTCACTTCGGAGAGCAAGATTTTTGAAAATGAGTTCGGCCCGATGGAAAAACAGGATATTTCGGTCAATCTCACCGCTCTGTGCAGCCTCAACAGCGCTCTGCGGGATATCGCAGTGCTCTATCCGCAAAAAGATCTGGTGGTGACGTCCAGCGGGTGGTTTTCCGTTTCGGAGTACGAAAACTATTTGCAGCGAAAATTGCAGCTGCCTGCCAATCTCGTCACCGAGCATCTGCTGAATGTGCCGGGGTGCGAGGGCCCGCTCAAACCCAGCAATTTTGCTTTTCACAATGCGGACTATCTGGTCTATGTGCAGCAGCTGGATATTCTTACTCCGCCCCGGGCAATTGCCATAAGCTGCTTTGACAAGGCAGCCATGCAAAAGCTGCTTCAGCAGGTATGCGGCGAACAGGTGACCCAGCTGCTCGTAAAGGACTGGAACGGCCAGCCCATCTGGCAGGTGGATTTTCAGCAGACCTCTGCACCGACCCAAACATGCAGCACCAGCAGCCAGAGCATGCTGGTAACCTATGACCTCACCTGCGAGGATGCCCCCATTCCCTTTGCACAGAGCGCCTGGAACTATGTGCTGGTATTAGTGCTTGCCATGCTGGGCATTTTGGCCGCCTATGTGCTGGCCAGCATTCAGTACCGGCCTTTGGGGAACCTGATTCAAAAGATAAACAAAAAGGTCAAGGGCAAAAACGAACAGCAGGATATTGACACCCTGGCCACCTGCGTGGGCAGGCTGTACGACGACCACACCAATATGGAAAACACCATTGCGGCCTATCGGTATGCCCTGCGGGAGCAAACCAATGCGCAGCTGCTGCGCGGCTATTTCAACAGTGATCAGCAATCGGTTCCTTCCTCCTGCAATTACTGGTATGTTGTGGTGGTGTTCCGCCATCAGCCTGGCAATCCCGACAACGAAATCGAGGACACGCGGATTCACCTGGAATTTTTGCTCACCTTGAAAAAATCGCTGCAAACCATCAAATGCGGCCAGAGCCACTGCGAACTGGTGGAAAATATTGATGAGTGCACCGCTGTGATTGCAGAATTTCCCTCTCTGCCGGACGAGGACATCGCAATGGAACTGGCGCAGCCGCTGTACGATGCGCTGATCGAAGAGGATATAGAATGCAGCGTGTTTGTGGCCCGCGCCCGCAGGGGCCTGACGGGAATCAGCGCGGCGTACCAGGAAATCAAAGAGAGCATGCGGGAAAAGAAGGGAATTTGCGGCATCCAGTTTGCCAGCCCCAACATGGAGTATTACTACCCGCTGGATTGGGAAACGCAGCTGGTGCGTGCCATCCGGGAGGGCAGCGAAAAAAGAGCGCAGGCGATCCTGCAGCAGCTGTACGAGGAAAATCAGCGCCTTGGGCTGAGCTATACGCTCATCTGCCGGGTTGCCACCCTTTTGTACGAAACCATGCGGCGGATTATTTTGGAAGAAAAGCTGCCGGTGCAGATGTTTTTGAAAATGGAGGAACCGCAGCATGGCATGACGCTGGAGCAGGCGTTTGACCGCGCAAGAAACACCGTCAACACGCTCTGTGAGCAGATCATGCAGAAAAAGCAGCAGGCGGCCACCAACGTGAACCGCTCGCTGGTGAGCTATGTAAACGAGCATCTGCACGACCCCGATCTGTCGCTGAATTTGCTGAGCGACCATTTTGGCGTGTCCAATGCCAGCGTTTCCCGCATCTTCAAAAATACGGTGGGACAAAATTTCTACAACTATATCACAGAAAAGCGGATGGCAAAAGCCAAGGAACTGCTGGTGCTGAAGGGATACTGTCCCCGGGAAATTGCCACAGAAATAGGGTACGACAACGAGTATTCCTTCAAGCGTGCTTTCCAGCGCACCTACGGCATCACGCCCCGCGACTTTTTGGAAAAGGAAGGGAAAAATGCAAGGTGAATATTGCACATCCGGACAGAATACAGGCGGAATCCGGAATCTGGTATTGATTTATAATGGGTATTACGACCGGCAGCAGGGAGATTGGAGCGCACAAGAGCTGCTGCCCTATCTGCTGTATCAAAAACGAAATGCCGGTTTCGGCGAGCCCTTTTTCGATGGATTTCTCTTTTTGGGGCTTTTGTCCTGCACAGGCAACCAGCTGTTTGAGGCGGTGGACCCCGCCAAGGCGGCCACCTGGGAGGATTTTGAGTGGTATCTGAACAAAACGCTGCGGCCGCAGGGGGACCTGTGTGCGCTGCACGAGGCGGTGCTGCAGGCCAGAAAACTCAGCCGGCGGCCCCAGCTGCAGGCGCGACTGGTGCTGACCATTCCCTTTCCCTCCCGGCAGACCTTTGGCGGACCGGAAAGCCAGAAAGCGGCCATTGACCGGTATATGGACCGCATGGCGGAGCTGTACCGCCCCTTTGAGCAGCTGGACACGCTGCGGTTGTGCGGCCTGTACTGGCTGCATGAGGATGCTTCCCAGACAGAACTGATTGACTATGCAGGCCGAAAAGCCAGAGAGCGCGGACTTGCCTTTTTGTGGATTCCCTACTACCGGGCTTTGGGGTTTGACCGCTGGCAGGCAATGGGATTTGATGCGGCCATCCTGCAGCCAAACCACTACTTTAATGGAACGCAGCCGGTGCAGATTCAAAATGCAGCGGAACTCGCCGCCCAAAACCACATGGGGCTGGAATTGGAGTTTGACGAGCGCGCTTTTGACGACGAAAATTTTTACCGGCGTTATCTGGATTATCTGAAAGGCGCACAACGGTTTGGGTTCAGTGGATCCCAGGTGTTCAAGGGATATTACCAGGATGTGAAGGCCATATACAACGCGGCGAACAGGGGCGGCGCCCGCGGCCGTGAGCTCTATGAAAAAACTTTCGAGGTTGCAACAGGGCATAAAGGAGAGTAAAGCATGGCGGACGCAGCTGATTTTGACCGGCAGATGGCGGCGCAGAATGCCCGGGGGGAAGAAATCCTATGGCACGAAGTTCCCAACGAAAACATTCTGGTGGAAGGTTTGGGCTTTTTTGCAGAGGAAAGGCGATGGAACCGCCTCCCCCAATCTCTTTCCGGTATGCTGCAGGCCCAGCGGCCGGCGCTGATCGAATTGTCTTCTCACATGGCGGGTGCCTGCCTGCGCTTTCGGACTGACAGCCGGGCAGTGTGGGTAAAGGCGGCGGTAAACGCGGCTCCCTATATGGCGCATATGACTCCGGCGGCCCAGTGCGGGTGCGACTGCTATTTGAGGGCTTTGCCCGACATGGCCTGGCAGTTTGCAGGGCTGACAAAGTTTTCGCCGCAGGAGGACTCCTTTTGCTGCGAACTGGCGCGGGACCTTCCGCCGCACACCGAGGTGCTGGTGTATCTGCCGCTGTATATTGGCATTCGGTCGATTGCAATCGGCCTGGAAAAAGGGGCGCAGATGCAGCCGGCATTGCCCCGCAAACATCGCAGGACCATCGCCTTTTATGGCACTTCCATCACCCAGGGAGGTTGTGCCTCCCGGCCGGGTATGGCGTATCCGGCCATTTTGTCCCGGGAACTGGACCGGGAAGTGTACAATTTGGGGTTTTCGGGCAATGGCGTGGGAATGTCAGGTCTGGCTTCCTGCTTTTGCAGCCTGCCCCGGCTGGGGGCGCTGGTGGTGGACATCCAGCCCAACGCCGGCCCCCAGGGGCTGCTGGAAACCAACCTGCCAGCCTTTCTGGATGCGGTGCGCGGCTGTGCGCCGCAGCTGCCGGTTTTGGTGCTTTCGGCAAGCTGGCAGACAAAATGCGGCTGGAACAGCACCGAAGCGGAACAGTTTGCGCGGGAAGAGCGTTTTCAGCAGCAGGAGGTGGAACGCCGGAAATCCCGGGGAGATAGCTTTATCTGGTTTGCATCGGCACGGGATATGTTGGAAACGGTTGCAAAGGAAACCACCGTGGACGGCGTCCATTTGACCGATCTGGGCTTTTGGCTGCTGGCTCAAAAACTGCGGCCGCTGCTGTGCCGGATGCTGGAACAAGGACAGACAAACGAATAAAAACCATATAAGAAACACCCCGCAGGGGAAAAGCTGCCCAATGGCTTTTCTGCTGCGGGGTGCTTTTTGTAAAAAGCGGCCAAGCAAAATTTTTGCTGGCTCTGCCGGTGAAAAAAGTGTGGAAAACAGGGCGGGCAAAGGCCCTGTTTTTCTCGTTTTACCGGCAAAAAATATTGCTGCGCATTTGAAAATTTTGTTTATTGCAACGTTGAAATCCGGTTCCCATAATGGGAATCAAATGCATGTGTCCTGTCTGCGCTGCTCCCGAAAAGGAATGCGGCTGGACGATCGGAAAATTTCAAAAAGAAAAAGGAGATGCAACCATGAAAAGAACAAGCGAATGCAGGCGCTGCTGAGTACGGCGATGTGCGCGGCGATTCTGTTTTCCAATGCCGCCGCCGTATTTGCGGCCGAAGTTCCTCCCTTGCCGCGGAAGGAAGGCGAAAACCCTCTGGCGGAACAGTCGCCGGTCAACTTGCTCCGGCAGCCAGGCGCGGCGTCCTCCTACCAATACGGCGAGGATGCTCTGTATAATATGTCCAATCTTGACCTTTTGGGCAGTGATGTCAGTTCTCTGGACCTCGATTGCCAAAAGCTCACCGACGGCGTCAAGAGCAGCGCCGGTTCCATTGATTTTGACAGCGTAGTCAATTTTTATTCCAATTCCGCTTTCAACAATGCTGAAAATGGGGCAAAGTTCTCCAATCAGAACACGGTGGATTTTGACCTTGGCCAGCCGAAAACCATTGTGGAAGTAAATGCATACAGCTCGGCCGGGCTCACCGGCCGCTACGCCGGTTCGCTGGGCCATATCGGCAAATACAGCGTCTATGTGTCGGCAGACAAAAACCAGTGGACCTGCGTTTTGGATGGGAAAAACTGCGGAGAAGACATTTCGGAGCAGACTGGCGCCTATGTGGCCCGGTATGCGGTTTCCGCGGACAAGGTGCCGGGGCACCCCGATGCCACCGGAATCTACGCGCAGTATGTGCGGATTTTGTTTGAAACAAATGCGCTGTGGGGCAATTATTCCTTCCTCACAGCGGAAGAAGTGGAGATTCTGGGGCAGGATGGCAAGGCCCAGGGCGCCTTTGAGCCCGCCGGCGAACAAGAATCTCCCGCCGCTGAGAATCTGGCGCGGACCGCCTCCTACACCTACTCGCCTTCCACCGAAAAATATATGTTGACGGCGGAGAATGACCCGACATATTCGTCGGATGCCGACTGCAAAAAGATGAACGACGGCGTTCGGGGAGATGCCACCGGGGCGGATATGACCAATTGGACGGTCTTTGACCCCATTCCCTGGATGAATCCCGACAACGCTTCCAACTACAACAACGATCCCCTGTGCGCCATTTTTGACCTGGGCGCGCAGAAATCCATCACCGGGGTATCCACCGCTTCGCTGGTTACCCAGCAAATCAAGCAGAGTGCCAACCTTCAGATCTATGTTTCCAACGACAAGCTGGACTGGTTTGAGGTTTCCAAAAAGAACGGCTACGACCAGCAGGAGCCTGTGAACGGGGTGGTGGAACTGTCCTGGGATGCGGCTACGGACAAGGTGAAGGATCATGCCGATGCCACCGCGGTATATGCCCGGTATGTGAAGGTCGTCTTTTCTTCGGTTTCTCCCGATGCGCCCAGCCAGCAGGTGGCGTTGGACGAAATTGAAATCCTGGGCAGCAGCGACCGGATGGAGGGCGCCTATGAGCCCAAAGCCGAGGAGATAACCGGCGACACCGATCCTCATTATCCTGACAACCTGGCCTATCGGAAGTCTTATGAGGTGCTCAATGCCAGCGCGGCGGGGGACAGCTCCTACCCTGACCCCAAAAAGACCAAGCTGACCGACGGCGTGGAGGCCACTGCGGATTATCTGGATGCCCCCTGGACCGCCTATTCGGAAGGCGCCTACCGCGAGTTTGTCATTGATTTGGGCGAAATCTGCTCCGTTTCCGAAGTGGAGTTCAACAATCTCAGCAACGACGGCATTGCGGCCAAGATGCCCGGGTCGGTGGATGTTTCTTTTTCCAAGGATAATGCCAGCTGGTCCACTTTGAAAAATGCGTTTCTGATTCCCGATCGTCCCACCGAGGTTGCCAAGGTGCTTTACAACTGGAAGGCGGCGGACGACCCCTATGTGCCCAAAGCGGACGGACAGGCCACCGCAAAGGTGGAGGCCCGGTATGTGAAACTGCACGTTCCCATGCAGAACTGGTGCTTTATCGACGAGATCCGTGTGCTGGGCGAAAAGGGCGTGACCGACGATGCTGTCAGCCTGCCCATCGACGGCGAAATCGTGAAAACCTATATGCAGAAAGGCCCTCATACCGCCGGCATCGGCAATCTGGTGCTGCTCTATAACGGCTATTATGAAGATACAGGTCAGAAACCCACGCGGAGATACTGATTTTTGTCTCGCCGGTTGCCACGGGCAGACCCATGCTGCCAAGGTAACTGCCGGTAGGCGCGTCCGGCAGATCGTCGTACAGATTTTCAGTGATCTGCAAAAGATTCGGTGTCGGGACATTGGCTTCAGCGGTTTCCTGTGTGGCGGCTTCGGCTGTCTCCGGCGTGGCAGGGGCATCCTCTGCAAAGGCGGGCAGCGCTGCGCCCAGATTTGTGAGCGCAATCCCTCCCGCCAGCAGCAGCGACAAGCCCTGCTTTATTCTGTGTTTGTTCTTCATACGAATTTCTCCTTTTGTTGCAAAAGAAAAAGCCCGCTGCGGGGTGCAGCGGGCTTGGTTAGCGTTCGGGAGCGTGTTTCTTAGGGACCGGCGCGGCTCTGGCCTTGTAGGCTTTGCGGTATTTTTCGTCAGCATCATAGAACTGCTGCGGAGAAATACCGGCATCCAGACACCCCTGCAAAACAACCGCATTGTAACGGCTGCTGACCGGGAGCAGCTGGTCGCGGTACGGTGCGTTCATCGTGTAAACCATGATTTCGTGCGGCGTTCCGTCTGCATCCGTGACCGTCATGGTCTCCTTGTCATAGAATGTCGGGTAGCCTTCATAACAGTCAAGCTGAGATTCGTCATGGTCGGTGATCGACCAAATCAGACCTTCGACGGTTGCGCCCTCTTTGGGCAAAATCGTCAGGTAGCCGCGCCGGAACGCCAGCTCATAGCCATCCAGCTTGGCAGTGCCTACCACTGTCGCTTCGGGGCAGCGGTAAGCCATCTGCTCAAAATTCAGATTGGAGCCATAGGCAAAATATTCTTTTCGAGACATTTCTTCTCCTATCTGGCCTCGTCTGTGCGGGGCCTTGATTGGTTGCTGGGGTACTGGGATTTATCATGCCGCCACGCCTTGTCACCGGGCAGGTTCTTCAGCAGGTGCATCCGCACATTTTTGTACTCCGGACCGATGAGTCCCAGCCGCAGCAGAAAGGTGCGGAAGGTGAACGCCGGATTATCCCCGATGGGCG
>ENA-UOJV01000751-UOJV01000751.1-human-gut-metagenome-genome-assembly--contig:-C82-NODE-751-length-43658-cov-12.102401_pt1 | contig 43658 bp, 45 predicted proteins | sample MGYA00242356_ERZ723903 | MGnify/ENA metagenome assembly ERZ723903
ACTGATCGACGAATGGCAAATTGCGCCGGTGCTCTGGGATGCCGTCCGAACGGCTATTGACCAGCGTCAGGAAGATGGTTTGTTTATCTTGACGGGTTCAACCTCTGTCGATGATAAGAACATCATGCACACCGGAACCGGACGGATCGCCAGAATGAAAATGTATCCCATGAGTTTGTATGAATCCGGGGAATCCAATGGCCAGATCTCACTACGCGCCTTGTTTCAGGATGCTTTGCTCGATATTGACGGTGTTTCCAGCCAGCTTTCGATTGAGCAACTTATTTTTGCCGCCTGCCGCGGTGGATGGCCAGCCACGCTGCGGCGAAAGAATCCGGAAGCACAGCTTCTGACTGCACGCGATTATATCAGCAATATCTGCGAGTCTGATATTTCTACCGTCGATGGCGTCCAGCGCAATCCGACGTGGACGGGCTTGATCCTGCGTTCATATGCCAGAAATATTTCAACACTTGCGAAGAAATCCAATATTCTGAAAGACATCACTGCAAACGCAGACAGCATGACCATGCCCACCTTGGATTCCTATTTGAACGCACTGAAAAAGCTGTTTGTTATTGAGGATGTTGAAGCATGGTGCCCAGCGATTCGCTCGGCAACGACGATCCGCTCCGGGAAAAAGCGGGAGTTTACCGACCCGTCCATTGCGGTTGCCGCAATGGGTCTTACGCCGGAGTATCTGGAGCAGGACCTGAAAACGTTCGGTTTCATTTTTGAGTGTCTCTGCATCCGGGACTTGAAGGTTTACTCGTCTGCCCTCGGCAGCAAGGTTTCTTATTACCACGACCGTTCCGATCTGGAAGCGGACTGTGTGCTTCACCTGTCTGATGGCCGGTATGCGCTGATCGAGTTCAAGCTCGGCAGCCGTGAAATTGAAGAAGGCGCACAGCATCTTCTTCAAATCAAGCAGCTTGTGCGGGCTGCAAATGCTTCCGGCAAAACGAATCTTCGGGAACCTGATTTGTTAATGGTCATTACCGGCGGCGAACTTGCATACACGCGGCCGGACGGCGTAAAAATTATCCCAATCGGCTGTCTGAGGGACTGAGCATCTATACTTTGATTCTTTGAAAAACAAATTAGATTGTCAGATTGGTTATAATTTGATATTTTTAGTCATTCTCCCACGCGACCCACGCTTCGTCCGCATCTTCAAACCAATCCGGATTATCCTCGTAGAGATCTTACGGGTTATTGTACTCGTCGCGCAGACCAGTCGAGTTGTGGTTCGTGCCGCCGGGTTGATTTTGAAATGGGATGCTTGGCTTGTACTCCGGCTGATGATAAATTGTCCCTTTCAACGCCATATCGTTCCAGTATTCCGGATTTCGCTGCTCCGCGGTCAGAACCTCCTTGTTTTCTGTGGTTGCCACAAATACCGGATAGAGATAAAGAAAGTCAGCTTTATGACATCAGTTTTAAATACATGGGAAAGATATAATGTCTCTCCAGAACCCTCATACTTGTAGGGGGTAACCTCTTGACGTGTTGTGCTTTGGCTTTAATCCGCCGTTTGCATCGTACCAGTCACGAACAAAATATGCGTCGGATTAAAGAACACAATCTCGGCACGGAGCAGCTGGGCGCAAGCTTCCCGCTGCATCTTCCGCCACGCTTCACTCGGATTTCCGCCCTTGTGCGGCGCATTTTGCAGAGGTTTATCCAGACAATTTTCTGATACCAACGCTCCTGCCAGCTGGTTGCAGCGCCGTACAGCGCGTCCCAGATTTCCTTGCTGTAACCCCAGAATGGTCTGGAAAGGCAGTAGTCTCCAACCGCACACGGCTCTTTGTCGATTCCTCCGCGCACACAATTTCGCGCAATATTATGTTCCGCATCAACCGCAATCCATTCGAAGCGGTCTTTCCCGTGCGTCAGCGCGGCAGGATTGTTTAGAAGATTCTGGATGGAGGACGTTGCAAAACGTTCCTTTGCATTTGTACCTGTGCCGCGATATTCATCCCAGCCGTTTACGGCGCGGTCGACCAGCATCAGGCGGAAGTCTTTTCCGCCTATATCCTTGGAGCTTTTGTATTCGCAGCCTTCCATCGCAGTAAGCGAAACAGCATCCTGCGAATATGTGCTTTGGATTTGCGTAGCGCCGAATAGAAAAATGCCGGGGAGACGGTTTTAATCTCTCCGGCGTTTTTTGCCATCGTATCAGGAAAGAAGCAGCAGCACCATACCCGCAAGGACAGCGCCCATGCTCCACAGACGGAGGCTCTCGCAGCGGCGCAGGCGAAGACCGAGGTCTTCGGGAAGCGGCGTTTTTTTCGTGACGCTGCGGTAGAGCGTTCTGCGGTTCAGGTGCAGCGTCATGGCCGCGCAGGCAGAAACAAGCAGCGCCGCGTCCAGAACCGGCATCGCGAAATTAAGTCCATCTGCCAGCATGAAAGGAACCGTCGCCACAAGGCCCAAAGCCGCCAGCAACACCCACGCGACACTCGAGCGGAGCGAGGCGTGATAGGCCCTGTAGGCGTTCTGAAAATCGGCAGCCTCGTCCTGCTCCAGAGGCTGGGCACGATCGTCGCACGTGTAAAAATACAGACGCCTGCGCATGGGAAGCAGGCTCTCATAATCGCCCACGCACAGAAGCTGCCAGCCCTTGCGCTTGGCGATGTCCAGATATTCCTGCACCTCGTCGTCATCCTCGACCCGCGGCTTGCTGCATGGAATTGAGATCACGCAAAGCCGCGCGTTTTGAAGCTGCCAGCGGCGAAAAAAGAAAAAGTTTCCCTTGCAGTGGTCGAGCACCAGACCGTTTTTCAATTGCTCCTTTAGAAAGTCCAGAAGCTCATCGTTGCTGTAGAGTCGGAAAAAGACATAGCGAAGACTTGTTTTTTCATGCTGCTGCATTTGTGTTCTCCTTATTACTGTAAGCCGTATTCCTTCAGCTTGTTCCAAAGCCCGCGCGGGCTGATGCCGAGCTCGGAGACCATCGCGCTGCGCTTTCCGGCGTTTGCGCGGTAAGAGGTCTCGATGGCAAGCCGTTCGAGCTCCTGCAATGTCTTTCCGGCAAGCACGCGCTCGACCTCGCCGAGTCCCGGACGCGCGTTTGTGAACTGATAGGGAAGGTCCTTCGGTCGAATCCATTCGCCGCTTGCGACGATGCCGGCATATTCGATTGTGTTGGCAAGCTCACGGACATTGCCGGGGAAGGTGTGGGCGCAGAGAATTTCCAGCGCTTCGTCCGTCACGCCGCGGATGCGCACGCGCTTATTGCGGAGCGTGGAGCTGCGGCTGATAAAATGGCTGCAAAGAAGCGGAATATCGGCACGCCTCTCGCGCAGGCGCGGCATGTGAATTTCCACCGCGTTGAGCCGGTAAAGAAGATCCTGCCGCAGGAGCCCGCTTTGTACCAGCTCGTCCGAGGTGCGGTTTGCCGAGGCGATGATTCGCGTATGGAACTGGTGCACCTCGCGGCTGCCGATGGGAGAGAAGGTGTGTTCCTGTAAAACGCGCAGCAGCTTCCGCTGGAACTCCGGCGGCATATCGCCGATGCCGTCCAAATACAGCGTGCCGCCGTTTGCATAGTCGAGCTTGCCGCGCCGGTCGCACAGAGCGCCGGGAACGGCGTCCATTTTGTAGCCGAAAAACTCCTCTTCCAGCCGCTTTTCATCGAACGCCGCGCAGTTGACCGTGACGAAGCGCCGTCCATCTGCGCCATTGTGGAGTGTGTGCGCCGCGATGCGCTTGCCGGTGCCGCTTTCGCCGGTAATGAGGACGTTGACATCGACATTTTGGAACTTCCGCAGCATCGTGCGCACCTGCTCGAGCGCGGGACTCGTGCCGATGAGCTCTTCTGCCTGGTTCTGCGCTTCGAGCTGGTCGTTGAGGTAGGTCACGTTTTCGTTCAGACTGCGAAATTCGAGCGCCTGCCGGATGTAAATTTTGAGCTCTTCGAGGTCCAGGGGCTTTGTCAGATATGTAAACGCCCCGCGCGTCATCGCGCTGACCGACGAGCGGATGCTGCCGTAGGCCGTCATCATGATCACGGCGGCCAGCGGCGCGAGCTTTTTGATCTTCATGAGGATATCGAGCCCGTCGTAGGGTCCGATGACCATGTCCAGCAGCACCAGATCGATGGGCTCGGTCTGGAGCCGCTCGAGCGCACGGATGGGGTCTGTCTCCCAGATGACCTCGTATTCCGGTTCGAGTGCCAGAGACAGGGAAATGCAGATGCTGCTTTCGTCGTCAACGATCAGGATTCGAGGAAGCATGGCTGGCTCCTTTCAAAAATCAGGGAGATCAGTGTGTATTCGTTTTTTACGCTTTCGATCTCCATAACGCCGCTGTTTTCGCGGATATACTGCTCACAGAGCGGAAGACCGAGGCCGGCTCCGGTCTGCTTGGTGGTGAAGAAGGGGTCGCGGCAGGCGCTCAGCTCCTGCTCGGTCATGCCTTCGCCCTCGTCGCGGATGGTGAGAAAGACCTTTTCGCAGCGGTTTGCGGCATGGACACGCAGCGTCAGAGGCTCAGAAGGCGGCGAAACGGCGCATTTGTACTCCATAGCCTCGATGCTGTTTAAGAAAATGTTGACAAGCACCTGCTTGAGCTGGTCGCGGTCGGCAAAGATGAAAAGATCGGATTCCAGCTTCTGGTCGAGCCGAAAATTGCTCTTGCGCAGCAAGGGGCGGATGAGACTCAGGCTGTCGTTTACCAGTTCCTCCACACTCACGCGCTTGGGATGGCGGTTGGTGGGCTTGGCGTAGTGGATGAGGTTGTCGATGAGGCGGTTGATGCGGTCGACCTCGTCGGGCACGTACCGGGCGAACGACTCCTGCACCTGCTTGCTGTCGCCCTTGGTGCCAATGAGCGAGGCAAAGGTGCGGATGGTCATGAGGGGATTTCGGATTTCGTGAGCGATACCGGCGGCGATGCGCGTCAGCGCCGAGGATTTCTGCCGCTCGAATTCCTCCTGCCGCTCCTGCTCGGCCTCGGTTACGTCGATGACCGTCACCAGAACGCCGGTGACCGCTTTATCGCGAATGATCTGGTGGGTCATGTAGCTGTAGGCGCGGGTGTGAAGCGGAGAGTCTCCGAGACGAAGAATGCTGCGGTCGACCATCGTGCCGCTTGTAAAAAGTCGCTGACCCTCGCGCTCTAAAATATCACGGAAAACAGGGATATCGGCCGCAAGCTTGCCCAGAAGCGGCTGACGCACACCGGCGATGGCGCAGGCGCTTTTGTTCATGAGCGTGACCGTGCCATCCAGATCGATGAGCATCATGCCGCTGGGGGAGTATTTGATGATGCGGTTTCGAAGATCACTTTCGGTTTGCAGCTGGGCATACTGCCGCTCGAGGGTCTGGTTGGCGCTGCGGATCTGTTCGGTCTGCTCGGCGACCTGCCGGTGGAGCACCTGCTGGATGCGGCGGGTGATGATGACGTAGCCCACGACAGCCAGCGCGGAAAATGCGGCGCAGACGCAGATGATGCGAAAAAGACGCTGGAACCGCGCTTCTCTTGTGCTGACGGGAAGCCAGCGGCTGCAAATGTTCTCATACTGCGCGGTGGCCTTGAAGCGGTTGATGCTGGTGTTCATCGTGCGAAGAAGCTCCTTGTCCGCGCTTCGAAGGACCATGGTAAATTCGAGCGCACCCAGATAATTATATTGTACGGTGTAGTTTTTGTCCGCGCCGTCCTGCGCCAGCTGATAGATCAGGCTGTCCTTGACGCCGATCATCGCCGAGCCTGGCAGCTCCTTGTGGCGCTGGTAGAGCTGGATCTGGTTGCTGACGGAGATAAACTGGTGAAAGCCGAGATTTGCCAGCAGCGTGTGCTGGATGGTGTCGGAGACGCAGATGGCCGTCCGGGCGCTTTTGCCGCTCTGGAGCATATCGTTTTCAACTATGACGCAAAGCTGTGAGCTCGTGAGAGAGTCCGTCACGCAAAAGTCTCCCGTGCTGTTTGCCTTCGTCGCAATTTCGCCGAGCACGAGATCGATTTCGCCGTCTCGCAGCGCCTCGAGACAGGCCTTGTCGGTTTCAAAGGGGACGAACTCAATTTCAAAGCTATCTGCCTCGGCGATCGCCGTGAGCATATCCACATGCATTCCGGCGCACGTGCCGTCCGCTTGCTGAAACTGAAACGGCGGCGTGTTCGGGTTGAGACCGACGCGAAGATAGCGGTTGAGCGCCCTTGCGCGTGGCGTGATGCCCAGCAGACAGACAAGCAGCAGCAAAGCCGCCGCGCACCTGAAAAACCGTTTCATCACCAGCCTCCTCTCCGTATGCGCTTTGCGCAGTTTTCCGACATTTATATTAGTACAAAAGACCGAGCTTTTCAATGGACTTCGTAGAATCTTGACAGCTGCGCAAAATTTGCCGATACATGGAAAACTTGCCGATTAGAGCGCTTGAAAGCGGGGGATATTTCTGCGAAAATGTACAACAGATGAGAGCGGCTGCCGAAAGAAGCAGAGTCTTGCGACCGGCGCTTCTCGAAAGAAAATCAAAACAGGAGGAGAACCCATGAAAGCAATGAAAAAGATTGTGCTTTTGCTTCTGTGTCTGGCGATGGTGCTGAGCATGGCGGCCTGCGGCGGCAATGCCACGACCGAAACCAAGAGCGAAACCACGACCACTGCCCCCGAAACCTCGGAAACTGCGACCGAGACCGCTGCAGATCCTGCCAACACGACCTATCAGTATACCATCACCGTCGGCGTTGCCAACGACATCACCACGCTGGACCCGCAGGGCTCCAACACCGACGCCAACATGATGGCGTTCACGCTGACGCATGAGACGCTGGTTGAGGTCGACCCCGAGACCAACGAAGTCATCCCCGGCATGGCCACGTCCTGGACCACCTCTGACGACGGCTGCACCTTCACGTTCGAAATTCCCGAGAACGTGACCTTCTCCGACGGCACGCCCTGCACCGCCAACGACATCAAGTTCACCTTCGAGCGTGCGGCTGAGTCCTCCTTCACGAAGACCAAGGTCGAGCTCGTCACGAACATCGAGGTCGTCGACGACACCCACGTAGCCATCACCATCTCCAAGCCCTCGCAGGACTTCCTCATGCTCCTGGCTCACCAGAGTATGTCCATCCTCTCCGAGAAGCTCGTAAACGAAGATGAATTCGGCTACGAGATCGGCACCGGCATGTTCGCCGTTGAAACCTGGACGCCCGGCGACCAGATCTCCTTCGTCCGCTCCGACTATTTCCACGGCGAGCCCGCTCCCACCAGACGTATTGTCTACCGCCTGATCAAGGAAGAGTCCTCCCGCCTTATCGCGCTCCAGACCGGTGAGATCGACATCTGCGTTGACCCGCTGAACACCGACCTTGGCTACATTGAAGACGACCCCAACCTCGAGCTCGTCAAGGTTCCGAACTATGTCATGCTCTACCTCGCCATCAACAACGAGCGCAAAGGTCTTGACAACGTCCATGTCCGCAAGGCCATCGCCTACGCGACCGACAAGGCATCCATGATCGAAGTCGGCTACAACGGCGAAGGCTTTGTGCATGACCACTGGATCAACCGCGGTCAGTTTGGCTGGGACGACAACCTGCAGGTCTACGAATACAACCTCGACAAGGCCAAGGAAGAACTCGAGCTTTCCGGCTACAAGCCCGGCGATCTGAAGTTCCGCGTCATCTATAACGGCACCGCCAAAGAAAACATGGCCCTTGTTCTGCAGGCTGACCTCGCAGAAGTCGGCATCGAGCTCGAACTCATCAAGATGGAGACTGCCGCTCTCAAGGGCATTCTGAACGACGCGGCTCTCGACTATGATCTGTGCCTGTATCAGTTCACCGACAACCTCGGCACCGACTTCACGCTGCGCAACCAGTACGGCTCCTACGAGGAAGACGGCGTTCTGAAGAAGAACGGCTCCAACCGTGCCAACATGAAGGACGCGAAATTCAATGAAATGATCGACGCGGCCCTCATCGAGCAGGATTCTGCAAAGCGTGAGAAGATGTATAACGAGATCGAAGAATACCTCAACGAGATCGTCCCCATCGTCCCCATTGCGACCTCCTACGTCAACATCGGCATCAAGAAGGGCATCACCGGCGTCAAGTGGAACGGCACCGCGAAGCACGACTACCGCTACGTCTGCCTGCCCGTTGCGTAATCCCATTTTTCAGGTTCAAATTTCAGTTTGAATAGCAAACAGGAAGGGGCGTAAAGCCCCTTCCTTCCTACAAAAGTGTCCCCGCGCGCGGAAGTCTGTCTTCTGCGCGGTCTGTTGAAGCAGAGGAGATAGATTTATGCATAAATATGTCATCAAGCGATTGCTGATGATGATCCCCGTGCTGTTGTGTGTGGCGTTCGTCATTTATGCGATCATGAATGTGGCAGAAGGCGACCCCGTTTACTCCGTGGTCAGCGCCGATGCCACCGAAGCGCAGATCGAAGCGGCCAGAGAAGAACTCGGTCTGAACGGCACGCTGCTCGAGCGCTACTTCCGCTATGTCAAGGGTATGCTGACGGGCGATCTGGGTACGTCCTATGTGTCCAAGCGCGACGTCATGCAGACCTATCTGGAGCGGCTTCCGAACACGCTGAAGCTCGCCTCCGTCACGATGGTCGTCGCACTGGCCATCTCCATTCCGCTCGGAATCATCGCAGCGGTCAATCAGAATTCCATCAAAGATACGATAGCGATGGTGCTAGCTCTGCTTGGCCTGTCCATGCCGAATTTCTGGCTGGGTCTGCTTTTGATAATGCTGTTCTCGCTCAAGCTCGGGTGGCTGCCGTCCGGCGGCTATGAAAACGGAATGCTGAGCCTGATACTGCCCGCGTTTACCATCGGCGCAGGTCTGGCGGCGTTTATGACGCGTTCGACGCGCTCTTCCATGCTCGACGTCATCCGGCAGGACTACCTGCGCATGGCGCGTGCCAAGGGCGTCTCTGAGCGCAAGGTCATCCGCAAGCACGCGCTGAGAAACGCGCTCATTCCGATCATCACCGTCTTCGGCGTGCAGTTCAGCAACGTCCTTGGCGGCTCAGTTCTGGCCGAAACGGTCTTTGCCTGGCCCGGTGTCGGCCGTCTGGTCGTTGACGCCATCGATCAGCGCGATATCCCCATGGTCACGGGCGCACTTGTCATGACGACGATGATCGTCTCGATCGTCAACCTGCTCATCGACATCGTCTACGCCTTCGTTGACCCGCGCATCAAGTCGCAGTACACGAAGTAAGGAGGGAAAGCTGTGGAAAATACGAAACTCAGAGCCTCGCAGAAGTACAAAAAACGCAGTACCTTCGACTCCATCTGGCGGCAGCTGCGCAAAAACAAGGGCGCTATCGTCGGTATGATTCTGCTCGTTGTCATCATCATCGCCCTTGCTTCCCCGTACATTTTTAACTACGAAACCGATGTCATCGCCAACAACGTCAAAGAGCGCATGCAGCATCCGTCGAGCGAACACTGGTTCGGCACCGACGATCTGGGCCGCGATATCTTCGCGCGTGTCTGCTATGGTGCGCGTTACTCTCTGGCGGTCGGTCTCGTGGCCGTTGCGGTCGCGCTCGTCGTGGGCGTCACGCTCGGCGCGGCAGCGGGCTATGTCGGAGGCGTGTTTGAAAACCTCATCATGCGCGTGTGCGACATTTTCTCGTCCATCCCCAGCGTCCTGATGGCCATCGCGGTCGTCTCCGCGCTTGGAAAGAGCACGTTTAACCTCATGCTTGCCGTCGGTATCGCGAGTACCGCGCCCTTTATCCGCGTGGCAAGAGCCGCCGTTCTGACCGTCCGCGGCGAGGAATACGTCGAATCGGCCCGCGCCATCGGCTCTCCGGAGTGGAAGATCGTCGCGTTCCATATCCTGCCGAACTGCGTATCGCAGATCATCGTGCAGGCGACGCTGCGTGTCGGCTCGGCGATCATCTCCGCGGCGCAGCTGAGCTTCCTCGGTCTCGGCGTTGCGGCGCCTGCGCCGGAATGGGGCAGCATGCTCTCGGCAGGCCGCGCGTACATCCGCGATTACAGCTACATGACGCTCTTCCCGGGCATTGCCATCATGCTGACGGTGCTTTCGCTGAACCTGATCGGCGACGGTCTTCGGGACGCGCTCGATCCCAAGCTGAAGCGTTAAGGGAGGATACGAAATGAGCCACGAACATGATAATCTGATCCTTGATATTGAAAACCTCGTCGTCCGCTACGAAACAGAAGATGGCATCGTCCACGCGCTCAACGGCATCGACCTGCAGCTCGGCTACCATCAGACCATCGGCCTGGTCGGCGAGACCGGCGCGGGCAAAACGACCGCTGCGCTTGCCATGATGCGGCTCGTTCCGTCGCCTCCCGGCGTCGTTGAATGCGACAAGCTGATGGTGGACGGACGCGACATTCTGAATCTGCCGACGGCCAAGATGGAAGAGGTCCGCGGCAAGGACGTCTCGATGATCTTCCAGGACCCAATGACGGCCCTGAATCCAGTCTTCACCGTCGGTGAGCAGATCGCCGAGAGTCTGGAGCTCCACGAGCATCTGGACAAGAAGGCCGCGATGGAACGCGCGAAGGAAATGCTCGAACTTGTCGGCATTCCGGGCTCGCGCGCCAACGAATATCCGCACCAGTTCTCCGGCGGCATGAAGCAGCGCGTGGTCATCGCCATCGCGCTGGCCTGCAACCCAAAGCTTCTCATCGCCGACGAGCCGACCACGGCGCTGGACGTTACGATTCAGGCGCAGGTTCTCGAGCTTATGAGCGAACTGAAGGAAAAGTACGATACCTCCATGATCCTCATCACCCATGACCTCGGCATCGTCGCGGAGGTCTGCGACACGGTCGCCGTTATGTACGCCGGGCGCATCGTGGAGCAGGGCACGCTCGAAGATGTCTTTGACCACACGAAGCACCCCTACACCGAGGGCCTTTTTAACTCCCTTCCCAACATCCAGAACCGCACGGCCATGCTCAAGCCCATCAAGGGTCTCATGCCGGACCCGACGAATCTGCCCGAAGGCTGCGCGTTTGCGCCCCGCTGCGACTACGCCACGGACGAATGCAGCAAGCGCTGCCCCAAGCTGACGAAGATCAGCGACACCCACAGCTTCGCGTGTCTGGCCTATGAGCACGAAGGCTTCCACATCAAAAGGGGGAACGAATAATGGCAGATACGTTGTTACAGGTCCGTCACCTGAAAAAATACTTCAAGACCGGTCACGGTATGCTGCACGCGGTCGACGACATCAGCTTCGACTTGGAGCGCGGCAAGACACTGGGGCTGGTCGGCGAGTCCGGCTGCGGCAAGTCCACGACGGGCAGGTCCATTCTTCGTCTCATTGAGCCGACCTCCGGCGAGGTGTTCTTTGAAGGAAAGGATGTTGCCAAGCTCTCGAAAACCGAGATGCGGCACATGCGCAAGGATATGCAGATCATCTTCCAGGATCCGTATTCCTCGCTCGACCCCAAGAAGACGATCAACCAGATCATTTCCGAGCCCATCCGGCTCAATAAAATCCTGACGAACAAGCACCAGATCGAAGACCGCGTGTTAGAGCTCATGGACACGGTTGGTCTTGCTGAGCGCCTCATCAACAGCTATCCCCACGAACTCGACGGTGGCCGCCGCCAGAGAATCGGCATTGCCCGCGCTCTTGCGATGGAGCCGAAGCTGATCGTCTGCGACGAGCCCGTTTCCGCGCTGGACGTGTCCATTCAGGCGCAGATCCTGAACCTTCTCAAAGAGCTTCAGCAGAAGATGGGTCTGACGTACATCTTCATCACGCATGACCTCAGCGTTGTCAACCATTTCTCCGACGAGATCGCGGTCATGTATCTGGGCTCGATCGTGGAAAAAGCGCCGTCAGAGGAGCTCTTCGCAAACCCCATCCATCCGTACACCAAGGCGCTTCTGTCCGCTATCCCGATCCCGGACCTTCACAACAAGCGCCAGCGCATTTCCTTAAAGGGCGAAATCACGAGCCCCATCAACCTTCCCGATGAGTGCCGCTTCGCCAACCGCTGCTTCGAATGTGAGCAGAAGTGCCGCGCGGGTATTCCGCCGCTGGTCGAGGTCTCGCCCAACCATTTCGTTGCCTGCTTCAACCACGGGGTTTGATACGGTCCATGCTGAGTTTACGGGATTTAACGTACACCGAAATCGCTACCCGGATCATTCTGTCGGTCCTCTTCGGCGGCATTCTCGGCATGGAGCGCGGCATGAAAAACCGCGGGGCCGGCTTGCGGACGTATATGCTCGTCTGTCTCGGTTCCTGCGTCGTCATGATGACGAACCAGTTTCTTTACCAGTCTTACCAGTCTGGAGACCCGGCGCGTTTAGGGGCCCAGGTCATCAACGGCATCGGCTTTCTGGGCGCTGGTACGATCATTGTGACCAAGCGCAACCAGATCAAGGGTCTGACCACGGCGGCCGGTCTCTGGACCAGCGCCTGCGCGGGACTTGCCCTCGGCATCGGTCTCTATGAGGTCGCGGCCCCGGCCTGCTTGAGCATCTTCGTGATCTTCACGGTGCTGCACGAGCTGGATTTCCGGATGCGCCGGAAGTCCCGGCAGATCGATGCCTTTGTCGAGCTGCGGAAGAATACGTCCATCCGCAATTTTCTGGCAAGCGTGCGCGAACAGAATTTTGATCCTAGCAATCTCCTTTTGCAGCCGGACTCTGCCGAAAGCGTCGACTCGGTGACCTTCACCATCACGCTCAAAAGCCGCGTCGCACGGTCACACGAGGAGAGCATGTGCCTGCTCCGGACACTGGGAAGCGTTTCCTACATCGAAGAACTCTGAAAACTGGAAAGGCAGGCAGAGTTTTCAAAAATGCGTTGATCAGCGCTGATTCAAAAAAGTTCACCAGAAATGAAGTGACCCCAAAAAGTTAGACAAATAATCTTAATAGAAATTGTTCAAGCTGCCGAGAGGGCTTGTTGTCTGTGAATCGCGGGCGGCAAGCCCTTCCGTTTTGCCTTGATCCTGTGGTTGCTGTAGTAATCCAGATATTCAATGAGGTCCAGTTTGAAGTGTTCCATGAAGCGGAACTCCTGCAAATGCTCCAATCGCAGGAACTCTTTGAAAAATCTGATCTCTGATTATAAAAACCTGCATACAGAGCAGAAAACGCTGCAGAAAAACAAACGGCGTATCTCGCGCTGGCACAGGCGGCAGCCGAGCAGCTTCAGGCATACACCCGGATGCAGCGGGCATTTCTGGACGCGCAGGCGGGCATTCTTGCAGGCAGCCTGCAAGCCGGAATCCCCTGCCCGGTCTGCGGCTCCGTGGAGCACCCGCGCCCGGCGGTGCTGTCTGAGCACGCTCCCACAGAGGAACAGGTAAAATGCGCAAAAACCGCATATGACGATGCGCAAGCCGCCGCTTCCGCCGCAAGCGAAAGCGCCGCAGCGCAAAAAGCAAAAGTGGAAGAAAAGGCAGACGCTCTGCGCAGGGCTTTGGAAACGCTGCTGCCAGGTCTTTCCGAAGAGCAGGCAGAATCCACCGCGCAGGAGCAGCTGCAGATCGCTGAAACACAAATTGGCGAACTGAACGCGCAGATCGAAACAGCGAAACAGAACATCCGCCGCAAAGAAAATCTGGACAAGCAAATTCCAAAAACAGAGGATGCGCTGCGCGCTGCGCAGGACACACGGAACAAGGCGGACAAGCAGATCGGCATGCTGCAAACGCAGCATGCCCTTGCCGCGCGGATCTCCGAGCTTCGTCAGGTGCTTACCTGCAAGGACAAGGCTTCCGCCGAGCAGGAAATCGGCGTGCTGGAAACACGCGCAGATGCGCTGGAGCAGGCGCTGACCGACGCGCAGACGAAGGAAAAGTCTTCCCTGAACACACTTACCGCAACCCGCGCCGCAATCCGGCAGCTGCGCGAGCAGCTGAAAACCGGCGCGGACGCCGATCTGGACAAGCTCTCTGCGAAGCTGCATATACAAAGGGGTCAGAAACTTGATGAACAGCGCCAGAGCGTTCACACCCGGCTTGCGGTCAATGGGCGCGCGCATGATAAGATCATCAAACAGCGTGATACGCTTGATGCGTTGGAGCAGAAGTTCACCTGGATGGACGTGCTTGCCAGAACTGCCGCCGGAACACTTTCGGGCAAGGCAAAGATCGATCTGGAAACCTATGTTCAGGCAACGTACTTTGACCACATCCTGAGCCGCGCGAACCTCCGGCTCCAGAAGATGTCCGGCGGGCAGTATGATCTCAAGCGCCGCCGCAATGCGGACAACAAGCAGCGCAGAAGCGGTCTAGATCTGGACATCGTCGATCACATCAACGCGACGGAGCGCAGCGTCAATACGCTCTCCGGCGGCGAGGCGTTTCTTGCCTCGCTGGCACTGGCGCTGGGTCTTTCCGACGAGGTGCAGATGTCCACAGGTATTCATCTCGACACGCTCTTTGTGGACGAGGGCTTCGGCTCGCTCGACTCTTCGGCGCTCAGCAAGGCGTATCAGACGCTCGCGGGTCTGACGGAGGGAAACCGTCTGGTCGGCATCATCTCGCACGTATCCGAGCTCAAAGAACGTATTGACCGCCAAATCGTCGTCTCCAAAGGTCCTGATGGCAGCAGCCATGCGGAGCTGATTGTCTGAGCTTGCACCCATACAATCACATAACGTATAAAACAGCGTGCAGGGAACGAATTATAGTTCGTTCCCTGCACGCTTGCATAAAGAAACTCCCTCCCGCAGGTGCGGGAGGGAACGGTTTTTTACTTATCCTGTGCGGCGAGCTCCTTGAGCGCGTCCTTGCGGGAGAGGTTGACGCGACCCTTCTCGTCGATCTCCGTGACCTTGACCCAGGTCATGTCGCCGACGTTCAGGACGTCTTCGACCTTCTCGACTCTGTGGTTTTCGAGCTTGGAGATGTGAATCATGCCGTCCTTGCCGGGGGCAAGCTCGACAAACGCGCCGATGGGCAGGATGCGGACGACCTTGCCGTAGTACAGCTTGCCGACCTCGGGCACGAAGCAGATGTCGTCGATCATCTTCTTGGCGGTGTCGCAGGAAGCGGCATCGGGAGAAGCGATGTGAATCGTGCCGTCGTCGTCAATATCGACCTGCGCGCCGGACTCGGCAACGATCTTCTGAATCATGGAGCCGCCCTTGCCGATGACCTCGCGGATCTTGTCGACATCAATCTTCATCGTGAGCATCTTGGGTGCAAACTCGGAGACATGGTCGCGCGGCTTTGCGATGCAGGGAATCATAATCTCGTTGAGGATCTCAAGGCGCGCCTTGCGGCAGCGCTCGAGCGCGTCGGCAATGATTTCCATCGTCAGACCGTCGTTCTTGAGGTCCATCTGGATGGCGGTGACGCCTTCGGTCGTACCGGCAACCTTGAAGTCCATCTCGCCGTGGAAGTCCTCGACGCCCTGGATATCGGTAAAGGTTCTCCACGTGCCGGTTTCCTTATCGGAAATCAAGCCGCAGGAGATGCCCGCCACGGGGCGCTTGATGGGAACGCCTGCGTCCATCAGAGCAAGCGTCGAGCCGCAGATCGAAGCCTGCGAGGTCGAGCCGTTGGAGGAAACAACCTCGGAGACGACGCGGATGGCATACGGGAACTCGTCGACCGACGGAATGACCGGCAGCAGCGCCTTCTCGGCAAGCGCGCCGTGACCGATTTCGCGGCGGGAGGTGGAGCGGCTCGCACGCGCCTCACCGGTGGACCACTGCGGCATGTTGTAGTGGTGGATATAGCGGCGCTCGGTCTCGTCGTAGATGGTATCGAGCTTCTGCGCGGCAGAGAGCGTGTTGAGCGTGCAGACGGAGAGGACCTGCGTCTGACCGCGGGTGAACAGACCCGAGCCGTGGACGCGCGGCAGAACGCCGACCTCGGCATCCAGCGGGCGGATTTCATCGGGCGTACGACCGTCGACACGCTTGCCCTCGAGCAGCCACTTTTTGACGATCTTCTTCTGCATCTTGTACAGGCACACATCGATCTGGATGTCCCAGTCGTCTGCGTACTTTTCACCGAACTTCTCCTTGAAATCGACGACGGCAGCGGTCAGGCGCTCTTCGCGGACGTTCTTGTCGTCGGTGTCGAGGGCGTAGGCGATCTTGTCCAGACCGTACTCACACAGATCGTCGAGCATCTCGTGGTTGACAGCAGCCTTTTCGAAGGTGAACTTGGGCTTGCCGATGGTGTCGACGATGGTGTTGATGAACTCGACAACCTTGACGTTGGTCTCATGGGCAAGCTTGATGCACTCCATGAGGATGTCTTCTTTGACTTCGTTTGCCTCGGTCTCGATCATGACGACCTTCTCATGGGTCGACGCGATGGTCACGAAGCACTGGCAGGCGTTGCGCTCGTCCTGCGAGGGGTTGACAATATACTTGCCATCGAGATAGCAGACATTGGTGGTCGCCGTCGGACCGTTCCAGGGAATGTCGGAATAGGCGATGACGAGAGACGAGCCGATGGACGCGACGATTTCCACGGGGTTATCGTAGTCCTGGGCAAGAATGGTGTTCGTCAGAACAACGTCGTTGCGAAGCTCTTCATCGAACAGCGGGCGCATCGGGCGGTCGATCAGACGCGAGATGAGAACGCCTCGGTCGGAGGGCTTACCCTCGCGGCGGTTAAACGAGCCCGGGATTCTGCCGACGGCGTACATCCGCTCTTCGACCTCGATGGTCAGCGGGAAATAGTCGATGCCGGACTTGGGCAGGGGCGATGCAACCGCGGTAACGAGGACGACAGTGTCTCCGTAGCGGCAGATTGCTTCGGCGTTGCAGAGCTCAGCGACCTTGCCGGTCTCGACCGTAAAGGTGCGCCCACCGATTTCGGTTTCAAAAATGTGGTGATTCGGGTACTGCTTGTGCGTAATCATGAAAGAACCTCCTGTGTGTTTTTTGTGCGCGCGTGGGAGGTTTAGCACTTGAAACTGGCGTCTGACCGCAGGCGCTACTTTCAACTGCTAAAGCGAGCTCCCATGCGCTGGTTGGATTGGTTGACGTGCTTAAAAAGGGCGGTCTGCGACCGCCCTTTTTATTTGCGGATTTACTTACGCAGACCCAGCTTTGCAACGATTGCACGATAGCGGTTGATGTCCTTCTTGGCAAGATAGTCAAGCAGGCTTCTGCGCTTACCGACCATCATCAGAAGACCGCGGCGGGAGTGGTTGTCGTGCTTGTGAACACGCAGGTGCTCGGTCAGCTCGTTGATTCTGGAGGTCAGGACAGCAATCTGGACCTCGGGAGAACCGGTGTCGCCGGGATGGGTTGCGTACTGCTCAATGATAGCAGTCTTTTCTTCTTTGCGCATCATAGTGTGTTTCCACCTTTCAAAAATCATTTCCCACTGCCTAAGTTGCAGGTATGGCAGAATCGCCCGTGTAAAAACCAGGCTGTCTCCCGGAACTGAGCGCAGGGGCTCCGGCGCATTGCGCCAGCTTATTAAGAATACCACACGGCATCCAAAAAGTAAAGCCTAATTTCCACCGGAAGCTCAGGTTTTTTCCGGAGATATGGACTTTTCCGGCAGCTCGTTGAACGCCTGCATGTCGAAGGTAATGACTGCGTGGTACTGCTTCCCGTCCGTCTGCAGTTCGCGCTCTACCAGCTCGCGCAGCTCCTGCTTCCGGCTTTCCATGGAAAACGGCAGAACCATGTCAAAAATGACGTTTGTATGCCGGCTGCCGCGCACCATGCGAAAATCGTGGACCGCCAGCTGGGGATCGACCCCCTTGAGAATTTCCACCACGCGTGCATGAATCCGCGTCAGCTCCTCGTCGTCGGTGACAATCGGGTCGTAATGAATGACCAGCTCCACGCCGAGCTCTCGTCTCACCTGCCGCTCCAGCTCGTCAATCCGCTCGTGCGCGTCCAAAACATCCTCGCGGTAGTCCATCTCCACATGCGCGCTTGCAAAGCGCCTGCCGGGTCCGTAGTCGTGAATCATGAGATCATGGACGCCGAGAACCTTGTCCTGCGCGAGCAGCAGATCTGTAATCTGCCGGACCAGATGTTCATCCGGCGCCATGCCGAGCAGCGGGTCGATGGTGTCTTTCGCAATGCCGATGCCGGACCACAGAATAAAAAGTGCCACGCAAAGCCCGGTCCAGCCGTCAATTCTGGCGCCCGTCAGCTTTCCGACCACGCAGGATACCAGCACCGCGCCGGTCGCAATCACGTCGTTGCGGCTATCCGCTGCCGCCGCGGCAAGCGCAGCAGAATCAATTGCCATGCCGAGCGAGCGGTTAAAGCCCGCCATCCAGAGCTTGAGCAGAATGGAGCCCACCAGCACCAGCACAATTGCGAGTGAAAATTCCACAGGCTCCGGCGAGACAATCCTAGCCACTGAGGTTTTGACCAGCTCCGCGCCAATGAGCAGAATCATTACCGCCACGCAAAGCCCCGACAGATATTCCATCCGGTTGTGCCCATACGGGTGCTCCGGGTCAGCAGGCTTTCCGGCAAACTTGAAACCCAGAAGCGTTACGACCGAGCTGGAGGCGTCTGACAGATTATTGACGGCGTCGGCAGTAATGGAAACACTTTTGCAGAGCGTCCCCACCACCAGCTTTCCCGCGAACAGCAAAAGATTGCAGAAAATGCCGGTGATGCCGGCAAGCTTTCCATATTGCGTCCGGACCGCCGGATTTCGCGTATCGGTGTAGTTCTTCACAAACAGGCGCAGCAGCAGCTTTTTCATCGCGCTCTCCTCCAGCAATGTATTACGATTGATTGTATCGCGTTCTGCGCGGAAACACAAGCAAAATCTAACGGTCCGCAGCTTTTTCCGCCGTAACGTAAAGGAAGGCGGCAATGCCGCCTTCCTTTATGTCCGGGGTTCAGCAGCAGCCGTTGTCGCAGCCGCAGCCGCAGCCATTGCTGTTCCCGTTCCACAGGACAAAAATAATGACCAGAACAATGATCCACCACCAGCTGTTGCCGAAGGCGCAGATACCGGAAGAATTATTGCAAGACATAACGAAACCTCCTGAAATATAACGTAGCGTCTGTCGCTCGCTCATTCCATGTTATGCAGCGCCCCGCAATTGGTTCCTCATGCGCCGGCTTCATACAGCTCGTCGAGGCTTGCAAACCGGTAGCCCATAGTCTCCCATTTTGTCAGCAGCTCGTCTAAAATTTCCGCGTTTGTCCGCGATGTCGAGTGCAGCAGCACCACCGCGCCCGGATGGATGCGGGGAAGAAGCTTGGAAAACGCCTGCTCCTTCGTCGGCTGATCGTCCTGATACCAGTCGACATAGGCAAGGCTCCAGAACACCGTCCGATAGCCGAGCTGCTTTGCCATGCGCAGGTTTTCCTCGCTGTAAATACCCTGCGGCGGGCGGTAGTATTTTTGCATGACCTCGCCCGTCGTCTGCTCATAGAGCGTCTCCACGTCGGAAAGCTCCTTCCGAAAGCTTGCCGCATCGGAAATTTTCGACATGTCGTAGTGGTGATACGTGTGGTTGCCAACGATGTGCCCTTCGTTCACCATCCGCCGGACCAGCTCCGGCGCGGTTTCCAGATAGTTTCCCACGACGAAAAAGCACGCGGGCGCATTGTGCGCCTGGAGGGTATCGAGAATCGATGCCGTGTAGCCGTTTTCGAAGCCTGCATCAAAGGTCAGGTAGATCACCTTTTCTTTTCCGTCTCCCACGTAGACCGCGTCGTAGCTCTCAAGCGCCTGCCGACTGGCGTTTCCGACCGGCTCTTTTCCCTCCTCGCGGAAGCTCAGCCCCCACGAGCCTGTTTCGATTGCCTTGCCTGCCGCAAACAGCTCCGGCAGCGCCGCGCAGAACAGCACAATCACCACTGCCGCAAGCAGCAGCCTTCCGTTGCGCTTTAGATATTCCCCCATAAAAACCGCCTCCCCGTTCTCAGCGTATGAGACCGCGGGGAGGCGCATGCTGTTTATTTTTTACACTCGTCCGGTTTTCCCGTGCAGCCGGGGCAGCCGCAGCCGCACCCGCCGCCGGATTTTTTCCGCTTCCGCACGGCAAGGACAATCCAGAACGCCAGAAGCGCCAGAATCAAAGCTCCCATGCCGACCTCCTAAAGCCGCAGCAGCGAAAATACGGCAAACGCCGCCAGATATGCCACACAGCACTGACAAAGCGCAATAACGCCCGCGCGGAACCCCGAGCCGACCTCACGCCGGATTGCCGCAATCGCAGCCACACAGGGCGTATACAAAAGCGTAAAGACCAGGAAGCTCACCGCGCTTTTCGTTGTGAAAAGTGCGCCCAACGCGCTCGTTCCGAGCAGAATTTCCAGCGTGCTGACCACTGACTCCTTTGCGATGAAGCCGGAGATGAGCGCCGCCGCGCAGCGCCAGTCGGCAAAGCCCAGGGGCGCAAAAACGGGCGCAATGCGCTGCCCGATGATGGCAAGAAGACTTCCGGCGCTGTCGGTTACCACGTTCAGCCGCGTATCAAAGCTCTGCAGGAACCAGATGACAATCGTCGCCAGGAAAATGGCCGTAAACGCCCGCTCCAGAAAATCCTTTGCCTTTTCCCACAGAAGCAGCGCCACACTCTTGACCGACGGTAATCTATAATTGGGAAGCTCCATCACAAACGGCACAGGTCTGCCGCGGAATGCCGTCTTTTCCAGAACCAGCGCCGCAAGGATACCCATCAGGATGCCGAACAGATACAGCGCAATCATCACCAGCGCCGCATGCTCCGGGAAAAATGCCGCCGAGAAAAAGCCGTAGATCGGAATCTTCGCCGAGCAGCTCATAAAGGGCGTCAGCAGGATCGTCATGGTCCGGTCGCGCTCCGACGGCAGCGTCCTTGTTGCCATGACCGCCGGCACCGTACAGCCGAAGCCTATGAGCATCGGCACAATCGACTTACCGGAAAGACCGATGCGCCGCAGCAGCTTGTCCATGACAAACGCCACACGCGCCATATAGCCCGTGTCTTCCAGGATAGACAGGAAGAAAAACAGCGTCACAATCACGGGCAGGAAACTCAGAACGCTTCCCACGCCCTCGAAAATGCCGTCAATGATCAGGCTCTGCACCACGGGGTTTAATCCATACGCCGTCAGCGCTGCGTCCACAATCTGCGTCAGCCGGTCAATGCCGAGCGCCAGCAGGTCGCTCAGAAACGCGCCGATCACATGGAACGTCAAAAAGAAAATCAGGAACATGACGCCGATAAAAATCGGAATCGCCGTGTATTTGCCAGTCAGGATTTTATCCGCCTGCACGCTTCTTTTGTGCTGGCGGCTCTCCTTCGGCTTGATGACCGCGTCTTTCACCAGCTTTTCAATGAAGCTGTAGCGCATATCGGCAAGCGCCGCGTTGCGGTCGAGTCCCCGCTCCTGCTCCATCTGCAAAACCGAATGCTCGATCAGTTCTTTTTCGTTCTGGTCGAGCCGGAGCACCTCTTCCATCGACGCATCGCCCTCGATGAGCCACGTTGCGGCAAAGCGCGTGCAGATGCCCGCTGCCTGCGCATGGTCCTCAATCTGATGGCACACCGCGTGGATGCACCGGTGGACCGGACCCGGCTCGCAGAAATCATACACCTGCGGCAAAATCTTCCCTTCCGCCGCGCGCACCGCCTCGTCCACCAGCTCCGACACGCCGTCTGCCGTCGCCGCGCAGATCGGGACGACCGGAATGCCGAGCGTCTGCGCCATCTTCTTGACGTCGATGCTGCCGCCGTTTCCGGTCAGCTCGTCCATCATGTTGAGCGCCAGCACCATCGGAACGCGCAGCGTCAGCAGCTGCAGCGTCAGATAGAGATTGCGCTCCAGATTCGTCGCGTCGACGATGTTGATGATGCCGTCCGGCTTCTGCCGCAGAATATAATCGCGCGTCACAATCTCTTCTGCCGTATACGGACGCAGGGAGTAAATGCCGGGCAAGTCTACCACGGTGCAGTTTTTCTGCCCGCGCACCTGCCCGCTCTTCTGCTCGACCGTTACGCCGGGAAAATTGCCCACATGCTGATTGGAGCCCGTGAGCTGGTTGAAAAGCGTCGTCTTTCCGCAGTTTTGATTGCCCGCCAATGCAAGAATCATTCGGGCACCTCCTCTACGGTGATGCTCCTGGCATCCTCCTTGCGCAGCGTCAGACTGTAGCCGCGCAGCAGAAGTTCCATCGGGTCTCCCATGGGCGCGACCTTTGTGACCGAAACCACGGTCTGCGGAATCAGTCCCATGTCCAGAAGTCTGCAGCGCAGAATCCCCTCTCCGCCGACGGCTGTAATTCTCCCTCTGCCGCCGACCTGCAGTTTATCCAGTGTCATATGTATTGACATCCCTCCATTCTGATCTCCGGCTTTAGCATAAACGAAGCGGCGGCAAAATTCAAGAAAAAAGTTTTACATAAAAACCTTGCGCGTAATTCACAATTTTGTCACTTCTTTCCCGCTTCGTTATGGTAAACTTGAAATATAAAACCAACACGAATCCGGCATTTCTGCCGTAACTATCAAAGGAGACCAGACACATGAACATTCTGTTTTTCCTGACGCCGAAGGCGCTGTGTTCCTACATTGAAGCCGGCTCCACCCTGCGTCAGGCGATGGAACGTATGGAAAATTCCGGCTATACTGCTCTGCCGGTTCTCGATAAAGACGGCAGCTACTGCGGCGTACTGACCGAGGGTGACCTTCTCTGGGCGTTCAAGCGCCTGTGCGTCATGGACCTGCGCCAGACCGAGGACCACTTCATCTCCGAAATTCTCCCCCGCCGCGAAATTCACCCCGTCCGCGTCGACACGCGCATCGAAGATCTCGTCCTCGTCGCCGCAGATCAGAACTTCGTCCCCGTCATCGACGACAAAAACGCCTTCATCGGCATCGTCACCCGAAGCACCATCCTCAAATACTGTCTGGACCGCTACTTCGCGCCCGAGCGCGAGCTTGCCGGGGTAAGATAATTCTTTCATTTGCAGGTATATGCTTCCAGAGCCGTGGCAATACTAGGCTCAGGAGGTGTAACCCATGCAAAACAATGAACATTCCGAATCCAACCGCTTCAGGAAATTTCTTCAGGAGAAAGGCTACTACATCGTCCTGTTCCTGTGCATTCTCGCAGTCGGCATCTCCGGCTATCTGTTTGTGTCCGGCGCTGTTTCCGAGAAGAAATCCCTGAATGAGCAGACCCTTTCCGTCGCAACCAGCGCGGAAATTCCGGAGGATAAGTCCTCCTCGTCCGGCAGCAAACCGCAGCAGGGCGGAAAAACACAGGCGCAGAAGCCCGCGTCCGGCTCCGCTGCCGGGTCCCAGGACACGGCGGACGCCGCCGCGCAGACGCCTGCCGCCGAAACGCTCTCAGTCCGCGTCTGGCCTGTCTCGGGCGAGCGCATCGCGCCCTACAGCATGCAGGAGCTTTCCTTCAACGCCACCACGCAGGACTGGCGCACACACGACGGCGTCGATCTTGCCGCACTGGCGGGAGAGCCTGTCCGCGCCGCCTGCTCCGGCACCGTCACCGCAGTCTACGACGATGAATTTTTAGGCACCACCGTCGTCATCTCGCACCCGGAAGGCTATGAGACCTGCTACTCCAACCTTGCCGCCATGCCAGCCGTTTCTGCCGGTATGCGCGTCACCGCGGGAGATACCATCGGCTCCGTCGGTGCAAGCGCGCTTCTGGAGTCTGCATCGAGCTCGCATCTGCACTTTGCCGTCCGGCAGGACGGCAAAAGCGTTGACCCCGCCCGTTTCATTGATTAAGCAGAAAATTCCCATACGACAGCAAAACGCCCCGGACAGGATTACCTGCCCGGGGCGTTCGTTTTGGTTGCAGCAAAGCGCAACAGCCGCCGCAGCAGATCACCTGCTGCGGCGGCTTCCTTCTTCCGGTTTTACGCCGGGTCCTCGTGATAGGTCTCCCATTCGTGCCACGTCATGGCGTTTACGTCCGCCCATGTCAGACCGTAGTCCTGCGTCTCCTGCCACGTGCAGTAGCGGAACCAGTAGGTAATGCCCATCTGGCACGGCAGAATGTCCTCAATGATGATTTTCGCCTCCGCAAAGCCGTCCGGAATCCCCATCACCCCCGGAAACCAGACCTTCACCCGGTTCACCTCGCCCGTTTCCTCCACGCTGCACGCAACGCCGCACGCGCAAAGGCATCGGTTCAGCGCCGCAAGCGTAAAGCTGTCGCCGCTGATTCTCAAAAAGCCCGCAATTGCCGCGCGCCGCGCATCGACGGTTTTCGCCGGAGGCTTGCTCCGGAACAGCGCCTCCATTTTGGACAGTCCCTCGTCCTGCGCCGTCATGACGATGGATTCCTTCTGCGCCGCGCCGAACGCCTCGTCCGCAGCATCCAGCGCCGCACCCAGCGCCTGCAGCTCCGCAAGAGAAAAGCTGCCCTCCTGAAAGCTGTAGACGCCGAGCGGTCGGAGCATACTTACAAGCTCGTCTGCGTAGTTCATGCGTCCGCCTCCGTAATGGTGAGCGCGCCGAGTCTGCAAAGCGTTTTCGCCGCTGCCGGAATGTCTGCCTGCGGCTGCAAAAGCGCCACGTTTTCCACCAGCCCTGTGGCAAAAATCGCGCTGCTGATTGCCGAGCGGTAGAGATTTTTCCCGAGCAGCGCGCCCGTAAAGAGCGCCTTGACTGCCTTTTCTGCCGCAATTTTTGCCGTCTCAAAGCGCACACCCGTCTTAGGAAGCATCTGCGCCGAAACCGGAACCGTCTCAATCTCCGGTGCCAGAACCGTCACATCGACCGCGATCTCACGCACCGCGTCCAGATCCGCCTGCACCTGCTGCAAAAGTGCCTGCGACGGCTCGCCCTCCGGCGCGGCAATGACAACGCCGACCGTTCCGATGCCGTTCATGCGCGGAATGACCACCGCCGCATCCACACCCTTGTGGCTCAGCGCCCGCAGCTCATAAAACGCGGCGTTCGCGCCGTTCGGCAGGCGAATGAAGCTGTCGAGGACGCGCGCACGCAGATCGTCGTCCGACTCCGCACCGCTTCCGCCGGTAAACGCGCGCGGGTTGAGAACGCCCGAAACGCCCTCCGGCGCTCTGGTCAGCACCGTAATCGTCTCCGCGCCCACGTTGCCGCTTGCGCCTACGCTTTCCGCCTCCGCCGGAATGTCGGCATACAGCTCTCCCGCCGCAATCGCGCCATCGTGCGTCGTGACAAACCGGACCAGTCCCGCCGTCGTGCAGACCGTGCCAGCGGAAATCGGCAGGTTGTCTTCCAGCGCCTGATCGATCTTGAAGCGCAGAATGCCTGATGCCCTGGTGCCCGCCTTTCTCGTGATACCGCGCAGCGCCGCGTGGTAGTCCAAATACTCACCCGTCGCCGTCTGCGGGAAGCTCTGGTTCATCGCCCAGTCGCTGTAGGCATAGAGCGACTGTATCTGCGCCGCCGCTGCATACAGCCGGACCGCCAGATCTGCCGTATCGTCCATCGTAAAGCCGGTCTTCTCCTCAAAAACCGCCAGCATTTTCCCGTAAAGCTCTTCTACTTCCTTCAAATCCGCACCTCCAATGCCTGCTTTTCATCCTCTACTGTCAGCCAGACCTCCATGCGCGCATGCCCGTCCGGCAGCTGTGTCAGGCGCACGTCGTCCACCTCCAGTTCCATGTCGCGCAGCGCCGAAGCGCAAAAGATCTTTGCCGCGGCTTCTCTTGCCGAAGGCTTTTCCCGTCCCAGTTCCTGGAGTCTGCTTCCCAGCTCCGGCAGAAACGGGAAGCTTCCGCGCCTGCATGTCAGTCGGAACAGCGCCCGCGCCAGAACCTCCTGCGTCCCGTAAAGCCTCGTAAACCCGCCGAATCCGTTCGGTACATAGTCTCCGTCTCTGAGCAGATTTTCCATTCACGGCACCTCCATTTTCTGTCCGTTCACATAGAGGTCTCCCTCCACGTACACATCGCCCGCCAGATGAATCTCGCCGTCATTCATCACCTTCACACTTGCGCCCCTGGAAAAGAGCATCACCTCACCTGGCTGCAAGCCCTTTGTCCCGTCCTGCGGCATACCGGCAAGATACAGCTCGTTCCCCTTGACCACCAGCACGCAGTCGGTCGCCGCCGGATTCCAGCAGTAGCCGCCCGGCGAAATCACCTTCGCGCGCCGTTTTTCCGCATCCGTTACAACCGCGGGCACCTGCCCGCCGATGCTCACGGTACCGAGCGTCGCTGGGTCCTCCGGATTGGGATCCGTCATCACCCGTCTTGATAACCACATGTTCTTTCACCTCAAAATCAGCGTGCAGGTCGCGCCCGTCTCGTCGCAGCCGGACTGCGCCTCCTGCACGGTAAATGTTCCGCGGATGCCGAGCGCGCCGATCGAAACGACAGCCTGATCCAGCGGCTCTGCCAGAAAATTCCCCGGATACGTCACGTACAGAAGCTTCTCGTCGCGCTTCGTATCGTCCAGCCGCTGCTTTGCCGTACGGAACGTCGCGCGGATTTTATCGCCCGTTCGTCCGGCATACTGCACCCTCGTGCCGCCCAGCGCCTGAAACCCAGCATAATCCGCCGCCTGATAGCTGCCGTTTCTCGTGTTGATCAGCACCTGCCTTGCCGCTACGCCGTAGCGGTTTCTGACATACTGCGCCGTCAGAATCTCACTGCCCAGCCGGATGCTGCTTCCGGCAGCCTCCTTTCGCAGCACCAGCGTTCCGTCCGCCAGAAAGCGCGGGAAAATTTCCGCGCTGTGCCTGCAGAAGCCCGCAAGCGCCTGATAGCACGTCGCGCCCGTCTGCACCACAAAATTCCGGACCGGCGGCATCTCGTCCGCCTCGATTTTCGTAATGCCGCAGGGTCTGACATAGGCGTTGAGAATGTCCTCCAGCTGCGCGCTCACATATTCTGCCGCCGGTGTCTGCATGTCCATAAGCCTTGCCGCCATGCCGCGCCCGGTCAGTTCGGCAATTGCGCCCTCTTTCCCGAGCCGCAGTTCAAAATCATCCACAGTGCCCGTGAACACAACCCTTCCCTTTTCCGTCGCCCGGAACTCCGTTGCCTGTTCCAGCAGTTCCTTCGTCGTCTTCCCGCACAAAAACTGGACGCTGAAGCTGTCGCACGGTTCACCGTCCGTGCGCTTGATGTTCCACTGCAGCAGCGCCGGCAGCAGCGTCTGCTTGCCCGTGCAGCTCGTTACCATTCCGATCATTGCACCCGTACCCTCGTTCCGGCAGCGACGCTGTTCGGCTTTGCGATCTGCGGATTGAGCCGCAGAAGCGCCTGCATGCTGAGTCTGTACGCCGTGCAGATTTCCCAAAGCGTCTGTCCCGCGCCGACCTCGCAGAACCGCTTGCCGATTGCCTGCGAAAGGCTGTCATCTGCCGCGCCGGAACCCGCCGCACCCGGCGCCTCACAGAACGTAAACCGATACGCCACATAATCGTCTCTCGGCTCCTGCGTCAGCGTAAGCTCCGTAAAATACGCGCTTGCCGTCTGCCACACCGGATGCACCAGCATCTGCTGTCCGCCCTTCTGAAAGACCGACAGCAGCTCCTGAAACGTGTCATACGCCCCGGCGCCGAAAAACTCGCCCTCGCCCTGCATTACCGTCGCCGTCCTGCCCAGATCCTGCACGGCAAAGCCGCCCATTGGAATCTTATGTACCGCCGTCTGCCGCTTGCAGCTGAGCGTATAGGTCCGCGGATTATTCGGCCACACAAACGAGCCGAACCGCATCTTGAGCATGCTTTTCCCTCCTTTTATCCATAGCGCCTTGCGTCGCGCTCAAAAAAACGTGAAATCTCCTGCATCGACCGCTGCGACGGACCCGACGCAATGCCCGCAACCGTCATCGTCTGCCGGTAGCTCCCCGTAAGACCGCTGGGCGCACGTTCCGGCGTCCGTTTTTCAAGCTCGACCATCTGGCGCTCCTGCAGCGCGGTCATCGCCGCTTCCAGCCTTCTCGTCTGCTCCTGCTCTTTCTGCGCCGTCTTCTGCTGCTGCAGGCTTTCCATGCGCATCGTCTGCCGCGTCAGCTCGCGAAGCTTATCCTCCACCGTCTGTTCCTGCGTCTGATCGGACTTCGCCCGCTCGAAAGCTTCCATTTTTTGTGTCTTTGCCGCAGTCTCGTCCATCAGCGCGTCTTCCGTCTGCACAGCCTCCGCATGCAGCGCAGTTTCCCGGATTTCCGGCGTCTGCCCGGCGTCAAACTGCGCCGCCAGCTTCGTCTGCATCAGAAGAAGCCGTTTCACATACTCCAGCATTCTTTAGCTCCTCAAACCGTCCTTCATCAAATCCTGCGTTTTCCTCCGGAACCGGCTCGCCGCACACCGGACAAAGCCGCCTTTTTGCCTTCTCCCTGCACGCGGGGCACATTGCCTCGAGCTTCTCCTGCTCGTCGAGCAGCAGCTGCGCCGCGCAGTAGAGATACTCCCGGTCCGTCATGCGCCGCGCGCGCATCTCCGACGGCAGAACGCCGAAACGCTCGAGCACGCGCCACTTGAGCCGCTCATAGTCCTCCTGCCCCAGCGCCTGCGCCGCAAGACGCGCGTTTTCCTCGCTGCATGCCGGATTATCCTCCCGGCACAGCGCCGCATACGCCTGCATCCAGCGTTCGATTTTTTCTGCCGAAGCTGCCTGCATCACCGCCTCCCCGTCGGAAAACGCCCGCTGCCCGTCTTTGTAAAGCGCCCTTGCCAGCACGCACGCATTCATCCACAGCCCGAGCGCTCCATCATCCTGCGCGCTGCGCTCCAGCGCCTCGCGCCTTGCCTGCAAAACCGCAAATGCCGGAACCACGCGCAGCTCCCATCCGTCCTCGAGCCGTCTTTTCCCGCTGCCTGCAAAAAGCGTCAGAAATGCACCTGCGCTCATAACAGATTTTCAATCCGGCGTCCGGCTTCCACCGTGACCTTTTCCAGCACGTTGCCGCCGACCTCTGCGCTCTCCTGCAGACTCTTCCACTGGCAGCCCGTATAGATCACGTTCCGATCGGGCTTGCATACAACAAGAGAAAAATCGTCCATATCGCAGAAGTTCAGTCCGTCGCGGATTGCCTCGTCGGTCGCATAAAGCCGGGTCAGTTCCAGCACATACTGGCTCTGCCCGCGAATCGTCGACACCGGCTCCGACTGCCCGAAGGCATAAATCGCCTTACTTTCCCGGCTTGCCGTCACCTTGTAGCTCTGCACCACTGCCACACGCACGCCGTTGACTTCCAGATAGATATCCGCCGTTGTCGGAATTTTCCGAATTGCCATGCTCATCCTCCTCAAACACTGATATGGGCAGTCAGGAAAATCCGGTTCAGCCCATGCACAACCGTAAACTCAAACTCTACCAGACACGTCGTGGGGTCCGACTCCAGCGCCGTCACCGTCAGATTCTCATAGCTCTCAATAATCTCGCGCTCGATCCGGTCCTCCAGCTCCACGATCACCTGACTGCGGATTGCATTTCTTGTCAGCACATTGTTCTTGGCGCGCGCAAATTTGGTCCGCAGACTCTTGCGGATTGCAGGAATCACGTCGTCGATCACCAGAATTGTGCCCAGCTCGCGGAACGTCGCATCCTCCGTCTGTCCGGTCTTTGTTCTTGTCGTGATGCCGCGCATCACGCTGACCCTGCCGCCGTAGCACTCCAAAACCGTCACACCGCCCTTGACCAGCGCGTCAATTTCCGTATCCTCATACATCTTGCTCACGCCGGTCATGCCATACAGAACCTGTCCGTTGAGCGGCAGCGCCGGGTCCGACTGATCGGTCAGCACGCCTGCCAGCGCCGCAGCTGCCATCTGACCGCCGGCAAGCGTGCTCTCGCCCCAGACATACACATCCGGCGCAACGAGCACCATACGCTCGGAGTTCAGAGCCGCCGCCCGGTCCGTCAGATTCTTGAGTGTCGGCTCTGCCAGACCCACAATGCCGACGCATTCGCCATTTTGTTTGGAGGCAGACTCCACCGCGTCGCGCAGCGCCTTCTGCACCGTCTCCAGCGCACTTCCCACCACGCAGAAGCCAGCCTCCTTTTCCGCGAACACCAGCGCCAGCGCCGCCTGATACGCTTCAAGCGTATCCTCCGCCACCGGGCTTGCCAGCACCGTGCCCGCGCCGTTCTGATAGGCAAGCTTCGCCATTCTGCCAAGCTCGCTTCCCTCTGCGAACGCCTCCTTTGCCTCCGCATACGAGTGAAGCCTGTAAAGCCCCGCCTTTGCCTCCGCCTTGCCGATGAGCGCGATGACGCGCTCCGTGGAGCCTCTTGCGATAATCGACGAAGCGTCGTAGCTCGAATACACGCCCGGACGCTCATGATAAACCAGACTCATTGCACTTCTCCTTTCAATATGAAGTCCGTAAACTCCGTCTCCTCTTCATTTGCCAGCGCATACACATATGCCAGCGCATGCGCCGTCACCTTGCAGCTGTAACAGTCCGCATCCGCTGCAAACCGGCATTCCTCCGCGCAGATTCTACTGATCGTCAGACCCGGAACTCCGCCGGAAAGCTTCGTCACAAGCGCGTCCGCCGCCTGCATGCAGCGCTTTGCGCCCTGCTCCTCGGGACACAGCGCCTCCATGGAGATCTCCGCTTCCAGCCGCTTTCCGTAGAGCGAAACCGGCTTTCCGTCCGTCTCCAGCACGCCCAGATACGAATAAAGCCCCGCATCCTTCGCCTCCGCCTTCCGGATTCCGACTGCCACTACCGTATCTGTCAGCGCCGGAAACACGCCCTCCGGCAGCCGCCGGACCGCCGCAAAGCCCGCCTGCTTCAGCCACTTCAAAATCGCCTCAATCAGCTGTTCCAGCTTTCCGCACCTCCTGCCTTCGTCAGAAGCGCCCATACATAGAGCGTCTCATCGCCCAGCGCCATCGTCTCGCTGCGCCGGACGACATACGCCTCCTGCCGGACCTCTACCGTCTGTCCCTGTTTGATCTCCATTTCTGCCGGACCGATATACACATACTGCCCCTTCGGAACCCTGCCGAGCGATTCTATGAGCTTTCGCGTGCTTGCCCAGCCCTTTTCCGTTACCGGCTGCACCAGCGCGCGGAACGTTCTTGCGCTCTGCCCGTCGCGCACCGTCACAAGGCTGCCGTAGCCCTGCAGAATGCTCTCGATCAGCGCCTTCATCCGCGCACCCCCACGAACGCAAAATCCTCCGCCCTGCAAAACGGGCGCATCAGCAGCTGTGCCTGCTGCGTCAATCGCTGCACCGGCGTCTGCTGCGCGGTCTTCTCTCCGCTTGCGGTCTTCACGCTCACATCGCCCACCGTAAAGCTCTCAATGTTCCAGCTTGCGGCGCTCTGCTGCGTGAAATATCCTGCTGCCGCGCTCCATGCCGCCGCGCAGATAAACACCTCCCGGCAGTCCTCCGGCGTCACGCCCGCTTTCAGCCGCGCCTGCCACTGCGCCGCCGAAATCCGGCAGAGTCTTTGCAAAAGCTCCTCATCCGCGCCGGAGGGGGCGGCTTGCGCAGCCGCCTCATAGATCTCCTCCAACAGCGTCATCCGATCACCAGCACCTTCGAAGCCTCCGGCATGATCTTGCCAAAGCCGGAAATCGACGTGATGGCTGCGCGCTCGAGCTGGCGGTCAATGAGCTTGTCGTACTCGACCGACACATCGCCCGCCTGCACCATTTCCAGAGCGTATCGTCTGTCCAGACCGATAATCTTGCCGGCGTCCACGCAGTTTGCCTTCAGAAGCTCCGCGCCCAGCGGCGTCGACAGTGCGCCCGTGCCCTGGAAGTTCAGACCCGTCAGCGGATTCTGGAACTCGCTCAGCCCCAGCATCTTGACCATTGTGCCGGTATTCATCAGGAAGCAGTTGAGCTCATACGGTTCAAACTGCGCCCAGAATTCCACCAGCTGCTGATAGGTCAGCGTGCCTGCCGTACCGGAAAGCGGACTATCTCCAATGGTAAAGCTTGCCGCCGCGTTGTTGTTGCCGTCGCCCTTTACCAGCACCTCCACCGCGTCTTTCAGATGCATTGTCTGGATGTACGCGCCGATCTGGCGCAGCGTGACGGAAAACAGGTCCAGCTTCTGGAAGCGAATTGCCTCATAGGACGCGACGAGCATTCTGCCGCGCTTGTTGAGCTTGACAAGGTTTGCCTTCGTCTTGACCTGGGTTGCCGGAATGCTCGCGCCCTCGGATACCTGCATGAGCATCTTGTCCTGCTCGGAGGGAACCGAATAAACGCTTCGGTAATCCATCGCATCGATGGTCGTCGTGCTTGCCGTAATCTTCGGCAGCACATTGTTTTCCTCCATGCCCTGTTTGACTGCGCGCGCAATATACTCCGGGAACAGGACGCTCGAGTCCATCGTGCGGAAGAATTTTTCCACCGGGTCCGAGTACGCACCCTTTGCGTGGATATCAAATCGCTTGAGCTGGCGCTGGAAGGCGTCCGTGCCCTCGAGCGCCGTGCCCTTGTAGTTTTCGCTCGGGTCGAGCGATTCGAGAACCTGCGTAAACGTCTTGCCGCTCTCGCGGTACATGCCCTTTTCCAGCTTTACATGATCAAAACCCATTGTTATGCTCCTTTCCTCTTATAAAAACAGACCGATTTTCTTGTTTGTCGAATCCACGCTCACAATCAGGCACGTTCTGCCGCTTGTTCCGGGAACCACCTCGCCCGCCTTGTCCGTCGTCAGAATCGCGTAGCCGAGCGAAGGCGCCGTCGAGCCCGCATACGAAAGCTCCACGTACCCCTCCAGAATGACGCCCGCCGCGCCGCCTCGAATCTGCGAAACCACGCCGCAGAAGCCCTCCTCCGAGCAGGGACCCACCGTTCCGTTTGCCGAGATCTTGCAGACCTTGCCCTCCGCCAGACCGGTTCCGGCAGCAAACGTCACCATTTTCTGCCCGATCGCCTCAAAAGAAATTGCCATTTTTTGTTCTCCCTTCTAAAAATAAATATTTGCAGCCGCGCCAGACACACCTGCCGGACGCCTGCCAGCCGCCAGTTAAATCAGAAACGCGCTGTTCTGCTCGCGCGCCGCGTCCTGCTCCACGGTCATCTGCGGCTCCGGTGCAAAAAGCTCCGCCGTCCGGCGCTCCAGACCCTCGCTCAGCCCTTTCAGCTCCTCCGCCGCCATGCCGCGCACAATCCGCTTCATCAGTCCCGCATCCAGTTCCAGTCCCAGCAGCAGCGCCGCGCGCGTCACCCGCGTCTCCAGCTCCTGCCGGTAAGCCTTTCCAAGCTCCGCCTCCTTCTGCAGCTTTTTCAGCGCAAACTCGTCCACCGGTACGCCGCCGCCCGTCTGCTTCTGCAAAACGCCCGCCTGCTTCTGTGCCGGCACTGCCACAAACGAAAACTCGTAGGCGTCCACCGCCTCGCACAAAACTGCCGCGCAGCGCTCCGCACCATACGTCTCACCCTTCACATGCTCGCACGCGCCATACTCCGCGCCGCAGATCGAGCACATTCTGCGCTTCACCGCGCACCCGATGGAAACTTCTTTTTTGATGCCGCCGTCAATCTCGCGAATCAGCCCGTCCGTCTCCGCGCCGCGCAGCATATACGCCCAGCCCTTGAGATACGTCGCGCCGTTCTCCGCCAGCACCTCCGTGTCAAAAATCCGCGCCACCTGCTTTTCCGCCGACCATACGTGGTCCATCACGCCGGTCTTTCCGATGAAAAGCGCCGCCAGTTCACGGATGCAGCTCTCCGAAAACCGCTCGTCGTCCCGGTCCACCTGATCGTCGCACAGCCGCACGGAAAACACATAGACCTCCTCCGCCGTGACCGCTTTCTTCGTCAGCCGGTTGATTTTTTCCAGCTGCTCCGCACTCGGCGCGCCGCTCAGCTCCACGCTCGCCGCCTTTGTAATTTTCATGTCGTCTCCTCCTGTTCTGCCGTCAGTTTTTCCGCCTGCGCCCGGTAAAGCGCCGCGTGCGCCTGCTCTACAATGTCCTGCAGACTGATTTCATCCCAGACAATCTCCGGCTCCTCCGCATATCCGTGCAGCTGCATCCACAGCCTGCAGATCCGCAGCAAAACCGGCTCCACCGTCCGGCGGATGGCCCACAGCTCTGAGGTCAGCAAATCTGTCTGCTGCGCGCTCATCCGTTCGGTCGACGCCCAGTTGAGCCCCAGCAGAAACGGCGGAAGCCCCGTCTTTGCCACGAGCTGCTCCAGAATCTGCCGCACCGGCACCTCGGAATCGAGAATCTGCCCGTCGGCTCCGATAACCTTGATCTGCACATCGCCGACCGCCACAAAATCGCGCACCACGCCGTGCCTGGATTCCTGCATCGCCTGCGACCACTGCTCGGCAATCTGTTCGCTTCGTTCCTGCGCGTCGATCTGCCCCGATGCGTCGCCCGGCTTATACACCACCGAGTAGCGCACATTGCCTGCCCGCTCCCAGTTCGTTCCGATCGTGCTGTAGATTTTCAGCAGCACATCCACCAGAAACGGCATACTCCGGAACACCGACGCGCCGTACGGATTCTCTTCGTCCGGATTCCACGCCGCAAAGAGAATCAGATTCTGCCTTGGAAAAATCTTCACCTCTGCGTCCTGCCACTGTCCGAACGCGAAGTCCATCGGCGAGCTGCCCTCCTGCACATAGAGCTTCGTCACATCGCCCCACAGAACCGCCGCAATCTCGTTCCCGCCGACCACCATCTCGCCCACAGCCCTGCCGTAAACCAGCATGCTCTGCAAAAATGCCGCCAGAAAACTCTCGATGCCCACCTGACCGCGTCCGGCATTCACCGATTTCAGAAACTGCCGCAATCCGCGCTCCGCTGCCGGATTTGTGCAGCGGACCTCGAACCCGCCCGTGAGCCTGACCAGCTTCCCGATCGCCGCGTCCAGAAGCGGCACCGCATTGCGGATCTGCCGGTACACCTCCAGTTCTCCGCCGCCGAGCGCCGTCACACCGGACAGCATCCCGAACGGATGCTGCGCGCCGCTTCTCATCTGCGCCGCCTTGCAGACGCCCGCCTTTGCCTTTTTTCTCACTGCCATCACCCCTTCAAATTTTCCGTTCCGGCGCCCACACAGCAAACGCCGTGCCGCTTCCCAGAACGCCTGTCACAAAATACCGCATATCGTCCATCGCATGATCGTTCTTCTTGACCACCCGGTCCCCGCCGGCAGCCAGATCCCAAACATAAAGCTCCATCTCCCGCAGGCAGTCCGTACACCGGTCGCAGATCACAATCCGTCCCGCCCGCAGTGCGTCCGCCGTCCGCCGGATGCCGGACAGAACGTCGTTGTCCGCCTTCCGGACCTTCCAGCCCTCGCGCCGCAGAACCTCGATGAAGCTTGCCGCCGATGGGTCCACAATCACCTCCCGTATCGTCCGTCCTCCGGCAAGCTGCCGGAGCTTTCCTGCGTATTCCGCGTCCGTCATCTGCCGTCCTTCGCGCCGGGAATCAAAGTAAAACTCGTCCGTCCGGTACCATACGCCGTTTTGCCTGCCCCACAGCCCGAACGATGCCGGATTGACCGTTCCGTAGTCGCACGAAATGACCCACTGCTCATAGCCTCCTGCGGGCGCCGGGCGGACAAGCGCCGTGTCAAAGAAGTCATACACCCGACCCTCCGCCTGACACCACTGCCCCAGAATGAACCGCCGGTAAAAAACGCCCGTGTAAAGCCGTTCATAGCGTCTGCGTACGGTTTTGCTCAGCGAAGGATTGTCCTGCATCGTAAACTGCAGATGCAGGCAATTGCGCTTTTCCGCCTGCAAAATCCATTCCTGATAGAACCAGTGCTGCGGACCCTCCGGGTTGCAGCTGAACCACAGCCGACTGCCCTCCACCGAGCATCTGGCGCATGCCTGCTCGACAAATGAGCGCGGCATCAGCACCACCTCGTCGAGAAATACCCCCGCCAGCGTCATGCCCTGAATGAGCGCCGCCGAGCCCTCGTCCTTGCCGCCAAAGAGATAGAACTCATTTTCTCGTTTCGCGAATCGGACCTGCAGCACCTGCGCCGTCCGGTTCTCCGAAACCGTCATCCCCAGCCGCCGCAGCCACGGCAGAAGCTCCTGCACGACGTTTCGCCTGACGCCGCCTCTGGTCTTGCCGCACAGCGCGAACCGCCTTCCCGTAAAGCAGCTCATCGCCCACAGGAAAAAGCCCAGCCCCATCGCAAGCGTCTTTCCCGAGCGGACCGCCCCATCGCAGACCAGCGCGTCAAACCCATGGTCCCGGCTTTTCGGCATCCACCACGTCATCGCGCGCAGCTGCTTTTCTGAAAAGCTAGCCGTCATCTTCCCGCTCCATTCCCTGCACCAGCGCCTGCAAGAACCGTTCGGCGCCATCGTCTCCGCCGTCGGCAAGCGCCGCCAGCTGCTCGAGCACCTTCGTCCTGTCGAGAAGCTTGATCTCCACCGTCCCCTTTTCGCTTCTCTTGATCTCCGTCAGCATCGAAAGGTCCAGCTTTTCAATGTCCACATCCTCACACAGCGCCAGCTTCACACAGTCGTTCGGCTTTCCGAACGCCATCTTGCGCAGCTGCTGCCGGATCTTTTCCAGATCCGTTTTTCGCTCCCGCGCCATACCATCACCCCTTTTCCCGAGAACCGCCTCTCACCCTTACCGCGCAAAAAAAGGAAAGTTGCCGTGAACCCGGCAACCTTCCCGAAAATTTTTATTTTTTTCTTCCAAACGCGCGCGATTCTGGTATAATGGACCTGCCCTCACCGGCAATCTTTTTACAGGAGAATCTCATGACCTATCCGAATGTATGCCTCCGCCGCGGCGAAGCCGCCGACGTCCGCGCCGGTCAGCCCCTGATCTTCGACAACGAGCTGGACTGGGCAGACGACACCTGCACCGACGGCTGCATCGTCGACGTATTGGACGAGCAGCTGCACTTTGCCGCCCGCGGCTTTTTCAATTCCCGCTCCAAAATCACCGTCCGCGTCCTGACGCGCGACCCATCCGAAGCTATTACCCAAGACTTTTTCCGTTCCCGCATCGAAGCGGCATGGCGCGCAAGAACGCAGCTCGGCTTTTCCGATTCCTGCCGCGTCGTCTTTGGAGAAACGGACGGTCTTCCTGGACTCACGGTCGATAAATTCGCAGGCTATCTCAGCTTTCAGATCACCTGTCTCGGTTTGGAGTCGTGGAAGCAGGGCCTCATAGACATTCTTGCGGACCTCTTCCATCCCCTCGGCATCTACGAGCGTGACGATCTTCCCGTCCGCGAAAAAGAAGGACTTCCCCAGATCAAAGCCTGCGTCTATGGCAGCGTCCCGGATGAGATTGAAGTCCGCGAGCATGACGCGCGTATGCTCGTCAGCATCCCGGACGGGCAGAAAACCGGTCACTTCCTCGACCAGCAGGAAAACCGCGGACGCATCCGCCCCTATTGCCCCGGCAGAACCGTTTTGGATCTGTGCTGCTGCACCGGCGGCTTTTCTGTCCACGCCGCGCTCTACGGCGCGCAGCACGTCACCGCCGTCGACGTCTCCGAGCAGGCGCTCTCGCTCGTCCGCCGCAACGCTGCTCTGAACGGCGTCGAAGAAAAAATTACCACCGTCTGTGAAAACGTCTTCGACCTCGCGAAGGCATGGTCCGACGAGCAAAGGCGCTTCGGTCTCGTCATCTGCGATCCTCCCGCCTTTGCCAAAAGCCGCAAAGCGCTCGATAACGCCTACCGCGGCTATAAGGAGCTGAACCTGCGCTGCATGAAGCTGGTCGAGCCCGGCGGCTTTCTTGTCTCGTGCTCCTGCAGCCAGTTCATGACGCCCGAGCTGTTTTTCTCCATGCTCTGCGAAGCGGCGCATGATGCCGGGCGCGACGCGCGCCTTTTGGAGCTTCTCATGCAGTCGCGCGACCATCCTGCCGCCCTCTCGTCCGACCATTCGCTCTACCTCAAAGGCTATATCCTGCAGATTTTTTAACCCCAAAAACGCCAAAAGCGCCTGCCATCTACCGATGGCAGGCGCTGAGACTGTCAAAAAAGCTGACGCTTTTTTGACAAAAGAGTCTGCGCCTCGACTGCGCGCATAATTTTGCGCCAGAGGCGCAAAATTCCACACTTGCGAGGCGATAAGTATGTTTCCGGTCGGCGGAGCCGCCGGATAACATGGATTTCCATTTTATTTCGCCCTGCGGGGCGAAACTCTACGAGGTCTTTTACACACTGAGCGCCTGCCATCTACCGATGGCAGGCGCTTTTCATAAATCTCAGTCCATATAACGTGCGATATACTCCGGCGGATTGCTGGGGTCGTCGGCAAGCGTAAACGTAAACGCCACGCCGTTTTCCGCCGAGAACAGGTTGCACCAGTCGAGGAAGTTCTCCGTCTCCACGGGGTCCTTCGAGCGCGAAAGATTATACAGATTGTCGATGAAAATATGCGTAATATCAAAATTACCCGCATGCAGACCGCTGATAAATCCCTGCAGCAGCGTATAACTCTTGATCGAATACTCGCTTGCGTCGATCAGACGGACACGGTGGTCCACGTCATAGCGCAGCGTATGTCCTTTTTCAATGCACACCATGCTGCCGGACTCGGTCTTGAGCGCACGCGAAATGGCGTCGATCAGCAGCTTGGTTTTTCCGGAACCCTCGGGGCCCATCACAATATTAACCATAGGGCATTCCTCCTTTTGCACTCGCCGCAGCCAAAGGCGCAGCGTCTTATATGGTTGGTTTCATTCTATCAGGTTTTGCCTGGAAAGACAAGCGCAGAACCCGTCAAACTTCGTAACCTAATCATGAATAGCCGCCCTCACCCGCCGAGCAGCTGCTATGCCAGCGCCCGGCTCGCGACCGAACAGGCGCCGTCAAACGGGTCCACACCGCACGCGCACGCGCTGATTGCGCCAGCCAGCTCAAAGAAGTAGAACAGCTCACCCACACCAGCCGCGTCGAGCGTCTGCATCGACACCTGAATCACCGGCACGTCCAGATCCGTGTGTGCCTGCAAGACCGCCTGGAAGCTTCCTTCCTGCGCGTCGAGCAGCGTCTTTCCCGCCAGAAAGCCCAGCCCGTCATAGTCCTTCCAGTCCATCTCAATGTTGACCTTCTGAAAGCACCGCTCCGGAACCTGCAGCAGCGTCTCAAACACACGCTGATCCTTTCCCTGCGCCACCGTATCCATCGCATCCAGCGCGCTGGGAAGCGGCAGATAGACCGGCATTGCACCCGCGCCCTCGCGGCAGGTATGCCGCAGAAAATACTGCTGCCACCACGCGCCGAAGGCTCCGAAGTCCGGCGTAAAGCAGCCCAGGCACTCCGTGCTTCTTCCCTTCTGCGTCAAAGCATATCTGGCGCCTGCATACATCCACACCGGATTTTCAAACGCCCGCAGATCATACTGCGAAAAGCCCTCCGCTGCGCCTTCCAATACACCCAGCGGGTCAATGCCCGCCGCTGCCAGCACCAGAAGCGTCCCCGCATTCAGCGCGCTTACGCCTCCTGCAAGACACTGCGCCATCGGCAGATATGTAAAGCCCTCTTCCTTCGCCATCACCGCAAGCGGGCTTTCCGGCAGCGCGCTGACATACACGCGCTGCTTTGCGCCCTGTCCATACCGTCGCTCCATCAGCCACCGCAGCGCGCGCGACGCCGTACACATTTCCAGCTCCGCGCCCTCGCTGCTCAAAAGCAGCAGACAAAACTCGCGCCCCTCCAGCAGCCTGCAAAGCGCAATCCAGTCCGAGCTTGCCAGCGAGTCTCCGGTAAATACAATCCGCATCCGGCTGTCGAGCAGATTCCGGTATCTGCCGCCGAGCATTTCCACGCCCGCCTTTGCCGCCAGATACCCCTCTCCGCTTCCAGCCACCACCAGCGTATCACACTGCCCCGAAATCGTCTCGCACGCCTTCCGGATGGCGTGAATCGTCTTTGCCGTAACCGCATCCGGCTGCCCGAGCCAGCCCAGAAACTCCGGCGCACCCGGCTGGTTGCTGCGCAGATGCAGGTGCGCGTCAAACAGATCCTTTTCACATGCCAGCAGCTGCGGCAGCGACACACAGCTCCAGATACTCGACAGTTCTACATTGATCATCGCAGTCTCTCTTTCCCGGTTTGCGTAGATTTTTGAACACTTAGATAATATATTATACTACACCTGCCGAAAAAAGAAAAGGCTGCGTAAAAATACAATTTTATCCAGTCATGCAGACTCTCTCCAGCATCATCCTCCAGATATCCGGAAAGCCCAGCGCCGGAACCTCCTGCGCCGCAGCCAGCGCAATCTCCCGCAGCAACCGTCCGCCCGCTTCCACCCGAAGCGTCCCCAGCTGCTGTCCCTTCAAAACCGGCGCCGTCACGCTCTCATCCAGCTCCACTGCGCACGTCACCGACCCCGCCAGCGCCTTGTCAATCAGGATGGTCCCCGCGTCCTGCGCCTGCACCTGTACCAGCTCCTGCCTGCCCAGCACCACCGGCACCGGCTCGATCGTCAGATTCTCCATCGGGTCCACCAGCGCATAGTTTGCAAACCCGTAATTTAAAAGCGCCTTTGCCGACTCGAAGCGGTCCGGAGACGTCTTGCAGTGCATCACCACCGCGATCAGTTCCATCCCGCCACGCTCGGCAGAAGCGGACAGGCAGTACCCTGCGCCCGAGGTATACCCCGTTTTCAGTCCTGTCGTCCCGTCATAAAACCGCACGAGCTTATTCGTATTGCTCAGCCCGAATTCCCCGTTTCTGACCGTGTCCATCCAGATCGTCGTATATTCCTTGATTTTCTCGTGCTTCAAAAGCTCCCTTGACATGATGGCAATATCCCGTGCTGTCGTCAGATGCTCGTTCGCGTCCGGACCATCATCCAGCCCCGTGCAGTTGGCAAAGTGCGTGTTCGCCATACCCAGCTCCTGCGCCCGCTCGTTCATCCTCTGTACAAACGCTGCCTCGCTCCCGGCGATATGCTCTGCCAGCGCGCACGCGCAGTCGTTTGCTGACGAAACCACCACCGACTTGAGCATCTCCGTCAGCGGCAGCTGCTCGTTTTCCTCCAGATAGATCTGACTTCCGCCCTTTGCCGCCGCGGCAGCCGAGGTCGTCACCATATCGTCCCAACCGATTCTGCCGTCTTCAAGCGCCTCCATCACCAGCAGCAGCGTCATCACCTTCGTCACGCTTGCCGGACGCAGCTTTTCGTCGGCATTGTCCTCATACAATACCTCGCCCGTCGTTTTTTCCATCAGAATGCTCGACGGCGCGGCAAGCTCCAGCTCCGCCGCCCTTCCCGTCTGCGCCATCAGCCCCAGCGTCATCGCTGCCAGAACCAGCCCTGCAGCCCATCGTCTCATAAAAAAATCCCCCTCCGTTTCAGCTTTGGTACAAGCGTATGAAACAGAAGGGAATTTTACCACTCTATCCTATTGTCATCTTTTTAAGCCGTCGCGCCCTGCGCCAGATACGGCTGCATATTCTGGCAGAACTCCGACACATCCACACCGTCGGCAAGAATGCGCACCATCTGCGGCGAATTGAGCTGCAGCGACAGACAGCTGAACATGGACTTTGCGTTGCTCACACCGCCTGCACGCACGAACAGCACGTCGAACGGCTGCTGATTTGCCAGCGCCATAAACTCGGAAAGCTCCTGCACGGAGCGAAATATGACGGTAAACTCTCTCACGGAAAATCCTCCTGATTCAGACTGTACAAGCAAGACTTTGTCGGATATAATACCATTGTATTCGGATGCTGACGGCTATATGAGAAACGATATAACGAATAAACTGATATATAGTATAAGCAAAAATGATAGTCGTGACTATACACAAATAAGACAAACATTTTTTGTCAGCAAAAAACTTGTTTGGTGGTTTTACCTATGAAATTCTCGTTTTATACCCTTGGGTGCAAGGTCAACCAATACGAAACGCAGGCAATGCAACAAATGTTGCTGTCCCATGGTCATACGCTCGGTGAATTCGACGAGCCGTGCGACGGCTATATCGTCAACTCCTGCACCGTCACCGCCGTCTCCGACAAGAAAACCCGCAACGCCATCCGCCGCGCGCAGAAGCTCAATCCGGACGCTGCCGTCGGCGTCTGCGGCTGCTATGCGCAGTCCGCGCCGGACGAGGTCCGCGCCCTCGGCGTCGACGTCATGGTCGGCACCGCCGACCGCGAAGCCTTCGTCCTGCAGATGGAGCAGGCGGCGCAGGATAAAAAGAACCATGCCCATTGGGAGAAGGTCGCACCGAGCAATCTCCCCCGCGCCTTCGAGCAGCTGCCCGCCGGCGGTCTTGCCGCGCGCACCCGTGCGCTTTTAAAAATCGAAGACGGCTGCAATAACTTCTGCACCTACTGCATCATCCCCTATGCCAGAGGGCGCGTCCGCTCCATGCCGTTGGAGGCTGCCGTGGAGGAAACGAAAAAGCTTGCCCGCGAGGGCTACCGCGAAATCGTCGTCAACGGCATCGAAATCTCCTCCTGGGGCTGGGAATGGAAAAATGGCAGCCGCCTGTCGGCGCTTCTGCTTGCCATCTGTCAGGCTGCACCCAAGGTCCGCATCCGCCTCGGCTCTTTAGAGCCGCGCACCATCGACGAAGACTTCTGCAAAACCCTTTCCGTCTGTAAAAATCTCTGCCCGCAGTTCCATCTCAGCCTGCAAAGCGGCAGCGACACCGTCTTAAAGCGCATGAACCGCAAATATGATACCGCACGGTATCTTGAGAGTGTCCGCCTCCTGCACCGCTACTTTCCCGGCTGTGCGATCACGACCGATCTCATTGTCGGCTTCCCCGGCGAGACAGAGCAGGAATTTTCGCAATCCGTTTCCTTCCTGCAAACCTGCGAGCTTGCCGCCGTCCACGTCTTCCCCTACTCCCGCCGCAAGGGCACGCCTGCCGCGTCCATGCCCGACCAGATCGAAAAGGCCGAAAAAGAGCGCCGTGCTGCCGTCGCTGGAGAAACCGCCGCCGCGCTCCACCGCGCGTATCTCGCGCGCCAGCTCGGAACCGAGCACGACGTTCTTTTCGAGCAGACGGAAAAGGGTTATTTCACCGGGCACACCATGAACTACGTCAAGGTCTACTGCCGGGCTGAAAACCTCCGCAATGAGATCCGCCGCGTCCGCATCACTGCGCTGTTTGAAGACGGCGTCCTCGCCGAGCCGGTTTCCGCTTAAAATAGCCGCGGCAGCGCAAACGCTTCCCCGAACAGTGCAAACCGCAGCAGATCGTCCAGAATCACCGCAGCGCCTGCCAGCACTGCCCACCACGCGGCAAACGGCAGACACACCTGCCCCAGAAGGTTGTGCGGCTGCGCACTGTAGTCCCAGACTCCGAGCCGGAGCCACCGATTCACCACCAGTCCCGTCAGAAACTCCATGCAGACAATCCCCCATGCGCCCAGCGCCATCTGCACCCCCAGCGGCGCGTTCGGAAAAACCTCATCCAGAAGCCCGATCAGCCAGAAGCAGACCCCGCCCAGCAGAAACATGCTCCCGTGGCTCCTTCCCCGGTAAATCAGCTCCACCATCACATATATCGTTCCGCCGCACCCGATCAGTGCCAGATTCTTCCACATTCTTTTCCTGCTCCTTCCGCTTTTTCCTCGCATGGAAACCCACAAGTATTTTTTAGAATTTTCTCAGAATCATACTTGACAAACCACACTTTTTCCTTTATAATTCATCTTGCTGTTCAGCCAACAGCACAAACCTATGGCGGCATAGCTCAGTTGGTAGAGCACCCGGTTCATACCCGTGTTGTCATCTGTTCGAGTCAGATTGCCGCTACCAGGCCCGTTGGTCAAAAGGTTAAGACACCGCCCTTTCACGGCGGTAATATGGGTTCGATTCCCGTACGGGTCACCATGTGAAAACACCACTGCAATCTGAACTCCCCAGAGTTGGACACAGTGGTGTTTTTCTTATTTCTCTTGTGTTTTCAATGCTTTCACG
>ENA-UOJV01000756-UOJV01000756.1-human-gut-metagenome-genome-assembly--contig:-C82-NODE-756-length-43372-cov-8.473024_pt1 | contig 43372 bp, 41 predicted proteins | sample MGYA00242356_ERZ723903 | MGnify/ENA metagenome assembly ERZ723903
TTCGAAAATTATTAGGTGACATAGCTACTCCTAATCGAATGAATATACCCATACGATAATTACTGTAAGAAATAAATTTAGATTGATGCATGTAACATAACAACTTACGCTGTGATAAAAAATATTTCCATCCGCCCCGTCGTTTATACATATCACTGCCAGAACGCATCCACAGCAACGGCTCCTGCAGATTATAGCCGATGAAGCCTTGTTGGAGCATGCGAATCCAGAGGTAGTAGTCTTCTAACAGGTAGAAGTCTTGGTAGCCTCCGGCAGCTTCTACGTCGCTTTTTTTGTACATGATACATGGATGATTGAAAGGGTTTCGTTTTTTGGCAAATGCAAGGATGTCCGCCTGTTGTTCTGGAACAATACGGCGGACAGTTACATGGTCAATGGTATCACTGAATTCTTCTACAATACCACTGACTAAGCTAAATTCTGGATGGTCACGGAACACGGCAAGCTGGCGTTCACACCGGTCGGAACGGCTGATGTCATCGGAATCCATACGGGAAACCAAATTGTTTTTACATTGCTGCATTCCTACATTTAAAGCATTGCCCAAACCTCCATTTTTCAGAAGGCGAATGACATGGAGACGGGAACCGAATATTTTCTGCATATCGGTAATGACCGTATCCAATGCAGGCGGCAGCGGACCATCACAAACAAGAACAAAATCATCAGTCGGAATAGTCTGATCATAGATGCTTTGCATGCTTTGTCGCAGATATTCTGGATGTTCTTTATAGTACACAGACATGAGTACGGAATAGTTGCTTTCCATGATTATCTTTCAGACCTCACTTTTTCGATTTCATTGAAGTCTACGGTGAGTTTGTTGATATCTACTGCCCCTTCGGTTGCGCTCTTGGTGAAGATGATTTTTACGGTCTGAACCATGATGACCAGGTCCTGGATGAGGCTGAAGTTTTCTATGTACATGAGGTCGTAGACGAGTTTGTCATAGGGTGTGGTGTTGTATTTGGCAAAGACCTGAGCGAGGCCGGTGATGCCCGGTTTGACGTTGTGGCGATAGGAGTATTCTGGATATTCTTCTACAAATTGTTCGACGAAGTAGGGGCGTTCCGGTCTGGGGCCGACGAGGCTCATGTCTCCGTTGAGGACGTTCCAGATCTGAGGGATTTCGTCGAGGCGTGTTGCCCGGATGAATTTCCCTACTTTGGTAATGCGGGGATCGTTTTCTGTTGCCAGCTGAGGGCCGGAGTATTTTTCGGCATCGACACGCATGGAACGGAATTTATAGACTTTATAATCTACGCCAAACCGGCCTACCCGTACCTGGCTGTAAAGTACAGGGCCGTGGTCTTCCAGTTTGATGGCCAGGGCCACTATAGCTGCAATGGGCAGGGCACAGATTGCGGCTATACCGGCAAATAATAAATCCATCACCCGTTTGCCGGCCCGTTGTTCGATGCTGAGCTGCAGGCTTCTGGGACGGAATACGGGGATATCATCAATCTTTCGCAGCATTGCCCCATTGGCTATGATTTCATAGGAATCGGGGACAACATAAGGCTGGATATCATTATCCATGCAATAGTAGACAATATCAGCACGAGTCTGGATGGGAACATCGGAACAAATGATGATGCAGTCTACGTCATGCAGGTCAGCTACGTCGCGCCATTTTTCGGTTTCATTCATGATGACGTGTTTCAGATGAAGTTTCAGCTGCGGCTGGGCATTCATGCGGAAATAGACGTGGCGGCATTCCTTCTCTCCGCCGATAATCATCACATTCCGTTCCGGGTGAAGCGATTGTTCATATTTCTGCCAGATCCGCTTCCAGATGATAAGCAGGATAAATTGTACAACCGTGCTGGAAATGAGGAGTATGCGGGAGTAATAGCTGTAATTAAGCAGGAAGGAAATGGCCATGATGATGAAAAATACGGCAATAAGGCTGACGAACAGGCTGATGATGATTTCACTGAAGCGTTTGTACTGCAGTGTATACAGGCCATATATGATGAACAGCCCGATAGACAGGACAACTGCCAGGGGCAGCATACCTGAATATAAAACAATATGCGTTACCAAGGCCTGACGATTGACCAGCAGTAAAGCAAGAACAATATAGGTCAGGGATATGATAGCTACGTCGCCTAACAAATCTATTAGTTTTCGCGATGTTGGGTATGCTCGTGTGCTCATGGTCTCATTCCTTTCTGTGGGTTTATGTGCAGTGACAGTTGTCGCTGCACTGTGATTGCTAGTTTTAGTTGTGATAAATCCGGCTGTATGACAAACCGGCTTCAATTTTACTCGTATAAGAACCCTTCCACCACTTCGTGGTCCCCCTTCATCTCACGGGGACAGCAAGGACATATTGTCAGATGAACCGGCAGTATTGTTGCTAGGACAAGTGGATTCATCATTGGGACTCTGATTTAAGTAAGAACCCTTCAGTCTGCTACGCAGACAGCTTCCCTTAGCAGGGACGCCTTCTTACGACGCAAACCGGCTTTTTTCTATTGGGACGGCAGTGATATCTCTTGTACGACTAACCGGCTTCTTCGTCAAACATCAAGCTTCAAACGTCAAACATCAAACTTGATTTTCCTTTCCCACTCCAAACTCATCTCTCTACTTATGATGCTTGTGTTTTACGTGATCTTCATCGTAGTAGTAATAGTAGTAGTGGCTGTGTCTGTGGGTGTAGGGGATTTTGTTCAGGACGGCTCCCAGGATATTGGCTTTGCCTTTTTCCAGGAGGGATTTGGCCTGCCGGGCTTCTTCGGGGCTGACTTCTCCACTGGCAAGGACGAGAACGACTCCGTCTACTTTGCTGCCCATGATGGCGGCGTCGGTGACGACCAGGACGGGCGGCATGTCGAGGAAGATGTAATCATAGTCTTCCTTGACTTCTTCCAACAGGTCCATCATGCGGGACGATCCCAGGAGTTCTGCCGGGTTTGGCGGAATTGGGCCACAGGTCACAATGTCGAGATTGGGGAAGATGTTTTTCTGGATGACCTGATGAAGAGGGATGTTTTCGGCAAAGCAGTTGGTCAGTCCTTTATTGGGCAGTTCAAACCGCCGGTGCAGTACGGGCTTTCTCAGGTCACAGTCGATGAGCAGGACTTTTTTGTTATCCTGTCCCATGACGATTGCCAGGTTTGCCACGGTCGTCGATTTGCCTTCATTGGGCAGAACCGATGTAAAGGCCACGACTTTCAAATCCTGACCGACACCGGAAAACTGCAGGTTCGTCCGGATAGAGCGATAGGCCTCGGATATAGGGGACCGGCTGTCATATTGTGTAATAAAATCTATTTCCGCCATAATTTATCCCTCCATTTTTTCCAAATGCTTTCGCTCTGATGTTCGTAGCGCATATTGTCTGCATCGGGAATCATTCCCAGTACAGGAAGCCCCAGTTCTTTTTCCACATCTTCTGCCGTACGGATTTTGCGGTACAGCAGGGACTGTGCCACTACGCCGCCCATGCCCAGGAGAAGGCCCAGGATGGTAGCAATGGCCATGATCAGCATCTTGCGCGGTTTAATCGGTTTTTCCGGCAGTGTCGCCGCATCGACGACCTGTACTTCATTCGGCACCATGACTTCGGCTACTTTGGCTTCTTCCAGCCGTTTTGCCAGCATAACGTAGATTTCGTTGGCCACATTAGCATCCCGCTTGACCCGGACGAATCCCTGTTCTTTCTTCGGAAGGCTGGATATGATGGCATTATTCTGGGCATCCATCTGGTCGAGGGCCGTCTTTTTACTCTGTGCTACGGCGATGGCTGCTTCATTCTTGAATTTATCTGCCAGGAGCCCCTGCTGGACAGCGTTGCTGGACGGGGCCTGCTGGGAGACGATATTGCCTATTTCCGTTTCGAGACTGGCTTTGGTCGTGGCAATCTGGTTATTGATTTCCTGCATCTTCGGATGTTCGTCCGTGTATTTGCCGACATATCCAGCTTTCGTCGCTTCCAGCTGTGCCAGCTGTGTCTTATACTGCTGGATAGCCGGGCTGTCAGCAATGGATACGCCGGCAGAACTCAGCTGTTCGTTGACGCTGGTCAGCCCTGCCTGGGCCGTTTCCAGATTGAGCTGGTTTTCGGCTCTGGCCTTATCGACGATGTTCAGTTTTTCTGTCAACTGCTTCATCTGATCGTCCGTCGAATACATCTTATTGGCTGACTGATACTGCTGCAGTTTGTTCTCGGCATCATTCAGTTCGCCTTTCGATGTTCCCAGACGTTGTTCGAGAAATTCCCGGGTCCGCCGTTGTTCATCGTGGGATAGTTCCGTCAGGCGGTTCATGAAGCCCTGTACTAACAGTTCGTTTGCTTTTCGTGCCTGTTCCGGTGACTTGCCCGTCACATCGACTTCCAGTATTTCTGTGTCTTTATAGGGCTTGGTAATGATATGGCTCTTGACATAGGCTTCGTACGTCGGCAGTTCGCCACTGCTGTTCCGTTCTTCCGTCTGTTCAATGACCGGCAGGACGACGTTGCGGCTCTTGAGAATTTCTGCATCGGTCATCATGCGCTGTTTATCATTGGCTGTATTGCCGCCAGTGACTTTGGACATAATCGAATCGGCGAGGCCCTGGTCCTGCTTGATACGCAACAGCGATGTAGACTGATACACCGGCGGCGCTATGACCAGATAGAGGCCGCCCAGAGCCATGCAGACCGCCGTCACAGCAGCGACTTTCTTTTTTTCCTGCCATATGGTTTCAAAAAGGTCTTTTAAATCAATCGTTATTTCTTCCACTCTGTTCAACTCCCGGGATAGAAATCAGTTATCCATATTATCTTTTGCTTCGGTAATCATATAAATACTGCTGAAGATAGGCGCAATATCGCGGGCAAAGTCGATGCGGTGATTCTTGGTCAGATAAAGGATATCGCCTTCACGCATAACATAGTTCTGCGACATATCGCCGGTCTTGAGCATATTGTTCAGATTAATGGGAATCAGCGATTTGGGCTGGTCCTGATGGATGAGGAAAATCTTTTTCTTAGCCGTATCGCGGGTAAATCCCTGGGCCGCCCCGATAGCATCCATGACGGTATGGGATTTTTCCAGTTCCACCGCACCGGGCTTTTTCACTTCGCCAAAAACGTAGACCCGCATGCGGCCCAGTTTCGTCAGATTCACCGATACGTCAGGATCGACGATGTATCGGGACAGTCCCTGCTGCAGTGTCTGGGTAAACTGGGAAACGGTCATGCCCTCGGCATGGATTTCTCCCACGAGGGGAAACGATACGTTGCCGTCCGGCCGGACGACGAACGGCGTCTGGTTGGTCTGGGTATTGCCCAGGTCCTGCTGCTGGGTCACTACGATATTGAGTTCATCACCGGGACGCATGAGATAGTCCTGCGCGCAGGCTGTTCCTGTCACAAGCATGGCCATCAGAGCGGCGGCGAGAAATGGTTTCTTCATCATATTCACATCCTATAAACTATAAATCCTATAACTCCTATATGTATACTAGTAGTTCAAATTCTTCCACAATCAGCCGAATAACCGGTGCCACAGGCCCTTTTTTTTCACCTGCCAGTGATCCGGCACATCGGGATAGAGTACGCGATGGTTCAATATACGGGAAGCATTTCGTGTTGTTTCCAGCCATAAATCCTGCTGGTTATGCTGCTTCTGCTGCAGGTTCCGCAGGGCATCCTGCCCTTCCCTCATATCGGTCGTGCGGAATTCTGTGCGGTGGCCGTCACTTCCGAGGAAATGTACCAGATGATTCTGATACAAATTCTCTACATGCTGCTGCAAGTGATGTCCAAAATATCCCGTGAAACTGCCTATATTGCACTGCAGGAGTATCCCTTTTTTTGCCCAGGAAATGAGGATATCGGGATGGCTCATGAGCTGTCCATATCGTTCTACATGGGCCAGAATAGGCCAGAAGCCGCGAAGCTGCAGTTCGTAGATCAGACGCTCTGCCATATCCGGCTGGGACTGGTCAGTCAGTTCCAGCAGAATATAAGGGCTGCCGGCCAGGCAGTAATCCCGGCTGCCTTCTTTGAGGAAACGCAGGACATCGCCATTGAGCTCGATTTCGGCACCACTATGGATATGGATGGGCAGATGCGCTTCATTAGCCGCTTCTGCTACCTGGGCCGTTTTCTCCTCTATTTCCTGCCACGACGGGACGTGCCCGCCCCGATTGACGTGAGGCGTGGCGATGATATCAGTCACGTCCGATGCCACAGACATACGAAGCATGGAAAGGGTCATATCCATGTCCCTGGACCCATCGTCGATAGCAGGGAGAATGTGAGAATGTATGTCAATCATTTTCTATACTCCTCACTGATACTGCCACTGCAGGCTCACTAAGGCAAAGGCGTCGTGATCGCTATGGCCGCCAAGCTGGTTCACCGATGCATAGCCGGCTGTTCCCTGAAGGTACATATGGTCACGGAGCTTTTTCTGCCCTGTAATGCCCCATTCATTGACCGACTGGGAACGCATCGTATCCCGGTCCCGTTCAGTGCGCATGGCATAGAGACCGATACGGCTTTCTTTGGGCAGATAATGGCGGACGGCCGCATAGTATTTACGGGCATTTCGTCCCATATCGTCACCCATGATGGCATCGTGGTAGGTCCAGCCATTCTGGAAATGCTGGTGGCTGTACCAGCTGTCTGTCGTATAGGCCATTTCCAACGTCATATCCCAGGAGCCATCCCGGGTCAGCGCCGGCAGATAGAGGCCAGCACGCCACGCTATATCGGAAGGCAGATAATGAGACTGATCTTCGCCATAGAGTTCTCCATAGAGTGTCATCTTTGGCAGACGGAGACGGAAATCACCACCGGCGATATCATCCCAGCGGTCGTCGCTGTTATCATCGTTGCGGCCATAGGTCCAATGCTTCCAGTCCGACCAGTCCAGGCCGTTATGGTCTCCGCCCAGTACGGAAATCCGGGCCAGGCCGAAGGTAAAGTACGAGGTCGGGGAAAAATCGGTACGGATTCCCAGGATGCCGGCATGGTCGTAATCGGTACGTCCTGCTGCCGCGGCTTCATCGGCCCGGTTTCCTTCGAGCCGGCCGTAGAAGATATGGAAATCCCGTTCTCCCAGGAAGCGGAAGAATCCTCCGGTCTTACGGGGTTCATTGTAGTGGATCTGCACCGTTGTCAGGGGACGCATGTTGCTTCCTAAGGCCAGATTTCCCGTTTCTCCCTGGCCCCAGCGCAGGGCTTCCCGGCCGATTTCCAGATTCCAGACGCCCATTTTCTGCTTGATATAGCCTTCTTCCAGAGTGACACTGCCCTTGTTATCCCGGTCATAGCTGATACGGGGACGGACGGACAGGGCGAGGTTCTGATCGATATTACCGGAAATATCTGCGGAAAGGATGCCATTACCGTCGCGGCCATAGGTATAACCATTCTGCTTGTGGGAAAAGGGTTGCCAGCCTGCACGGATTCCCTGTCCATAGCGGTATGTTTGTTCGTCGCTGTGCAAAATGCCCGCCTGGACCGATACGTCACGGAGCCGTACCGGGTCCTCCAGTTTCGATCCATCGAGTACTGCCAGTTCTGGTGCAACGTACTGGGCCATGGCTTCCGTTTCATCAGCCAGATAAGCCGGCATAGGGCGGCTCTTTGCCGTTTCCTGTGCTTCTTTCACCCAGCGGGCCAGCTGGAGCCGGCTATAAGGACGGGCCCCGTTAGGCATAGTCTTCAGGTAGCCCATGGCACTCAGCTTTTCAATATAGGAATAATAGTCGCTGTCTACAGGTACATTGACTGTGACAGGAGGGGCCGCCTGTGCACCCGATGCCACAGTCAGAAGCAGGCATACCGTGCCCATCAGCCATGCAGGATGTTTTATGTTCAATGCCATCGCCTCGATATCTTTCTAAAAAACAAATTTACCCCCCCCGACGACATATGTCAAAAAGCGCATATGTGCCGGGGAGGGCAAAAGAATAACGAAATATTATTTTTAACAATTTTTTAAAAATTTTCTGAAGCTAACTCCTATCATACAAAAAAATATCACATAATACAAGGTATATGACATGAAAAAACATTATGCAGAGATAACGCAGAATTTTCCAGCACATATTGCAATAAGCGGCCATAAAAAACAAGGGCCTGTCATACCCTTGTCTGCGGTATGACAGGCCCCTGTCTGGTCACTTAGTATTCCGGTTCAATCAGGCCATATTTGCCGTGTTTCCGTTTGTATACGACGTTGATGGCTTCCGTTTCCGAATTGAGGAACACGAAGAAATCGTGGCCCACGAGATTCATCTGCAGGATAGCTTCTTCTACGTCCATAGGACGGGCTGCAAATTTCTTGACTCTGGCAATTTCGAAGTTTTCTTCCGGTGCTGCCGGTCCTTCTACGAGGCCTTCATGGAAGGAACCGCCTTTCATGCGGCGTGCCAGCTTCGTTTTATATTTGTGGATCTGGCGTACCATTTTATCGTAAACCAGATCGATAGCGGCGTACATATCATCATTGGCTTCGACGCCACGAAGGACGACACCATCTACTTTTAAGGTAATTTCAGCAATTTTACGATCTTTTTCGACGGAAAGAAGAGCCTGGACATTGACTTCATTTTCGAAGTACTTCGTTACTTTCTTTTCATGTTTCAGTACATAGTCTTTTAATGCCGGTGTAATTTCTAAATTCTTACCTCTTACGATTGTTGCCATAAAAATCCCTTCCTTTCGTGAGGAACCCCGTTCCGGACCATCCATGCTCAAAATCCGGATATCCTGTTCCTCATATATTAAGTATTCGATATAAAAAATTAAATTCCTGCCTCATGAGAAAATATTTTTTCCGAACGACATTCAACTTTTTACGCAAATAACATTGACAAGGATTCCTATTAGTGTTACTATACAACTCAGCAACTACATAAAGAGTTCATCCAGAGCAGCCGAGGGAATGGCCCTATGACACTGCGGCAACCCCCCATAGCGGGAAGGTGCCAAGTCCAACGGATTTCGATCCGGCAGATGAAATGATTGTACACATACCGTCAGCATCTGTTGACGGCTTTTTTATGCTATCAGCACCTACAGGTGTATCCATTAAGGAGTTGATTTTGTGATTACCTTTGAAAACATTACCAAGACCTACGGCGGCAAAACGCACGTCCAGGCTCTGAAAGGCATCTCACTGACTATCCATGACGGTGAAATTTTCGGCATCATCGGGAAAAGTGGTGCCGGCAAATCGACGCTCGTCCGCTGCATCAATATGCTGGAAAAACCGACAACGGGCAAAGTCATCATTGATGACAAGGAACTGACTGCCATGTCTGACAGCCAGCTGCGGGCCGAACGCAAAAACATCGGCATGATCTTCCAGCACTTCAACCTGTTGTCATCGCGCACGGTATTTGACAACATCGCCTTCCCGCTGGAACTGGCCGGCGCGTCCAAAGAAGTCATCCGCAGCAAGGTCGATTCCCTGCTCGAACTGGTCGGCCTGACAGACCGGCAGTTCAATTATCCTTCCCAGCTTTCGGGCGGCCAGAAACAGCGTGTCGGCATTGCCCGTGCCCTGGCCAGCGATCCGAAAATCCTGTTGTGCGACGAAGCGACATCGGCGCTGGACCCGCAGACGACCAAATCTATCCTGGAACTGTTAAAAGACATCAATAAACGGTTGGGCATCACCATCGTCATCATTACCCACGAAATGGCCGTCATCAAGGAAATCTGCGACCGCGTGGCCGTCATCGAAGGCGGTGTCATCAAAGAACAGGGCCGGGTCATCGACGTCTTTACCAATCCCCAGTCGGAAACGATGAAAGAATTTGTCAAATCGGTCATCAATATGGAACTGCCTGAAGGCATTAAAAAGCTGGGCGTTACCGATCAGCCGTCGCCGGACCGGGATATGCTCGTCCGCTTCCGCTTCAAGAGAGCTGCTACGAACGAACCGCTGGTAGTCAATATTGCCCGCAAGTTCAATCTCGATGTCAGCGTCCTCTACGGCAACATCGATTACATCCAGGATGTGCCCTTTGGCTATCTGATTGTCGTCATCATGGGCGATATGAAGGCCCAGACCGAAGCGTATTCGTATATTAAGACTCAACCTGTTGAAAGCGAGGTTTTAGGATATGTCCCCAGAACTCATTAAATTAATGATACAGGGTATTGAAGAAACACTGTTCATGGTGTCCATCTCTACTCTCATTGCTGCTATCATCGGTATTCCTCTCGGCATCACGCTGGTCACAACCAGCAAGGGCCACATTCTGGAAAACCGGGTAATCAATCAGATTCTCGGAACCATCGTCAACATCATCCGTTCCATTCCGTTCATCATCCTCATGGTCGCCATCATCCCCCTGACCCGTCTCATTGCCGGTACGTCCATCGGCACGACGGCAGCCTGTGTACCGCTGACCATCGTCGCCATTCCGTTCCTCAGCCGGCTCGTAGAAACGAGTATCCGCGACGTCGATTTCGGTCTCGTCGAAGCAGCCGAATCCATGGGTGCTTCTCCGCTGCAGATCATCCGCAAGGTCCTGCTTCCGGAAGCCCTGCCTACGATCATCAATAATATCACCGTCCTTATCGTCAATCTCATCGGGGCTTCGGCTATGGCCGGTGCCATTGGTGGCGGCGGCCTCGGGGATATCGCCATCCGCTACGGATACCAGCGGTTCCAGGCCGATGTCATGCTGGCTACGATCATCATCCTCGTCATCGGCGTCAATCTGATTCAGGCTTGCGGCGACTTTGCTTCCCGCAAGAAAAATAAAAAATAAAAGGAGTGTCTGTATCATGAAATCATTCATCAAAAAGGCCGTAACACTGGCGGCTCTCGCTTCGCTGTGCGTATTCGCCGCTGGCTGCGGCAGCAGTGACAACAATTCCAAATCAGCTTCTTCCGACAAAAAGGAAGTCACCGTCGGAGTTACACCGGGCATCCATGCGGAAATCATGGAACAGGTCAAAAAAGAAGCAGCCAAACAGGGAATTACCATTAAGATCATGGAATTTTCTGATTATGTAACACCGGACGTCGCTCTTTCCAATAAGGAAATCGACATGAACTCGTACCAGCACAAACCGTATATGGACAATCTGGTCAAAGACAAAGGATTGAAAATCGTCTCCATCGGCCAGACCGTCGTAGCTCCTATCGGCCTCTACTCCCACAAAATCAAGAGCCTCGATGAAGTGAAAGACGGCATGACCGTAGCCGTACCGAATGACCCGACCAATGGGGCCCGCGGTCTGCTGCTGCTCCAGAAAGCCGGTTTCATCAAGATCAAAGACGGCGTAAAATATCCGACGCCGCAGGATATCACGGACAATCCGAAACATCTCCAGATCAAAGAACTGGAAGCCGCTCAGATTCCCCGTTCTCTCGACGATGTTGATTTCGCCGCCATCAATACCAACTATGCTATGGATGCCGGCCTGAACCCCGTATCGGATGCCCTCCTGCGGGAAGACAAGGATTCGCCCTATGCCAACATCCTCGCCGTCCATGAAGACGACAAAGATAACCCGACGCTGAAGAAAATCGTCGAAATCTACAATTCCGATGTCATCAAGAAGTATATTGAAGATCATTACAAAGGTGCCCTGATTCCGGCATTCTAACAGGTGAAAGAAAACAGACGAGCCCCACGAAACATACACGTTTCGTGGGGCTTATTGTTTGCCAAACCGGCAGTATCACTACGCGGGCAAGTGGACTCATATTTTTGCTTCAAACTTCAAACTTTCTCTTCCTTTACACTTTCTTTCCTTCTTCTATCAGTTTACGGCATTTGAGTTGTCTGCCGCTGATTTCTTCTATATAGCTGTATAACAGGTGTTCCAGGAATGCCAGGTGATTTTTGGAAAGCTGCAGTGTTTCTGTCTGCTGCCAGGTGTAGGTCAGAAGGGTCTGCCAGAGCTGGCGGACGGCTTGTGGCATGGGGACAGGCTGCATGTCTTCCCGTTCGTCGGACAGGTAATAGGTCTTTCTGCCATCAGGCCCCGGTCCTATATATACCTGAGCCTGTGCCGTATCGGGCATATAGCCGGCACAGGCCGTCAGCTGCCAGCCGGCGATGATGGTCGCCACCCGGACGTTGCGACTGGCGATAGCCCGGCTGTAGCAGCCTATGAGCTCATATATCCGTTCATCGGGCTCGCCGGCCGGTGACAGAGCCAGCACCATTTCTACGAACATCTGGGTATAGATGTAATGGTCCCAGGTCAGAGCATCGAGAATCGTACTGCGATGGCTCTCGTATTCTCCCATAAACAGAACGTGATCCCGTTCCCAGGCATCGAAAGTAATGGGGGAAAAGGCCATGAAGCTGCCGAATCCCTGATTATACCCTTTCTTCCCTTTTGGGGCATAGACATAAAGGATACCCGATTCTTTTGTAAATATAGTCAGCTGCAGCTGCCGCGACCGGCCTTTCTGCAAGCGCAGGATAATGCCCGTATAGGGGCGGGTCTTTTGAACCGGACTGTAGGAATTAGTCTTCCTGTTCATCCGTTCCTTCCCTTTCTGTATCGTCTGCCGGCGGTAGTGGCACGGCTTTGACACGGGCAATGCGGAATCCCTGCACTTCCAGTACGCTGAATTTGTACGCTCCGATGACGACTTCTTCGCCGACCGTCGGTGTATGGCCCAGGAGATAAAAGACATAACCGCCAATCGTATCCGTATCGACATCTTCTTCTACAGGGATATGGAGCATGTCTTCTACATCTTCCAGCAGTACCGTGCCGTCAAATTCATACGCACCATCAGGAAGGGGCTGGATTTCTTCCTGTTCCGACGAATGTTCATTCCGGATATTGCCTACCAATTCTTCCAGGATATCTTCCAGTCCGATGAGGCCGACGGTACTGCCGTATTCATCGACGACCGTAGCCAGATAGGTGCGGCGGGCCCGCATGAGCTGCAATAGCTGCGACGCCGGCATGATTTCCGGCACCATGAGGATAGGCCGCTTGATGAGCCGGAGATTGCTCCGCTTGTGGATATACAGATCCATGAAATCTTTGATGTGTATCAGCCCCAGGATATGGTCTTTGTCCCCGGCACAGAGAGGATAGCGCGTGTGGCGGGACTGGCGGATGGTCTTCAGGTGCTGGTTCATCGACTCTTCTACATAGAGACAGACGATTTCCTGACGGGGCACCATGATTTCCTTGGCCAGACGGTCAGCAAAATCAAAGACATTGCCGATGAGTTCGCTTTCGACGGGGTCGATTTTTCCTTCTTTATGACTGGCTGTGATGAGCATGCGGATTTCGTCTTCAGAATGAGCCATATCGATTTCATTGGTCACATCGAGATTGCGGTTTTTGAGGAGCCTCTGCCCCAGCCAGTTACCAAAGATAATGAACGGATAAAACAGGCGGCTTCCGGAGTAAATGAAATGACTCACCCGTTTCAGGCCGCCTTCGGCCCGCTGCAGGCCAATCGATTTAGGAATCAGTTCACCAAAGATCCACAGGCAGATGCAGACCACGAGAATAAGGCAGATATACACGATGGCAATACCCCAGAGCGGCATCTGTCCGTACAGCAGAGGGAAAGCCTTATAGAGTACATAAAATACGACGGCCCCCGATGCCATGCCGGAAATGACCATGCCCAGCTGGGCCATGCCGAGGAAAATAGCCGGCTTTTCATACAATTTTAATAAAAACCGGGCTTTCGTATCGCCATCACGCACCATTTCTTCGATGGATTCGCGGCGCAGCTGCACGAAGGCAAATTTGCCGATGACACAAAATACACTTAACAGAATGGAAGGCACAAGAAGCAGCAGATATTGTGCTATGTGTCCCAGCTCTGGTTCCATCATATATCGCTCCTCTTATTACTCATTTTTATACCCGAATTCACTCAGGGCAGACGGCTTGTTGCGCCAGTCTTTTTTGACTTTGACCCAGATGTCGAGGAATACAGACGATCCCAGGACATGTTCGATTTCCTGCCGTGCCAGACGGCCTACTTCTTTCAGGATTGTCCCGCTTTTCCCGATGACGATGCGCTTCTGCGAATCCCGTTCGACGTATACCGTGACCCGGATGTACACCTTATTGTGGCCGCGGTTCTTCATTTCTTCTACGTACACGGCGATGGAGTGCGGCACTTCATCGCGGAGGCACTGGAATAATTTTTCCCGCACAATTTCGGCTGCCAGCAGTCGTTCCGGCTGGTCGGTAATCATGTCATCGGGGAAATATTTTGGCCCTTCCGGCAGGATTTTTTTGAGTTCGCCCACGACGGCATCGACATTATCCCCCGTAAGGGCTGAAATGGGAATAATCTGGGCAAAATCATACAGGGCATTGTATTCGGTGATCTTGTGCAGGATTTCTTCGCGGCTCATGAGGTCCGTTTTATTGATGACCAGGAAGACGGGGACCTTCGTACTTTTGAGCTTATCCAGGACGAACAAGTCGCCGGGGCCTTTCTTTTCGTTGCCCGAAATGAGGAATAAAACGGCGTCGATATCCTGCAGGGACTGATAGGCCGCTTCATCCATGAACTCGCCCAGTTTGTGATGTGGTTTGTGGATGCCCGGCGTATCGAGGAATACAATCTGGCATTCGTCGTCCGTATGGATGCAGAGGATCCGGTTCCGCGTCGTCTGTGCTTTGTCCGATACGATGGAGACTTTCTGTTTGATAATGTGATTGATCAACGTCGATTTGCCGACGTTTGGTCTGCCGACGACTGCGACAAATCCTGATTTAAATGTATCTTCCATAAATGTGTCGTTACCTTCCTTATATAACCTATTAATTTTATAATGCTACAGAGCTATTTCAGGCCATGGACGATTCATCAAAGGTCAGCGGCAGAAGCTGCTGCAGCGTAAACGTTTCGTATGAATCATCAGGCCGGACCAGAATGATTTCAGGAATGGAAAATTCCGCCATGACCTGACGGCAGGCACCACAAGGTGCCGTGAGGTCTTTGCTGTCGCCGGTGATGAGCAGGGCTGTAAAATGGCGGCAGCCGCATGCCACGGCGTGAAAGATGGCATTCCGTTCGGCACAGATGGTAAGACCGTACGATGCATTTTCCACGTTGCATCCCGTATAGACTGTACCGTCTTCTCCCAGAAGAGCTGCCCCTACGCGGAAATGGGAGTATGGGGCATAGGCCCGTTCCTGTACGGCCCGTGCTGCCCGGATAAGGCGGGCAACGGTCTTTTCATCGACCATCAGAGTTCCTCTCCTTCGCGCACATACCCCAGACGCTGGAGGATAAATTCCTCTTCTTTGCGCATTTCGGCTTTGTCATCCGGTTCCATGTGATCGTATCCCAGGATGTGGAGCATGCCGTGGATGGTGAGGTACGCCAGTTCCCGTTCGAAAGAATGGCCGTATTCTTCGGCCTGTTCCTGCACTTTTTCCAGTGAAATGACAATATCTCCGAGGAGTGCCCTGTCAGGGCCATCATAGCCATCGTCTTCGCCTTCGTTGAGGGCGAAGGACAATACGTCCGTCGGGCGGTCTATATTGCGGTACTGTTTATTGAGTTTATGGATATAGTCGTTGTGACAGAGCAATATGCTGATTTCCGCATTGGGGCCCAGCCCGTAGACCAGAGCGGCTTCATCGCATACCCGTTCAATTACTTGTTCATACTCATCTTTGCGAAATGCTTCGTCTTCGTAATTAATGTTGATTTTCATAATACAGAACTCCTCTCGTCATTCCTTTTTATAAAAAGACTCATAGGCGCGTATAATGCGTCCGACCATGTCGTGACGGACGACATCGGCATCGGTAAAATGAACCATGCCGATACCCGGTACATGAGCCAGTACCTTTTCGGCTTCGGTCAGGCCGGAAAACTTCCGGTCCGCCAGATCGATCTGCGTATTGTCCCCGTTGACGACGACCCGGGAATGGTTTCCCATACGGGTGAGGAACATCTTCATTTGTTCCCGCGTCGTGTTCTGCGCTTCATCGAGTATGATAAACGATTCTTCCAGAGTACGGCCGCGCATATAGGCCAGTGGGGCGACTTCGATGATATTGCGGGCGATGAGCTTCTGGAACTGGTCGAACCCGAACATATCAGCCAGAGCATCATAGAGAGGCCGCAGATAGGGGTCGATTTTTTCCTGCAGGTCCCCTGGCAGGAATCCTAGTTTTTCCCCTGCTTCTACGGCAGGACGGGTGAGGATGATCCGTTCGACTTCCCGGTTCTTCAGATAAAAGGCAGCCAGGGCCACGGCCAGGTAAGTCTTGCCCGTGCCGGCCGGGCCGATGCCAAAGGTTACGAGGTTCTGGCGGATGGAATCGACATAGCGCTTCTGTCCGGCCGTTTTCGGCTTGATCAGCCGTCCTCTGGCAGAAATGCTCACAGTATCGCTGTAAATGTCATGAAGCAGTTCTTCCTGTCCCTGACGGATCAGGCTGGCAGAATAGCGCACGTGCTGGGTCGTGATGTACGTATTCTCCCGGTTGAGATACCTAAGTTCAGAGAATACGCCGGCCACCTGGCTGACATCGGATTCGGGGCCGTTCATGATCACTTCATTTCCCCTGGCGGCTATACGACAATTGGGAAATTCTTTCTGCAGGGTCCGCAGGAATTCGTCTTTCATACCCAGTACGGCTTTGGCTTCTGTCATATCGATAAAGGTCAGTCTTTTTTCTATGAACACGCTTCATATCTCCTTTTAGTCTGTAGTCATGAATTTGCGTACGGCTTTGCCGCCGAGATAATCGCACTTTTTCCCCTGCCACGTATCCCGCTGAAGGAGAGCCGCATCGATCATATCACGGATTTTCCACCATCCCATGCCCCAGTTGGCAAATTCCGTCGCTTCTTTGGGCGCTCTGCCGATGAGACGCTGGAACACGATATCGGGGCGGCTGTATTCGAGGAAGGCGACGACCCGGTCTACATACTCTTCTACGGGAACGATGGCAATATCGCCCTGATGATACCAGTCGGCCAGTACGGTGTTTTTGATGACGTACAGGGCATGCAGTTTGACTTCATCACTGCCGAGGGCGGAAATGACTTTTGCCGTTTCCACGACGTCCTCCATCGTATCCCAGGGAAGGTCGAGAATGACATGGGTACAGGTACGGAAGGGATACTCCCGCATCATCATCATGGCATCGATATATTCTGCCAGCGTATGGCCGCGGTTGATTTTCTGCAGCGTCTTGTAGTTTGCTGTCTGCAGGCCGAATTCGACAAGGATATCGACGCCATACGTTTCCTTGATTTCCGCCATATGATCGAGATATACCTTGTTGATGCAGTCCGGCCGCGTCGCTACGGCAATGCCTACGATATCGGGGCGGCAGGCCTGAATCAGGTAATCCCGGAACGTATCGGGCGGCAGATAGGTATTGGTGAAATTCTGAAAATAGGCGATGAATTTGTTGGCTTTATATTTCGGCTGGATATGGGCAATATTCTTCTCTATCTGTTCCCCTATGGTCACCGATGCCGGCAGGTTTTCATAACCGGCGCCGATGGAGCCGCAGTAGACACAGCCCCTCGTTCCCAGCGTACCGTCCCGGTTGGGACACGTATCGGGGATACTGATAGGCAGTTTATATACCTTTTCTCCATATGTTTCTTTTAAATACGAGGAATATACATTATATCGTTCCATGGCAATCCTTTCGTCTGTCCTCTGTCTGCTCCCATTCTGGCGATACTGCCGGCATCATCTGCCAGGATACGCCTTCGTCGTTTCTGGCTGCGATGATCCAGGCCACGCCGTCCGGTGCCGGGCAATAGCGTGATAATTCATCTTTTGTCTCCTCGCTGACAGGCCAGATACGGTAACGCATTTTAATATCCCGCCAGTTGGTAAAGCGGTAATCTCCCGTATACTGGCGAAGCCTTGTTTCTTCACGGAACAGGCTGTCCGTATCCTTGCGCGGTGCTTCCTGCCAGCCGAGAAAGTCCGGCAACAGGCGGAAGCGGAAGGTAATCAGCATATCGAGGGACAGCAATTCCTGCAGGACCGCATGAGCTGACGCGGGAATCTGCCCGTCGTGACAGATAAACTCCCAGAGGAACTGGCAGAGGGCTTTATCAGCCACAGCGATGCGGTCATTGCCGGCTTTCAGCCAGGACCGGGTCATGGCTTCATAGAGGCGGAATATATTGTCCGGGTAAAACCGTTCCAGATAGCGCAGGGTATAGAAAAATTTCCCTGAATTATAGGTCCGTTCGAATACATCTTCCAGAACTTTGAGAAACTGCACCTTTTCATAGGAAAGCCAGGTCGTTTCAAGGACTTCATAGGGACCGCACGGGTCATAGCGGTAATCATCGGGATAATCGCGGCGGATGCCCGAGCCTTTGAGCAGTTTCAAAAAACCGATCTGGAGTTTGTCCGGCCGCAGGGCATAGATATCGTTGAACGACTGCTGCAGATGATCGTAATCTTCATACGGCAGTCCCACAATCAGGTCGAGATGGAGATGCATCGTATGAAGGGCCGTCAGCTTCTTCATGATAGCCGTAATCCGGGGCCAGTCATTGTGACGGTGAATGGCCTTCAGCGTCGGTTCATACGTAGACTGGATGCCCATTTCCAGCTGGATCCGCCCTTTCGGAGCCTGGGCCAGCAGTTCCAGGTCATCATCGGTGAGGACGCCCGGTTCAATTTCAAGGTGGAAATTGACCGGCTGCTGCACGTGGATCATGTATTCGATGAGGGGCCGGTGATGACGGGGATTGCAGTTAAACGTCCGGTCTACGAATTTCACCTGATGGACACCGGCTGCAACGAACTGCTCCAGTTCGGACAGGACCAGCGGCACGGAGCGGAAGCGGACCGCATCGCTCATTCCGGACAGGCAGTACTGGCAATGAAAGGGACAGCCCCGGGAACTTTCATAATAGATGATTTTATGGGCAAGCTTGCTGAAATCCTCTCCTTCATAGGGAAAAGGCAGGGTATCGAGATCAGCTACTTCGGCAAAGGTTTCATTGCCCCGTATCTCTCCCGCCACACGTCCCAGAACGCCGGGAATGTCCGTGCCATCACGGCCTTCGTCCAGAGCTTGCAGGAATGCCGGTACCATGACTTCACCTTCTCCCTGAAGGACGTAATCAATATCGGGATGATCAGCGAGGACATCCCGGGCGGTATACGATACTTCCGGACCGCCTACGAAGATACGGACATGGGGCATGACCTGACGGATGAGTGTGATGATGCGGCAGGTCATTTCTATATTCCAGATATAACACGAAAAGCCGATGACTTCTGCATGGAATTGGTAAATATGGCGCAAAATGTCATAGGCATTGTGATTGATCGCATATTCTGCCGTTACCACATCCGTACGTCCTGCATGCCGGCAGGCAGTGCGCAGGCAGCGCAGGGCCAGGGATGATTGAACATATTTAGCATTTAATGTCGTAAGAAGCGTCTTCATGAAATAGTCCTTTATCAACAGTGTATATGTAAATTATACTACAAAGGCCGTCGGACGTGAAGAAAAAAAGCCAGCCCGGTAACTGGCCGGACTGGCTGAGATGCGTCTGTACTTATTTTACTTTCAGACCGGAACGATGAAGCGCCATGACAATCGGCGTGACGATGAGGCCCGAAATGATGGCTTCAGGAATGCCATTGACGACAGTGATCCCGGCCATGATATTGAAAACGTTAGCCAGGGTAATGCCGTGTGCTTCGGCATAAGGTACACCGACGATAGCCGTAAAAGATCCGAGAAACATGACCGTATGGCAGACCGTCGTGACAACAGCAGTCACAGCAACGCGGGCCACTTCGCGGATTTTCAGGTGCTTGTACAATTCATAAGCAACAACACCAATCATAATACGCGGTATGATGCAGATAAAAGCGTCTGCCACGATGCTGTACTGTACGGCAAACATCAGAAGTGCACTCGGTGCCTGCAGCGTACGGATGAACGAAAACAGGCCAAACATGAAACCGACGATCATGCCGACACGGCGTCCTGCAGAAATACTGCCGATAATCGTCGGGATGTGCAGAATGGTCGCATTCATGATAATCAGGGGAATGAAACCGTATCCCGTAAGGCCCAGAAAAATGGTAATAGCCGACAGAAAACCGGCAACCGTAAGCTGCCGTACACTCATGAACTGATGCTGTCCCGGTAACGTTTTTACTTTTTCCATATGAAATTCTCCTCCGTTCTTACTCCCGCCTGCTCATGGGATATAAGTCGTAACAAAAATGTGTGTCCTTCTGTCGTGGAAGCTTCGGTCCAGCTCATCTGGGATACTGACCAGCCCTTTGTTTCACGACCCTTTGGCACTTTGCATAGTTTAGCATAGAACGGGCCATTTGACAATAGATTTTTTCTAAAATTAGTGAAAAAAATAACTTATAATGACAACAAAAAAAGAGAGCTTCTCTTATAGATGAACTATAAGGAAAAACTCTCTTTCGTATGAGCCTGTTTGATTATGCTTCGGCTTCAACCGGGTAAACGCTGACTTTCCGGTTGTATTTACCAGCACGTTCAAAAGCAACTTTACCAGCAGCCGTGGCGAATAACGTATCATCTTTGCCGATGCCTACGTTCGTGCCCGGATGGAAGTGAGTGCCGCGCTGGCGAACGATGATGTTGCCGGCTTTAACGATAACGCCGTCATGGCATTTGACACCAAGGCGTTTGGATTCGCTGTCACGGCCGTTACGTGTACTACCTACCCCTTTTTTATGGGCAAACAGCTGTAAATCAAATTTGAACATTACGTTCACCTCCTGACTTCTATGAGTCAAATACGACGTATTGTCCATACTGTCGCACAATTTCTTCTAAACCAAGAACCATCGTTTCCAGGATGACCTGCGTCGTTTCATTCCGTTCGGCAAGGCGTATGGAAAAATACCCTTCCCGCTGTTCGTATGCCGGTTCCTTCCCGTAATGACACAGGCCTAAAAAGGCGGTCTGGGCCAGGACGGAGACGGCAGCACAGACGAGATCATATCCCTCATCTGCCGATCCGGCATGACCGGAAATGCAGAAACCACTGTAACGCTGTTGTTCATCCTGCTGTAATGCAATGGTAATCATTAGCCTTCAATCTTTTCAATGACGACTTTCGTGTAAGGCTGACGATGGCCCTGACGACGACGATAGTCGGATTTCGCTTTGTATTTGAATACGAGGACTTTCTTTTCTTTGCCCTGTTCCAATACTTTAGCTGTAACTTTGGCACCTTCGACAACAGGAGAACCTACTTTGACATCTCCGTCGTTGACGACAGCCAGTACCTGGTCGAATACGACTTCGGAATCCACATCGCTGGCGAGTTTTTCAACAAAAATGTTGTCTCCTTCCTGAACGCGATACTGTTTTCCACCGGTTTTGATAATAGCGTACATAGTGACACCTCCTCATCAATATACTCGCTGAATACGGCGCCTTGCGGACTTATATGCCTCTTCATGCGGCTTATCTGTCTAGCCACTTGCGCATGCTACGACCTTTATATTGTAAGCGATTCCCTGGTCCTTGTCAAGAAAATTTCCGGGACATTTCCGATAAAACTAACACCAAAAGACCCGTTGACTTATACTGCACTCCATCGCTTATAATACGAAATAAGAGGTGATACCATTGAAAATCAAAGAAGTCAGTGAAAAGTATAATCTGACCCCTGATACATTGCGATATTATGAACGCATCGGTCTCATCAGCCAGGTGCCGCGCAATAAGAACGGCATCCGTGAGTATTCCGAAGAAAATTGTGCCAATATTGCGTTCATCAAGTGCATGCGTGCCGCCGACGTCTCTATCGAAGGACTGATGGAATATATGAAATTATACCGGCAGGATGGCGATACCCGGCCGGCGCGGCGTAAAATACTCCTCCATGAAAAGCAGCGCCTGACTGAGAAAATGAATCACATACAGGATGCTCTGGATCGTCTCGATACCAAGCTTCACATGCTCGATGAATCATAGTATGGTAACAGCATATAGTATAGAATATAAAGAACTTGCCAAAGGCTGCCCTGCGAATCATTTCCCATATTCGCAGGACAGCCTTTTTTGAGTATCTTCTGGTACGCACTCCTGTCAAGGCAGGTGTCTGTTCTATACTTTTTACTCATGCATGTATGAATCAGTGGTATACTATAAGTAAAGGACTCATCGTTCGTGTTCTCATCGTTGCATCCCGTTTACCGGGAATACCGCAAAGGAGGTTTTACTTATGAAGTTCCCAAAGCTCGACAAAAAGTCACTCACTGATGGCATCACGATTCCCCATATGGTCCGCGTCCGTCAGACCTTCCCCGATGACTACCTGACCGATCCCGTAGGCGAATTGCAAAAGCAGCTCTCCGCCCACGCAGAAGAACTGGCTCCGGCTGTAAAAGGCCAGCGCATCGGCATCACGGCCGGCAGCCGGGGTGTACCGTATTACAAAGAACTGCTCCGCCTGTTGTGCCGCCAGCTGCAGGAATGGGGAGCCAGCCCCTTTATTTTCCCAGCCATGGGCAGTCATGCCGGTGCAACAGCAGAAGGACAGAAACAGCATCTGGCCCAGTTCGGAATCTGTGAAGAGTATCTCGGCGTGCCGGTCATCTCTACCATGGAAACGGTACAGGTGGCTCAGCTTCCCGATGGCATGCCGGTCTATTGTGACAAAGCCGCTTACGAAGCCGACGGAATCATCCTGTTCAACAAAATCAAACCGCATACACACTTCAAAGCGCCCCATGAATCAGGTCTCTTGAAAATGATCTGCATCGGCGTAGGAAAACACCGTGGCGCCAGCGCATTTCATTCACTGGGCTATGATCATTTCGGCGAAAATCTGGAACGCGTATCGGAAGCCTTCCTGAAAAAAGTACGGGTATTCTTCTCCGTCGGACTGACCCAGAGTCCTTCCGACCATATCGGCCACCTGGAAGTCATCCCGACTCCCCGTCTATTCCAGGAAGATGCCCGCCTGCAGCAGCTGGCACGGGCAGAAATGCCTCACCTGCTGTTGCCCCGTATCGATGTTCTCATCATCGATGAAGTCGGCAAGGAAATCAGCGGCGCCGGCATGGACCCCAACGTAACGGGCCGTACGGAACGGGAAAGCCAGTTTGCCGGTTTCCACAAACTGGCACCGGATATCGAAAAAATCGTGCTGCTCGATATTACGGAAAAGGCTCACGGCAATGCGACCGGAGCCGGTGTAGCCGATATCATCAGCTATCGCTTTGTCAATAAAATCGATTTTGCCATGACCTATACCAATATCATCACAGCGAAATCGTTCCACATGGGCGCTATGCCACTATACGCCAACAGCGATAAGGATGCCATTGAAATGGCCATTGCCCATTCCTTCCTGCCCGACCCGGCACAGGCAAAAGTCGTCCGCATCAAGAACACGATTTCCCTGAATGAACTGGAATGCTCCGTCGCTTGCCTCCCCGATATCCAGAAAATTCCCGCCATGGAAGTCATTTCGGATCCCTACGACTGGAAATTCAACGAAGAGGATAATCTCTGGTAAGTCAATGAGCAACACCTGCTAATTTGATGATTTCTATGACCATCTCGCAGGATTTTTTCAGAGAATCCAGCGGCAGGTATTCAAACCGCCCGTGGAAATTGGCTCCGCCCGTGAAGAGATTGGGGCAGGGCAGCCCTCGGAAAGAAAGCTGGGCCCCGTCCGTACCACCGCGTATAGGTGCTATGACAGGGGTTATACCGACCGCTTTCATGGCATCTTTTGCCAGATCCACTACGTCCATATGACCGTTTTGGATGACATCGAGCATGTTGTAGTACACGTCATGTTCTTTGATGACCACCGTATTATCACCGTACGTTTCATTGAAGAAACGGGCCATATTGCGGAGATACTGCTTCCGGTCTTCGAAGCGTTTCCGGTCGTGGTCGCGGACGAGCATGTGGATGGTGCATTGTTCGACTCCGCCGCTTATTTTATAGACGTGGAAGAAGCCGTCCCGGCCTTCCGTATATTCCGGTTTTTCTCCTGCCGGAAGCATCTGCTGCCATTTCGAGGCAAGGGAAATGGCATTGACCATTTTCCCTTTGGCGTCCCCTGTATGAACGCTGCGGCCATATATGGTAATAACCGGGTTGGCAGCATTGAAGTTTTCGTATTCCAGTCCGCCCAGTTCACCGCCATCTACAGTGTAGGCAAAATCAGCGTCGAATTTCGCCACATCAAACAAAAGAGCACTGCGTCCCGTTTCTTCATCGGGCGTAAAGCCGATGCGCACCGTCCCATGAGGAATTTCCCGATGTTGAAGCAGGTATTCTGCTGCACTGACAATAGCCGTCATGCCGGCCTTGTCATCAGCCCCGAGAAGGGTCTTGCCGTCAGTCACCATGATATCCTGCCCCGTATAGGCCAGAAGGCCGGGGAAATCCGTCGGCGACAGGATGATATGTTCTTCCTGATTGAGGACGATATCGCCGCCATCATAAGCCGTGACAATATGAGGCTGCACAGGACCTCCCGGTGCGTCGGGGCTCGTATCGAGATGGGAAATAAAGCCCACTACGGGAGCCTGTTCTGCCCCATTGGCCGGCAGCGTCGCCATGACATAGCCGTTTTCATCGAGAGATACATCACTAAGACCTATCCGATGTAATTCCTCTGCCAGATACTGTGCCAATACAGTCTGCCCCTTTGTACTCGGGCAGACTGTATTGTTGTCTTCATCAGACTGTGTATCAAAGGACACGTATTTCATGAAACGGTTTACCAGAATATCTCTGTCTATCATACCAGATTCCCCCTTATACATCTTCATCCCAGGCGTTGATGACAACGGCTTCTTTCTTCAGCATATCCAGCTGGGCCGGGCTGAAATGTTCCCGGCGGATGACGGCTTCATAGACGAATTCCCTGAAGTACCGTTCGGAGCAGACGAAATAGCCTTTATCCCCCACGTCTTTTCCCCAAGAATTTTCTATTTTCCACCGGTCCGGCCGGCCTGATTCATCAAAATGGACGCCCGTGAGGATCATGGCGTGAGTAGCGGAACTGCTTTTGTATTCCAGTCTCTTTCCTTTCGGCATGTCCGTGGAAAATCCGCCGAGGAGCGCTTCATAGCGCACACTGTCCGGATCCCATACGCCTTCTTTGCGCGCACCGGACGCACCGGCATCACAGGCGAACCACACGGCCTGTCCGGCTTTCAACTGTTTGATGCACAGCTCTTCCAGTTCTTCCTGGGGAATATTGAGGGCTGTCATGTCGCGGTCTGCCATATTTTCTATCCCATGGAACCGGACAAGTCCGTTCATCGGCTTATCCGACGTCGGTTCATTAATGACCGGCACGTACTGGTCCATGTCCAGCCCGACATACTTTTCATAGAAGGACTGCGGTGTCAGATTGCGGTCTTCATGATAGGTACCGTCAGCATCGCGGTACGCGAAATCAAAAATCTCAACGGGTTGTCCGAAGGCAATGCATCCGGCTTTGTAGACTTCCTGCATCATTTCCAGCTTCCGCGCATATGGGTCTTTTCCTGCCAGGACCAGTTCCCGCAATTCCATGGCGTCTTTTCGCAGAAGCTTATTGAGTGTAGCTACAAAATGGTCTGTGTGTTCCGACTGATACGTTTCGGGCTGCACCTGTTTAGGCACGACGCCGTATTTTTTTATCAGGTCTGCCACTTCACACCAATATCCGCCGTCGCTCATGCCGCGCAGGATGTACTGCATGCACTGGCCTTTGAGGGGTTCATCGGCATGATTGATGACCATCTGGAGGAAATTATTGGCCTTTTCCAGTTTGTCATAAAAGGACAGGTAATTCTGGGACAATTCAAATTCATTCAGGTGGCAACGTTCTGCCACGATTTCTCTCAGTATATTGAGGGCTGCAAAAAGCCAGCAGCGGCCAGATTTCTGCTGGGCCGTGATTCCTCTCGTCTTGACTTCTACAGAAAAAGCACCTTTGAGCCGTGCCGCCGCGCCGGGCACATAAGAAAGGCCTGCCATGTCTGTTTTGGCAAGGGCCGCATGAAGGATAGGAGCTGTCGTGTCCGCCTCATAGGCCGAGCGGAGCTGCTGCAATACATCTGTCGTAATCGTTTTCATACCATAGCGCCTCACTTATCTGTCAACTGTATCAGAAAGCATAGCTTTCTTATAGGTCATTGTACCACACATAGGGCACCGTGGCGATACAGATGCAGCAGTCTGGCCATAGCATTTAATTATATATTATGCTTATTTTCCAAACAGGTAATTTCTGCTATACTTATTTCGTGACAAATACAAATTTTAACATTAAAAAGAGGCATTACGTCATGGAGAAACGATTTGACATTAATAAAGACGGCTATAGTATCCGTTGCAGGCTGATTTTCAGTGACCACGAAAAAACGGCCCGTACCTTTTCCCGCATTGTCCTGGTCACCCATGGATTCGGAAGCAGTAAAGACACGGCCGGTACACAGCATTTTGGCGAACATCTGGCATCGAAACACAGTGACTATGCAGCCCTTGCTTTTGACTGGCCCTGCCATGGAGAGGACGCCCGGAAAAAACTGACCATCGAAGAATGCATGACTTATCTCGATCTGGTCATACAGTACGCCCGTGAAGAACTACAGGCAGAAACGCTTTACATCTACTCCACCAGTTTCGGTGGCTACGTCACGCTCCGCTACCTGATTGAACGGGGAAATCCTTTTAAAAAAACAGCCCTGCGCTGCCCGGCCGTCAATATGTATCAGACCATGTGCGATTTTATTCCCGAAGCAGATAAGACTAAACTCCACAAGGGAAAGGAAATCCAGATTGGGTTTGAGCGGAAGATGAAAATCGACCAGCACTTTCTCGATTCGCTCCGGGATTTCGATGTTATGAAGCAAGAGTATTTCGACTATGCCGACGACATGATTGTTATCCACGGGACAAAGGACGAAATGGTCCCTATAGAAGCATCTGAGCGGTTCGCCGAAAACAACGTCATCGAATTCATCCCTGTCGAAGGGGCCAATCATCCGTTCCAGAACCCCAATCATATGGCCCTGGCCATCCACAAAATCATTGAATTTTTCAGCTGATACAGAACGATGGGTGCAAAAAAGCTGCCTGCCATACCAGATCCAGAAATCTGATACGGCAGGCAGCCTCTTTGTTTGTCTAACCTATATGCCTAAATAAAATAATGGGATGCAATAAACCAGCCCAGCCCCAGTATGATGAAGGAGCACAGGAAGGCTCCCGCCATGGGACGGACCCCTTCTTTGGCTATGACACTGAAATTTACGTTCAGGCCCAGGGCGGCCATAGCCATTCCCAGAATGATATAGGCAGCCTGTACCAGGAATGGTACCACGGTCGCAACAGCCGGCACATAGGACCCGATGGCACTGGCCAGGATGAACCCGCCCATAAACCAGGGAATGGGCACTTTCATTTTCTGCCTGCCATCGCTCTGCCGCCGGTTGCGCCAGGCTTCAAGAACACCTACGATAATGGCGACAGGAGCCAGCAACAGGACCCGGGAAAGCTTGGCAATGATGGCACTATCAGTTCCCACCGGTCCCGCACTCCCCCCAGCAGCTACGGCGTGGGCGATTTCATGAAGGCTCAGGCCGGCCATGACGCCAAACTGGCTGTCAGTAAATCCTAGGAACGGCTGCAGTCCGACTTCAATCAGAGTAAATACCGTACCCAGGACGGCTACGATGGCCACGGCCAGGACAGACTGGCTGGCTTTTGCTTTTACCGTCCCCGATATCCCCATGACAGCCGCAGCCCCGCAGATACTGCATCCGCATGCTGTAAGTAGTGCCAGCGTGTGGTCTACCCGGAATAACCGGGCCACGCCATAATTGATAAGAATCATCACGGTAACAACGACGACAGCCGCTTCCAGGCTGCGCAGACCCGATGTCATGAGGATGACCAGATTCAGTTTGAATCCCAGTAAAATAATACCAGCCCGTAAAAATTTATTGGCAATGAATCCGGTGCTTTCCCGGGCCGTCAGGGTCAGCGAACGAAAAATCTGAAGCGCCATGCCCAGAAGCAGGGCCAGTACGAGATGACCAATCAGGGAAAACCCCGGCAGCTTTGCCAGCTGCCAGCCTGCCAGGGAACAGGCCAATGTCAGGATAAAACCAACGGCAGCACGATGCCATTCCACGCTTTGCATGTTACTCATTCTATATTCACTCCTCTACGCAAAATCACGATGGAATAAGTATACCGCACCCCTTTCCATATGGAAAATACCGATATATAATATAATCCATAAGTAAATACCTATATAGAAACAGGTGATACGATGACACTTCGTCATTTGCAGATATTCATCGCCGTCTGCGAAACCATGAACATGACCCATGCCGCCAGACAGCTGCACATCAGTCAGCCGTCTATTACCCAGGCTATTCATGAGCTGGAAGATCACTATGGGTTATTGCTGTTCCACCGTCTGGGCCGGCGTATTTTTGTGACAGCAGCAGGCCAGCATCTATTACAATATGCCTATCAGATTACGTCACTCATCAAAAAAACAGAAGCGGGTATGAAATCCCTGCAAAATCAGATTCCCCTGCGTCTGGGGGCCAGTATTACCATTGGAGAAGTCCTGTTAGTCGAACTATTGCAGCACGAACATATCCTCCTTCCTAAGCAGGAAATCTGTTCGGAAATCCATAATACGAAAGAGCTGGAACAACGGCTTATAGAAGATAAACTGGACCTGGCCCTCATTGAAGGGCGTCTGACCTCTCCCTACCTCACGTCACTTCCGTTCCTGACCGATGAGCTGATTGCCATTGCCTCGCCCCAAAATCCATGGAGCCGGAAAGATATCCATCAGTGCCACGATCTGGACCATATCCCCGTATTTCTGCGGGAATCCGGCAGTGGTACACGGGAATTGTTCGCCCGCGTCATGGACAACCACGCCATTCCCTATCATGTCTGCGGCGTTTACAATAATTCTGAAGCCATCAAAAAAGCCGTCATGGCAAATCTGGGAACGGCCTTTCTCTCGCGCCGTCTGGTCCGGAAGGAAATAGAAGCCGGAACGCTGTGTGAACTTCCCCTGCCGGGCCTCACATTCCAGCGTATTTTCCGCATCGTCTATCATAAAGATAAATTTCTCACACCGCCCATGTCCCACATCATCCAGGAATGTCTCAACATACAAAGCTGGCTGCCGGGAACTATGCATAGTGATACGAATTGAATGGAGGCTGCTAAAATGGACACAATACAAACAGGTTTATTCGATTTTCTGGAAAAGGCCGTATCCCCTTTTCACTCCGCCCAGGCCGGCATGGACCTGCTGGAAGAAAAAGGATTTACGCCCCTTTCCTTATCTCATCCGTGGTCGCTGACGCCGGGAAAGGCATACTATATCCGCGTATTCGGCTCGACCCTGCTGGCGTTCCGCATCGGCAGGAAACCGCGGAGTCACCTGCACATCGCCGCTGCCCATACGGATTTTCCCTGCCTGCGCATCAAGCCCCATGCCGGGATACATACGCAAAATTACGGGAAACTCAATGTTGAACTTTATGGCGGCATGATCCGCAACACCTGGCTGGACCGTCCCTTGTCCCTGGCCGGCAAAATCGTGCTCCGCAGTGACGATGCCTATAATCCCGATGTCCGCTATGTCGATGCCCGGCGCCCTCTTCTTACGATTCCCCACCTGGCAATCCACATGAACCCTTCTGTCAACGACGGAGAAAAGCTGAATCCCCAGAAAGACATGCTCCCCCTCTTTACACAGTTCGGAAGTACACCCACTGACGATTCCTTTTTCCCGGAATTTCTGGCCGATGAATTTTCTCTGCCGGCAGAAGACATCCTGTCTTATGAACTGACGGTCTATCCGGCAGAGCCGCCTTGTCTCTTAGGACGGAATAATGAATTTATCTCTTCTTCCCGTCTGGACAATCAGACCTCGGTTTATGCCTGCCTCATGGGGCTCCTGAACGGCACCAGCACAGACGGGCTGAATCTCATCGCCCTCTTTGACAACGAAGAAGTCGGCAGCCGCAGCAAGCAAGGGGCCGCATCACTGATCTGCCCCCAGATCCTGCAGCGGATATACGCCGCTCTCGGCTATACAGAATCTGAGTTGTTTTCCGATATGGGCCGCGGCTATTTCTTCTCTCTCGATGCAGCCCACGCTTTCCATCCGAACTATCCCGGCAAGAACGACCCCACCAACATTCCTGTCCTCAACGGAGGTCTGGTTCTGAAAACAGCCTGCAGCCAGACCTATGCCGGTGACGCCGAAGCGATTGCCATCGCCCGCAGTCTCTGCGAAAGCCATGACATTCCCTATCAATTTTTCCTGAACCGTTCGGACATGCGGGGAGGCTCCACTCTGGGTTCCCTCCTGTCCGCCAACATGCCCATGCGCACCATGGACGTAGGGCTGCCACTCCTGGCCATGCACTCTGCCCGGGAAACCATGGGAGCATCGGATCAGGAAGCACTTCAACGGCTGATGACCATATTCTTCAGCCGGTAATCTTCATAAAAAATGCCTGCCCCATGAGAGTACATACGTTCATGGAGCAGGCCATTTTTTTACAACGGTCGTACCGGATAGTTGATTATTTGACCAGATAGCCGCCATCTACAGGAATGATGGCACCGCCGAGATAATCGCTGGCGTGGGAGCACAGGAACAGGCATGGACCTTTCATATCGTTGCCATCGCCCCAGCGGTGTGCCGGGATACGTTCCGTAATCTGGGCATAGCGGGGATTGCTCTTGTCCAGGAGGGCTTCATTCATTTCTGTCGCCATATAGCCCGGTGCCAAAGAGTTGACATTGATACCCCGGCCAATCCAATCATTACTCATTTCTTTCGTCATCTGGGCAATACCGCCCTTGGCAGCAGAGTATGCCGGAACGGTCTGTCCTCCGAAGAAGGAAACCATGGATGCAATCGTAACGATTTTGCCATAGCCTTTAGGAAGCATGATTTTTGCAGCTTCCTGGCAAAGAATGAAAACAGAATTCAGATTGACGTTCATGACTTCATCCCAGTCAGACAGTGGGAACACTTCGGCGCTGTGGCGGCGCTGGATACCATGGGATGTAACCAGAATATCGAGGTCTCCGCCAAGAGCCGCTACGCCTTCCCGGAAGACGCGGTATACTTCTTCACGGATAGCCAGATTTCCTTTGACACCGTGGCATTTGAATCCCCGGTCCTGAAATCCTTTTGCTACATCAAATACTTTATCAGATGTACCGACAATGACGACTTCTGCCCCGGCTTCCATGAGTCCTTCGGCCATACCATAGCCGAGCCCACGGGTGCTGCCTGTTACAATCGCTTTTTTACCTGTTACATCAAACATTTTATCTACGGGAAAATTCATCTTCTATTCCTCCTCTATCCAACATCGTTTTATTCATCAAACAAAATAACCATTTTCTTGACTGACGGATCGGGATGAGCGATTTTATCGAACACTTCCTGGATATGGCTGAAGGGAATAAAATTGGTCGCAATACCTTTCAGGTTAAATTCCCCATTTTCCATACGTGTGATTGTCGGTTCAAACTGATAGCACGACATACGGGAACCGATGATATCCAGTTCGCGCTGATTAATCATAGCCTGGGAAATACTTTCCGGTGCAGTAACGAAACCCATGGGAACGACACGGCCGGCATTGCATACGATGCCCGGTTCCATGATCATGGTCAGAGATCCGGGGAAGCAGGCCGAATCAAAGGCAATCGTGACGCCATGGCCGTCTGTCAACTGGACAATGCGGTCTTTCAGACTTTCCGTCTTAGTATTGATAACTGCATCCGCACCGTATTCTTTTGCCCGTTCCAGAGAGCTGTCACTGATGTCGGCACAAATGACCTGCTTCACGCCTTTGGCTTTACAAGTCTGCAGGATAATAGAACCGATGGTACCCGTCCCCAGAATCAGAACACGGTCTTCCGGTACGACACGGCCACGGGTCGTGCAGTGGGCTCCAATGGCAAAGGGTTCCACCAAAGCCGCATCTTTCCAGGGAACATCTTTGCTGATGGGATATACTTCGTCTTCAGGAGCGATAAAATATTCCCGCCATCCCCCGTCATATCCGGATCCGCGGACCAGGACGTTTTCGCATACATTCTTGCGGCCGATTTTGCACTGATAGCAGTGACCGCAGGGATGGATTAAATCGACAATAATATGATCGCCTGGTTTGACCTTGGTTACTTTCGGACCAACGGCTGCTACGACGCCGGCATTTTCATGACCGGGAATACGGGGATAAGTAGAGCACGGGTTCGTGCCGTTATAAATATGGAAATCACTACCGCAGACACCGGCTGCTTTCATCTGAATCAGTACATCATAATCGCCGGTTGGTTCCGGGCGGGGAACCGTACGCACTTCATAGGTATGAGGTTTTGTTACAACAACTTCTTTCATCATTTCAGCCATGTTTATTTCCTCCTCTGACTATTACTGAATTGTATGGAAATATTCATTCATTTCTCTATTTCATCAAAGCCAGGATTCCCGTAGAAAGAACCGGGAAGAAGGCAAAGAGGAATGCACAAATAATTTCGACGATAACAAAGGGCAATAACTGCCGCGCAACCCGGGCTACGGGTTCTTCACTGAGACCGCATGCAACGAACATCGTCGTCCCAAAAGGCGGTGTAGCCTGACCCATGGCCAGCAGGAATACAAAGAGCAGACCAAACTGGACCGGATCGACACCAAATTTAATGGCAATCGGTGCAAGGATTGGACCTAAAATCAGGTTCGTCGCCCCGACTTCCAGGAACATGCCGCAAATAGTGAGTAGAATGATAATCAGAACCAGGAATACGGCCTGATTGCTAGCAATGGCCATGAATCCCTGTGTAACCATGACAGGGATATGGTAAAAGGTGACGATGAAGCCAAACATCTGAGCTGTAACGACCAGAAACATGATATTGGCTGTCGTAATGGCCGTCTGCTGGATAACTTCCGAAATCTGTTTTCCCGTAATTTCACGGTAAATAGCGAGACAGACGAAAAATCCATAGAATACGGCGACGACGGCGCTTTCCGTCGGGGTAAAAATACCGCCATAGATGCCGCCCAGAATGACCAGCGGCATGAGAAGAGCCCAGATGGCATCACGGAAAGACAATAAAAACCGTTTGAATGAAAAGCCTTCGTTACAAGGGAAGTCGCATTTCTTTGCTTTAATGTAGGCATATATGCACAGGAAGAAGCCGCAGATGATGCCCGGTACGATACCTGCCATGAGCAGCTTGGCAACCGACGTATTGGTAATATTGCCATAAATGACGAATACGGTGGATGGCGGGATAACAATCCCCAGCGTCCCGCCAATAGCCTGACAGGCCGCCGCATAATCCTTGGGATACCCACGCTTGATCATTTCCGGATACATGATACCACCGATAGCAGCCGTTGTCGCAACGGATGATCCGGATATAGCGGCAAAAAACGCACAGGCCACGAGAGAAACAAGGGAAATACCGCCTGAAATCCAGCCTACGAGAGAATCGGCAAAGTTGACCAGCCGGTTGGAAAGTCCGCCTTTTGCCATGATATCGCCGGCCAGGAAGAATGCCGGCAGGGCCAGCATGGAGAAATTATCACAGCCCGTAAATATTTTTTGTGTAATCATGGCCAGTGACAGGTTGGGATCCAGCAGGATGGCACTGATGCAGGCACCACCGAGCGCCCAGGTAATGGGCATGCCGATAGCCATGAGAACAACGAGAACAACAATGAGAGCAATCGCTGACGTTGCCATAAATTCCGCCTCCTATTCTTTGATTTCCGGTGCCGTATCTGCCGGATGATGGCTAAAACAACGTTCTTTCATCTGGAACAGTATGGAAAGCACAGTCAGACCGAATCCCAGAGATACAATACCGTACATGACATTCATCGGCAGCCGCAGGGCCGGGCTTAGCTGATATCCGCCGATTTCCAGCATGCCGAAACTACTGTAAAAGAAGGTGCCGGCAATCGCCAGAGCCAGAATCTGCCGCAGCAGTTCTAGCTTCTGCCGGGCTGACGGCGAAAGAGTATGGTCAATCAAATCGATGCTGACCAGCTGATTTTTAGTGACTGCCAGATTGACACCGAGCAAAGTCAAGGCCACATAGAGATAGCGGGATGCTTCTTCCGACCAGGGGATACTATAAAAGACGACATACCGTGTGAAGGTCTGTATAAAGACGATGCACATAATCAGCATCAAAATCACGCCATTCAAACGCATGATAAACTTCTGAACATGATCAAACCATTTCATCGCTTATTCCCCCTCCCGTATTTTTTGTGCTACTTCTTTGATACGATCCAGTGTATCTTTATAGTTTTTACCGAACTGTTCCCGGACACCTTCCGTCGCTTCAATAAATTCTTTCTTATCCGGATACGTAATCTTCATTCCTTTGGATGTCAGCGTATCCAACGCTTCTTTATCCATTTTCCGGCTTAATGCCCGTTCATCCAGATTGGCCTGGGCCATGCATTCTGTAATAATCTGCTGGTCTTCCGGCGTCAGTGCTTCCCAGGTCTGGGGAGACATAATCAGGAATACCGTAGAATATACATGCTGGGTAATGGCCATGTTCTTATTGACTTCAACGACGTTATTCTTATCGATGACAGTCGGCGGATTTTCCTGTCCGTCCAGTGCCCCCTGCTGCAGACCCGTATAGGCATCGCCCCAGGACATCGGTACCGGATCGGCTCCCAGCGCTTTCCAGAGTTCCTGATGGATTTTATTTTCCATGACGCGGATTCGCAGGCCATGGACATCGGCTACGGTCTGTACAGGATGCTTGGAATTAGTCAAATCGCGGAATCCCGATTCCCAGATTCCCAGTCCATGCAATTTAACAGAATCCAGCCGTTTCAGGAAATCCTGTCCTATAGGACCTAAAAATACGGCATCTGCGTGTTTTTCACTTTCAATCGTGTACGGCAAATCGAAGGCTGCGATTTCCGGAATAAAATTAGCCAGTACACTCTGATTGACGACAGCGATATCCAGATTGCCCAATTCGCAGGCTTCGATGTTATCCCGTTCCGAACCCAGCTGTCCATTGTGGAATACACTGATCTGTACCCGGCCATTTGTCTTTTCCGCTACATTCTTTGAAAATCCTTCCAGACTTTTGCCAATCGCGCCATCCGCCGCCGATGCCTGTGCCATGCGCAGATGAGCTACGCCGTTGGCGTCATAGATGCTCTTATTCGTTCCGCATCCTGCTGAAAGTAATACTGTTCCCAATACTAATAAAAATACCAGCGCCTTTCGCATTCCTTTCACCTCTCCCAAAATTATGCCGTCATATTACGGAAGCTGCAGCGATCCATCCCGTTTACGGGTCTGTGTCCAGCGGACCGTTTCGTTATTGCAGGGATATTTTTTCGCTTCCTCTTCATTAATATCAACACCCAGTCCTGGAGCACCGTTCGGATACACATAGCCATTCTTGAATTCCGGCAGACCGGGGAATACATCGAGAAGAGCACCTTTCGGCCCTTTGACTTCCTGAATGACCACATTAGGCGGTTCGATGCCGGACCATTCCTGTACGCCAAAATTCGGGGCGGCCAGGTCGATGTGGATATTCGCTGCATGGGCAATTGGCGTCATATCTCCCGGGCCATGCCATGCAGTCTTGACACCGAATTGTTCAGCAAAAATTGCCAACTTCCGCGCCGGTGTGATACCGCCAATCTGACTGATATGGACGCGGATATAATCGATGAGCCGTTCGGAAATGAGAGTCTTCCATTCAGCCGGATTATTGAATAATTCTCCTTCTGCCAGAGGTGTCACGGACGTTTCCCGGAGCTTGCGGAACCAGTCAATCTGATCCAGTGGCAGGGCATCTTCAACAAAAAACAACCGGTACGGTTCCAGTTCTTTGACAAATCCCAAAGCCTCTGTCGGGCTGATCCGTTCATGGACATCGTGAATCAGTTCGATGTCAAAGCCTAATTTCGCTCGGATGCCATCGAATAATTTCAACGTATCTCTCATGTACTTCCGGCTGTCCAAATACATGCCTGCATACGATCCTTCCGGTGCCGTTTCCGGAGCCTGCGTCTGCCAGGAGCCGCCATATCCCCCACACTGACAGCGGATATGGGTAATGCCCATTTCATGGAACCGCTGGATATTTTCACATATTTCGTCAAGATCCCTTCCATCGGCATGACGATAAACGGGAACTCCCTGCCGCACTTTACCGCCAAACAACTGATACAACGGCATACCAGCCAGTTTGCCCTTAATATCCCACAAAGCCATATCGATGCCGGAAATGGCGTTGTTTTCAATCGGTCCATTGCGCCAGTACCCATTCTGATGCATAAGTTGCCAGATTTCTTCAATATTCTGGGGATCCCTGCCAATCAGTAACGGTTTCAAATACTCTTCAATCAGGCATTTGACAGCCAGCACGCGATAGGCAAAGGTGGCACAGCCGACACCGTACAACCCGTCCTGATTTGTCATGACTTTGACAGCTGCCAGATTGATTCCTTCCGGTGCGGTCAGAATAACCCGGATATCTGTGATTTTAATAGACATATACGTTCCTCCTGCATATATTTTTACACAACTTGTATGTCGTCATACAAGTTGATGTATTCAAATTAGATTACCTTGTTGATGATGCTTTACGGTTAGCCAATTTTTACTATTTCATCCTTTCAATAAACTTGTATGTCGTCATACAAGTTTGGGTGGACCATACGAAACGACTGTCTGAACCTAAAATGTTCCTTTTTTATTGAGGTTCTAATTTTTCCGGCAGGCGGTCCATAGCATGCTGCATGTGTTCTTCCATCCATTTTTTTGCTTTGGCATTATCCCGTTTCCGGACAGCATCCAGTATTTTCTGATGATAGTAAATACCATCCTGATAGCCAAATAAATAATTCAGCTGTTTACTGGATCGGAATGTTTGCCCGAGTACACTCTGCAACGCCCCTTCAATGAGGACATTACCAGATGCCCGGCTCAGTTCCAGATGGAACTGCATATCGGTCTGGACAAAAGCTTCCGGTTCTTTGATTTTTTTCTGCATCACAGTCAGCATCTGTGCCAGGCGGTCAATCTGTACCTGATCTGCCCGGACAGCAGCCAGTGCTGCACTGCCACTTTCTAATACTTTACGGAATTCCAGAACTTTCATGATATCTTTGTAATCGGTCTGGGTCAGCGTGTGGATGGTATTGACTACACCGCGCACATCGTTATTACGGACAAACGTCCCCCGGCCATGCTGGCTTTCCAAAATATTCAGGGCAATGCACTGCTGGATAGCCGTGCGGACACTGGACCGGCTGACAGCCATCATCTGAGTCAGTTCATTTTCCGACGGAATCTTGGAACCTACAGGCCAGGTCCCGTCTTCTATATTTTTTTGCAGGAATGCAAATACCTGCTGGGCTACGTTCGTTTTTTTAATAATTGCCATGAAAGTTCCCTCGATTGTTCGTAATGCCAACTCGTATGACATCATTCAAGTTGGCTATATTATATCATGCTCTATCCCAGATTTCAATATGATTTTTACGTTTATAAATAAATAATAACGTAATTTGCATAGTAAACACCAGATTCATGAAATGAACGCATTTGGCTAAAGCATATTCTTCAGCCGGTAACCCTCGTAAAAAACGACTTGCCTAATGAAAGTAAAAACATTTTTGTCACAAGCTATTTTTCTTTGACTAATTGACGCTTTATACGGGAGTATGCGAAAATAGAATTAACCTATTCTCTATCAGACAGGAGGTATCAGATTATGAAACGATGGCAGCATCACATCACTCTGGTCATGGCCAGTCTGTTCCTGACAGGATATACTGTCATGGCAGCAGATATACCGACTACCAGCATACCCCCGGCCATACAACTCGAAACGAAAATCCCGCAGACAGGGAATGTCTCCCTGTTGCAGGAGCAGGGAAAAACAGTACCCGCTAAAACAAACAATCCATCGAAGGGGCCCGTCACCGAAGCACCGGCAGGCACAGCCGTTCCCGTTACTGGATTTATGGATAAAAATTCGGGACGCTCAGTTATCCTGACGGAAGGAAACAGGCCGGCAGCCCTGTTTATCATCTCTTCCGTTGCCAGTTCTACCAATACAGCTTATGGGGAACTCGCAAAAAAGACCTATGCTGCATACAGGGGCCAGGTAAATTTCTTTGTCGTCCAGACCGGCCGGAATGACAAAGTAGAGAACTGGCTGAAAGAAGAAGCATTCCCCTTCCCCATTATCGTGGGAAAACACAGCCTGTATACCCGCTCTACACCACGGTTGGTACTAATCGATCCAGACGGACATGTACGCTACCGGCTGCACAAAGACCTGCCTGAAATAAATGTGCAGAAGGCCTTTCACGACACGATAACAGTGCCGGTTCCTCCCGATGCAGTCCAAAGGCAGAAACGGCTCGATGATATCGTCAAAGAACAGCATACTCGTGACCGGGAGCTCCGGTCGGACGATTCCTTCTCTCCCCTGGCGTCACAGACACTGCTCTTGTCACTCCTCTATCCGAAAGAACTGAATCAGTCCTTCCCTGAACCAGCCTGGCAGGATCTGTCTCTCGCCAGCCTTTTCTGGTACTATGGTGATACGGCAGGGGCAGAAAATCATCTGGACCAGATGACCGTTCATGCACCGGGCAGCCCCATTCCCTACAGTATCCGCAGTCTCTATTATCTGATGGATGGAAATCCCGGGGCAGGGTATATCAACGTCCTGCAGGGCCTCGAAAAAAATCCCCGCGATATTCCCCTGAACAGCCTTGCCATGATGTACGAATACATGACAGGCCAGAAGGACAAAGCCGTCCATCATATGCAAATAGTGGTTGACGCCCATCCGGAATGGAAAAAAGACCGGACACTCAGTTACATCATCAGCCGCAACTATATTTCGCTGAATCAGAAAGATACTGGCCTTGCCTATTACCGGGACTATTTGTCCCGCGATAAAAATCCCGCCCGGGGCCACCTGGACTACGCCCGGCTTCTGACCCAGGCCGGTGCATACGACGAAGCCCTGGATGAATGCAAGGCTGCCCGTAACGCCCTGTCTGTAGAAGAAAAAAACAGGTACTGCCGGTTCGTTGGCAGCACCTATCAGCAGGAAGCGTGGATTCAATGGAAACTAGGAAACACCGTACAGGCTCTGTCCAGTGCCTCGAAAAGTATCGACCTTCTCACATCACACAACCAGAGCATCCCTCAGAGCTGGTATATCCTGAAGGCCGCTATCGAGCAGTCACTGGGCCAGCATATAGCCGCTAAAGCCGACTGGAATGCATCGAGACACCGCCAGAACCCATCTCATCCTTTCCTTCCGTAAGTACGTGGTTCCCATCGGCTGCCCGTTCCTGCAGCTTCATTAAATGGTTTTTGTTTCCTTTTGTTTCTTCAACCAGTCCATAGCCATCTGGGCATAGACCCGTGCACCGCCGGCCAGGACCGATTCATCGGAGGTAAAATAGTCACTGTGATTGGGATACGTAGCGTGACAATCCTGATTATACGTACCGACCATGACAAAACACCCGGGCTTTTCTTTCTGGTACGTAGAAAAATCTTCTCCGGCCATGATGAGATCCGTATCGCCCAGAGCATCCGTCCCCAATACTTCTGTCACAGCCTGACGGGCAATGTCAGCACAGGTTTCATCATTGATGGTGGGCATAACCAGAAAATGATATTCCAATTCCGCTGTCGCGCCATACGCTTTTGCCGTTTCTTCGACGATTTGTTCCATCCGCTTTTTCAGTTCCGGCCCAATTTCGCGACGGAAATACCGTGTCGTTCCTTCCAGGACGGCTTCCCCGCTCACGACATTCCAACGGTCACCACCCTGGAATTTACCGACCGTCACGACGACCGGATCGACGGCATGCATCTGCCGGGATACAATAGACTGAAGGTTCATCACAATAGCCGATCCGACGACAACCGCATCAATACCGGACCAGGGCTGGGAACCATGACTCTGTACGCCATGGATACGGATAGTAAACTGGTCGGTAGCTGCCATGACGGGACCGGTCCGGACGGCGATTTTACCGGCCGGTACGGAACTCCAGATATGACCGCCGAAGATAGCACCTACACGAGAAAACCAATCACCAAAACGCATCATATACCGGGCGCCTTCCCCCGTTTCTTCCGAAGGCTGGAACACAAGATATACGTCGCCATAGAGAGAATCTTTCATATCGAGGAGCATCCGCGCTGCCCCAAGCAGCATGGCAATATGATTGTCATGACCGCAGGCATGCATATGTCCGGGAATCTTCGAAGCAAAGGGAAGACCCGTCTTTTCATGGATAGGCAACGCATCGATATCAGCCCTCAGGGCCACTGCTTTTCCGGGACGGGCACCAGAAATTTTTGCAACCAGTCCGGTCTGCTTTTCCGGATTGATTGTATAAGGAATCCCCCATTTGCCGAGTAACGCTGCAATCCGTTTTGTCGTTTCCACTTCTTCAAAGCCCAGTTCCGGATACTGGTGAAAGTCACGGCGAATGCGGATAATATCATCATTGTATATTTTCATTAATTCATCCTGCTTCATGACTGTCATACCCCCTCATGCATGATTCATGCTGAACAAAACAATTTATCAGGCCATCACCATCCGCATGTAATGGTACGCCCGACCACATTATAGGTCTCTATGCCGTGCCTGTAAAGGTACAGCAGACTCCTGAGGAATACAAAAAAGGAGCGGACCCGTTTCTATGTAACCGTCTTGCAGACGGAAAGCATAGGACAGGTCCGCTCCTTTTGCTTTATGAACAAGTCGTCAGAGACGACGTATTCTTTTATAAGAAGGAAGCAAAGGTACCGGCCAGTACGACCGACGTGATGGTAACGGTTACGAATCCGCCAACCAACATGGAGGGGAACATACGGCTCATGAGGAATTCCTTTTCTTCAGGAGACGTTGCCAGAGAATCACAGGTCGATTCCGTAATGATGATATTGGGCGGGAAGCCATACAGGGAGGCCATTGGCGAAAGCCAGATAGAACGAAATATGAAGAATACGGGCGGCAATAAAGGCAATGATCGCCATGCCGACGACACCGATGATAATCAGGATAAACATCGGTCCAATGATGGACAGCAGCATTTCCTGCGTGCAGTCTTTCAGGCCATCAAATATGAACATCATCAGTGCAAACATACAAATACCGTAGGAATTGGCCTTATTCAACGCATCGCGGTCCAGGAACCCGATGGTACAGAAAATAACACCAAATACGAGGGCCCAGATAGCACCGGAAATTCCCGTTGCCGAACCAGCCAGTGTCGCCAGCCATGCGACAAAGCCCAGTTTGCCCAATTTTACGACCGTCGTATCGAACTGGGCCGGCAGCTGTGGCAGAATCGTTTTAGCGTGACTGACGCCTACGGCGGCATTGGCATTTTCTACAGCGTGTTTATCAGCTTCACTCATAGTGATTTTCCCTGCCCGGAACAATTTCAGCTGTTGTTTTCCGTACGTTTTAAGGCATACAGCCGTCAGCGGATAGCCGGCAAAGCCTTGTACACAATAGATAGTAATGGCGAAGACGGCAGCCGTCACGAGCCCGGCCTTGGCAGCGGCCTGCTGCATGATTGTAGCCGCGACAATCCCGCCGGTCAGAGCCGGAAGTCCGGTAATCATGAGGGTCCGGTCCATGAACAGGGGGCACAGGAACCAGCAGGCTGTACACATCCCGACCAGACCAGCCAGGCAGATGACAATGGTCCGCCATTGCATCATGAGCTGTTTCAGGCTGAGCACGGTCCCCATATGGACCAGCAACAGAAACAGGCCCAATGTAGCACCAAACGGCAGCAGAACACTATCGGTAATCAGATTGTACGGCAGGACAAACCAGTAGCCCAGCAGCATTAAGATAGCCGTAACAAAGACAGATGGTACCCAGGCATGAGTAAGTTTGTCTACCCATTCACCGGCAATATAGAATATAGCGCAGATAGTAAAAGCTAATGCAAAGTTATACATACAATCACCCTTTCTTGTATGCAGCTGCCAGACGATCCCCACCGTGACAGCCTTTTATATCCATGATTTTGTATTAACTATTCTGTTTCAGCCAATCGATGGCCATCTGGGCATAGACCCGTGACCCGCCGGCAAGAACCGATTCATCCGAGGTAAAATAATTGCTGTGATTCGGATAAGTTGCGTTACAAGCCGGGTTATACGTGCCGACGAAGAGGAAGCACCCTGGCTTATCTTCCTGGTAGAAAGAGAAGTCTTCGCCACCCATGATCAGATCACTTTCGTGGATGGCATCGGCGCCCAGAACTTCCGTCACGGCCTGACGGGCAATATCGGTACAGGCATCGTCATTGATGGTAGGCAGGATGAGGAACTGATACTCCAGTTCTGCAGAAGCGCCATAAGCCTTCGCTGTTTCTTTGATGATCCGTTCCATCCGTTCTTTCAGTTCCGGCCCGATTTCGCGGCGGAAATACCGTGTCGTCCCTTCCAGTACGGCTTCGCCGCTCACGATATTCCAACGGTCGCCACCCTGGAATTTGCCGACCGTCACGACGACGGGATCAATGGCATAGAGCTGACGGGATACAATGGACTGGAGATTCATGACGATAGCCGAACCGACGACGGCGGCATCGACACCGGACCAGGGCTGGGAACCATGAGACTGGACTCCATGGATCCGGATGGTGAATTTATCCGTCGCTGCCATGAACGGGCCCGTACGGATAGCGATTTTACCGGCAGGTACACTGGACCAGATGTGAGCGCCAAAAATAGCCCCGATTTCGGAAAACCAGCTACCAAACTGCTTCATGTAATTGGCTCCTTCTCCCGTTTCTTCACCTGGCTGGAAGACCAGGTATACATCGCCCCGTATCTGATCCCGCATATCCATGAGCATCCGGGCCGCACCGAGGAGCATGGAAATATGATTATCATGACCGCAGGCATGCATCCGTCCAGGTACGTCCGAAGCAAAGGGAAGGCCCGTTTTTTCTTCTACCGGCAGCGCATCGATATCAGCCCGCAAGGCCACGGCTTTACCAGGCTGCGTACCGGAAATCTTCGCAACAAGACCGGTATTCTTTGCCGGGTTGATCTCGTACGGGATGCCCCATCCATCCAATGTTTCCGCTATCCGACGGGTCGTCTCCGTTTCTTCAAAACTGAGTTCTGGATGCTGATGAAATTCCCTGCGCAGCCGGATAATGTCATCACGATACAAATCCATCAGATTGTCTTGTTTCATATTCATTCATTCTATTCGTATATAATACTAATAATAATCAATCCGTTTCATTACTATATAGCAATATAAATTCCATATTTTGAACGTAATTCTAAATTATTCACCCTTTAT